>ERZ835541.1658-NODE-1658-length-21016-cov-5.564954_pt1 | contig 21016 bp, 20 predicted proteins | sample MGYA00519945_ERZ835541 | MGnify/ENA primary metagenome ERZ835541 (study PRJEB31850, sample SAMEA3708780) | human gut metagenome | biome: human gut; feature: human-associated habitat; material: faeces | place: China | collected 2014 ...
TTGAGCCGAGGTTGATCTCGGCTTATTTTTTTGCCCGCTGATCTGGTTGGCGGTTACCATGAACATCAGAAAGCAGACCCCATCAAAACGAAAACGGATGTGAAATTGGTTTAAGATTTCACATCCGTTTTCGTTTTACTCCGTCCAAAACTTCGGCGTGTACGATGATGATGCCGAAGAACGTTCCTGCCCATACCCGTCAAGCCCCAGCTGTACCGCATATTTTCGCACAGACTCATACTCAAATGTCGCAATACGGCGATTCAAATGCTTGTCTGACAACGGTTCATCGGGCGGTGTATATTGTCCCATTAAGCTCAGCAAAAAGTCCGCTTTCGGGAGTGCATCTGCCAGCCAATCTAAAATTTGCATAGACTCTTTTCGATGCCCCGGCAGAACCAGATGCCGTACCATCAGTCCACGTTCCAACAAATCACCGTTCCACGATAATGCCTCGACCTGGCGGTACATCTCTAAAATTGCTTTCGAGGCAACAGAAAAATAATCCGGACAGTTGGCATAAGCTTTCGCCGTTTCAGCTGTATAAAATTTCAGATCTGGGAGATAGATATCGACCAAACCATCCAGCATATGCAAGATCTCAAGCGATTCATAGCCGCCGCAATTCCAGACAACTGGGATATGCATCTTTGGCTTTGTAAGCTCTAAAGCTTGTACAATCCAAGGCGTAAAGTGACTGCCAGTGACCAGATTGATGTTGTTCGCATTCTGTTCCTGTAATCTCAAAAAGGCATCTGCAAGCTGACCAACTGTAAGCACTTTCCCCACTGCACACCTGCTGATTTCTTGATTTTGGCAGAAAACACAACCCAAAGCACATCCGGCAAAAAAGACCGCTCCCGAGCCATCTTTGCCGGAAATACACGGTTCTTCCCAGTAATGTAGCGCCGCTCTTGCAATGCGAATTTCTGTTCCGCAATGACAGGCACCCACACCGTTGGTTCTGTCTGCACTGCACTGTCTCGGACAAAGTGTGCAGTGTGCCGCATCAAAACTCATGATAAGCGTCCCTCAAAATCCGCATATCCAAAATGTTTCACCAATTCAATTTTTCCGTTCTGATAGAGCGCAATATCCGGCAGGGGGACGCCGTTGAACGTATTATTTTTTACCATAGAGTATATCGCCATATCACAGAACACCAGCTTGTCACCCGGCTGTAAGCGATGGTCAAATGAATAATCGCCGATCACATCCCCGGCAAGGCAAGTGTTTCCTGCCAGACGATAGGTATGCACCTTTTCTTCCGGCTTGCCGCTGTAAAGAATATGCGGACGATACGGCATTTCCAATACATCCGGCATATGGCAGGCAGCAGAGGCATCCAGAATTGCAATGTCCATACCATTATGCACAATATCAAGAACTGTTGCCACCAGATAGCCTGCATTCAGTGCCACAGCCTCTCCCGGCTCCAGGTATACCTGTACGCCATAGGCATCCCGTACACGCTCAACACACCGCACTAGACGCTCTACATCGTAATCTGGACGAGTAATATGATGACCGCCACCAAAGTTTACCCACTTGCAGCGTTTCAGCCACTTATCAAATTTCGGCAGCATCTGATCCAGTGTACGCTCCAGCACATCGGAATTCTGTTCGCACATCGTGTGAAAATGAATGCCGTCCAGCCCGTCAAAACCTTCCTCTTCCATTTGTTCCAGCGGTACACCCATGCGGGAACCGGAAATGCAGGGGTTGTATAGATCAGTTTCTACTTCTGCATAGCCGGGATTGATGCGAATGCCGCAGGAAATATTCCGGGTTGCATCTTGCACCTGCTGCCGGTATTTTTTCCATTGTCCAAACGAGTTGAATACAATATGGTCGCAGAGTTCCAGCAGCTGTGTGAAATCTTCCTGCGTGTAGGCAGGGGAGAACACATGTACTTCTTTCCCGAAGTGCTCTCGTCCCAGTTTTGCCTCGAATAATCCGCTGGCAGTCGTTCCGGCGAGATCGTCCCGAATCAGCGGGTAGGCGGAGAACATCGAGAACGCCTTTTGTGCCAGCAGGATTTTGCAGCCGGTTCGCTGCTGGATTTGTTTCAGCAACGCGGTGTTCTTTTGCAGCAGCCGTGCATCAGTGAGATAGCAAGGCGTATGCAGATCATCAATGGGAATGTCAAATAAAGATTCAAAGTCCATTTTCAAAATTCCTTTCTTGAAAAAGAAGCGTTCTGCTTGATGCGGAACGCTTCTTCTAATTTGAGGGATTTATATCAGAGTATGTTCACATAAAAATGAAATACACGTCTTAAATCAGGCTTTATGTGGTATTGCCTTTATTTTGGATCGGGGAAATACCGCAGGGGCAGCATTTCTTCCCGTGTACAGGAATCGCTAAGAAGTTCTACCAACTTCGTTTCGGAAAACTCCGAATGATTCTGAAAGATTCTGGAATACACTTCCTGTACATCACTTTCCACGTCATCAGACTGAAAGCAGTCCAGATAGTCTACAACAGTGCAATGTACAGTGTCGCCGTACATATTTCTACGCTTGTTGTCCATTGTTTGCTTTACATAGATTTCCGCCTTTTGATAAGCTTCATCAAAAGAGCCGGCATCTACTTGCAAGATAGATTCCTCGTAGAAAATCTGTTCCTTTACAGTGTATTTCAGAAGTAATTTTACATGGTACATTGTTGTATTCCGTTATGATTTTAATCTACCAGTACCGGATCAAAATTCTCAGTCCACGGCAGCCCCCACTTGTTCAGTGCATCCATGAACGGATCCGGATCGAATTCCTCCACATTGTAAACACCCGGCTTTTTCCACTTGCCGGTCATTACCAGCATTGCACCGATCATTGCCGGAACACCTGTGGTGTAGGAAACTGCCTGAGAGCCAACTTCCTTGTAGCATTCCTGATGATCGCAGACGTTGTAAACATAGTAGTTCACCGGCTTGCCATCCTTGACACCCTGGCAAATGCAGCCGATGTTGGTCTTACCCACAGTGCGGGGACCGAGAGATGCCGGATCCGGAAGAACAGCCTTGAGGAACTGCAGGGGAACGATTTCCTTGCCCTCGAACATAATCGGTTCAATCGAAGTCATTCCTACATTTTCCAGACACTTCAAGTGTGTCAGATAGCTCTGTCCGAATGTCATAAAGAAACGAATCCGCTTGATGCCCTTGATATTCAACGCCAGAGATTCCAGTTCTTCGTGGTGCAGCAGATACATATCCTTTTCGCCGACCTGGTCGAAGTTATACTCCCGCTTGATTTCCATAGGCTCGGTTTCCACCCATTCGCCGTTTTCGATGTAGCTGCCCTTTGCGGAAACTTCCCGAATGTTGATCTCCGGATTAAAGTTGGTGGCAAAAGGATAGCCGTGGTCACCGCCGTTGCAGTCCAGAATATCAATGTAGTGGATTTCGTCAAAGTAGTGCTTCTGGGCATAAGCACAAAATACACCGGTTACACCGGGGTCAAAGCCGCTGCCCAGCAGAGCCGTAATGCCAGCCTTTTCGAAGCGTTCCCGATACGCCCACTGCCACTTGTATTCGAACTTTGCCGTATCTTCCGGTTCATAGTTCGCAGTGTCCACATAGTCCGTCTTGGTTGCAAGGCAAGCGTCCATAATGGTCAGATCCTGATAGGGAAGTGCCACATTGATGACAATGTCCGGCTTCTCCTGCTCGATCAGAGCGATCAGCTGGTCTACATCATTGGCATCGACCTGTGCAGTGGTGATCTTAGTAGCCGTCTTGTCCTGCAATTCTTCCTTGAACTTGTCACACTTGGACTTGGTACGGCTGGCAATGCAGATCTCTGTAAATACTTCGCTGTTCTGGCAGCACTTGTGAATGACAACGCCTGCCACGCCGCCGGCTCCGATAATTAACGCTTTTCCCATGTTCATATACCTCCAAAAATTCAAAAATAACAATATTGATTAGCAGCAATCCCAGGTATAAAGCACATCACTGAAATCGCAGTTTTTTAACTTTTCCCAATTGATGAAGAAGTTGCCGATGCCGCAATCACCCCATAAAATTTTCCAGTCGGTTCCCATGTCACTGTCCAACTGAAACAGCAATACATCATGCGTGTCTTCACTGCTTCTGGGGTCCCATTGTGCAAAGCCGGGGTAACCGCCGATCTTATGACCGCTGCCCCCGTCGAAAAAGTCATCCATATTTTCTAGCAGGTTTTCAGCCTCCTCTGGATAATCCTGTTGCACCAGTTTTCGAATACAGCTTTCAAACCGATAATCACTGTAAGAAATTGTGTCCACATCTTCCGAGAATGCCAGTCCATAACAGCCTCTCACCGGAAAGAGATCCTCTTCGTCAGAAGATGCCGCCATTTTTTCGCAGACTTCTTTCTCTGTGACCGTCTGATCCGGCTCTTTGAAATATAGCACACGAAATGTGTCCTGCAAGGTGTTGTCATCGAAATTCAGTCCGCTGACATCGTCGTTCAGAATCCAGAATTGCAGCAGTCCCTGATGGGGGAAATCTTCCAGCGTGATCTCTGCACAGTTGATCTGCGCCAGCAACCGTAGCTGTGTACCCTCACTGTCCTCCGGAATTTTTGCATCACGGGGGACATAGCCGACACCGCCGACCTTGCTGTCGAACAGACCTGGCTTGGTGTCCGTCAGTTCCAACTTCATGCAGGGGATAGCCGTCTTTTGCAGAATCTTATCACGGATTTCTTTTACCGCATTCGCAGCAGAATCCGTTTTTTCACATGATTCGACCTTTTCCGGCACACTGTCTTTTCGCTTAAATAAATCCAATAATCCCATGCCTACTCCTTATCTTCTGTCACGCTCAGATTCCCGCAGAGCATCACGAACATTATTCGGAATAGCAAAGCAGCCCTGATGCAAAATCGTGTTGTAATACCTGGTTTTGATGCCCAGCCCATTCCACCAGTCTGCCTGCAGATCCCGTACCGGGTCGTACTTTTTGGACGCAAATCCAAAGAGCCAATGCCCGGAGGGATAGGTGGGGATATGTGCCTGGTAAACCAGTGCAATGGGGAAGAATCCCTTGATGCGGCTGTGTGCCCGTTTCATGGCGTTGGAATAGGATGTGTAGAATGTACTCTCATGCTGGTTGACCAGTATGCCGTCCTCGGTCAACGCCTTATAGCAGTTGCCATAGAATTCCTTGGTAAACAGACCTTCACCTACGCCAAACGGATCGGTAGAATCCACAATAATCAAATCATACGCATTTTCCACCTTGCGGACAAACCGTAGACCATCCTGGTAATAGATATTGACTCTCGGGTCATCCAGGCTGCACGCTGTAAACGGCAGGTACTCCTTTGCCAGATGCACCACCAGTTCGTCGATTTCCACCATATCGATCTGCTCGATAGAAGGGTAGCGGCAGAGTTCCCGCACCGTACCACCGTCGCCGGCACCGATCACCAGAACCTTTTTGATGTTCGGATTGGTTGCCATGGGAATATGCGTAATCATTTCGTGGTAAATGTACTCGTCTTTTTCGGTTACCATCAGCAGACCGTCCAGCGTCATAATGCGTCCGAATTCCACGGAATCAAACACATCGATGCGCTGGAATTCGCTCTGCACACTGGCAAGCTGCTTGTCAATGCGAATGGAGAGCCGGACGTTATCCGTGTGATTTTCGGTATACCAGATGTCCATATCAAAACTCCTTTCACTTTGCCTTTTGGATTAGGATTCTTTGACCAGTTTTCCTGTCATATGCTCCGGTGTCAGTGCAAGGCACAGCACCTTTAGACGGGAATGCTGCAATTCATGTTCCAGATACGCCTTGTCGTCTGTAAACTTCTGGCATAGATGCGTACAGATCTCCAGTTCCTTTTCTGCATCTGTCACTGGCTGCATACGACCGAATACCACAACACTTTTAATGTGCAGCGGCCACTGTCCGTCCTCCCGGTAGCCCTCGTCATGGACACAGTAGGAGACCTTGTCGTATTTGGAAATGGCGTCGATCTTTTGCCCTGTTTTTGCCCCATGGAAATACAGCTTACCGTCTGCTTCGCAGTACCAGTGGTTCATGGGAATGCCATAAGGATATCCGTCATCGCCCAGTACAGACAAGATGCCTCTCGGCTCGTTTTTCAGAATTGCGATGCAGTCCTCATCAGAAAGCTGCTGTTTCCATCTTCTCATCGGTCGAAACATTTTTATGCCTCCTTTGATTTGTAAACTTCCTTTATGCTTGTCCTGTCAATATGCTCCAGGAATTTGAGTGAACTCCACTTGCGTGACTTTTCAGTAAATCCGCTTAACTCCCAGTGTTTGTAATCCGATAAATAGTCATGTTGTTTTCTGTCAATGGCACGAATGTTTTTTACTGCTTTGCTTTCAGCATCAAATACTGCAATGAAACCGTAGTCAAACATATCCGCATCATCACGCATATACCCCAGCAAATAGCACGTATTGTCATCAAATTCAAGATGTTCCAGCATCATTCGTTTGTTTTCTGAAAATAACGTGCAGACTTTGGAGAATTCTCTTGTTTCATATACACTAAGTTGTGTTCTGACGAAGCAAGTCGGACTTTCGATATTGTAAAAGAACCTGCCGTCAGGCGAAAAGCCAAAGCCTTCATCTTGTCCGCCGATTTTCGTAACAGTAATCTTTTTGCGTAAAGAAAGCGTATCTAAGTCATAAAATCCTAAGATTCCTTCTGTAGATTTCACTGCGATAATATTTCTCCCCGGCATAAAAGCGGCTGTATACGCATAGGGAAAATCTTTGAATCTCGCAATTTCGTTTCCGGCTTTGTCATAAACATAGATTGTTCCACCAGTACAGCCTACACGATATGATTCGTTTTGATAATCGCCCCAAAAATGTTTCATGCATATATTCCTTTTCATGGACGTATCTTGCTAGACAAACTGAGATTGTGACCTCAGCAGCAATCACAATAATATAAAACATCACGAAAATCGCAGTTCTTCAATTTTTCACTGTTGATAAAGAAATGGCAAATTCCTGCATCGCCCCACATGATTTTTGTGGAATCTCTTCCAAAGTCACTGCACATCTGTAGTAACTGAAAATCATATCTTTTCTGCTGCTCCACCGTTTCACGGGGATCATACTGGCAAAAATCTGAGAAACCGCCGACCTTATGACCATGGGCTGAATTGTCATTATAAACTGCCTCATCTAATACATCAAAAGGTAAATTTAATTTGAATTTTAAGTCATAAGGACTTTTTATGGCTTCACCAGAGATTTCATTGAAATATTTGCAGAAAGTTTCTTCATATTCCGTTGAGTTTTTAGGTGCATCTTCTATCGTGGGAAGAAATGCAACGCCATATTCGCCCTTTAAGGGGAAGAACTCTTTTTCCATATCAGTAAACGCAGAGATCTGCGGCGTTGTTGTGCTGTCAGAAATCGCATCATAATAGATGACTCTGAATCCTCTTTTATCGCACATTCCCCAGCAATCATCAGCACAAATCCAAAATTGAATCATTCCCTGTTTGGGAAAACAGTCTAACCCTTGAATATCACTGCACTTGATCTGCATTAAAAATCTTAGTGGATTCCCATTACTGTCAACGGGTATTTCAGCACCGGACGGGAAATAGGGTACACCGCCAATTTTACTTTCAAACACAGACGGAATGTCGTCCGTTAATTCAAAATGGACAGAACGTTGCTTTTCCAATTCGTCAAGTGCTTTTTTCGCAGCATACTTCGCGTATTGCAGTGCCTGTTCTTTTGTCATGTTTATTCTCCTTTGCAAACTGGAAGTTGTTTATTTCTTCTTTTTCGGTTTTGAAACTGACAGTTCATCATACATCGCATGAAACAAGTCTGTCAAAAACTCCTTATTATCAACTTCATTTACCAGCAACATCTCTTTTGCTCCTTCATAGGGTAATTCATACGGAGCTGTCGGCATATAACTAATTGCTGATTTTACTGGTTTAACAAGTAATCTATCATCATAGATACCGCCTACAATCTTGCCACGATAATAAATAATAAATTCTCCCATCATAGCTCGATAAGTAATTTCTTCTAACTCAGATAGCTGTCCTAAAATAAACTCTAAGTATTCCTTGCTTGATGCCACGTTTCCACCTCAAATTCCGATTTACCAAGCCAACATATCCAACAGCCCTACTTCTTCACCACATTCAATCTCGCAATCTCCATATCCTGCGGCCCGGTCAGAGAACAGCCCTTTTCCTTGGCGTACTGGATATAATTCACAATATCCGAAGTGATTCGTTCGCCGGGGGCAAGAATCGGGATTCCCGGCGGATAGCACATGACAAACTCACTGCAAATTTCGCCTATGCTCTGTTCCAGCGGCACAGCCTTTTTGTCCGCATAAAACGCCTGCTGTGGGGGAAGTGCCACGTCCGGCGCCAGGTATTCGCTTTGCAGCATACCGGTCGGGTCACCGCCGTACAGCCGCTTGATTTCCGACAACGCCGATATCAGCCGTTCGATCTCCAACGCCCGGTCTCCGGCAGTGACAATGGCAAGGATATTGCCGATGTCGCCAAACTCAATCTGAATGCCATATTCATCCCGGAGCAGGTCATACACTTCGATGCCTGCCAGACCCGTGTTTCGGGTATGGATCGACAATTTTGTCCGGTCGAAGGCATAAAACGAATCACCGTTGCACAGTTCATCCCCGTAAACATAATAGCCGCCAATACGGTTGATCTCTTCTCGTGCATAATCTACATACTGCACCGCTTTCCGATACATCTCTCTGCCATTCAGCGCCAGATTTCGTCTCGCAATATCCAGGGAAACCATGAGCAGGTAAGAGGCACTCGTTGTTTGCGTCAGATTGATGACCTGCCGCACATAGTCTGCGTTGATACCCTCAGCACAGAGCAGCATGGCACTCTGTGTCAGACTGCCGCCGGTTTTGTGAATGCTGACAGATGCCATATCTGCCCCGGCAGCCATAGCAGAGCAGGGGAGATTTTCGCCAAAGTAAAAATGTGTGCCATGCGCTTCATCTGCCAGGAGCAGCATTCCATGTTCATGGGCAAGCTTGGCAATACGGCGAATGTCCGGACAGACACCATAGTAAGTCGGATTATTTACCAATACCGCCTTTGCATCCGGATTTGCCAGAATTGCACGTTCTACTGCCTCTACAGACATTCCCAGCGGAATACCCAGATCCTTATTTTCGCCCGGATCCACATAGACCGGAACCGCACCATTTACAACTAACGCATTGATGGCACTGCGGTGTACATTTCGGGGCATAATCAATTTTTCGCCAGCTTTGCAGACAGACATAATCATTGCCTGGGATGCACCGGTTGCGCCGTTGATAATGAAAAAAGCATTTGCAGCACCAAACGCCTCCGCTGCAAGCTGCTGTGCATCCCGAAGTACAGAAACCGGGTGGCACAAATTGTCCAGATTTTTCATGGAGTTCACATCAATCTGCACGCATCTTTCGCCCAAAAAGTCAGCCAGCTCATGGTTGCCACGACCGCCTTTATGTCCCGGCACATCAAACCGAACCACACGATTCATGAGATGCTCTTTCAACGCATCCATTAAAGGCGCATCCTGCTGCGTCCAATTCATAATGGCACGCCTCCTCAATAGATATTTCTGCCGCTGAATATTTCAATCATTTCCCGGCGCAGACGATTTGTAATATCCAATCGCACCCGTGGATCGAGTTCATAAGCGTCGGTCTTGAAAAGATAGTTTTGCAGTTCCAGTTCCTTAATCAGCATACGAGTGTGGAAAAGGTTTGACTGATACACATTGACATCCTGCGCATCATAGCGAAGAAGAATTTCTTCACTGATAAAATCCTGGATCGACGTCATTTCCTGATCCATAAAACACTTTTTACCGGAAACATCTCTCGTAAATCCACGTACCCGATAGTCAATGGTAATAATATCTGAATCAAAGCTGCGGATCAGATAATCCAAGGTATTCAAAGGGGAGATCTCGCCGCAGGTTGAAACATCAATATCAACCCGAAAAGTGGTGACTTCATTATCTGGATGGCTTTCCGGAAAGGTGTGCACTGTAACATGGCTTTTATCCAGATGTGCATGGATATCCCGCCGAAGAAGAAAGCCGTCTCCCTGGTTACAGGAAGGATCCACACTTTCCGGCGCAACACCGCCCTCTGCAATCAAAACATTTACAGAGGCTCCCTGCGGCTCATAGTCCTGTCTGGAAATATTCAGCACCGTTGCGCCGATCATCTCTGTGACATCACACAAAATGTTGGTCAGACGCTCCGAATTGTACTGTTCGTCGATGTATTTGATATAGTCTTGTTTTTCACGTTCCGATTTTGCATAACATACATCAAAAATATTAAAGCTCAACGTCTTAGTGAGATTGTTAAATCCATATAAGGTCAGCTTTTTCTCCAACCCTACCATCACAGCCTTTCTGAGGAACTGCATAAAAGGGAACAATTCCTGCTAAAAATAAAAAAGTTGAAGTCGTTTCTGCGGCATTGCCAGACCGCCACAGTTCACGTTCTTACAATCAAAAAATATTGTACCACAATTTGCAGGAAATTGCAATGGGATTTACAAAACTTTTTTCGAATTCCACGCAGAAAAACAACATTTCACAAGGTGCGATACAAGACATGAAACTGTACCGACTGGCAATTGTTGTTTATGTTTTTCCATTTTTTGAATTTTCAAGACTTACCACTTGCAAAATACAGCGAAGTATAGTATAATAGAACAAATCGAATGGAACTGCGGCGAATTGTCTGCAAGCCTTCTGGCAGAAAGACACAGCTGATATGTTTGGGAGAGCATAGGAGTTACTGCGATACGTTTCACGATTTGCCGGAACAGCATTAAAACACTATCCGGCACGAAATGCTGATGCAGAAAGGAAGAACAAGAATCATGAACGATACGATGAATGATGCAAAAGATACAACAGAAATCGCTGAAGAAATGGATACACCAACCGTACTGACACTGCCGCTGCTTGCTATGCGTGGCATTGTGCTGTTTCCCGGCATGATTATGCACTTTGACCTTGCAAGAGAACCTTTTGTCAAGGCACTGAAAGCCGGCATGGAATCGGATCGCCGTGTAGTTCTGGTAACGCAAAAAGATCCATTGATAGAAGAGCCGAAACCGGATGACCTTTATACTGTTGGCGTCATCGCTGAAGTTCGCCAGATTCTTCGTGCGCCGGACGGTGTTACACGTGTTCTGGTAGAGGGAAAAGAACGGGTTACAATTACTTCGGCAGTTCTTGAGTCAGATAAAAAAGACAAGTCATTTTATCCTCATGCTGAATTCAAATATGCACCGGAAACGCCGCTGGACATTTCCGACCCGCATGAAACAGCCGCTGTTTCCAGATGTATTAAGGACATTTTTCAGGAATATGCAGACTTGCTCCCTCGAATGCCGAAAGAACTGGCAGCAACTGTATTCTGCGAGCAGGATGACACAAAGATGTTCAACGAGATCGTGTTCAACCTGGCTTTTGACTATGTGGAAAAGCAGCGCCTGCTGGAAGAAAACGATTGGCTGGAACGGCTGAAAATGCTGTATCAGACGCTGGTAGACGAAATGGATATTCTCCGGATGGAGCGAAAGATCCAGGAGAAAACACAGGAAAACCTGGATCGCTCTCAGCGGGAATATTATCTCCGGGAACAGATGCACCAAATTGCCGAACAGCTAGGAGAATCTGAAGATCCGGCGGCGGAAATGGAAACATACACGGATGCCATTGCCGCACTGCCCCTGGATGATGCCAGCCGGAAAAAGCTGGAGAAAGAAGCGGAGCGTCTGTCACGACTGCCGGCTGCATCTCAGGAGGCTTTTGTGATTCGCAGCTATCTGGACACTGTCCTGGCTCTTCCCTGGAACAAATCCAGTCACACAAAGCCGAATCTGAAACGGGCACAGGCGGTTCTGGAACGGGATCACTATGGACTGCAAAAGGTCAAAGAACGAATTCTGGAAAGCATTGCAGTTCGTACACTGCTCCCGGAAGCAACCGGACAAATCCTATGTTTTGTAGGACCTCCCGGTGTCGGAAAAACTTCTATCGGACGTTCTATTGCAAAGGCACTGGGTCGTCACTATGAGCGTGTTTCTCTGGGCGGTGTCCGGGATGAATCCGATATCCGAGGACACCGCAAGACATATGTAGGCGCTATGCCAGGGCGGATCATGGATGCGATGACAAGAGCCGGCACAAACAATCCCATGATTCTTCTGGATGAAGTGGACAAGATGAGCAACGATTTCCGAGGAGACCCGTCTGCTGCATTACTGGAAGTCCTGGACAGCGAACAGAACAAAGCATTTCGTGACCACTACATTGAAGTGCCGTTTGATCTCAGTAAGGTGTTATTTGTTGCAACTGCAAACTCACTGGATCCGATTCCTGCGCCTCTGCTGGATCGTATGGAAATCATCGAACTGGGCAGTTATACCCGTGAAGAAAAATTTCATATTGCCAAAGAGCATCTTGTCAAAAAGCAACTGAAAAAGCATGGACTGAAAGGAACGCAATGCCGTATCCCAGACGAAGTTCTGTATGCGATTATTGACGGATACACAAGAGAAGCCGGTGTCCGTGAATTGGAGCGAACTATCGGTACGCTGTGCCGCAAGGCGGCGAAAAAAATTGTTGACGGTGACTGCAAAAAAGTTACTTTCACAGCAGAGACACTGAAAGACTATCTGGGCATTCAAAAGTTCCGTCCGGACGAACAAATTCACGAGGACACAGTCGGCGTTGTCAACGGACTTGCATGGACATCCGTCGGTGGCGTCTTGATGCCCATGGAAGTACTGGTAATGCCGGGAAAGGGCGCAGTGGAATACACCGGGTCGCTTGGCGATGTGATGCGGGAAAGTGCAAAAATTGCTGTCAGCTATACCAGAAGTGTGGCAAAGAAATATGATATTCCGGAAGATTTCTATACCAAATGCGATCTGCACATCCATGCACCGGAAGGTGCGGTTCCGAAAGATGGTCCGTCTGCCGGTGTCACAATGACCACTGCGTTGATTTCAGCGCTTTCCGGCCGTCCTGTGCGGGGAGATGTTGCAATGACAGGCGAAATCACGCTGCACGGAAAGGTATTGCCGATCGGCGGATTGCGTGAAAAATCCATGGCGGCTTATAAAGCTGGCATTCGAACTGTAATCATTCCGGAAGACAACATACCCGATCTGGAAGAGATAGATGAAACGGTACGCAGCAGCGTCCATTTCATTCCGGCAAAAACGCTGGATACAGTGCTGCAAAATGCGTTAGTCCCCACAGCGAAAAATGTACCCGAGACAGCGGCAACAGAAATGTGTCATGTGTAAACATAGAAGGAGAAAGTATGCAGTTTCAGAATGCTGAATTTATAGCGTCCTATGGAACATTTTCACAGATTCCTCCATGTGATTCTGTAGAAATTGCTTTTGCAGGCCGCTCCAACGTGGGAAAGTCCACGCTGATTAACAAGATTTTTCAACGAAAGTCGCTGGCAAGAGTCAGCGCAGTGCCGGGCAAGACCGCAACGATCAATTTCTACCGGCTGCGCCCGCTGACCATCGTGGACCTTCCGGGATACGGTTATGCAAAGGTTGCAAAGTCTGAAAAAGCAAGATGGTCTGGTTTGATTTCCGGATATCTCGGCGCAGATCGTGATTTAAGGCTCATTCTGCTGCTGATTGATATGCGTCATGCACCCTCGAAGGATGACATTCAGATGATTGATTTCCTCGTGGAATCAGAACTTCCTTTTTTGATCGTGCTGACAAAAGCCGACAAGCTGAATAAGACAGAACGTGCCAAACGGATGCAGGCATTTGAGACAGAAATCCCGTATTTTTCCCAGATTCACGTGATTCCGTTCTCTGCAATCACCAGAGAAGGCGTCAGCGAAGTCCAGGCAGTGCTGGAGGAAATTGCATCCGAAACAGAAGAGACAGAATGACTTTATTTCTGTGCTTGAACTGAAAACGATTTTCAAGCAGGCGACAGAAACTAAAATCATAATGCAATGCAGAAAGGAAGTATAAAAATGTTTGTATCTGACAATCTTGATGTCAACAAAGCAGGAAATCTGACAATTGGCGGTGTAGACACTGTTGCACTGGCAAAGAAGTACGGCACACCGCTGTATGTCATGGATGAAGATATGATTCGCCGTGACTGCAAGATTTTCCAGAAAAGTATTGACACATACTATGACGGACAGGGAATGGTCTGCTATGCCAGCAAAGCTTTTTCCTGCAAAGAAATCTATCGTGTCATGCAGTCGGAAAATATGGGAATCGACGTTGTTTCCGGAGGTGAACTGTACACCGCTGTACAGGCAGGATTTGATGTGAAAAAAGCTTGTTTTCACGGAAACAACAAAACCACAGAAGAACTGAACATGGCGCTGGATTATGGCGTTGGAAGAATCGTTGTGGACAATATCTACGAGATGGAACAGCTGAACCATCTGGCAGAACAGAAAAATCTGACAGCGCCCATCCTGCTCCGTATCAAGCCGGGTGTAGATGCGCATACACACAACTTTATTCGCACCGGACAGATCGACAGCAAGTTTGGTTTTGCATTAGAGACCGGAGAGGCTTATGATGCTATAAAAAAAGCAATTTCTTATCCGCATCTGAAACTGCGTGGTCTGCACTGCCATATTGGATCGCAGATCCTGGACACACAGGGATTCACCGCAGCTGCAGAAGTTATGATGGAATTCATTGAAAAGCTGAAAAAAGAATTGGGTTATGAGGCAGAAGATCTGAACCTTGGCGGCGGCTTCGGTATCCGCTATACAAAGGCAGATGATCCGCTGCCGTATGATGCTTACATGGAGGCAGTTGCAAAGGTAATCAACGGATTCTGTGCGTCCCATGATGTAAAGAGACCGTTTATCTTGATTGAACCGGGTCGTTCCATTGCAGCACCGGCAGGTATTACGCTGTACACCGTAGGCGGCATCAAGGAAATCCCGAATATCCGTACCTATGTTTCCATTGACGGTGGTATGTGCGACAACCCGCGTTATATTCTTTATCAATCTGAATATGATGCACTGGTTGCAAACAAAGCAGAGCAGCCTAAGACGGAAAAGGTCACCATCGCCGGCAAGTGCTGTGAAAGCGGCGACCTTATCGGTGAAAATATGGAGATCCAGAAGTGCGAAGTCGGTGATATTATCGCTGTATGCGCTACGGGTGCTTATAATTACTCTATGGCGTCCAACTACAATCGTCTGCAAAAGCCTGCTGTTGTCTTTGTCAAAGGCGGAGAAGACAGACTGGCAGTCAAGAGAGAATCTCTGGATGATCTGCTGAGAAACGATATCTGAGTATTCTGATTTACACAGTCATTTTTTTACAACAACCGTTCTTGTCTTGGCAAGGACGGTTGTTGTTGTTATAGAAAAATCAGCTTTTTCATTTACAGCTTGCAATCCAAAAAAATATATGCTATAATAGGTATATTGCAAGGCGGTTTTCCGCTGAAATACAAGGAGGAACAAAAATGCCACATATTACGATCAAAATGCTGAAAGGCAGAACAGACGAACAGAAAAAACAGGCAGCAGACAAAGTTGCAGCTGCACTGGTAGATGCAATCGGCTGCAATCCGGAACATATTTCCGTTGCTGTCGAGGATTTTACTCCGGTAGAATGGCAGGATGAATTCCGCAAGGAAGTCACCGAAAGCAGCCATATCTATAAGGAACCGCACTACGATCCGAAGGACGTACTGTAATGGGGTTGATTTTAGCTTCCGCATCGCCACGGCGGCAGGAACTCCTACGGCTGATTACGAATGACTTTACAGTTTTTCCGGCAGCTGTAGATGAGTCTCTGCCGCCTGCGTTGTCTGTCGATAATGCCGCACAATATCTCGCCAGAAAAAAAGCAGCAGCGGTTTCTTCTGCTTTTCCGGATGACATTGTCCTTGGCTCTGATACTACGGTTATCATAGATCATACCATTCTTGGAAAACCCGGGACGCCGGAACGGGCAGAAGAAATGATGCGGCGGTTATCCGGGAAAACGCACACAGTAATTACTGGAGTGGCGCTTGCCAAAGGAAAAGAAATGCTTTCGTTCCAAACCAGTACAGATGTGACATTTTATCCTTTGACAGAAAAGCAAATACAGGACTATATCGCTACAAATGAACCAATGGATAAAGCAGGCGGCTATGGCATACAAGGCTATGGCGCACTCCTGGTGCAAAAAATCTGCGGTGATTTCTACAGTGTTGTCGGACTTCCTATTGCAGAAACCGCTCGGGCATTGGAAAAATTCCAAAAACAATAAATCCAGCTGCGAACAGAAATAACAGAAAGCAGAAAAAATCGGAAAGGAACAACCATGAACAAAAAAGAACTCTCTGAGATACGAAAAAACTTTTCTGAAACCAGTGATCTTTTCGTATTGAATCAAGTGGCAACTGCATTTGTAGACAGCGAAAAAAACATTCGCTGTCAAACAAGCCGAGCCTATCACAATATCCCTTCTGAAGAAAGCGACTGCCTCATGGCCACACTGAAGCGTGTCCTCGCCGGAACGCTGGGAAAGGGGCTTTTGGAGTATGAATTTCCAAAAGAGGCATATGAGGAAGGCGGCAGTCAGTCCATTCTCTATGAGGCACTGAACACCAAACTGGAAGAAGAAAATGCAGTGACAAATTTGATGGAACAGATTGTTCACAACATGGACTATGTTTCTACCTATGCGATTCTGATCGGACACTGCACCTATACTGTTTTTCAGAAATCAAAAAGCGATGAGATCGACCCCTATCAAAGTCACGATTACCGCTTTTTAGTTGCTGCGATTTGTCCGGTGGAAGTTCGTGTAGACGGTCTGATCTATAACGAGGACGACAATGCCATCGAAAAGAAAAATGTCTACGACCGCATTGTTGCCGAGATCCCCACAGACGGATTTTTATACCCTACATTTACAGGCAGAGGACCAGATGTCAACCACGTCCTGTACTCTGCACACAAGCCAAAAGATGTCAACATCAGCATTATCGAAAATGTCCTGGGCTGTCCGTTTAACCGCACGGCACAGGAACAAAAAGAAACTTTTCAAAACATGATGCAGGAAATTGTTTCCGATGAGCTGAGCTATACAGTCATTACCGGCGTAAACGAAAAGCTGCGTGACATTGCTGCGGAATATGCAAATGAACCAGATCTGCCCGTTGTGGATGATATTCACGTACGGGATATTCTGCTGGATTCCGGCGTCAGCCAGGAACGTGCAGAAGAGATGCAGATGGCATATCGTGAGGCAACGCAGAACAAGCCCATTATGGTCAATAACCTGATTGACAGCAAAACAACGATCAGTCTGGACGGCATCACAGTATCCATCGGAAAAGATGCCACAGATAAGGTGCGGACACAATGTGTTAACGGCAGGCGCTATCTGCTGATCGATCTGGATGATCCGGCGGTGGAAATCAACGGGTTAACCGCACGAATTGCAGAACAGTTAAATGTGCCGGAAACAGAAGAATCTACAGATGATGACGAGTAAACTCTGAGGATAATCCTATGACATTACAGCAATTAAAATACGCCGTGGTAACTGCTGAAAAAGGTACGGTAAGTGAAGCAGCTGCTGCGCTTTATATTGCGCAGCCAAGCTTGACGAAAGCAATCAAAGAACTGGAAAAGGAAATGGGAATCACTATTTTTCACCGTACAAACAAGGGTGTATCCGTTTCAAAAGAAGGCGAAGTTTTTCTCGGATACGCACGTCAGGTATTAGAACAGGCATCACTGATTACCGAAAAATATGTTCACCAATCCGGCGGGAAACAAGAATTTTGCGTATCCACACAGCACTATTCTTTTGCAGTAAATGCTTTTGTAGATCTCATTAAAGCCTACGGCAGCGAAAATTATGACTTCAGCCTTCGGGAAACACAAACCTATGAAATCATTGACGATGTTGCAAGGTTAAAAAGTGAAATCGGCGTCTTATATCTCAACGAGTTTAACCAAACTGTTCTGCACAAAATCCTAAAAGCAAACGATTTGCAGTTTACTGAGCTTTTTGAGGCGGAACCGCATATTTTTATCAGCAACAAGAATCCTCTTGCAGAAAAATCCGCTGTGACAATGCAGGAGCTTCAGCCATACCCGTATTTGTCATTTGAACAAGGGGAACACAATTCCTTTTACTATTCGGAAGAGATTTTCAGCACAGAAATACGTTCTAAGAACATTCGAGTTCGTGATCGTGCTACGCTGTTCAACTTACTAATCGGGTTAAATGGTTACACCATTTGCAGCGGTGTGATTGACGAAGAACTAAACGGGAAAAATATTGTTGCCGTTCCGCTCCGTGAAAAGGGGAGTATGCACATCGGTTACATTACCAGAAAGCAGTCTATCCCTAGCAGATTGGGAAGTATCTATCTTGACGCACTGAAACATTACGCTAAAAACACATAATTATTGCTGCTGATAAAGCGGTTAGATATAGTATAAAGCTATATCTAACCGCTATTTTTATATATTTTACATAGCAGAAATTATCGGCTATAATAGAACTACAATCAGAAACACAAATGAACAGAGAGTTCCTCTTCAAGAGGGGAACTTCATTCTGTTCCACTAGAATGGAGTTCAAATATGAAAACAACGATTATCGGATTTCCCAGAGTCGGCAGCTTACGGGAATTGAAATTTGCAAGTGAAAAATATTTTCGTAAGGAAATCACAGCACAGGAATTGCAGGACACCGCAAAAACACTTCGGAATACACACTGGAATCTGCAAAAGACAAGCGGCATCACATGGATCCCGACAAACGATTTTTCGTTTTATGACAATATGCTGGATACCGCAGTTTTGCTGAATGCAGTTCCGGAGCGTTACCGTGCGCTGGCGCTTTCTGAACTGGACACATACTTTGCAATGGCTCGTGGATACCAGAGCGCAGAAGGTGACGTAAAGGCACTGGCTATGAAAAAGTGGTTCAACACCAACTATCACTATATGGTTCCGGAAATTGATGATACCACAAAGATCTGCCTTTCGGGAGAAAAGCCGTTTACCGAATACCAGGAGGCAAAGGCAGCAGGCGTAAATGCAAAACCGGTTCTGATCGGTGCATTTACATTTCTGAAACTTGCACGTTTTACCGGGAAAAAATCTGCATCCGACTATGTTGAATCTACAGCACAGGCATATTGTAACTATCTGAAAAAGCTGTCTGAACTCGGTTCTGAGTGGGCAGAATTTGACGAACCGTACCTGGTAAAAGATCTTTCTGCAGAGGATATTGCACTCTTTACAGGACTCTATCAGAAGATTCTGAGCCAAAAGGGAAATGTCAAGGTTCTGCTCCAAACATACTTCGGAGATGTTCGTGATTGCTACCAGGAAATTGTAAGCTTAGATCTGGACGGCATTGGTCTGGACTTCATAGAAGGAAAGCAGACACTCCAGCTTGTACAGCAAAATGGATTCCCGAAAGATAAGGTTTTGTTTGCCGGCGTTGTAAACGGCAAAAACATCTGGCGCAATCACTATGAAAAGACAACAAATCTTTTACAGGAACTGACAAAATATAGCAGTCAGATCGTGTTAAATACTTCTTGTTCCTTACTCCATGTGCCTTATACACTGCGTCACGAAACAAAGCTGAATGAAAATTATAAAAAGCATTTCTCTTTCGCTGAGGAAAAGCTGAACGAACTGGCTGAACTGGCGAATATTATTGACAGTGCATCTCCGGAGGAAACACCTGCGTATCAGAAAAACAAGGCACTTTTCACCGAAGAGAGATTCTGTGAAAATAAGGGCGTTCAAGAAAAGGTTGCAGCACTGACAGAAAAAGATTTTGTACGTCTGCCGGAATTCTCAGAACGTGAAAAGATTCAGCACAAGGTTCTGAACCTGCCGCTTTTGCCAACTACAACAATCGGTTCGTTCCCGCAAACAAAAGAGGTTCGTGTCAATCGTGCAGCTTTTCGAAAGGGCGAGATCACAGAGGAACAGTATGTTGCTTTCAACAAGAAAAAGATTGCAGACTGCGTTGCATTACAGGAAGAAATCGGTCTGGATGTATTGGTTCACGGCGAATACGAGAGAAACGACATGGTCGAATATTTTGGAGAGTGTCTGGACGGCTACCTGTTTACAGAAAAGGCATGGGTACAGTCTTATGGTACTCGCTGCGTAAAACCGCCGATCATCTGGGGTGACATTTGCCGTGCAAAGCCCATGACATTAAAATGGTCTGTTTATGCGCAAAGTCTGACAAAAAAGCCTATGAAGGGCATGCTGACAGGTCCTGTTACAATCCTCAACTGGTCTTTCCCAAGAGAAGATATTTCTCTGCAGGAGTGCGCTTATCAGATCGGTCTTGCCATTCGGGAAGAAGTTCTGGATCTGGAGAAAAACGGAATTCAGGTTATTCAGGTAGACGAGGCTGCGCTTCGTGAAAAGCTGCCGCTTCGGAAATCTGACTGGAAATCTGATTATCTGGATTGGGCAATTCCGGCATTTCGTCTGGTGCACAGCGGCGTAAAGCCGGAAACACAGATTCACACTCATATGTGTTACAGCGAATTCGCAGATATCATCCAGGATATTGACAACATGGATGCAGATGTAATCACATTTGAGGCAAGCAGATCCGATCTTACAATTCTGGACACACTGAAAGAAAATAACTTCCGCACAGAAGTTGGTCCGGGTGTATATGATATTCACTCTCCGAGAATTCCGACTACAGAAGAAATCAAATCTGCAATTGAAAAAATGCTGTCTCGCATTTCAAAGGAAAAACTGTGGATCAATCCGGACTGTGGATTGAAAACAAGAGGCATCCAGGAAACCATTCCCAGCTTGGTACATTTGGTACAGGCTACAAAAGAACTTCGATAACACGCTCTAGCTAAAATCCATTTATAAAATCAAAACCACCCGTTAAACGGGTGGTTTGCCTTTGTCAATAAAAAACTGAGCCACCTCGCTAATAAAAAAGTGAGCCAGTTG
>ERZ835541.1666-NODE-1666-length-20950-cov-5.214262_pt1 | contig 20950 bp, 22 predicted proteins | sample MGYA00519945_ERZ835541 | MGnify/ENA primary metagenome ERZ835541 (study PRJEB31850, sample SAMEA3708780) | human gut metagenome | biome: human gut; feature: human-associated habitat; material: faeces | place: China | collected 2014 ...
CAACTAGGATTTAATTAATGTTCTTTTATTGTCTACTTTCTATTGACAAGTTCAATAAAAAGTCTATTCTTTTTCTTTACAATACCAAAAAAATCTAGTACAATTGTAATAGGTGATAATGTGAAAGAAGATAATTATAATGATATTCCAATAAATGAAGATTATATACCTAGACATGCCAGTAATTATAATAATTTAAATTACATTAATGCTAAAGATACAACTCTCCGCAATTGGAATGAAGAATATATCAAACAAAATAATTGTGATACTAATACTACTATACATAAATCAAATAATATACTTGATAATTTAGATAAAATAGATTGCTCAAAATATTATAAAGTAGATTTAGATTCTAATAAAGAAAAAGAAGAAAAACAACCTAAAAATAAAAAGAAAAAAAATAACAAATGGCTTTGGATAGTATTACTTATAATATTTATTATTATAATAATTATAAGTAGTTTAAAAATAATATTATGGCTTAAAGACAATAAAAAAACAAAAGATACAGTTAATGAAATTAATAATATTGCAGATGTCACTGAAAAAAAAGATGATGAAAATACCGAACTAGTCAACAAAGAAGAAAATACAACTAGTGATTATTGGTATTACATTAAATTTCCTTTAATAGATGTAGATCTAAATAAATTAAAAGAAAAAAATAGTGATACTGCTGGATGGATTAATGTAAACAATACCAATATAAATTATCCATATGTTCAAGGAAAAGATAATAACTATTATTTAGATCATTCATTTGATAAAAAATACAATGAAGCTGGATGGGTATTTTTAGATTATAGAAATGATAAAAATTTATCTAATAAGAATAATATACTTTATGCTCATAGTAGATTAGATAAGACAATGTTTGGTTCGTTATCTAAAACCTTAAAATCAAATTGGTATAATAATAAAGATAATCATATAATAAGACTATCAACTGAAACAGAAAATACTATGTGGCAAATATTTTCAGTATATAAAATACCAGAAGAAACATATTACATAACTACAAATTTTAATAGTGATAATGACTATCAAAAATTCTTAAATACTATTAAAGAAAGAAGTATTCATAATTTTAGTACCAATTTAACTACTGAAGATAAAATATTAACATTAAGTACCTGCTATTCTGATACTGAAAGAACAGTAGTACATGCCAAACTAATAAAGAGAAGTCCAAAGTAACTTCTTTTTTCTTTACTTTAAAATAAAGTATGATATAATATAAGTAACTTAAGGAGAAAGAAGTTATGAGTATTGATAATCTATTAAGAATAGAAATAACATTATCTAATATCTACTACAGATTACTAATGTTAGAAATATATGGAGAAGTAGAAAGTGGTGAATATACTACTAACCTAAAAATGCTATTAAATATACTAAAAGAAGAATCTAAGATATTAGATAGTTATACTATAGAAGAATTAGAAGTAATAAAAGAAATTATTACCGGAAAAAGAATAGAAACAAACATAGATAATATTTTTATTTCTGATATAATAAATCGTTTAGAAAAAAATATAATTAGATTATTAGAAAGTAAGAGAACTGAAAAATTAAATAATAATGTAAGAAAAAAAGTATTGGAAGTATATAACTTAATGTCATTAGTAGAATTTGAAAGAACAGATATTTATTTATCTTTTTTAGATGAAGAAATAAAAGATACCTTTATTATAAATAAAAAAAACACTTTAAGAACAAACAAATACATCATAATATCAGAATTAGAACCTAAGAATATCACACGTATTAGTAAAAGAAAATTTCAAACAGATAAGAGTCTTTATTTAGATTCACTTTTATATTCAGCTTCCTTAGGATATAGTAACAATAGTTATCTAATAGTAAAAAGAAAAATAGCAGAATTACATTTAGAAAAAATGCATAAAAGTATAATAAATAATGAAATAGAATCAAAAGATAGTGATATAAAAATCATTTTCCGTACTATAATGTTATTATTCAGTAATGAAGAATATAAAGTAGTCATAGATAAAATAACAAATAATAAAAACATATTAAATATATATTTAAATTATTTTGGTCAAGACATAATAAAAATAATAGATAACGATCGCCAAAGACATAAAACATTATCGCTTAGAAAATAAAGAAAATTACATTATTAATATAGTAATTTTCTTTTATTTGTGATAAAATGATAAGGAGGTGTGAAATAATGAAAGCAAATAGAACAATAACAAGAGAAAACGCAATGCGTGTATTATATCAAATATTTCTATATAAAAAAAATAAAATAGATTATACAACTAATGGTGTAATAGAAGAATATATGGATAATATTCCATTAGAAGAACATAAAATAATTAATACAGATTTTTTAAAAGAATTAGTAGAGGGAGTACTAAATAATATAAATGATATAGATAATAATATATCTAAATATTTAGAAAATTGGACAATAGATAGATTAGGATTAACCGATCAAGCAATAATTAGAATATCAGTATATGAACTATTATATACAAATACACCTAATTTAGTATGTATAAACGAAGCAATTGAATTATCAAAAAAATATTCAGATGAAAAAGTATCAAAAATGATAAATGGGGTTTTAGATAAGATATATCACGAAGTAGAAGACAAAAGTGAATAATCATTATAAAATAATACATTACAAGAAAACATTTGATGCTTTAATAAAAAATAAAACTATTACATCTTTAGGAAGATATAAAAGTTCTTTTTATATTAATAAGAGAAAATTATTCTTTAAAGAAGAAGTAGATAGAATGTATTATGAATTACTAGGAAACTCGATTGCAGAATACTTAAACATAAATTACACATATTACGAACCAACGATTATAAAGACTGCTACTAGAGAGATAAAAGGATTAGTAGCAAAAGATTATCGTAGAGAAGGTTATAGTTTAGTAAAGTTTAATAAATTATTAAATGGTAAAGAAATGACTTTAGATAATATTAAAATAGCTTTAGATATATATTTTAATGACTATATAAATAAAGAAGAATTAGTAAATAAAATATATAGTGAAGTAATAAAGCACTATATGTTAGATTTACTCATAGGTAATAATGATAATGGAGAGTATAACTATGAAATGATGGTAAGTAAAGATAATGCCTATTTATCACCATATTCAGATTTTGGTTTAACTTTTAATTTTACTAGTACTAGATTAAGAGTAAATGAAGAAGTAGATAATAGTATTTATAGTAATCTTAAAGTATTACTTAAAGAAGATAAATACTATCAAGAATTTATTAATATGTATAATAAATTAAATCCATTTATCTTAGAAGAATTAATTGAAAATATAGAACAAAAAAGAAAAATAGCTTCAGATGATAATTTTAAAAATATTATTTTTTTATCTTATAGCAAACATTATATGTTAGTAAGAAATATATTAGAAATGTTAAGAAATAAAAATAAAATAAAGTAGATAGAGAGGTAAATATATGAATAATAATTATATAACTATAACTGAAGTAAATAGATATATAAAAGAAATAATAAATGAAGATTTACTTCTTAGAAAAGTATATTTAAAAGGAGAAATATCTAACTTTAAAGCCCATTCTAGAGGACATTATTACTTTACTCTAAAAGATGAAACATCTAGAATAGCGGCAGTTATGTTTTCTTTTAATAATAAGAACTTAAAATTTACACCATACGATGGTATGAAAGTATTAGTAACTGGTAAAATAGATGTCTATGAAGCATCAGGATCATATCAAATATATGTCGAAGATATGGCTCCTGATGGAGTAGGAGCTTTATATGTAGCCTTTGAACAGTTAAAAAAGAAACTTCAAATAGAAGGATTATTTGATAAAGATAAAAAGAAAAAAATAAGAAGAGTACCAAATACTATAGGTATAGTAACATCTCCTACTGGAGCTGCCATTAAAGATATATTAACAACAATTAAAAGAAGATTCCCTGTATGTAATACTATTTTATTTCCAGCCTTAGTACAAGGAGAGAACGCGGCTAATGATATAGCAAATAAAATAAAACTAGCTAACGAAGTAAAAGATATATATGGAATAGACACTTTAATAGTAGGTCGCGGTGGTGGTTCATTAGAGGACTTATGGCCATTTAATGAGGAAGTAGTAGCAAGAGCTATCTATGATAGCACGCTTCCAGTAATATCAGCAGTTGGCCATGAAATAGATATAACAATATCTGACTATGTAGCAGATTTAAGAGCCCCAACTCCTACAGCAGCAGCAGAACTAGCAGTACCAGATATAAATACAATAATAACTTATTTAAATACTGTAAGTACTAGAAGTAATACAGCCTTAAATAACATAATAAATAATAATTATCAAAGATTAGAAAGCATAAAAAATAGTTATATCTTAACTAGACCTATAACAATGTATGAAATAAAAGAACAAAAATTAGATATCTTAATAGATAACCTAAATAAAAGTATTAATAAACTACTAGAAGATAACAAAATAAAACTATATACTTATAGTAATAGTTATGTACTAAATAATCCTGAAATATTATATAAATATAGTAGTCAAAAACTAGATCATATTATATCCAAATTAGAAGTATTAAATCCCCTTAATACTCTAAATAGAGGCTATGCCATTATAAAAAAAGATAATAAAGTATTATCTAGTATAAAAAATATAAATAATAATGATATCATAAAAATATCATTAAAAGACGGTGAAGTATCTAGCAAAGTAATAAAGGTAGGTGAATAAAATGGCTAAAGAAAAAGAAGAATTAACATTTGAAGAAAAAATAAAATTACTAGAAGAAATAGTAAAAGAATTAGAAAGCGGTGAAGTACCATTAGATGATGCAATAAATAAATATACAGAAGCCATGAAACTAGCTAAAGAATGTTCCGATAAACTAAATAAAGTATCTGAAAAAGTTAATAAAATTATGACAGAAAATGGAAAATTAGAAGATTTTACAGTAAGTGAATAGTCTTCTTTTTTTCTAAAATTTTGTTGACAAGTAGCAGAAAAAGTAATACAATTAAATAGACATTTGCTTAAGTTAAATTCATCTTTAGAGAAACTACATATATAACTGTAGTTTTTCGTCGTTATATGAAGGAGGTACTTATGAAGATTGAAAGAGAAGAATTTGAAAGAGAAAGAAATTATCTAAACAAAACAGTAAGCCTAATTAGAAAGAAAATATCTAAATTAGGACAAGAATTATTTGATGATGATTCCAAAGTATTAGAATTTAAAAAACTAATATGGGATACTCATACCGAAATGGATCCTAATGAAATGCGTAGCATGATGGCTGAATCAGATTTACAAGTATCAATAATGCAAAGTAAAGGTAATTATCTTCAGAGATTATTTAGAATTCAAAATAAGCCATATTTTGGTTCAATTAGATTTAAAGAAGAAGGTAGTGAAGAAGAAGATAATATCTATATAGGTATTACTCATGTTGAAGATAAACTAGATTATTATGTCCATGACTGGAGAAGTCCAATATGTAGTATGTTCTATGACTATGAAACAGGTCCCGCTTCATATAAAGCACCATCAGGTATAATAAAAGGGAATATAATTAAGAAAAGACAATATATAATAGAAGATGCCGAGTTAAAACATATCTTCGATAATGATTTAAATATTAGTGATAGCCTATTACAAGAAGTATTAGCAGAAGAATCTTCAGATAAAATGAAGAATATCGTTAATACTATTCAAGAAGAACAAAACAAAGTAATAAGAAATACTGAAGATAAAAATCTAATTGTTGAAGGAATAGCAGGTTCAGGAAAAACAAGTGTAGCTCTACATAGAATAGCCTTCTTATTATATAGAATACCTAATTTAACTTCAAGTAATGTAGTAGTATTTACTCCTAATAAAGTATTTTCAGAGTATATATCAAATGTCTTACCAGAGTTAGGAGAAGATAATACCTATGATATGACCTTCTATGATTTATTATGTCAAAATATAAATGAATATAAAGATATAGAAAACTTTACAGACTTTATATCTAGATATTATAAAAGTAATGTAGATAACTATGATATGGTTAAATATAAACAATCAGACGAAATAATAAAAGATATTGATAGCTATATAAATAACTTACTAAGTACCATTAAATTTAATAATAAACTAGAATATGATAATTTTATTGAAATAGATACTGAAGAATTAAATAATATGTTAAATTATAAATATAATAGATTTCCTTTATTCGAAAGAATAAAAGAAATCTCTAAGAGAATAGCAAGTAATAACTATGAAGGTAGTACTAAGAATGCCAGTTCTATAGAAAAAAAATTAAAAGAATTATTAAATATAAAATTAGATTTAAAAGATATATTTAATAACTTCTATCAAAGCGAATATTCTAAATATAAAGATAAAGTAAATGATAAATATTTATACTATGAAGATGCTTGTATCTTCTTATATATAAAGAGTTTATTAGTAGGATTTAACACTAATCATGTTATTAAAGAAATAGTAATAGATGAAGCCCAAGACTATAATAAACTTCAATATTTAATTATAAAGAAAACATTTAAAACAAGTAATTATACCATCTTAGGAGATACTAATCAAACAATTAATCCATATTATAAATATGATTCATTAGAAGAATTAACTAGTATCTTTGAATCATCTAAGTATATAACTCTTACTAAAACATATCGTTCTACTGGTAAAATAATCGATTATACCAATAAAATATTAGGTTTAAATCATGTTACTGCTATTAGAAATGATAAGGCTAGTGATATAATATTTAGAAATAATATTACCAAGAATGACTTCTTAACAGACATAAATAATTTAAAAACTATTTCTAAAAGTATAGCTATAATTACTAAAAATGATAAAGAAGCTGAAAAAGTATATAACATGTTAAAAGATGATCTAGATATAATGCTAATAGATGGTTTCGGCCATATAAAAAGAGACTTAGTAGTAGTCCCTTCTTATGTAGCCAAAGGACTAGAATTTGATTCCGTAATTATCTATACTGATGAGGATAATAAATACCAAGAAAAAGACAAATATTTGTTCTATGTAGCATGTACTAGAGCCCAACATAATCTAATAATTTATAATAATTCCAAGTAATTCTTAAAATACCTTTAGCCCTTATTTTATAAGGGCTTATAAATTTGTATTTGACAAAGAATTCCATTTATGTTAAGATATTAAACGTCCGCTAAAAAAATGAGGTGTAGAAGTGAAAAAGCATAAAATGGAAATTGCAGCACTGACTCTATTACTTGGAGTTCTATGTTATGCATTTTACGATAGCAATATTAAGGGGAGCGAACAAGAAGTTGTTTTAAGTAACGAATTGCTCTCTATGAGAGAAATAAAAAGTAAAGAAGACATAACCATGGAAATGTTATCTTTACCTACTGAAGAGTTATTAAAACAACAAGATGAAAAAGTAAAAAAAGAAAGTGATACAAAAACAACAGAAGAAGTACAAGTTGAAACTTATGAAGAAGTAACAAGTGAAAAGGAAGTATATAGTATTAATCTAGCGGCAAATAGTGAAAATGAAGTTCCTTATAACGAAATTATTTCTAATCAAGTAGTAAACTATGCTTTAAAGTTTGTTGGAGGTCCTTATGTATATGGAGGTAACTCTCTAACTAATGGTACCGACTGTTCAGGATTTACAAAATTAGTATTTGCTAACTATGGTGTATATCTGCCAAGATCAGCACCAGAGCAAGCCTATGCTGGAGTACACGTTGATTTAAATGACATCAAACCAGGAGATATTATCGTATCAGGCTATGATGGAGTAGTATGTCATGCAGCTCTATATATTGGCGATGGAAAACTAGTTCACGCCTTAAATTCTAATGTTGGAATAGTAGTAACTAGCATGTATATAATGCCTATCATTGATGTCAGAAGAGTAGCCTAATTTGACAAGTATAGTAAAATCTGCTATAATATAACTCGTCTTTTTCAAAAAGGCGGAAAGAAGTGAATAAAATGAAACCAAGCGCGCTCATTAGAGTAGGAATGGCTTCAATGTTAACTTTAGGATTTGCATCAAGTTTATTTTACTATAATGAAATTAACAAAAAGAATGAAATAGTAATGACGGAAGAATTATATAATCCGTCAGTATATAAAGAAGAAGTAGTAGAATTAAATCTTTCAAACGAGGAAGAACCTACTACTGAAGTAGTACCTGAAAGAATCGAAGTATATGATAATTTAACTATCGAAGAATTAACAGATAAGTTAAATAGAACATTATCATCAGATTTATCAGGTAAAGGAGAATCATTTGCTAAGTATTCAATAGATTTAGGGGTAGACCCATATCTAGCAGTAGCAATAGCTATGCATGAAACAGGATGTACTTGGAATTGTTCTTATTTAGCAAAGACATGTAATAATGTTGGTGGTCAAAAAGGATCTGGTTGTGGTGAATACCAAGCTTTTGAAACATTAGAAGATGGTATTTATGGTTTTATCTTAAATATCAAGAATAAATATGTTGATTATGGATTAATGACTGCTGATGAGATGAATCCTAAATATGCCGAAGATCCAACATGGTCTTCAAAAGTAAATAATTATATTGAGAAAATTAAGAATAGCTAGGAAGATTTCTTCCTAGTTATTAATTTTTACAGTTTAAGAAGATACTAGATTATCTTCTTTTACTTTATTTTATCTAAGTTAGAAAGTCTACACCCTAAATATAATATCTTATTATTGTTTACTTATAGGCTAAGAATTAGGCTATAAGTAATATGAAATGACCCAGGCATTTCATATAAAAATAAACTAATATCTATAATTCTACTTTAATTTTATAAGTAAATATGATATTATATATATGGTGATAAAAATGCATAGAGAACTAATAACAATAGGACCAATAACAATATATTGGTATTCAGTAATAATAATAACTGCTATTGTAATAGGAATATATTTCTCATCAAAAAAAGCAGAAAAGAATGGATTAGAAAAAGACTTCTTATTAGATTTAATATTTTATCTAATACCAGTAGGAGTACTAGGAGCAAGAATATATTATGTAATATTTAACTATTCAGTATTTAAAGGAGATTTTCTTAGTATATTTAAAATATGGGAAGGTGGCCTTGCCATATATGGAGCAGTAATATCCTCAATAATATTTATAATATATTATTGTAAAAAGAAAAACAAAGATATCTATCTAACCCTAGATACCTTAGTACCATATCTAATACTAGGACAAGCAATGGGTAGATGGGGTAACTTCATCAATAAAGAAGCCCATGGAGCTATTACTACTTATGAACACTTAAAAAACTTACATATCCCTAATTTTATTATTGAAGGAATGAAAATAAATGGCTTCTACTACATACCAACATTCTTATATGAATCAGTATGGTGTATAATAGGTTTTATAATATTATTAATAGTAAGAAAGAAAGATAACTTTAAACATACCGGCCTATTATTATATATATATTTTATCTGGTATGGAATAGGTAGATTAATAATAGAGGGCTTAAGAACAGATAGCCTATATTTAGGAGTATTTAGAATAAGTCAAATAGTATCAATAATATTAATATTAATAGGAATAATAGGAATAATATATAGGAGGATTAAATGGAAGAACATAAAGTAGTAATATTAGGCTCAGGAATAGCAGGTATGACTGCGGGTATTTATTTAAAAAGAGGAGGTCTAGATGTCCTAGTAGTTGAAGATAATATCCCAGGAGGAGTATTAAACGAAATACCAAGTATTGAAAACTATCCAGGCTATGAAGAAATATCTGGTCCTGATTTAGCCATGAATATATATAATCAATTAACTAAACTAGGAGTAAAAATATTAAATAAAAAAATAACAAGTATCGATTTAAATAATAAAATAATAAATAACAATATCAAATACGAATATCTAGTAATAGCAACAGGTAGAAAAAGTAGAATGTTATCTCTAGAACACGAAAAAGAATTACTAGGAAAAGGAATAAGTACATGTGCCCTATGTGATGGTTTCTTCTATAAAGATAAAAAAGTAGCTGTAGTAGGAGGAGGATCTTCTTCCCTTACCGAAGCATTATATCTATCAAAAATATGTAAAGAAGTAATAATAATCCATCGTAGAGATAAATTAACCGCTGATAAATATTTAATAGATAAAGTAAATAGTACTAAAAATATCAAAGTACTATATAATAGTAATATAACTAAGTATAATCAAAATAACAATAAATTAACCTCAGTAACAATAAATAATAAAGATAACTTAGAAGTAGAAGGAGTATTCTTAGCCATAGGTAGTACTCCTAATAGTGAAATATTTAATGTAAATAAAGATAATAACTATATAATAGTAGACTCTAATTACATGACTAATATAGATAAAGTATATGCAATAGGAGATGTAATAAAAAAAGATTATTATCAGCTTAGTACAGCCGCTAGTGATGCCGTAGTAGCAGCTTCAAATATAATAAAAAGAGAAAATAAAAACTCATAAAACATTTACAAATAGATAAAATTATGATATCATTAAATTGTAATAATTGAAGGAGGAAAAAAATATGAATATTGGAACAATAATTATTATCATAGTAGTAGGAGTTTTACTTATTCTAGTATTTTATGCTATTGGCGTATACAATAACTTAATAAATGCTAGAAATAAAGCAAAAGATCAATTCTCTCAAATAGATGTACAATTAAAGAGAAGAAGTGATATGATTCCTAATTTAGTAGAAACAGTAAAAGGATATGCTAAACATGAAGAAAAAACACTAAAAGAAGTAGTTGAAGCAAGAAATAAAATGGCTACTGCCAGTGGCATTAATGAAGAAGTAGAAGCATCTAATGCCGTAACAAGTGCATTAAACAAATTATTTGCTTTGTCTGAAGCCTATCCCGAATTAAAGGCTAATGAAAACTTTATGTCATTACAAGCTGACTTAAAAGAAACAGAAGACAAAATCAGTTATGCTAGAGGATTTTATAATGATACAGTTCTAACTTATAACAATTTAAGAGAACAATTTCCATCAAGTATAATAGCTTCTATGTTTAAATTTGAAAAATTAGAGTTCTTTAATGCTGATGAAAAAGATAGAGAAAATCCACAAGTGAAATTTTAGGACTTATTAAATATAAGTCCTTTTTTGATAGGAGTGAATAAAAATGAAAAAAATAATATTTACCTTGGTATTATTCTTAGTACCTAGTATAATCTTAGCTAATGAAATATATAATATAGATATGAATATCTATGTCGATAATAATGGTACTGCTCATGTAACAGAGGAGTGGACCACTAATTTAATTCAAGGTACTGAAGGATATAAACCATATTATAATTTAGGAGAAAGTAAAATAAGTAACTTTAAAGTAAGTATGAATGGGAAGGAATATACTTATAATTCTGATTATAATATTAATGCTTCATTTAATGAAAAAAAATACAAAAATGGCTTTCACTATATAGACAATGGTGTAGAATTATGTTTTGGCATAACAAACTATGGCAAGAATACTTATACCTTAAGTTATGATATTAGTAACTTTGTAGTAAATACCAGCGATGGCTATCAAATGATTTACTGGACATTATTTCCTTATGACTATAACCCATCACCCGAAAGAGTATATATAAAAATATATAGTGATTTCAAATATGCTGATACATTAGATGTATGGGGTTATGGCAAATATGGAGCTCCAACCTATGTATATGATGGATATATAGAAATGGATTCAGAATCCACAGTTTATAGTAGTGAATATATGACTTTATTAGTAAAATTTCCCGAAAACACATTTACTTTAAATACTACAGTAGATAAAACATTTGATGAATATTTAAATATGGCTAATGAAGGAGCTACTACTTATAAGGTACAAAAGAAAAACTTTTTTCAAAAATTATTAAGTTATATACCAGTTTTAATTGGTGCTTCTATTCCATTTGCTATAGTGTTTATTGCTATAAGAAGTTCCATAGTAAATGGTTATGGTTATAAGAATAATAAAGTAATTAATAAAAAAGAAACACCATTATTTAGAGATATTCCATGTAATAAAGATATCTATTATGCTAATACATTAACAAAATTAAATAATGAAATATTTACTGGCTATAAAGAGACTAATATATTTGGAGCTATAATTTTAAAATGGGTTAAAGAAAATAAAGTTAAATTTATTAATCAAACTAAAGGAGTTTTTAATAAGGAAACTAGTAGTATTGATTTAACTCTTAATCCTACATTTGATAATGTTTTGGAAAAAGAATTGTTTGATATTATGTATGAAGCTAGTGGAGATGGAATATTAGAAACTAAGGAATTAGAAAAATGGAATAATAAACACTATACAAAGTTTTTTAATTTATTTGAAAGGATTAATAAAGTTGAAATAGAAAAATTAAAGCAAGGTAATCATATATATACTAGAGCTAATAAAGAAGAATGTAAAAGAAAGAATATCATGGATGATACTATATATGAAGAAAGTGTTAAATTATATGGACTTAAGAAGTTCTTAGATGAATTTTCTAAAATTGATACTAGAGAAGTATTAGAAGTTCATATATGGGATGAATATTTAATGTTTGCCTATATATTTGGAATAGCGGACAAAGTAGCCAAACAATTAAAAAATCTATACCCTGAAGTATTAACCAATCAAGATAATTATGTTGATTTTGATACACTAATGTATATCAATTATATATCTACTCGTTCAGTTAATGCTGCGACTACTGCTAGGTCAAGAGCAGAATCATATTCTTCTGGTGGTGGAGGCTTCTCTTCTGGCGGTGGAGGAGGCGGTTCCTTCGGAGGAGGAGGCGGTGGCGGTGGCTTCCGTTAATACATATATTCTTAATAATAAAGAATATCCAATAGAGATAATAAGAAAGAATAATAAAAATACTTATTTAAGAGTAAAAGAGGGTAAGATAATAGTAACAACCAATTATCTTACCTCTTCATTTACAATAAATAAATTAATTAAAGATAATACTTCCTTTATAAATAAAGCCTTATTAAAAGAAAATAAAAAGAAAGAAGATACCTCTTTTAAACTATTTGGAATGAGTTATGATATCGTATATGGCTTTCCTAATACTGAGATAGATAATAATAAAATATATACCAAAGATGAAAAAACATTAAATAAATACTTATCTAAGTATATTACAAATATTTATAAGGAAAGATTGGACTATTACTATAATATATTTAAAGAGCAAATCCCTATTCCTAATTTAAAAATAAGAAAGATGACTAGTAGATGGGGAGTATGCAATATAAAGAATCATAATGTAACATTAAACTTAGAATTATCTAAGTATGATATAGAATGTTTAAATTATGTAATAGTACATGAACTATCTCATTTCATCCATCCTAATCATTCAAAAAATTTCTGGTTACAAGTATCTAAGTATTATCCAAATTATAAAGAAGTAAGAAAGTATTTAAAAAATAATACTTAGTGAGGCAATAAAATGAAATATAATATGAAATTAAATAACGAACCATTTAATTTAATAAAAAATGGTACTAAAACAGTAGAGTTAAGATTAAATGATGAAAAAAGAAAGTTACTTAATATTGGTGATAAAATAGAATTTACTAATATAACTAATGGTGAAAAGTTATCCGTAGATATAATAAGCCTACACAAATACCCTAGTTTTGAAGAATTATATAAACATTTTGATAAAGTAGAGATGGGTTATAATAAAGATGATATAGCAGAACCTAAAGATATGGAAGCATATTATTCTAAAGAAGAACAAGATAAATATGGCGTACTAGGAATAGAAATAAGAAAAAAATAAATTATCATATTGTTTGAGATAGAAATATATGATAAAATACTTATGACGGAGGTAAATATGATAATAACATCTCTAACTAATACTAAAATAAAAGAAATATGTAAATTAAAAGAAAAGAAATACCGTAATATGACAAATACCTTTTTAATTGAAGGAATAAATTTAGTTACTGAAGCTGGTAAAAGCAATCTATTAAAAGAAATCTTTGTTTTAGAAGGAAAAACAATAAATATAGATATACCTACCACTTATGTAACAAAAGAAGTAATGAAGAAAATATCAAGTACTGATAGTATTCCAAATGTAGTAGGAGTCTCTCTAAAAAAAGAAGAATCATTACTAGGAGATCGTCTTCTTTTATTAGATAATCTTCAAGATCCAGGTAATCTAGGTACCATAATAAGATCTTCAAAAGCATTCAATATTGATACCATAGTAATAAGTCCTACTACTGTAGATATGTATAATCCTAAAGTACTTAGAGCTACCGAAGGTATGATCTTCCATATCAATATAATAGTAAGAGATTTACCAAGCCTTATTACCGAACTAAAAAAAGATAATTATAAAATATATGGTACTAAAGTAGATGGAGGAATAAATGTTAAAGATATCTCTCTAAAAAGAAAATATGCCTTAGTAATAGGAAACGAAGGTAATGGCGTATCTGAAGAAGTAAATAACTTATGTGATGAATACCTATATATAAAAATGAATAAAGAAGTAGAGAGCTTAAATGCTGGAGTAGCAACTTCTATACTTCTATATGAAATGGATGATAAATATGACATTAATTAAAATAGGAAAAATAGTAAATACACATGGAATAAAAGGAGAACTTAGATTATTATCAAAATTTCCTTATAAAGATAAAGTGTTTATAAATAATATGACAATATATATCGATAAGAAAGATAAAGAAATAATAAATACTTATCGTAAGCATAAAAACTTTGATATGATAACATTAAAAGACTATAATAACATTAATGAAGTATTAAAATATAAAGGAAAGAATGTTTATGTAAATGATAGTGATATAAAATTAGATAATAATAAATATCTAGATGAAGAATTAATAGGACTAAATGTTATCTATGAAGATAATAATAAAGGTACTATTGTAGATATAGAAAGATATGATAAGACAGTATTATTTAATATCAAGAATAATGATAAAGAATATTTAATACCATATAATGATAATATAATAGATAAAATAGATATTAATAATAAAAGAATATATATTAAAGATATCAAAGGTTTATTTGATTAAAAATAAATAAATACCTTGCATAACAATATAGTTAATGCTATAATTATATTGTTATTACTGCCCTGTAGCCAAGCGGTAAGGCATCAGACTCTGACTCTGACATGCGTTAGTTCGAATCTAACCAGGGCAACCAAATAAAAAAAATAGCCCTATTAAGGGCTTTATTTTAGATATGATTAGCGATTGCAGGAATTGCATCTATTTTGTGAACAACCATTACCCCAAAATAGAACAAAGAAGATAAGTAATATTACTATAATTATCCAGTAAGCACCTGCTCCATAGCCATATCCGTAACTTGGATATCCATAACCATACATAGTAGTCACCAGTCCTTTCAGTATATTATACTAAACTAAGTGATAAATGAATATAATGGATACCTAAATAAATAAAAAATAGAGGTGAAAAACATGACAAATAAAGATTTAGCAAATTTAATATTTCCTAATTTAACTAAAACAGTTGAAGATTATGAAAAAATGTATCCAGAAAGAAATTTAAAAGAAGGGGCAGCAGTAACTAGATTTGCTCCAAGTCCTACTGGATATATGCATATAGGTAATTTTATGAGTACTATAATAAATTATGTCCTATCAAAAGCTACTAATGGCGTATTTTATTTAAGAAATGAAGATACCGATAAAGCAAGAGAAATACCTGATGCTGTCGAAAAAATAATGGAAACATTAGAGGAATATAATCTTATGCCTGATGAATATGAGTATCAAGGCGTAATAGTAGGTTCTTATGGACCATATATTCAAAGTGAAAGAATAACAATATATCATGCTTATATTAAGAGATTAATTGAAATAGGAAGAGCATATCCGTGCTTTTGTACTAGAGAAACTCTTGATGATTTAAGAAAAAATCAAGAAGAAAAGAAGATGCGTACAGGCTATTATGGAAGATTTGCCAAATGTAGAAATATTAGTACAGAAGAAGCTATCACTAGAATAAAAAATGGTGAACCATATGTAATTAGATTTAAGTCTGAAGGAAATCCAGATAAAAAATTTGTTTTTGAAGATTTAGTTAAAGGTAGAATTGAATTTCCAGAAAATGATCAAGATACCATAATAATGAAGTCAGATAATTTACTTCCAACATATCATTTTGCTCATCTAGTAGACGACCATTTAATGCATACTACTCATGTCGTAAGAGGAGAAGAGTGGCTATCATCAGTACCACTACATATCGAATTATTTAAAGCTTTTGGTTATAAACCACCAAAATATATTCATATACCACTTATTATGAAACAAGATGGTGATATCAAGAGAAAGATAAGTAAGAGAAAAGATCCAGAAGCAAGTATGAGTTTTTATAAAGAAAAAGGATATCCTACTGAAGCAGTAATAGAATCTATTATGACAATAGTTAATTCCAATTATGAAGAATGGCATACTTCTAATCCAGATAAAACCTTTTTAGATTTTAAATTTTCACCTAAAAAAATGTCTCCATCAGGAGCTCTATATGACTTAGAAAAATTAAATAATATATCTAAAAATTATATCAGTAGAATGACTAAAGATGAAGTATATAATTATTTATCTAAATGGTCTAAAGAGTATGATCAAGATTTTTATGAATTAATAACTAAGTATGAAGAATATACTAAGAACATATTAAATATAGAGAGAGAACAAAAGAAACCAAGAAAAGATTATGCTAGTTTTAGTGAGATAAAGAGTCAAATATTCTATATGTATGATGAATTATATAATCCTATTTCTTATGAATGGGGTAATATTACTGATAAAGAAGAAATAATTAGAATACTAAATACTTATATTGATAACTATTTTGATGTATCTGATAAAGAAGTATGGTTTAATAAAGTAAAAGAATTAACTGATAGTTTAGGATACTGTAGTAATATGAAAGAATACCGAGAGAATCCAGATAATTATAAAGGATCAGTAGCAGATATTTCTACTGTCCTTAGAGTTGCTTTAACTAGTAAGAGTATGACTCCTGACTTATATGAAATTATGAGATTACTAGGTAAAGATAGAATAATAAATAGAATTAATAGTCTTGAAGAAGAACTTTAATGTTCTTTTTCTTTTATCTTTTCGAGCCTGTAGTCTCTCAAAGTGTAAGAAAGCCTAAGGTCTTTCTTACAAAAAAATTAATATTTTTCTATAGCTGTTATTTTTAACATAAAAAGTTATTTTGTTTGAGCAAAATAACTTTACAAATAAGATGCTTAGTTGTATAATGTATATAGAGGTGATTAATATGCTTACTAGAGAGAGTTATTTATCAAAAATAAGAGGTTTTTATAATTCCGATTTAGTAAAAATTCTTGTCGGCATAAGAAGATGTGGAAAGTCAGTAATTCTTCAGCAAATAATTAAGGAATTAAAAGATGATGGCGTTGAAGAAGATCATATTATAGATGTTAATTTTGAATTTATTGAATATGAAGAGTTAAAAGACTATAAGAAACTTAATACATATATTAAAGATAAAATTAAAGATAAAAAAATATATTATATATTTTTGGATGAAGTTCAAAATGTAGATAAGTTTGAATATGTTGTTAATTCATTAAGGGCTTCAGTTAAAAATGTAAGCATTTTTATAACTGGCTCTAATAGTAAAATGTTATCTGATGAGTTGTCTTCTGTACTATCTGGTCGCTACGTACTATTTAATATCAGTCCACTATCATATAAAGAGTATATTGCATTTACTGGAAAAGATGCCTATGACATGGATAATTTTTGGGATTATGCAAAGTGGGGTGGATTACCAAATAGATGTGAGTTTACAAATGACGTAGATATAAAGAATTATCTACATAGTGTATTTGATTCAATTATATTAAGAGATATTGTAAAAAGATTAAATCTTCAAGATGTAACATTATTTGATATGATATTACAATACCTTATCGATACTACTGGTAGAGAACTTTCAGCAGAAAATATCGTGAAATATCTTGAAAGTGAATACAGAAAAGTATCTACAGAAACAATTTATAGTTATATTGATGCTTTATGTAAAGCCCTAATAATCAAAAGAGTTTATCGCTATGATGTACATGGTAGAGGTGTACTTAAAACATTAAATAAATATTATGCTACAGATCTTGGCATAGCCCAAATAAAAAATAATAATCCAAATTTTAAAAATTATGTAGTATTAGAAAATATCGTATATAATGAATTGTTAATAAGAGGATATGATGTTTACATAGGCAAAACTAAAAATGGTGAAATAGATTTTATGGCTATTAAGGATGGAATAACTAATTATATCCAGGTTACTTATTTGTTAAATAGCGATGAAGTAATTGATAGAGAATATGGTGCTTTTGATGTGATAGAAGATAACTATCCTAAATATGTAATTTCTTTAGATAAAAATTATTCAGAAACAAATGGAATAAAGCATATCAATCTAATAGACTTTTTAATGAGTGAAGATTTTTAATCTTCACTTTCTTCACAAAAAATTAATATTTTTCTATATCTATGTTATAATTATATATAGATAGAAAGGATTTAGATAATATGGAAAAAGCCAAAGTATACTATACTAAAGAAATTACTAGTGAATCTTTAGTAAAGATTTATGAAAAATTAGGAATAGAATTAAAAGAAAGAGTAGCAGTAAAATTACATTCTGGTGAAGAAGGTAATCAAAATTACTTAAGACCAGAATTTGTAAAAGATATTATTAATAGAGTAGGAGGTACAGTGGTAGAATGTAATACAGCATATGATGGAGCTAGAAATACTACTGAAAAGCATAAGAAATTAATGACTAGTCATGGCTGGGATAAATATTATAAAGTAGATATTATGGATAGTGAAGATGATATGATACTAGATATTCCTAATGGTAATGTTATAAATAAAGATTATGTAGGTAGTCATTTAGATAATTATGATAGTATGTTAGTATTATCTCACTTTAAAGGCCATCCTATGGGAGGATACGGTGGTGCTCTAAAGCAACTATCAATTGGTGTTGCTTCTTCATCAGGAAAAGCATACATCCATACTGCTGGTAAAACAACAGATGCAAATAAATTATGGAATAATTTACCAGAGCAAGATAAATTTATTGAAGCAATGGCTGATGCAGCATCAGCAGTACATAATAAATTTAAAGGTAATATTGCCTATATAAATGTTATGAAAAATATGAGCGTTGATTGCGACTGCTGTGCTAAGGCTGAAGATCCTTGTATGCAAGATATTGGAGTACTTGCAAGTTTAGATCCAGTAGCCATAGATAAAGCATGTTTAGATTTGGTTTATAATAGTAATGATCCTGGTCGTGATCATTTAGTAGAAAGAATAGAAACTAGACATGGAACACATATCCTAGAAGCCTCAAATAAATTAAATTTTGGAACTACTAATTATGAATTAATAAATATCGATAAATAAACTATTGATAAAACAAAATAAATATGATAAAATAATAATGTCTTAAAAAAAGACATTATAACTATGGCCTGTTGGTGAAGTGGCTTAACACATTGCCCTCTCAAGGCAACATTCATGGATTCGAATTCCATACAGGTCACCAATTGTTTACTAAGGACTTAATAAGTCTTTTTTTCTTGCTTTTTTTTAATAACTAATATATAATATTCGAAGAAAGGACGACAAATATTAAATGGAATGTATTTATTTTGATAAAAATAGTATTGTATGGGAATTTCCTAGAGAAATACAAGATAGTCTTTTTTTTACTGGTAATAATGAAATGTTTAATATATATCATAAAAGATTAAAAAATATATATGAAATAGTTATTAATAGTGTTAATAAAGATAATGTTAAACTTTTATATAATGGAATGCCTTTTGTAGAAATAAAAAAGCAATATACAAAAGGAATAATTTTTAATAATTTGTTTATTAATACTTTAGCAGAATTTGATGCTATTAATAAAAAAATATATTTATATTCTGGTAGATTATCTGGTAGTTCACTTAATCATGAATTGTTACATTTATTAAGTTCTTATTATGATGAAGAAAAAGATATACTTTATAGCGGATTTGAACAAACTAGTAAAAGCGGTAATATGGGGGAAGCCTTTAATGAGGGGTATACCGAATACCAAAATGGAGAAATATTTCATGTTAATGTTAATGATACTATTTATGTATATGAAATAATTATAATTAAGTTATTAGAACAAGTAATTGGTAAAAGTAGAATGAAAGATTTATATTTTCATGGAGATTTATATAATTTTATTAATGAACTTGCTAAATATACTGATATTAGTAATATTATGTATGAGTATATTATTAAAGCAATTTTTTCTAATATTTTCATTTTTATCTCTCCGTTTCTTATTAATTTTATTTCTTATGTCTTGTTATTCTTTATTTATATTTTTCTGTTTTATATTTTTATTTGATTTTTGTTAATTTTATTTTGTGCATTACTGTTCTTTTTTATCTTCATTTGCTTCTTCTTGTTTATTTACTTTCTCTTCTTTTTTTACATTTGTGTCAACACCTTGTACATGTACATTTACTTCTTCTACAGCTAATCCTGTCATGTTTTCTACTGCTTTTTTACTCTGTTTTGTATTTCAAATGCTACATCTGGTATTCTTGTTCCATATTCTACTATTATGTTTACATCTATTTTTACTTTGTTTTCATTTTTGTCCACTTTTATTCCTTTTGCTAGGTTTTTCTTTCCACTTAGTACTTCTGATATTCCTCCTGCAAATCCGCCAGACATTCCGGCAACTCCTTGTACTTCTGATACTGCTACCCCAGCTATTACTGCTATTACGTCATTTGATATTTCT
>ERZ835541.1700-NODE-1700-length-20600-cov-27.383451_pt1 | contig 20600 bp, 16 predicted proteins | sample MGYA00519945_ERZ835541 | MGnify/ENA primary metagenome ERZ835541 (study PRJEB31850, sample SAMEA3708780) | human gut metagenome | biome: human gut; feature: human-associated habitat; material: faeces | place: China | collected 2014 ...
TCAATGAAGAAGGAAATAAACAAATTTTTATATTTTTATAGATTTTTGGCAACGGTAAAGATAATGAAAAGTGTACATGATATTGAATTCAAGCAATATGGTAGAGTTTTAGACGTTGATACTGCTGAATTTGTAGCAACAATGAAAGCAAAAGAAGCTATTAAAGAAGGTGTAGTATATGAACCTTCTGATACGGATTTAGAAGCATTACCTTTATTTAAACAGATGCAAGATGAAGTTTATGGCGGATTAGAAGTGGAATTTGGTTTTTGCAGTGGCTATAACAATAAATTAAATGCAGTAGAATATCATCGTTCTTCTGAAATTGATATTGCGGCTACAGATTTAATTTTGATGCTTGGTCGTCAGCAAGATATCGATTACACAAATAATACTTATGAAACTAAAAATATAGAGTGCTTCTTTGTACCAGCAGGTACAGCAGTAGAACTTTATGCGACAACTCTTCACTATGCACCATGCAAAGAAAATAATGAAGAATTTCGTTGTGGTGTAGTTTTACCAAAAGGAACTAATCTTCCATTGCAGGTAAAACCAGTTGAAAATAAAGGTGAAAATCAATTACTTTTTGCTGCTAATAAATGGCTTATTGGACATAGTGAAAGTGGCGTAGATAAAGATGGCGGCTTTATTGGCTTAATCGGTGAGAATACAACAATTTAATAAAATAAAAACTACTATAGATTTAATTTCTAAATTCTATAGTAGTTTTTTTATTTAAATATTATGTCTAAAAACTTGTGTTAGAGCATATTCTAATTTATCCATAGCAAGGTTTAACTCCTTAGGAGAAATAATTAATGGTGGTGCTAAGGTGAGTACACAACCTTGAGATATTTTAAAGCTCAATCCTTGTTCTAGACATAAATATAAAACTTTTTCAGCTTCAATAGTAGCTTTTTCTTTTGTTTGACGATTTTTTACCTTGATTTGCTTTGATTTTATCTTCGGATAAAGTTATGCATAATAAATCCTTTCTTAATGTTTGATATTTGGTATAAGATATCATGAAAAATGTTTTGCTGTAAATCGTGCAATTGTAAAAAGCTGATGAAATTTTTAGTAATATTTTTAATTAATTTATAATAAATAATATATAACGATTTAGATATATTTATGCTATAATAACACTAATGACTTAATGTTCATATTAGGAGGCATTTAAATGAAAAAGCAACTTTTAGCAATGATTTGTTCGGCATTATTTATGCTAGGAATAGGAGGAACTGCTTCTGCTGCTGAAGTATATCAGCCAGCTACAACAGCAAGTGTTGCTACTATTAATTATCAGTACGTATTAGCTAATATTCCAGAAAGTAAATCCATTCAGGAAAATATGAATAAACTTACTGAAGAAGCACAAAAAGAATTTGAGAAATCTGTTAACGAAAAAATGAGTCCTGCAGATATTCAAAAAGTTCGTGCAAGAGTAGCTACTGATTTAAGACAAAAACAGATTAATTTAGTAAAACCAGTACAGGAAAAAATTAATAATGCAATTAAACAAGTAGCTCAAGAACATGGATATAGTGTAGTTATTACTTCTGATGTAGCTTTATTTACTGCTGTTGACATTACAGAAGAAGTTTTAAATGCTGCAAAATAATTGATATTTTATAAAAATAAGCAGGTACAAATAGTACCTGCTTTTCTTAGATTAATTAAAAATAGAGGTGGAAATGATGGGTGAATTAAAATGGTGGCAAAAAACAGTTGTATATCAGATTTATCCTAAATCTTTCTGTGATAGTAACGGCGATGGTATTGGAGATATTCCAGGTATTATTAGTAAATTAGATTATTTGCAAGATTTAGGTGTGGGTGCTATTTGGCTTTGTCCGATTTATCCTTCACCATTTGTTGATAATGGATATGATATTTCTGATTATTGTAGTGTAGCTAAAGAATATGGGACTATGGAAGATATGGAAAGACTCATTTCGGAAGCAGACAAACGCAATATAAAAATCGTAATGGATTTAGTATTTAATCATACATCAGATAAACATAAATGGTTTGAAGAGTCTAGAAGTTCCAAAGATAATCCAAAACGTGATTGGTATATTTGGCGCGATGGTAAAGAAGATGGCTCTGCTCCTACAAATTGGCGTAGTATTTTTGGCGGGTCAGCATGGACTCTTGATGAAAAAACAAATCAATACTATTTGCATACTTTTGCTAGCGCTCAGCCAGATTTAAATTGGGAAAATAAAGAAGTTAGACAAGCTTTATTTGATGCAGCTAATTTCTGGTTAGATAAAGGTGTTCGTGGTTTTAGACTTGATGCGATTGTATATATTAAAAAACCAAGTGAATTTAAAGATTTACCAGTAGATGGAGCAGATAATTTAGCTAGTATCGCTAAAGCTACAACTTATCAAGATGGTATATTAGATTTTCTACATGAATTTAGAGAAAAAGTTTTTGATAGAGCAGATATATTTACAGTAGCAGAAGCAGATGGTGTTTATCCAAGTGATTTTGATAAATGGATTGGCGAAAATGGTGCATTTGATATGTCCTTTGATTTTAGCCATATTCGCTTAGGTTTTGATGAAGATTGCACATGGCATAAACGCAAATCATGGAAATTAATCGATATTAGAAAATGTTTCACAGAAGATGAAGAAGCTACAAAAGATAATGGCTGGGTACCTGTTTATTTTGAAAATCATGATTTACCACGTTGCACAAATTACTTCTTCCCACAGGGAACAGATACAAAATTGGCAGCTAAATTTATTGCTACAATTTTATTGACTATGAGAGGAACACCATTTATCTATGAAGGTCAAGAATTAGGTATGACAAATATAAAATGGCCATCAATTAAAATGTATAATGATATTTCATCTATTGGTCAATATGAATTGGCACTAAAAGATAAATTGACACCAAAAGAAGCTATGAAAGGTGTTTGGAAATACAGTAGAGATAATGCACGCAGTCCAATGACATGGAATAGTGGCTCTAAAGCAGGCTTTACTACTGGCAGACCATGGTTACCACTCAATGATGAATATCCTAAATTGAATGTGGAAACAGAAACAGAAGATGAAAATTCTGTACTTAATTATTATAAAAATTTAATAAAATTACGTAAGCAATATCCAGCATTAATTGAAGGAGATTATGAAGAATTATTGTCATATAGTCCAGGTATATATGCTTATGCACGTACAACTAAAGATAAATCAGAACGCATTATTGTTATCGCTAATACAACAGCAAAAATTCGCGGTTATAAGATACCAGAATTAAAAGGTGCAACATTACTAGCATCTACTTATGGAAATCGCGAAGCAACATTATTGCGTTCTTATGAAGTAAGAGTTTATAAAGTTAAGAAATAAATTAGTTATAATTATATATTTTTAGCGTAGCAATTTTAGTAATTGTTACGCTCTTTTTATTTAAATTTATATTTAGCAATGATTTTTATATAACTCATATTTTTAAAAATTATCAAAAAAATAATGAGTTTTACTAGTATGGACTATCTTTTATAATAATTTATGTAAGGTGATGATAATGAAATTAACAGTTAGACAATTTAAATTATTACAATATATAAATAATTTTCCCGATATGACTTTAGAAGATTATAGTAAGGCTTTAGAAATATCTATACCAACATTAAAATCAGACATAAAAAATATGGAAAAATTTTTAGCAGAGTATCATATTATTTTGCAAATGTCTGGAAGAAATATTTTACAAGTATGGGGAAAAGAAAATCTAACACATCTTTTAATTGATAGTAAAAATAGCATAGAGTTTTCTTTAGATGAACAAATTCTTTTATTATTAATACTTACTGATGATTTCATTGTATTGCAAGATATTGCTGATAAATTGTTTGTATCTAAATCTAAGATAGAAAAATTAATGCCAGATATTTTAAAAACATATAGTAATGATTTACAGTCTTTAAGACATTATGGAATACGTTGTATTAGTCCAGAAGCAGAAAAAAGAGCATTATTTGCAAAATTACTATCAGCATATTTTAAAGGAATTGATTTATGTAGGGAAGTAGAAGACTTCAATACAAAACATTTTCCAATACTAGATTATATAAGTAAAGACAGTGTTTTAATTGCTAATAATGTAATTAAAATTATTCAAGATAATAAAGATTTTTCATTTACTGATGAATCAGCTTGTCAATTATTTTTGTGTTTTTTATTAATGATAGATAATTATAAAAAGCATAAAGATAAAACAGTAAGTAGTATTTTTACTAATATAATAAAAGAATTGCCAAATGCTACAATTTATCTAAAAGTAGCAAGGGATATAGCTACTTTATTAAATTTAGATAAAAATTATAACGAAATATGTTATATCTGTTATATGCTTATGTCTTTGAGAAAACAAAATGTTTTTGATGTAGATGCTATTGTAAATCAAATGCAGGATATAATTTATAAGATATTGGAGAATATAGAATATAGATTATCAATAGATTTATCTCAAGATATGGAATTAGTAAAAAATTTATCTTTACATATATATGCTACTGTTTTACGTAAAGATATGTTAAAACCTGCTAATTTAGATTGCCAGTGGAATGAATTGGGTTATCAATATCCTGTTAGTTTTGAAATGGCAGTGATAGCTTCATCTATAATTAAAGAATATTATCAATATGATGTTTCTCGTAATGAGATGATATATTTAACATTACATTTTCAAGTAGCGATTGAAAGGTTAAAAACAGAAGAACAAAAAATTAGAGCTATAGTTATTTGTCATTATGGTATGGCAGCAGCAACATTAATTTCTACAAAAATAAATTCTTTATTTGGTGTAATAAGAATTATAGGTTGTTATTCTATGCATGATTTTTTGAACTTAAATAAGCATGATTATGATTTAATTTTAAGTACAGAAAAAATAGAACATAGTAAGACACCAGTCATATATGTTTCTCCAGCAGTCAGAGAAAATGAGTTAGAACAAATTTTAAAATATATTAATAATAAGAATGTAAGTAATACTTTGAGATTAATTATTATGGAATCAATGGTATTAAATTATAAAAGAGCTAAAAATATAGATGAAATATTATCTTCAGGAATAAAAGCTTTAATTGATGCTAAGTTGGTTGAACCAGAATATTTAAATAGTGTTATTGAAAGGGAAAAAATATCACCAACTGATATAGGTTGTTTTGCTGTTCCTCATGGAAATCCGAATTTTGTGAATAAAACAAAATTATTAATAATATGTTTAGATGAAGGGGTAAAATGGAATAAATCTATGGTGAAATATATTTTTTTATTTGCTGTATCAAAAGATGATTTTAATAAAAATTTTACACCACTAACTATATTTTATAAAAAATTAATGAGATTAAATTTAAATTTAGATAAAGTAGATAATATAAATAATAAGATTTTTAAGAGTAAATTATTAGAGCTTTTAAATATATAATTTTGAGGTGTATTAAGATGATTAGAAATGAAATGATTTTTGTAGATAGTGATTTACAAAATAAGCCAGATGTTATTGGTTTAATAAGTTGCACTGCTAAAAAATTGGGATTAGTTTTAGATGAGGGGGTTTTTATAGAAAAAGTATTTGCAAGAGAAGCAGAGATATCTACATCTGTAGGTTGTCAAGTGGCTATTCCTCATGGAAAATCAGATACAGTAGTAGAACCTTTTATAGCTTTTATGAGAACTAGTAATGCTTTTAAATGGGATGAAAATAGTGATGAATTAGTAAAATTAATTTTTTTAATTGGAGTACCTGCTAAAGACGCAAATAAATTACATTTAAAATACATTGCTGAAATTAGTAAAAAATTAATTAATGATGATTTTAGAGAAAATTTATTAACCTTAAAAACAAAAGAAGAAATATTTAATCTGCTAGAAAGTATCAATAATAATGTTAATAAATAATTTTTATAAATATAATTTTAATAAACTAAAATAAAAAGGAGATTTTAAAAATGAAAATTGTTGGTGTATCTGCATGTATTACAGGGGTAGCTCATACTTATATGGCACAGGAAGCTATTGAACAAGAATGTAAAAAAAGAGGATTTGAAGTAAAAGTTGAAACTCAAGGTGGTTTAGGTATTGAAAATGAATTGACAGAAGATGAAGTAAATGAAGCAGATGCTGTTTTATTAGCAGTGGCTATTGGTATTGAAGGTCAAGAACGTTTTGAAGAAAAAGAAGATGAAGGTAGAGTTTTAACAGTTAATCCTGCGGATGTAATTCATAATCCAGCAGAAATTATTGATAAATTAGTTGCATTAGTAAAATAAGAAAATAAGGGGGTATATCAATGTCTGATAATATGAAAAGTATTATTCAAGAATTGACTAAGGCTTTTAATACTGGTGTATCTTATATGCTTCCAGTAGTTGTAGTCGGAGGTATTTTCTTAGCTATTTCTTTAGCAGGTGGTAAACCTGGTGAAAATGGGATGGAGGTTACCAATCCGTTTTTACAAAATTTAGGTGTAATTGGTATGGCAGGTATGACAATGATGATACCTGTACTAGCTGGATATATTGCATATTCTATAGCAGGCAAACCAGGACTTATTCCAGGTTTGATTGTGGGATATATAGCTAATACACCTTTTGGTGATAGTCATGTACAAACAGGTTTCTTAGGTGCAATGCTCATGGGTGTTTTATCTGGGTATATGGCTAAATGGATAAAAAAATGGAAGGTACCTAATAATTTAAAAGCAATTATGCCTATTTTAGTTATTCCAATTATTAGTACCTTTGTAATCAGTATGATTTATTTCTACATTATTGCAGAGCCTATTGCTATCTTTATTAGATGGTTGATTGAAGTTTTAGGAAATATGCAAGGTGGTAGTGCAGTATTATTAGGAATTATTGTTGGTGCAATGGCTGCTTTTGATATGGGAGGTCCAGTTAATAAAACAGCAACAGCATTCACATTAGCTCTTATGGCAGAAGGTATTTATGGTCCAAACGGTGCATATCGTATTGCTGTAGCTATTCCTCCATTAGGTCTTGCTATTTCTACATTTGTTTCTCGTAGAAAATATACAGCAGATGAAAGAAATCTTGGTATATCAGCAGGTTTCATGGGACTTATAGGTATAACAGAAGGTGCTATTCCGTTTGCAGTAAAATCATTAAAAACTGTATTGCCATCAATAATTATTGGTAGTGCAGTAGGTGCTGGTCTTGGTATGTATCATGGTGTTGAATGTATGGTTCCGCATGGTGGTTTAATTGTAATTGCTGGTGTAAATCAAGCTCCATTGTGGTATGCAATAGATATGTTTATTGGTGCAATCGTTACAGCTATTTGTTTGCATATCTTAAGACCAAATATTGATGAAAAAACAAAATAAGAATATAAATTTTATTAGATAAAAGAAAGCTGGGTATAATATGAAAAAACCTACATTAAATGAAGTTGTAGATAAATTATTATCATTTGAAGGTAAAGATAGAGCTACTATGATTGGTATAGGACCAATGAGCCATACTTTAATTAAAGCTTCTATGCTTTTAGCTAAAGAAAAAGATTTTCCACTTATGTTCATTGCTAGTCGTAACCAAGTTGATGCCGATGAGCTTGGTGGAGGATATGTATGTAATTGGGACCAAAAACGTTTTGCTGAAGCTATTGCACAAGTAGCCAAAGAAAATAATTTTGATGGATTATATTATCTTTGTCGCGATCATGGTGGACCTTGGCAGCGTGATAACGAAAGAAATGCTCATCTTCCAGAAAAAGAAGCAATGGAACTTGGTAAAAAATCATATAAATATGATTTAGAAAATGGATTTGATTTATTGCATATCGACCCAACAAAAGACCCATATATTGTGGGAAAAGTAATTGATATGAATGTAAATATAAATCGTACTATTGAATTAATTGAAACTGCTGAAAATGAAAGAAAAGCAATGGGACTTCCTTCTGTAAGTTATGAAGTTGGAACAGAAGAAACAAATGGTGGATTGACTTCTAGTGAAAACTATGAAGCGTTTATAAAAAAATTAAATGAAAAATTAGATGAAAAAAATCTTCCACATCCAGCATTTATTGTAGGTAATACAGGTACATTGACAAGATTAACTGAAAATGTTGGACATGTAGATCCTGCTTCTTGCAAAAACTTATCTGCTATTGCTAAAAAATATCATGTAGGATTAAAAGAACATAATGGTGACTATCTAGATGATGTTATTTTATTACAACATCCAGCATGGGGTGTTACAGCAATGAATGTTGCACCAGAATTTGGTACAGTGGAAACTCAAGCTTATTTAAAATTATCTGAAGTTGAAGATAGTTTATATGCAGAAGGTTTAATTTCTGATAAATCAAATATAGCTCTTGTATTAACTACTGAAGCAGTAAAATCTGGACGTTGGAAAAAATGGATGGTAGATGGCAAAGATAAATTATCTATCGAAGAAATTTTAGAAGATAAAGAATTAGCTCGTTTGATTACTGAAATTAGTGGACATTATACATTTAACAATCCATTAGTAAAAGCTGAAATCGCAAAATTATATGATAATTTAAGTCAATCAGGTATTGATGGAGAACGTTATGTAGTGAATAAAATTAAAGACTCTATTGATAACTATGTAAAAGCATTTAATTTAGAAGGTCTTACATCAAAACTTTTAGCAGAATAAAAAAGGAAACTTTTATAATCAAAAATATAATTTAATCAATCAAACAAAGAAAGGATAATACAATTAACGTATTATCCTTTTTATTTGATAGGAAAAATATAAAATTATAAAAATGAAATGAGGGCTTTTTATGTATAAAGTAGATTATCATCATCATAGTAAATTTTCTTTTGATGGAAAAGATTTTTTAGAAGATATTTGTAAAAAAGCAATTGAAATAGACTTAAATGAGATTTGTTTTACAGAACATTTTGATGTAGATCCAAAAGATGTAAGTTATGGTGTATTGGATTATAAGGCTTATCATGAATGCATTGAGTTATGTAAACAAAAATATGGAAATAAATTAAATATAAAACGTGGTTTAGAAATAGGTGAACCGCATTTAAAACCATATTTAGAAACTTTAAAGAGCGAAATAGAAAAAATGGATTTAGATTTTATTATTGGTTCAGTTCATAATATTAATAGTGTTAAATTAAGATTGACTATGCCATCAAAAACTAAAAGTAAAATTTATGAAGATTATTTTAATGAGATTTTGGCTATGGTAAAGATTGCAGATATTGATATAATTGGTCATTTAGATTTAATGAAGAGATATGCTTTTGCAGATTATGGAAATTATGAATTTGGGGGTTATAAAGATATTATTGAAGAAATTTTAACTATAGCCATAAAGAGAAATATTGGTTTAGAAATAAATACATCAGGTTTAAGAAATAAAGTAAATGAAGTTTATCCTAAAATAGAAATATTGAATTTGTATAAAAAATTAGGTGGAGAGATTATTACTATAGGTTCAGACTCGCATAGTACAGATGATTGTTTTAGTTATTGTAAACAAGGTTATGATTTATTAAAAGCTTGTGGGTTTGAAAAAATATATACATTTACTAAAAGATGTCCAATAGAACATAAGATATAAAATAAAAAATATCCTTATAAATAGAATTTCTATCTATAAGGATATTTTTTTTAATTTGGAATAGCTTCAATAATAGTATCGAGCATTTTTTTGATATCAGAAGGAATAGTTTCAATAAAACGAGTTGGGATATTATCATAACCATAGTAACAGCCTGCTAATCCACCTGTAATAGCACCAATAGTATCACTATCACCGCCCCAATTAATAGCAGTTAGTACAGCATCTTCAAAATTATCTGTAGGCATAAAAGCATGAAGCATAGCTATAATGCTATCGTAAGCAGAAGCTGTTGGTTGTGTTTCTTCATTTTTATAATCGTAATACATAGTATTATCAATCATTTTATCCATATCATCTTTAGTGATATTGTTATTCAAAATACGGAAAATCAATTGAGCGTAAATACGGCAAGCATTATCAGACTGGGTATTTACATGAGTCATATTAGTGATATCAAGAGCAGTAGTAACAGCATTGAATTCATCAGTATAATAAAGTGCAGGATATAAAGTATTTAATATAGCACCATTATCTACACTACCGCGATTGCTGAATAAATCCACTTGTCCAGCGGACTCTTGCCAACGAGCTTTAGGAATAAGATGTTTACCATGACCTTTAGACATTGTTTTATCAATACTGCGAAGAGTTGTATCACTGATATCTTTTGGTCTGCTGATAGCCCATTTTATGAAATTCTTGCCGATTTCAGCAAATGGATTTTCAGGATTTTTCATAATTCCATAAGCAGTAGCAAGAAGTAGAGCTGTTTCATCAGTTCCTTCGCCTGGTTGAACTTGTAACCAACCGCCGCCAATCATTTCTGTAACTTTGCCGAATTGAGCTTTGATTTGTTCTTGAGGCATGAATTCAAGTGGTGCACCGAGAGCATCACCAATAATTGCACCATATAAAGCCCCTTTAATTTTATTTATTTTTTCCACAAATTTTCCTCCAATATAAATTATTAACTAAATATATGATAAACTACTGGCACTATAAGAGCAAGAAGCATATTACCAACACGAATATGAATTATATTATTAAATGTTAAATTTATACCAATAATAGTGATTAAAATATTGCCAATATAGCAGATATCATTAATCATAGCAGTTGTAAGATAAGGTGATATAAAACTAGCACATAAAGTAATCAGTCCTTGATAAATAAATAAAGGCAAAGCCGCAAGTAAATACGCCAGCTCCCATAGTTGAAGCAAAAACCATACAAATGACACCATCTAAAATGGCTTTAGTCAAAAGTAAACTATAATCACCAGATAGACCATCTTGGAGTGCGCCAATAATAGCCATAGCACCAATACAAATTACAAGCGTAACTGTTACAAAAGCATCAACGAATTTTGATTGTTCATCAGCATGTAAGATTTTTCGAGCAAATTCGCCGAGTTTTTCTAGTTTAGCTTCAATATTGATGATTTCTCCAATTAAAGTACCAATTAATAAAGAAAATATCATCAGCATGGTACCTGTAGTTTCTAAATGACCATCTTTAAATACAAGCATTTGAGAAAGTGTACCACCTATGCCGATGAATAAAACAGCTATTCCCATAGCCTGTAATAGTGAATCTTGTAGAGATTTTTTTATGCCTTTTTTCAAAAATAAGCCAATACCACCACCGATAATAACAGCGATAGTGTTGGCAATTGTTCCAAGACCAATCACAAAAACACTTCCTTGAAAAATAATTTTTTTAGAAATAAATATATTATAACATTTAATTTGAATATAGTTTTGGAAAAAATGACAAAATAAAAACCACTTGATAAATCGTATTATTTAACAAGTGGTTTTTACTTTATATATTATTATTTATTATATACTATTTCTTTTTTTGACCATAATAAGCATTAGCACCATGTTTGCGGAGATAATGTTTATCTAATAATTCTTGTTGCATTGGTTCAAAATTATTGCCAATAGTTACAGCATGATAAGCCATCATAGCTACTTCTTCAAGAACAACAGCTTTTTTTACAGCTTTGATAGGGTCTTTTTCCCAAGTGAAAGGACCATGAGAATATACGATAACGCCAGGAACGTCCATCATTTTGATACCGCGTTCTTTGAATGTTTCAACGATAACATTACCAGTTTCAGCTTCATAGGAGCCTGCGATTTCTTCAGCAGTCATAGGACGTGTGCAAGGGATAGGTCCATAGAAATCATCAGCATGAGTTGTACCGAGTGCAGGGATATCACGGCGAGCTTGTGCCCAAGATGTAGCATAACGGGAATGTGTATGTACAACGCCACCAATTTCAGGGCAAGCCTGATAAATTTTGATATGAGTATCTGTATCGGAAGATGGATTATAATTACCTTCAACTACTTTTCCAGTATTGATGTCAACAACTACCATATCTTCAGCTTTCATAGTATCGTATTCTACACCAGATGGTTTGATAACCATTAAGCCTTTTTCACGGTCAATACCAGATACATTACCCCAAGTAAAAGTTACCATATGATATTTTGGCAACATTAAGTTAGCTTCAAAAACAATTTTTTTCAAATCTTCTAACATTTATATACACCTCTTTTTGATTTAATGCCGTTCAGCATCTTTAATATTTATTATACATATTTTGCTTTAAAATAACAATATGTCATACAAGTTTTCTCGATAAAAATATTTATTTTATTTAAGAGGTTATTATGATATAAAAAAGCAATAATCTAAGTATATATCTAGATTATTGCTGAAAAATTAATATTCAATTAAAACAATTTGACCACTTTCGCGTGTTTTTTGCATATCAATAATACGTTGATTGCTACTGCCACGAAATTGTAAAGTTAGGTCTTTTTTTTCTATGAGGAAAGGTCCATCAATGAGTACATCTGTTTGATTGAGTAACTCATCGATATCAGGATTGTGCATATTTTGTAATTGTTCTAATGTATAACCTGTAAATGTGGTGATATTAAGACCACGTTTATGAACTTCTTTGGCTAATTGTGCCAATGGTTTTGCTTGGAGAAAAGGTTCTCCTCCACTAAAGGTAACACCATTTAATAATGGATTTTCACAGATTTGTGAAAGTAAATCATCAGTATCGACTTCATGACCGCCATTTACATCATGAGTTTGAGGATTATGACACTGAGGACAATTGTGATAGCAACCTTGAGTGAAGATGGTGAAGCGAAAACCCTCACCATCTACAATAGAATCATTGACAACGCCTGCAATCTTAATTAAGGCCATGTTTTACGCGGTCATGTTCTTCAGCACGTTTTGCATTGTTGAAGCGGTCTACAGTACCTACTAAATAACCTGTAATACGGCGAATACGTTCAAATTGAGCAGGTTGAGTGCGATAGTCAAGAGCGACTTCTCCATCACCAGCATCGGAAATAGTGAGGCTAGCGAGAGTTTCACTAGAATTTTCTTTAATATAATTGATATAATTTACGATTTCTTTTTCTGTAATATCTGTTAAACCATTAACTTTTACTTCTACACCATTAACTAACATTTGTATCACTCTTTCTATCGAATATTTTTATTGATTTATAAATTTAAATTAAATGGAAGTTGCACTGCAACAATTATCACGCATACGTTTTAAAATAACATGGCGTTTATGGGCAGCTTCACTTCTACCACATTTTGGACATACTCCATTGATAATACCTGTATATCCGCAAACTGGATCACGATCTACAGGGTGATTTACAGAACCGTAACCAATACCGTTATCATGCATGCAACGGATAATAGCTTCAAAAGCTGTTAAATTCTTTGTAGGGTCTCCATCCATTTCAATATAACTTATATGACCACCATTTGTTAAATTATGGTAAGGTGCTTCAAGTTGTATTTTTTTGTAAGCACTAATTGGATAATATACTGGAATATGGAAGGAATTTGTATAGTATTCTCTATCAGTAACACCAGGAATTGAACCATAGATTTTGCGGTCAATTTTTACAAAACGACCACTTAAACCTTCTGCTGGTGTAGCAATCAAAGAGAAGTTTAATTTTGTTTTTTGAGCTTCATCGTCCATACGTTTACGCATATGACCAATAATAGCAAGCCCTAATTTTTGAGCTTCAGCAGATTCACCATGATGCTTATCAATTAAAGCTTTTAATGTTTCAGCAAGACCGATAAAACCAACAGTTAAAGTACCATGACGAAGTACTTCACTTACAGTGTCATATTCACCAATATTATCAGAGTCAAGCCAGATATTTTGTCCCATTAAGAATGGGTAGTTTTTACCGATTTTAGCACATTGAATTTTGAAACGATGCAATAATTGACGAATGACTAAATCAATCATATCATCTAAGGATTTATAGAATTTATTTATATCACCTTTAGCTTCAATTGCTAAACGAGGTAAGTTAATACTTGTGAAACTTAAATTTCCACGACCACATGTAACTTCACGAGTAGGATCATAAACATTACCCATTACACGAGTACGACAACCCATATAAGCTACTTCACTGTTGTAATCGTTAGGTTTATAGTATTTTTTATTGAATGGAGCATCTAAGAAACTAAAGTTAGGGAATAAGCGTTTCGCAGATGTTTTCATTGCTAAACGGAATAAATCGTAGTTAGGGTCATCTTTTTCATAGTTAACCCCTTCTTTTACTTTGAAAATTTGTACAGGGAAAATAGGAGTTTCTCCATCGCCAAGACCAGCATCTGTAGCTAATAAGAGGTTTCTCATAGCCATGCGACCTTCAGGAGATGTATCTGTACCATAGTTGATAGAACTAAATGGCACCTGAGCACCAGCACGAGAATTCATAGTGTTCAAGTTATGGATAAATGCTTCCATTGCCTGATAAGTAGCTGCATTAGTTTCATTCCATGCAGTATTTATAGCAAATTTATGAGCCATTTGAGTTGTTTGTTCATTTATTTCTTGATAGTTATGTTCACGTTGATGTTTTGGTAAGAAATCTGCAAGAAGTTTACCAAATTTATCAGCAGTGCTCATACTGATTTTTATAGGAAGACTTTGTTCGATTTTTTTACAAAGTAGGCTAGCATCTTCAAGTTTCATATCAAGCATAGCATTGAAATAATAGCCGAGAGCTTTGTAGTATTGTTTATGATAAGTCTTAGCAACGCCTGGAGCCATACAATAATCAAACATTGGTACAGCTTGACCACCATGCATTTCATTTTGGTTAGCCTGAATAGCAATACAAGCTAATGCAGCATAGGAACGAATATCATTTGGTTCACGTAAATAACCATGACCTGTTGAAAAACCATTTTTAAATAATTTTAATAAATCTATTTGGCAACAAGTTTCAGTGAGCATATAAAAATCCATATCATGAATATGAATATCGCCGTCCATATGCGCTACTGCAATATCTTTTGGCAAAATATGACTAGTAATAAAGTATTTAGAACCTTCAGAGCCATATTTTAACATAGTACCCATAGCAGTATCAGCATCAATATTAGCATTCTCACGTTTGATATCAGCATCTTTTGCTTTGGTAAAAGTAAGTTCATCATAGATATCCATTAAATCAGCTTTAGCTTGACGAAGTTTTGTATGTTCTGCACGATATAAAATATAAGCTTTAGCTGTGCTAGCAAAATTACCAGCGATGAGAACTTTTTCTACAGCATCTTGTATTTGTTCAACACCAGGTGTTTTTAAATTTTTTAATGCTTTAATAACATTATTAGTAATAGTAGATAATTGCTCTTTGGAAAATGTCTCATCTATAGATTCCATATTAGCTTTTTTTATAGCATCTGTGATTTTTTGTGCATTAAATTTCACAATATCTCCAGTGCGTTTCTTGATTGTTTTTATCATTGTAAGCTGACACTCCTAGTATATTTGACCATGAGCAAAATATACTATGCCATGGTTTTAATTCATTTTCTTTTTATCGCTGACAACGATTATACTATATACACGTATGAGTGTCAAACTAACCACAATATATAGTATGTGCAATAAAATAAATTTATATACAATTTTAAAATAGGTATTGACAGTAGTTTGAGTTTGTATTGACTAAATAAAAAATGTACTATATTTAATTACCTATGAATTTTTATACAAATAAATAATATTTTTCCATTGACATAAAAGTTTTACATATATAATATATAAAAATTTTATGGATAGTAATTAAGCGATATTTTATTAATTTATAAAAAAAAGACAGGTAAAAAACCTGTCTTTTAGGGGTTAATTTTTATTTTATTAAGAGAGAAATATTTATCATTTAATTTATAATTTATTAATAGAAGAAATCAAGGTTGAGGTAGAATCTATCTGCATCTGTGTCGGAATCGATATCTTTACCATCGAAATATTTAACACTTGCTAAGAGATTTTCTACAGGAACATAGCTAGCACCTATAGCAAAACCTTTTTGATTGTTAAATACATCTTTATATGTTGTAGCAATAGTAACATCTTTACCGAAATGACGATAAGCAACATAAGCTCCCCAAGAACCAGGATCAGCAATATTAGCATTTTTGTATTGAAGTTCTGCCATATAAGCTTGTTTGTCATCGGAATTATCAGATTCAGTATTTACAGCATATTGACCGAGTAAGCCCCAATTATTATCGAAGCGATATAAACCACCTACAGACCAGATATTCATTTTGTCATAATCATATACTGTTTGACCTGCCCATGTACCCCAATTTGTAGAGCCTGGTTCAATATTAGTCATTACAGCATACATAGCATTAGCATCGAATTTTTCGCTTTTATAATTAAATTGAGTTGCATAGAAATCAGCAGTGAAATCTTTTAATGTTTGACCAGGTAAAATATCTGGATTATCATGACCAGGATTGTAACGACCTGCTAAAAGAGAAGTAGTGAAGTTTTTATCGCTACCACTTGCAATATCAATTTGAGCACCAGACATATGTTCATCAAGAAGCATACCATAAGTATCAAGAAGAGGAATTCTACCAGCAGTAACGGTAGTATTATGTCCAATAGGTCCTTTAGCATAAGCACGAGCTACTACTGTTTTACCATTAGCATCTTCATCAGCTTTCATTTCATAATCAACACGAACATTAGCAGTCCATCCTGTATCGCCAATATAAGCTTTTGGTTCAAGACGGAACATTACTTGGCTAGTGTCATTATCATTATATTTTTTAGTATGTCCGCTCATTCTATCTGTGGCATCACTTGAAGCATCAACATAACGGTAGCGCAATTCACCTTTCCAAACAACATTATCGGATTTCTTTTCAAGATCAGCAACACGAACGCCAAGGTTATCAAGTTCATCTGCAAATTCAGCGGCTAATTTATCAACGAGAGCTTTATCAGCTTTTTCAAGATCTGTTTTTGCCATAGCACGAGCTACAATTTGAGCCATTTCATAGCGAGTCATAGTATTTTGACCTTGATATGTACCATCTGGATAACCATCAATAACACCATCAGCAGCAAGCGTAGAAACAGCATCATAAGCCCAGCTATCAGCAGGAACATCACTAAATGGATTATTAGCAGCAAAAGTAGTACTAGCTGCACCAACAACTAAAGCAGCAGTAATTGCAGAGACAAGAGTTTTTTTAGACATTAATATTTCCTCCAAACGCGATGAATTATATTATAAATAATTAACTTTCATAATATAAATTAAAGAAAATATAGAGTGTCCAAGTTTCCTCTAAGGTTCAATGCTATAAATATGAAAGTCAATTTCTTTATCTGTTTGAATTTTATCACAATATGAAATAAATTTCAATATTTTATATAAATAAAAATTTTTATAAAATTAAATATAAAGAAATATTATTTAATTTATTTCGTAAAAATGACATTATTTATTAAATTAATCAATAATATTTCATTTTAATAATGAAATATTTCATTTTATAGAAAAAAATAATATAAAAAATTTTTTATAAATAAATAAAAACTTATAAGTAAAATTAAAATCAAAAGTAAATATAAAAAAGAGCAGACATTAAGTCTGCTCTTTGTATATTACTATTAAATTTTAGTCTTACTGAGTGTTTATCAGAAGAAGAAGTCAACATTAGCGAAGAATTTGCTTGCATCTTGACCGCTAATAGTTTCTTCACCATCGAAGTATTCAATAGTAGCAAGAATGTTTTCAGCAGGAACATAAGAAGCACCTACTACTGCACCTTTGTAACCAGCACCGATGATATCATCATAAGTTGGAGCAATTGCACTAAATGCTTCAATTTGACGGTAACCAGCATAAGCACCCCAAGAACCAGCGTCTGCAGCATTAGCACCTTTGTATTGAAGTTCAGCAGTCCATGCTTGATCTTCAGTATCAGCATCAGTATTTTGAGCATATTCACCAACAAATGCTACATTTTTATCAAATGCATATTTACCACCAACATACCAAATGCTAGCATTGTTATCATTGCCATAAGCTTTTACAGCATCTTCAATACCTGCTAATTTATAGCTATTTACATAGTTAGCATCAATATTATTTAATGCAGTATAACCAGCATTAAGAGCTAATTTATCATTTGGAGTGTAGTCAAATTGTACACCATAATATTCAGCAGTGATATCACGTACACCTTCATTACCAGAAACATCATCATGGTCTTTATTATAACGACCAGCAGCTAAAGTAGTTTTGAATTCATCGCTACCAAATGCAACTGTACCACCAGAAATACGATCATCAAAGAGTAAACCTTGAGCTGTGAATACTGGAGTACGACCAGCAGTAACTGTAGCACCGAAGAGAGGACCTTCAACATATGCACGGTCAACTTCTACATTATTATCGTTTTCATCAGAGGAAAGGTTCATTTCATAGTCTAAACGAGCATTAGCTGTCCAACCGGAGTTACCGATATAAGCTTTTGGTTCAAGACGGAATAAAACTTTGTTATGAGTTTCGTCACCAGCTTTAGAATCACGATCAATGTCATAATAACGATAACGGAGTTCTCCGCCCCATTTAACGTTGTCGGATTTCTTTTCAAGGTCAGCAACGCGAACGCCAAGGTTATCAAGTTCTTCAGCGAATTCAGCAGCTAATTTGTCAACGAGAGCTTTATCAGCTTTTTCGAGGTCAGTTTTAGCCATAGCGCGAGCTACGATCTGAGCCATTTCATAACGAGTCATAGTGTTTTGGCCTTTGTAAGTGCCATCTGGGTAACCATCGATAACACCATCAGCAGCAAGAGTAGTAACAGCATCATAAGCCCAGCTATCAGCAGGAACATCGCTGAAAGGATTTGCAGCAGCAAAAGTTGTGCTAGCAGCGCCAACTACGAGAGCAGCAGTAATTGCAGAAACAAGAGTTTTTTTAGACATAATAAAACTCCTCCTATAAAATATATTTTTTGTTCAATAGAAAATATATTGTTAGGAGAAATGATTGTGTATGAGTATCCACGTTTCCTCAACTTTTTTCCTCTGCTCAATATATCTTTTCTTGAACTACTAAAATGATAGCATAAAGATAAAAAAAATGCAACTTTGTAACAGAAAGATTATTTTAAATTATTAAATAATATTGACGAAAGAGGTTATTTTATTTATGAAAAATAGTAAAATTTTAAAATAAATGAAATAAAATTTAATAAATATGAATAGTTTTTGGTGCAAATAAATCAATATTAAGAAATAAAATATCGGAATATGTGATTTATTAAAATCAAATTAAAATTTAATTAAAAAGTAAATTAGAGATAAAAACAGTGATATTTAGTATAATAAAATTTAACCATACTGAGCAAGAAGTCTCCTACCTCTAAGGTAGTGAGATGAATTGCTCCTTAGGAGATTGAATGGATATATGTTTTATGAGATAATCTTATTGGTCGAATATAAAAAAATGTGGTGATTATAATGAATTTAGACAACAATGCTCATTCAGTATTTTTGCTAAATTATCATTTAGTATTAGTCATAAAATATAGAAGAAAAGTTTTTGATGACAACATTTCTTCACGAGCTAAAGAAATATTTGAGTATATATCTCCTAAATATAATATAACTTTGCAAGAATGGAACCATGATGAAGATCATGTTCATATATTATTTAGAGCTCATCCTAAAAGTGAAATAAGTAAATTTATAAATGCTTATAAAAGTGCTAGTAGTAGACTTATAAAAAAAGAGTTTCCAAGTATTCGTAAAAAATTATGGAAAGAATATTTTTGGAGTCAAAGTTTTTGTTTGCTGACTACAGGCGGTGCGCCAATAAATATTCTTAAGAAATATATTGAAAGTCAGGGTATAAAAAATGGTAAGAAAAGCTAAGTCAGATAGTTTATCTAAAAAAGCATACAAATTTAGAATATATCCTAGTGAAGAACAAAAGATTTTCTTTGCTAAAACATTTGGTTGTACTCGTTTTATTTATAATCAAATGCTTGCAGATAAAATATCTTATTATGAAAAAACGAAAGGAATGCTCCATAATACTCCTGCGCAATATAAAGAAAAATATCTTTGGCTTAAAGAAGTAGATAGTTTAGCATTAACTAATGCACAGAAAAATTTAGAGACTGCGTATGATAATTTTTTCAAAAATACTAAAATAGGATTTCCAAAATTCAAAGCCAAAAGAAAAACAAAAAAAGCATATACCACTAATAATGTAAATAATAATATAAAAATAGTGAATACTTATCTAAAAATACCTAAGATAAAATCACTAATTAAAATAAAAATACATCGTAATATTCCAGATAATTACAAATTAAAATCTGTAACAATAAGTCAATCCGCAAGTGGAAAGTATTTTGCAAGTATTCTTTTCGAATATGAAAACCAAGTAATCGAAAAGAAGTCAAAAACTTTTGTAGGATTAGATTTTTCCATGCACGAATTATATGTTGATTCAGAAGGAATATATGCAAATTATCCTAAATACTACAGACAAGAACAGCTAAAACTAGCAAGAGAACAAAGAAAATTTTCTAAAATGGAAAAAGGAAGTAAGAATAGAGAAAAACAACGAA
>ERZ835541.1721-NODE-1721-length-20371-cov-5.105582_pt1 | contig 20371 bp, 22 predicted proteins | sample MGYA00519945_ERZ835541 | MGnify/ENA primary metagenome ERZ835541 (study PRJEB31850, sample SAMEA3708780) | human gut metagenome | biome: human gut; feature: human-associated habitat; material: faeces | place: China | collected 2014 ...
GCAGAGCTTATTCATGTTACCAGCCGCCATGCAAAGCGCGTGGCATATATGAGCGTTTGCACCGCGGAAAAAATGGGGATACACGGCGGTTCATTGCAGGATCTCACAGCATGTGCGCTTCTGCATGACAATGCACTCACCCAGTACCTTCAGGAGGAATTCCACGGGACGTCTGATATGAAGCATACGGCATATGCTGAATCCGGAGATATGCTAGTGTTTCTGTTTGACGCAGCAGGAAGCATTGCAAAAGAAGCCGAGCGGAAATACCTTTGCGGAAAGACATACTGCTGCATTTCGGATAAAACAGCCATACAGATCCGCGAGATATGCCGCGAGAATACCCCCGCCGATTCGGACAGGCTCATAACCCGGCTGCTGGGGCTTGATACCTCCAGAAATATGCCCCGGGACGAGCGTATAAAAGAGGTGCTGGAGTACTTCCGGGAACTGGACGAGATTCCCGAGGATATTACGGCGCAGCTCTGCGCAAGAGTATGCCTGTCACCGAGCAGGCTGTCGCATTTGTTCAAGGAAAACGTGGGAATATCGCTCCACCGCTATCTTGCAATGGACAAAATGCGGAAAGGGTATATCCATTTTCAGAAGTACGGAAGCATAACCGAGGCTTCAATGCGTGCGGGATTTGATTCTCCGTCACACTTTGCAGCTACCTGCAAGAGAATGTTCGGCATATCCTTTTCGGAATTTATAAAGAGCGAAAAATAACAGCAGGTAATTGAAAGTTTTTTCATCGGAAATATGGTATCATAGTTATAGCAAAAGCAGGAGGATTTCACGATGAAAAAATATGATATCACACAGCCCGTAAGACTAAAAAAAGGCGTATACGACCTTAACAGCGAGAGCAATTTTAACTACCAACTGAACCGCGTAATCAACTGGGACGCGGCAGAATTGAGTATGTTGCACCGATTGCCGCAAAGATAAAGGTAAGCGCTGACTGGAAGCGCGAGTTGATCGCCCTCGGCGACAGGGCAATGAACGAGGAACGCACCGAAAACGCGATTGCCTACTACCGCATGAGCGAGTTCTTTATGTACGACGGTGACCCCGATAAGAAGAAATACTATCTTAAAGCCACCGTGCTTTTCTACCAGTATTACGCCGATTATTTTGAAGGCGAAAATCCCATCATAGAAAAAATAGAGGTGCCCTTTGAGGGAGTGAAGCTTCCGGTAATGCACACCGTTCCCGAAACCAAAAGCAAGGGCATTATTCTTATCCACGGCGGCAATGACAGCTATTTTGAGGAGTTCCTCTTTGCGATACTTTATCTTCGGGAAAAGGGCTTTGAGGTCTATATGTTCGAGGGTCACGGGCAGGGCGGAGTTATGCGCGTCCAGGGCATGCACTTTACTCACGAGTGGGAGAAGCCTGTCAAAGCCGTGCTTGATTATTTCGGGCTTGACGATGTGACTATAATCGGAATATCGTTGGGAGGATATCTTGCGCCGAGGGCAGCCGCATTCGACAAGCGCATAAAAAGAGTTGCTGCGTGGTCGGTGTTTCCGTGCTTCCAGGACGTTATCGTGGGAATGCAGAAGCCTGACTGCGGAGCAGGCGGACGAGCTGATGTGGCTGATGAACGAGAGAATGTTTCTGCGCCGTACTTGCAATCAGTACAGCCTGTGGCTACCCGCAAGGAAAATGCTGTCCGCAGACTTCCCCTCGGTTTCAAAAATAATTATCGTGTTCTCGCCGATTTTCAGCAGCGGAGCGGGAATATACAGCCTCCTCTGCGGTCCAATTTCCCAGAAGCGCCCCAGGTTGAAGCCGTTCACGAACGCGCAGCCCTTGCCGAAGCCCTCGGTATCAAGGAACGTGTCGCAGGGTTCGTCAACGTTCAGCGTGAACCTGTAAAATGCCGGAGAATTTCCGGAATGACCACGGCTGAAATCAATGGCTGATATCTGCTTTTCGTCAAGCGGGAGCGGGAAAATTTCGAATCCGAACTGGCGGTGGTCGTTCACTTTCACGCCGCCGTAAATGCCCTTGCGCTGATTTTCAAGCCCGGTGCCGAAATTTTCACGACCGATATTTTCGCACAGCAGGTCAAGCGTGCCGCCGCTCTCCGCGCATGAAACCTCCGACTTTTCGCTGATATTCTCCGCAAACGCAGTGCAGATAAACTTTTTGTTCAGATAGCATTGAACCCGGTCGTTCGCGTCCTCCAGCCTTATTTCACGAACCGTTTCGCCGCCGCAGATTTTCGTGCGGTAGAGAATGTAGCCGTAATTCTGTCCGATATCCTCCATTGTGAGCGGGTATGCGCTCTTAACTGGGGCGCTTATCTCCGGGAGTACGCTGAACAGGTCGGCTTTCCCGGTGCATTTCACCTCGCCGTACTCGCGGCGCTTTATCCCGGTCGTGAGCGGGATTTTTCGAACCTCTGCGTACTTAGAAATCGTCTGCCGGAAAAGTTCGTATTTCGGGGTGATTTCCCCGGCTTCGTTGAGCGGCGCGTCATAGTCGTATGAGGTGACGTCTGCGGTTTTGTTTCCACAGTTTCTGCCGCTCATAAAGCCAAAATTCGTGCCGCCTTCGAACATATAGAAGTTCACGCTCCCGCGTTTCAGAATCTCGTCAAGTTCCGCCGCAGCCTTTTCGGGAGCAGTCGTGTGGTGCTCCTCGCCCCATGCGTCAAACCATCCGTTCCAGAATTCCATGCACATCAGCGGCTTATTCTCGCCGATGAATTTCCTCATCTCGCCGAACTGCCATTCAGCAGCCGAGCCGAAATTCCCTGTCGGAAGCGCTCCCTCCACCATACCGGATTTGAATACGGCCTCGCTCCACGGACCGTCCGAGGTCACGAACGGCACGGTGATTCCAAGCTCCCGCAGCGTATCCCGGAGAAATTCAAGGTACGCCGTATCGTTGCCGTAGTAGCCGTATTCGTTTTCAAGCTGCATGAGGATTATTCCGCCGTGTTCAACGCGGTCATACTGGTGCGGAACAAGTTTCGGGATCAGCACATTATAGTATTCTTTTACCGCATTGAGATACGGTTCATAGCTGCACCGCAGGCGCATATTCCGGTCTTTCAGCAGCCACGCGGGAAGTCCGCCGAACTCCCATTCCGAGCAGATATACGGCGAGGGACGGATAATTACGTACAGTCCCAGTTTTTCCGCAAGTTCGATGAAATGTGCCACATCGTGCATTCCGTCAAAGCGGAAGTTGCCCTTTTTCGGCTCGTGAAAATTCCATGGAATGTAGGTTTCAACGGTGTTGCAGCCCATATTCACGAGCTTTTCGAGCCTGTCCTGCCAGTATTCCGGAACGGTGCGGAAATAGTGGAACGCGCCGGAAATTATCTTGAACGGTTTGCAGTCCAGGTAAAAGTCGTCCTTTATTTCAAACATGTCTTCCTCCGGTCAGAATTCTACTGCGTCGAGCGTGAATGTTCCGCTTACCACCGCAATCTTAACGGTGTGCTTGCCTTGCGGGACCTTGAACCACGCGCTGCACTGGCGAGCCTTTGCGCCGTCAGAGGAACAGGTTTTAAACAGCTTTCCGTCAACGTAAACCTTGATTTTATACGCATCCGACTGACCTATCAGCGAAAACCTGCTGCCGGTAAAGGTGAACTGCATGGTCTTTGCCTTTTCGCCCTTTGCAACTGTCGCGCGGGAAATGGTGCGGTTGAAATGCGTGTACTGGTCGGGGACTGTCCTGTACCAGTCGCCCTTGTAGGTGATGGACGCGTCATGGTCGTCAACCCTTGTGATCGTGGACTGATAGCCCTTTACCGGGGAAACTTTCAGATTATCGAAGATGTTGTTGTACAGCCCGCTGCCTATCGAGATCCGCCCGGAATTTGCAAAGGCGCTTTCGTCCTTGTAAATTACAAGTTTCTTGCCGTCCAGATATGCGATGATCTTGGTTCCAGCAGCAGTTATTTTCACGGTGTGCCATGTATCTGACTTGAATTTCTTGACTGTGCCGCTGGAAATTGTGGTTGCATTCTTACGAAGCTCCCAACGTCCGGCGGGGTATACTTTCAGACTGTAACCGTTTTCCGCAGACCACGAATCAAGCTCCGCAGTAAGGTAGCGCACGCCGAACGAAACGTAGTTGTCGGAGGCATTGCCGTCAAATCTGAAATCAATCTTCGCGGAGTAGTTGCTCCAGCGGTCGTCCCCGAGCGATGTAATAGGATTAGGAGTGCTGCGGTAGCGCCAGTCGGTGGGCTTGTTGTCCGCGTTAATTATCTGCATGAGGACCTTGTTCCCGTCAACCTCCGCGACTTCGAACGCTCCGCCGTAATCGGCGGTGTAAAGCGGCGCGTTTCCTCTCGAAGCAAGGAACTCGTCGGAATACTCGAACTTGTCGGTATAGCTGAGCTTCAGCGGCTTATCCTCGTAAGAGCAGTTGTAAACGGTCGGCTCGGCGGTTTTGTCGAGGGTGGTTACGGTAACGATGGAGTAGGGCTTGACTTCGATAGAATACGCATAGCCGCCGTCCGTTCTTGTCGGCTGATACGCGGAGATTTTCTTAAAGTAATTCGCGTCATAATCCTGCCCCTTATCGGGACCTCTGGTTTCCCAGACGTAGACCGGAGCGTCAGATTTCGCCAGATTGCTTACGGTGAATGTGTAGTTTCTCTGCTCGGCGCTGTCGTTGCATATCACGATGGAGTAGTCGCCGGTAGATGTGTCGGTCGTGGTCATGTAGTTGTTCGTGGTTTCGGAGATAGCGTGGGATTCCTTGCCGTCGCCGAAGCACGCGCTGTCGATATAGCGCCAGCCGTTCTTCATGAACATCGTGAAATGCGCCGAGGTCCAGATCCCGCAGTCCGCTTCATAGTGACCGCTCCACGGAGTCTGCGCGTTGAGCAGGGATTTCGGGAAGTACTTCGCGCCGGAGTAATACGCCGCGACCGCCGGCTGATATTCGTACATCGTCATTCTGCCGTTGTAGTATGCGTTGATTATTCTGTTGCACACGTCAAGCGCACCGTTTGTTCCGTTAAGACCGCTGCCGTTGCTGTTCACCGCTAGCTTTGCAATGTTGGTGGAAGCTACACCCTCGGTGTACCAGACTTCCTTGCCGTAGTCGTGGTTGAGCGCCTTTACTGCGTCGTTCGCCCAGGTGTTGTAGTGCTCGCCGAGGATATCCACCGCGTCGCGTAGCTTCTCGTTGTTCGTCATTTCCTTTGCGATCGCCCATGAGCATATTTCGTCGGAAGCAACTATTTTAATTGCGCCGTAGTCGTAGCGTTCGTCGGTTTCTTTTTCCAGCCTGTCGGCGAAGTAAATTATCCAGTCGGTATCGACCTTTGCAGCTTCGTTTGCGTCGGCGCTGATGTGCGTGAATTTAATTCCATAGGTGTTGTAAGCCTTGTCCAGAGCCGCTTTGTACCACTTGTAGCGTGCCTTGAATCCGTTCTCCTGCGACACGGAGAACGCATCCGTCACCCACTTCGGCTCGCCCCAGCGGAGCAGGTCAACTGAGATATCCGGGTTGATCGAAAGCGCGTCAGCGGCGAACATGAAGCCTGCGCCGCGCGTTACGTCCGCTTCCTCGTCCTCGGAGCGCATTATGGACGGCTCGGTGCCGGAGGAGGAATTTACGTCTGTTCCGAATTCAATTTTGACGTGCGTCAGACCTGCGCCGTAATCCGGCTTGAACAGCAGGTTCATTATCTCCCAGTATGCCTTTGGATTCTTCGCCTTGTAGTCCATGAGAAGCCGCGAGGAGTTGTTTCCGGTGATTGCTCCCAGACCGCGGTAAACGGTGCCCGCGTCCATGTTTACGGTGCTTCCGTCAACGGATACCTGCTTGTACTCCGATTTCACCACAGCGGGCAGAATGCTGATATTATCTGCCGAACTCATTAGCGCCACCTCCGTCTGTTTGATTTCATAGCAGCCTGCCGGCTTTCCGACCAGAATGGAAAGGGACAAAGCGGCTGCGATCATCTTTTTAAAGTTCATGAGTAATGCTCCTTTCGCACTTGATATTCTTATTATATAGGATTAAGAGGAGCGGTTCAACATACTATCTGTTGGTTTCTATAGAAAATCTGCTGTAAACGGTTGATTTTATCTCCGGAGCATGTTATACTTGTTGTGAGGTGATATTATGCCGATTATCGAGCATGCCGGATATTACGAGAGCGAAATGTCGGGAGTGAGCCATGAACATTTCTGCTGTGAAATAATGTTCCTGACTGAGGGCGGGACCGATGTTACCGCAAAGGGGCTCCACCAGATCCGCGCGGGCGATCTTGTGCTGATAAAGAGCAGACAGCACCACACCGTCCGCGTGACGTCGGCGGGGGAGTACCACCGCTACATCGTCATGATAAATCCGTGGGAGCTGCGGAATCAGCTTGTCCGTCCCGACCTTTTCGCAATGCTGACGGACACCAGCAAGGAGGGACTTATAGTTGTCCGCAATGTCCCGGAGCTGCGCGGAGCGTTCGACAAAATGACCGGAATATTCGCAGGCACCGCGAATGTCTACACGGAACTCAGCGCCGCGCTTGAGGTGATATCCGTTGTGTATGAGCAGATACGTCCCCGGACGGAAAATCACCCTGCCAGCGCGCAGAAACAGCTAGCCGACAGGGTGCGCAACTATATTGAGAGGAATTATGCGAACACCGTAAAAATCGCGGACATCGCGGCTGAAAACTTCGTGAGCGTGGGGTATCTTACTCACGTGTTCACCGCTGAAACCGGAGTTTCCCCCCGTGAATACCTCTCGCATATCCGCTGCACGAGGGCGTATGAACTTATCCGGCACACCGCCATGAAATTCGCGGATATATCCGCCGTCGCGGGCTTCTGCTGTGCAAACGATATGAGCCGGAAAATACGGGAGTACTACGGGAAAACGCCGACCGAAATACGCAGGAACACCTAACATTGTCATTGTTTACTTACAGGAATTTCTTTTCCTCCAGCATATTCATTATTCGCGGAAATGCAAGGTCGGACGGCCATGTGTCGTCATACGCCGGAGCAAGCAGAAGAACGTCGCCCCTGATATTCTCGACTTTTATCCGGCTTGCGTCGGTGCGGTCGGCGAAGCACTCGTTGTAATAAAATCGGTTCATCGACCTGAAATCATAGCGCGTATCTTTTTTCAGTTCACGCAGCGTTCTGTGGAGGTGCGACAGCGCCTCCGCTGGTTCATAGGGTACGTCCTCACCGTGGTAGGAGAAATAGGACTTATGCTGACGGAACAGCATATTCCTGCAGCCCTCCACGACAAAATCAAATCCTGACACCGATACAACGCAGGATATATCTGGCAGATACGAGGCGCAAAGCAGAGTATATGCCGCTTCGAGGGACAGCCCGGTCATGCCTATCCAGCGGATTTCAAGCCGCTCGTAATTTTTCAGGAATCTGACCGCCTTTTCAGCATAATCCACCGGAATGCTTACAGTCTGCGCGGACAGCGGCTTACACAGATAGTACCCAAGCGCAAGGACGTGAAATCCCTCGCTGCAAAGCGCTTTGGCGCGCAGTTCCACAAAATCGCGCTTTTCGCCGCTGCCGCCCACCAGAATGACCGCCTTGTCCGTGGGAATATCGCTTTCATACAAAGTACCCAGGAAGCCCTCTTTTTCTAACGTGCACTTGTACATGTTGTCATACCTTTCGTTTATCCGCCGCAGTCCTCAAGCGACCTGTCGCGGCGCTCCATCAGTTCAGCCCACAGAAGTACCGTATCCATTACCGCCGTCTGATTTCCGCAGCAGCAGTGGTCTGCGCCCTGTTCATGCATGGTTATCTCACGCGAGGAAACCGAACGCGCATTTTTCAGCAGAAACAGATGCCTGCCTATTCCTGCGCGGCACGCCATAGTGTCCCGGCTGCCGCCGATAACAAGGTAATCCTTTGTCAGCCGGTCGGAAATCGGGCGGAGGTCGACGCTCCACAGGATTTTCGCAAGCCTGTAAACATTCGTTGTTCCCATGCGGTGGAAATATGTCCGGAAGAACGGCATTCTCCTGCCATTTTTCGCAGCGTAGAGAATGTTTATCAGCCAGCCGAAGAGAAATAAAAACACATTAAGCACGCCCCATACAAGTCCGTTCACGAACGCATTATCATAGAAATTCATTTTCAGCGCGCCGAACTGCGCAATGCTCACGCACTTTGTCACCCTGTCGTCGAACGCGGACGCCCTCGGCGCAAAAAATCCGCCCAGCGACTGACCGACAAGAATTGCATCGTGCAGGTCGAAATAATCCGTGACTGCCATCACGGGCTTCTCCCACTCGATTATCAGCGGAGCGCCGTGAAGCCTTATGCACTCGCCCTGACCCGGACCCTCGAAAAGGTACACGTTATAGCCATGTTCGCGGAGGTACTCGCACTCGATGAAAAACTCCTCATAGCTGGAATCAAAGCCGCCGTGCATGACGATAGTGCCTTTCGCGGATTCCGCATTGAATTTCAGCACAGGCATCGTGTAGCCCTCATACGGGACATTTATCAGTTCCACAATCGGGCGCTCGCCGCTGAAAAAATCCGCATAGTATCGGAAGAAAAGCTCCCGCGCCTTTTTCCACGCGGCAAGCCCGTCAGCGTCCTCCCAGTCGGTATAGAATTCCGACATACGGTACAGCGCGGCGGCATTTTTTATATGCCCGTTTTCAAGTTCCTTATCGGCTCTCGTTTTAAGCACATTATAAAAATCAGACGTGCTCTTTATTGTCGGACCTATCTCCTTTGCAACCGAAAGGTCGCAGCCGTCCATGTTCACCAGTCGGTTGAGCTGAAAGCTTATCCCAGCGTCGGCGTTTAGTTTGTGCATTCCTACCGGCAGCTTTATCGGCTTTGTGATATCGTATTTTTCCATAATTTCTCTTTTTGTCAGAATTTTTCAATGAGGAACTCTTCGACTTCTTTAATGTACAAATCAGCTCGCATTACCATTCCGAGATGTCCGCCGTAGCTTTCCTTTACAACCGGGTTTGTGAAAATATCCACCAGCTTCTGCGAATCAGCTTTATCAAACATATCATGCTCCGGAATAAGCACAAGCACCTTCCCGTCCAGATATGAAAAATCGCTTTTCGCAAATTTATCCATTCCGGATAATATATCTCCTGTTGCGCTCATTGCGCGGAGATATGAGTATCTGTAACTCTCTTCCCGACCGATAAATTCAAGAAAAGAAACCGCATAAGCCTTTTCCTCCGCAGTTTCGTTCCTGAAATGCTTTTTTACCGCGTTGACAAGCATTTCTTTCAGCTTTTCAAATTTTACATGTTTGATGTTAAGCTTAATAAGCGGGAGCAGGAAGCGTTTATTCTTCATTGCCGCTACATAATAGGAATCAACGGTAATGGTGCTCATCATGATAAGCCCGCCGACCTTGTATTTTTTCGCGTAAAGCTGACCAAGAACGCCGCCGTCGCTGACTCCGCATAAAATAGGAAGCGTTACATGAAGCTTGTCAAACAGCCCGTGAAGCAGCTCTGCCATTTCATTGTTTTTGAAAACCTCCACAGGATATTTCATCATAATGACGCGGTAATTATTTTCAAAGACTGACATGTATTTTATCCACGCCTGCGGCATATCCATACCGTTGAGAAAAACGATAGTCTGACCGCCTTTTCCGCTGTCAATAACCTCAAAGTCGTGTCCCGAAACATTCACGGCTTTATAGCTGTGAGTTTTCATAAAATCGCTGTATTCATCGGCAAAATTTCTCATATGATCTCCCCTTTTCCGCTTATATATATTTCGATGGCTCTGAGCATTACCCGAATGCTGCTTTCGATAGAGCCTTTTACCATCGTGTCACGGTGTTCCCTTATCGCATATATTGATTTGATAAGATTTACAAACGTACCGACATCAACGCCCTCGCGAACATCATCTATCAGCGAGAGCCATAACTCCGCCGTTTTCACCTGGCTTTCCGGGTCGAACAGCGCCTGCTTTTTTATGTGTTTCTGAAGCCATAAAAAATCATTTACGGTAAGCCGGCTCATCACATCAAACTCGGAATGAAGGTACTCATCAAAGAATTCAATGAACTCGTGCGCCGACATCTGACTGCGCCCGTTAAGCTTTGAAATCAGCAGCTTCTGCGTTTCTTCTCCCGTATACCTTGCGATCTCCAGGATAAAATCCTCCTTTGAGCCGAAAAACAGGTAAAAGCTGCCCTTTGCTATCCCGACTGCCTCGGTCAGTTTTTCAATCGACATTTTATGCAGCCCAAGCCCCCTGCTGAGCCGTATCCCGGCGGTAATCAGCTTAGTTCGTATCAGTTTCATTTCCTCGTCGGTAAACGCTATCGGCATATCTGCACCTCTTTTTCTGTGACTGGATTTCAGATTTCGGTCACACGATAATATTAGCATAAGCTAACCACATTGTCAACCGGTTCGAAATACGATTTGTGAATTATATTGCTCCGGCGGCTTAATATTTGTGTATTCTACACAGTGCAAGTTATACAAAGCTAACTTATCCATTGATTTGAGAGCTGCGGACGGGAAAATCACTCTTTACTTTTCGCATTGCCTTAAATTCCTGTAAGCATTGTATTATTATCAGAGAAAAATGGAAATATGGACTGTTAATCTTATTTGTCATATAATTTAACAGCATTAATCCGAAAGAAATTCACTAAGAACAGCACACCTGCTGACGTCAATCCCAAGCCGAACTACGTTAAATCCGGCTGCGAGCTAACGAAGCCGGCTATCACAAGAAGTGTGCGTTTTTACATGGTAGAACTTTCTTTTCACTTCTCTGAACCGCCAATTTCTTTGTCAGCATTTCTCATGGAATTAAACCCTATCAGTACCGTCCAGACGTATGCGCAGGTTTTGGGTATCATCAGCATTCCTATCACGGGGACTTCCTCTGCAAAAAGCACCACCGGAATGAAGAATCCAAAACTAAGGAAACGCTGATTAAATGTACCCGAAAAGCAAAAAATATGGTATAATAGAAACAAGAAAAAAAGCAGAACAGGAGAAAAAATGAAACAGATAACATTCAGCGATATGGAATACGGTAATAGGAAGAGAACAACAAAGCGAGAAGAATTTCTTGACATAATGGAAGAAATAATCCCATGGGAGGAGTGGGTAGAATATGTGCGCCCGTATTATCCCGATGGCAAGCGCGGCAGACCGACCAAAGGAATAGAAACAATGCTCAGAATGTATCTGCTGCAAGTATGGTTAAATCTTTCCGATGAGGGAGTAGAGGACGCGATTTATGACAGTTATGCATCTCTCGTTCGTCTAATCCGTGTGTTCTTTTCATCTTCAATACCTCACTTTCTGTGGGTATTATTGCCATTTGCACGATTCGGAATTCAGCCTTGCAAAAAGCTATCCATACATACCAAATGGGCGCACATCACTGTACGCTCATCATTATTTTCAGCTAATTAACCCCAGACTTCTTCCGCAATTTCCTTTACAAGCGCGAGCTTAGCCCACTGCTCGGCTTCGGTAAGCTTGTTGCCTATCTCGCAGGAGGCGAATCCGCACTGCGGGCTGAGGCAGAGTCTGTCGAGGGGAATGTACTTTGCAGCCTCGTGGATACGTTCGATGACGGTCTGCTTGTCCTCAAGCTCCGGCTTTTTTGAGGTTATCAGTCCCAGAACCACCTTTTTGTCCGGCGAGACCTTTGCAAGCGGTTCGAAGCCGCCGCTTCTCTCATCGTCATATTCAAGCAGGAGCGCGTCAACGTTCTCATGCGCAAAAACGTAGTCCGCAACGGAATCGTAAGGTCCGCTCGTAAAGAACGTTGAGTGGTAGTTTCCGCGGCAGATGTGCGATGTTATCACCATGTCGGCTGGCTTGTTCTCAAGCGCGAGGTTATTCACGGCGAGGAGCTGCTTTTTAACGTCCTCAAGGTCGATCCCGAGAGCCTTGTATCTCTGACCTGCGGCTGCGCCTACGACCGCGCCCCAGGAGCAGTCGTCAAGCTGTAAATTCTGGCAGCCTGCATCATAGAACTGCTTTATTACGTTCTGATATGCAAGACCGATGTCGTTTATAAGTTCCTCGTTGGTCTTGTAGTAATTCCTCGTTGCGATGATATTCTGCGGAACTATCATCTGCTGAAAAGTCTGCGCGGGCGCTGGGATCGTGTACTTTGCAACAGTGTTCTCGTCCTCAAACTGCTTTAAGAACTTGAAATACTCAACGAACGGGTGCGGTGCAGCCGTGATCTTTCCCGTGAGGAACGTGTCCTCCAACGCGGCAAGCTCTCCGTTGAACTGAACTCCCGAGCCGGTCTGCTCGTGACCTACGCCGTTAAATCCCCACATGAAGTCGAGGTGCCAGTATTCTCTGCGGTACTCGCCGTCAGTGATGATGTGGTAGCCGGCTTTCTTCTGCTTCGCCACAAGGTCGCGGACAGCTTCGTCCTCAATGGTTGTGAGCTGTTCTCTGTTTATTTTTCCTGCCTTGAAGTCCTTTCGTGCCTGCTTCAGATTTTCGGGGCGCAGGAAGCTTCCCACGAAATCGTAGCGGTAGGGTGATGTGATATTGCTCATTGTGTTACCTCTCTTTTCTTTGTATCAGTAATCCTATTGATTTGCTATGTTCAGAGTATAACACAAAAGGGGAGAATAGTAAAATACTTTTCAATGCAGCTTGTCCATAGTTTTAATCTATGGACAGGTGAAATTTCAGCCGCTCCAGATAGCTATTTCCGTACCTGCCAAGAACGGTGTTTTTCCGCGTTACAATGCCGATTCTCATGCAGCAGTCGGATTCCAGCGGTCTTGCGATGATGTTTTCGCCGTTGAGCTTCGGGTCGATTATTCCCGAGCTTACGGTGAATCCGTTAAGCCCTATGAGCAGATTGAAAAGCGTTGCCCTGTCGCGAACCATGATGTTTTTCGGAAGTTCAAGCGAGCTGAGGAACTCCTCCGAATAATAGAACGAGTTGTGCTTTCCCTGCTCAAAAACGAGGTAGGGATAGGGTTTCAGATCCTCAACGGTTATTATTTTCCTGCCTGCAAGCGGGTGCTGTCCGGAGATAAAAACGTGCGGCTTTGCGCGGTATATTTCATCAAAAACGAGGTCGCTTTTCTGGATGATCTTCGACAGCACGGATTCGTTATGTTCGCTGAGATACAGGATCCCTATCTCGCTCCTGCCGAGTGAAACGTCGTCGATTATTTCATAGGTCTGCGTTTCGCGGAGGGTGAAGCTGTAAGCGTCCGCGTTGTACTTCCGGATAACATCGATAAAGGCGTTTACCGCAAATGAATAGTGCTGGCAGGAAACGCTGAACCTCGGCTTCTGGAAGTGCTCGCCCCTGAAATGCTCGGTCATAAGGTCAGCCTGTTCAAGAAGCTGTCGTGCGTATGACAGCAGGACTTCGCCGTTCCGCGTCAACTCAACGCCCTTGTTCGAGCGGATAAACGCGGTCACTCCCATTTCCTTTTCAAGGCTGTGAATTGCCGCCGTGAGGCTCGGCTGCGCGATAAACAGCCTCTCCGCAGCCTCGGTGATGTTCCCGCATTCCGCTACGGTTATCATGTATTTTAACTGCTGTAATGTCATTGATTCCTCCGTAGAAATTTCTCAATAACATTATATATTATTTCTCGCGGAAAATCAATATGTATCTGGTCATTGATATTGACTATATAAATATTTACTATTTCACCTTAAAAACAAAACTTTAATTGCAAAAGAGGTTGCAAAAAGCTGAACTATGTGCTATAATATTTCCTAAGTTAGCATATCATAACCAATCAAATTGAACCCGCGAGTTAGCTAAATCTAACTCACAAAATACAAATCAGATGAAAGGTCACAGCAATGAAAAAATTATTCTTCGAACCAGAAAAAGACGGCTTTTATGGCACATATTATGAAAATCCGAACGGCGCGGACTGCGCTATGATAGGTCTTTTCGGTGACGACCCGAATGATTTCATGGCGAAATGCGGCGCAAAATGGCTGCACCGGAACGGCGTAAACGTGCTGTGCATATCCCCGGGGAAGCACAATTACAGTCATGTAAATTGTCCGCTTGAAAGGATAGAAACAGCTATCAAGTGGCTGATGTCCCACGGAAACAGAAAAGTCGGCATCATGGGAATGAGCACGGCGGGAATGGAATCGCTGGCGGCGGCTTCCTATTTTCCAGAAATCACGTTGACGTTCGGGCTGACAGCCAGTGATTTCGTATGGCAGGGATTCGAGCAGGGCAAAAAGGACGGCTGCAAGGAGTGGCCCGTGCCCGGAACCTCTACGCTCTCCTACCGCGGAAAGCCACTCGCATATATGCCGTTCGTTTACGAGCACCCTATGTACTGGGAAAAAATCGCGGAGGAAACGAAAGGGTCAGGAGATATTCTGCGTTCGACCTGGATCTTCATAGATTCCGAAAAGAACCGCGAGCATACTGAGGAGGAAATGATCAAAATCGAGAATATAAAGGGAAAGCTGATTCTCATAGGCGCAGACGATGATAGTTTTTGGGAAGCAGGCAAATATGTCCGGCGCATGGAACAAAGGCTCAAAGAACGTCATCACGAGTGCGGGGTCGAAGCCGTTGCGTATAAGTACGGCACACATTTTGTGCTGCCCGAATCCATACTCAGGCTTGCGCTTCCGGTGGGTCTGAAATTCGTCATGCGCTTTATATTCCGTTCGGCTAAGGAACACCCAGATGAATGCGAAGCCGCAAGAAAGGACATAGATAAAAGACTCTCGGCTGCGCTGCATGAATGGGTCACGAAATAACGACCGCAGGAAAGGCAGAATAAGAAACAATGACAGTTTACGAATATGGAAAAGACAATAAAAAGACTGTTGTTCTGATACATCCGTCTGTGGTAATGTGGGATTTTTACGAATATGTGATTCCACTGTTGGAAAAAGACTTTCATGTAATTATCCCTGCATTGCCCGGATACGATGAGAAAAATCCAAAGACTAATTTTACAGGCATTGAAAGTATTTCTGAGGAATTAGCCGCATGGTTCATCGAAAACAGCATTACGGAAATAGACCTGCTCTATGGCTGTTCTATGGGAGGCAGCGTCGTTTTAAGAATGCTTGCGGATAATATAATTGCCGTCAGGAATACGATCTGCGATGGAGGAATAACGCCGTATCAGATACCGTGGATCATTACAAGATTCATTGCCGTAAAGGATTTCCTGCTGATCTCAACAGGAAAGATCGGCGGGTTCGGGCTTCTTGAAAAAGCATTCGCAACAGATGAATACAGCAAGGAAGATTTGCAGTACATGGCAAAAGTGCTGCATTTTATAAGCTACAAAACTATCTGGAGAACCTTTGAATCCTGCAATAATTATTCCATGCCGAAAGGTACGATAAATTATTCCGGACACTTTGAATACTGGTACGGCGACAAGGAACTCAAGGAAAGGAAAAAGGACATAAGCTATGTAAAAAGCCGCTTTTTAAACGTGAAATTCATCGAAATGAAAGATATGGGGCACGGCAGTATGCCGGCTATGTACCCCGAAAAAATGGTGGAACGTATCATGGCGCTTATCGGCTGAGGCTGACATTCTACACGACAAATCAAAATCTGAACAGGAGCAGGTATCATGGCAGTCAAAATAATTTTAGAAATCATTGTACTTTGGATATTTCTCGCAGTTTATATGGCGATTTTTGTCGCCAGAAAAGGACCTATAGGCGCGGCTTTTTTCTATCCCAAGCAGATGCAGCAGCGATTTCTGGAGCTGGGGCTGATAACGGAAACACAGCTCAGAAGGCGGCGCAATGCTGCTTATATTCTTCTGATAGCGGCAGACATCATCATTCCGTTTATCATGGTCGTTTTAATAAACGGCGCTGTAAGCTACTGGGACTGTGTATGGCAGTTCTACGTGCTTTTTATAGGTCAGGAGTTCTTCGACTGGTTCGTGATCGATACACTCTGGGTCGCAATGTCCTCATGGTGGATGATCAAGGGAACGGAAGATTTATCGTATACTTGGCATGATCCAAAGGTGAAAGCTCTCAAAATGCCGAAATTGATCATCATGACGATACCCCTTTCCTTGATCATTGGCGGCGCTTATTATCTGATTGGAAAGCTTGTGTAAAACGAAATATTCCGTTTGATTTAACGCAATTAAGGGGCAGCCTTGACTGCCCCTTTCCTATGTTAATTTATTTGAAATCCCTGCGGTCAATTTTTCTTTTTGTAGCCACAGTCGCAGTAAGGTCCGCCGGAGGCGAGGGTGTATTCCCTGACAAAATCGGCGGTCATTCCGGCTTCCGCCATCGTGTAGTCAAGCCTGCACATGGCGGGAACAAGGTCGAACAGTCCCAGTTCCCTTGTGAGCGTGCATATCCCGCAGCAGGAGAAACGCGCCTCATAGCCGCTGTCGTCCTCGTAGGGATAGAACTCCATGTTCCACGAATAGGGGTTTCGGTCGGCGGCTCTGAATGCGGCGGTCTGCTTCATTCCGGTGATGTCCTTTTCGGTGAATTTGCTCTTTCCGCTCTTGCGGCAGAACCAGCGCATAACTGGAATCATCATTGATTTTGCGAAATACTCGGTGAGCCTGTCTACATCGGGACGTTCCGGCATATGCAGAATGAACGCGCACAGTAATGCGCAGTTCACGATATTCATTTTGAAGCGGTCACCCTTTTCAAACTCCGGAAGCTTTTCGATTATCCGCTTATATTCCGGCTTTGCGGCTGATTTTACCGCCTTTGCAGTACCCTTGTCCAAGCCGAAAATATCGGTGAGCTGCTTGCAGAACGACCCAGAAAACATAGCCCACATACCACACGGCATTCCTGTGTATTTCATTATGACTACCTCGTTTCGTATTATTTCAGTGTAACAGCGTGCATATCCATGCGGCTATGGCGCAGGCGGGAATGTAGATAAGAAAATGCAGAGAATGCTGCTTTTTGTTGTATCCGAACATATGCGGTCCGACTATTCCTTTTATTTCAGGATAAAAGTACGGGAAGAAGTTCGAATGGCAGAGCAGACACCAGTCGAAGAACAAAATATCGTAGATCTCCATGACATAAAGCACCGCAATGAACCTGCCGAAGAATCCCCAGAAGCTGAAACCATTCCTCACTCCGTCCCAGACGCTCAGAACAAGAGCGCCCGCAAACAGCAGAAACGAAACCGCTATTATTACCCCGCCAACGATATGCGCGCCGCGGAATCTCTCCGGCTTTTTATCGGGGATAACAGCCAGAACGTCCTTATGAGCAGAGCCGAAAAACCTCTTGTCCTGAATGAATCCGACACCTCCGTACAAAAGGAGGAAATACGCAGCCATTACCATTGCTGCCGCAGCTATTGTTATCAACATTTTTATCACCTCAAAAAATATTGTGTTAGATATAACTAACTTATACTCATAAAAAACACCGCAGAAGCGGCGGTTATAATTTGTCTAACTGTTCAAATATATTATAACACTGCGAAGCTGGATTGTCAATATGCGGATTCATCATGCGGAAAAGTGATTGAAAAAAGCGGGAATGTATGGTATAATGAATTATAAAGAATAGATTATCTGCTTGATAAATCGAAATTTGTGAGGGTGATTAGATGAAAACTTATACGATTTGTGGAAGTATGCGATTTGATAAAGAGATGAAGAAAATTGCTTATAACCTTGAAACCGGTAAAGGATATAATATATTGCAGTGTGTTTATTGTGAAGAAAATGTTATTCCAACAGATGAGGAACTTTCGCGACTTGCAGATGCTCATTACAGAAAAATCGACTTGAGCGACGGTATATATGTTGTGAATATTGATGGATATATTGGGGAAGCGGTTAAAAAAGAAATTGAGTACGCCGAAAAACATGGGAAAGAAGTAGTGTATCATTACAATAGATAAATTCCAATTTTCCGGTCTTTTCGGAGATTATTTCTGCGAGAACCTCCCGCGTTTCGTTGAGCTTGTCAAGCTCGTGCTGGATCTCGTGGGGCTTTCTGCCGCCGATGTCGTTGTGGCTGTAGGAGGGATCGTGTATCATCAGCCGCGTGTGCGGAAGCATTTCCCGCTTTCTCCCCGCAAGGAAGAGTATCGCGCCCATGCTCGCCGCAGTGCCTATGCAGACCGTCCGCACCGGGGATCTCAGCAGGCTTGCCTTTACTTCCGCAATACGCCACACTTCCTCTTTCTCCGGAAGTTCCTCTCCCACCGCGAAATTATTCAGAAAGCGCAGTATCTCGCCAAAGGTGAGGTTTCTTTCATCACCTGTCATATAGCGTTTATCGCTGCATTCATTGAGGGCGTAATAGGACATATGATCCAGATTCAGCTTTTCGTCCTCGTCAAAATCCCTGCCTTTTATCTGGAGCATTTGGGAAAGGATTTCCCCGATCTCCTGCGGGTCGTCAATGCAGCGGCTGCTGCAGCCTCTGACAAAGGTTTTTAAATCTATGCTCATGTGAATCACTCCTTAAAGTTGTAGTTTTGGCTATTGGCGCCGCCCCGTAATAACTGCTCCGATTACGGCCGGAGTTTTGAGCCTTGCTTTATTCAGTTGTCAAGGAGCTGGTGGAGCTGTATGATCATCACGGAAAACGAAAAAGGGCGCAAATATCCCGTGACAATCATACTTAATCACTTCGATATTTGCGCCCTTATAGGGTGTTCAATTTGACCGCTCGTTAAAGCGTGTTATTATATTACCACACTTTCCGCGATTTGTCAAGCCCTTTATCAAAATTTTTTTGAGAACTGCAATTATTGCAGAACTGCGTACAAATCCACTTGACAAGTGCCCCGAAAAGGGTTATAATAATTATGGGTTTGCTATAACTAACCTGGATAGAGGGAGCTAACATGAGCGAAGAAAAAATAAAGCCAGTCCTGACCGGAGCAGCCGAAACCATGCTCCAGAGTTTCTATGCCCGCGCCAAATATTCCCGCACGAAAAATCACAAGTTCTATGACGCAAAGGCGATAGAGCTTGTGGAGAAGATAGACTACGACTTTTCCAAGGCGGAAAAGGACTCCACAATGAGCGATGGAGTTATCGCCAGAACGATAGTTTTTGACGAGCTGGTGAAGGACTTCATCGACAAGAATCCCGACTGCACCGTTGTCAACATCGCCTGCGGACTTGACACGCGATTCTACCGCATGGACAACGGAAAAATCACATGGTACAACGTTGACCTGCCGGAAACCATCGAGGTGCGCGACGCGATTTACGGTGAAAGCGGAAGGGTGTCCACGATAGGAATTTCCGCGCTCGACCCTGCGTGGGCTGAAAAGGTGACGAAGCGCGGGAAAATGCTGTTCGTTATCGAGGGGCTTTCGATGTACCTCACCGCGGAGGAAAACGCGCAGATGCTCTCAATTATCCGCGACAATTTCGACAATGCGGCCGTGTTCTTCGAAACTATTTCAAAGCGCTGGGTGAACGGCGAAAAGGCGGAGAAATCCATTCAGGAAACCGGAGCGAAATTCGTGTTCGGCGCGGATACGTTCGATGATTTAGGTCCTGTTGCAAAGGGCTTCCGCATGATCAAAAACGACGATATTGTGCGCGGAATGACCACGATAATGCCGATTTTGAAGCCTTTCCAGGGAATCCCCCTCGTGCACAAGATCGCCGAGAAGATACTGATTTTCGAGAAGATATAACTACTAAATAAGGCGGGTGAGATTATGGAAAAACTACCTTTTATTCTGGCGATAATCGGGCACATTCTGTGCGGAGTAACTGACTGCCTGCTCGGATTTTCCCCGAAAGGGCGGCTTGACATGAAAAGCATAAAAGACCCGGACAAGATGTCCGAAACGTTCAGGGATATGCCGGGTTCATTCCCGATGTTGTCAATGGTGCTGGGAACGGTGGCAATCACGATGTTCAGCTTCGGATATTTTGAACTCTGCTTCTGGATGAGGGCATTTTCAGAAACTGCGTCCGTAATAATGTTTATTTCAACGATAATTTACCTTGTCCCGATAGTAACTCATCATGTGTTCTGCGGCGCTGCCGAGTGGATCTACATAAGGTTTGGAAGAACAAACGAAGCAAGGGACGCTGTCTTTGAGTTCCTGAAAAAGACCTCGCTGACAATGATCCTTGGCTATGCCGGTATACTTACTTTTGTTGTAACATTGTTTGTTATGATCGTGTCCGGAAATACCTCGCTGCCGATGTGGGCTTGCGTATTTAACACGCTGATCGCTATGATCTTGCTTCTTCCGACAAAGCTGCCAGCAAAGGGTAACATCGCTGGGCTTGTTATGTTTGTGGGATTGATTTTCCTGATTTGATTTATGGCTCTGATTTGAAAAAACGAGTAGCTGCGCGGTTGCTCGTTTTTCTGTATTCAACTATTTGGTCACCTCTAAAAACCTTGTTTGAGTGAAAATGTGTATAGCACACCGACTGC
>ERZ835541.1729-NODE-1729-length-20299-cov-8.077356_pt1 | contig 20299 bp, 17 predicted proteins | sample MGYA00519945_ERZ835541 | MGnify/ENA primary metagenome ERZ835541 (study PRJEB31850, sample SAMEA3708780) | human gut metagenome | biome: human gut; feature: human-associated habitat; material: faeces | place: China | collected 2014 ...
CAGATAAAAGCGGCGTTCCAACTTGTTCACCTCACAAACACAAGTGTTCTTGCAGTGAATATAATAGCATCCGGCCCCCTGCAATGCAAGAGGTCGGATGCGTTTTTGTCAGATTATCCAGTTTTGCTGCGGCAAGCGCGGTATTTCCTTGCCGGATTCACTCCGCGCCGGTGCCGATAGTACGCCTTTTGTCCTTCATATGGCTACAGATCAGTCTGTATCCTGATTACCTGTATCCGCAGGAATGACAGCCTGCTCCGGTGCCGCAGTCTCCGCAGGTGCAGCCGCTGCAGGAGCTGCTGCATGGGAGTAGTTGCAGGTACCAGGCAGATCATCGGCGCGGTAGTAGCCCACGGCGGTGCTGGGGCAGGAGCCGCCTGCCAGCAGGCCGCTCTGGGTGCAGTAGCGGCGCTCCACCACACCGGCAGAGGTCGGGAATGCCTTATACGGCAGGTCTGCCTGCACCTGTTCCATCAGCGCCTTCCACGCCATAACACAGGTACGGGTCTTGGCCTGCTGCTTACCCAGCGTCTTGGTCATATCATAGGGTGCATCGTAGCCCCACCACACGGCGGTAACGTAGTACGGCGTGCCGCCCACGAACCACAGATCCTTTTCGTCGCTGGCGGTACCGGTCTTGCCAAAGGCTTCCATGCCGTTGGAGTTGGGGTAGCGGCCGCCGGCGGTACCCACGCTGGAGTACAGCACGTTCTTCAGCAGGCGGTTCATCACATAAGCGGTATCCGGGGTCAGGGCCTGATAGCTGGTGGAGTTGTTCTCCAGATAGATATTGCCGTCACGGTCCAGCACGCGGGTATACAGGTGCGGGGTGGTGTACTGGCCATCGTAGAAGATCTGGAACGCAGCTGCCAGCGCCGTGGGCGTAACGCCATGGGTCTGACTGCCCATGACCATCTGCGCCAGACCCACATCGTTTACCGGGTCCAGCGTGTTCAGCTGCAGGGTGTTGTACACAAAATTGAAGATGTTGCTTGCGCCCACCAGATCACCCACACGCACCGCAATGGTGTTCAGCGAGCGGGCCAGACCGTTCCACAGCGGCACATCACTGTTGTCGCCGTAGTTGCCGCCATAGTTGCGGGGCCAGCTGCGCCATGCGTTGGGATAAGCGCGCAGCTGCTTGTCGGAAAGGCCCATCAGGCCGTTCTTGCGGCAGTAATCCTCATCGCGGATCACCATATCCTGCTTCTGATACAAGGGCGAGTTGTTGAGCATGGTGGACCAGTTCACCAGACCATACTCTACACCCAGTGCATACGCACCGATAGGCTTGATGGTAGAACCCGTCTGACGAGTGACACTGTAGGCACGGTTCAGCGAGAGGCTCTTGTTCTTTTCGCCCAGACCACCCACAATGGCGATCACATTGCCGTCATAGTCCAGCGTGACCATGGCTGCCTGAGTACGCACATTGCGGTAATAGTAAACGGTACCGTCGTCGCCGGTGCGGGTCTTGGGCGTACCGTCCTCGTTCATCACCTGTACATCGTCGTCCGAGATGGAGGTCACCTCTTCCTCATGCCAGCCGGCCGGGAAGTAGGCATCGTCCGTGTTGAGCATCAGGTTTTCCATGGCGGACTGCACCTTGGTGTTCACAGTCGACTCAACGGTAAAGCCGCCGGTGTACAGCAGCTTCTGTGCCTCGGATTCCGAAATGTTTTCCTTGTCCATGATGTCCTGCACCAGCTCGGTGAACAGTGCATCGGTAAAGTAAGAGGTAACGGAAGAATTCTTCTTAGTATCCTCTTCCTCGGCCAGTACCAGCGGCTGGGCCGCTGCGTTGCGGTAGTCCTCTTCGCTGATCACGCCCTGCTGCCACATGTTGTACATGAGGAAGTTACGGCGGTTGATCAGGTTTTCGGGGTTGGTGTAGGGGTTATAGTTGGTGGGGTTTTTGGTGATGGACGCAATGGTCGCACACTCCCACAGTGTCAGCTGGCTGACATCCTTATTAAAGTATTCGTTGGCCGCAGTCTGCACGCCCTGAATGGTGCCGGTAAAGCTGATGGTGTTCAGGTACGCTTCCAGAATGGTCTCCTTGGAATAGCTGCGGCTCAGGCAGAGGGCGCGGTAGATCTCGCGCAGCTTGCGCAGTGCGCCTTCAATGCCGCTGGCGCTCTTGTCGTCGGTCAGGTTCTTGATCAGCTGCTGCTCCAGCGTGGATGCACCCTGCTTGGAGCTGTAGATGGGCAGCAGGTATTCGTTGACCATTGCGCCGATGGTGCGTTTGAAGTTGACGCCGGGCTCGTTGTAAAAGTCCTTATCCTCGGTGCAGATGAACGCATACTGCAGGTTCGTGGGGATTTGCTCCAGATCCGCCCACACGCGGTGGCTGTTGGAAGAGCGCAGCGTGGCATACTCCACCTGTGCACCGGTGTCCGGGTCGGTGGCCATCACCACACTGGACTGGCTCAGCTCAATGTTGTCCAGATCCAGCAGGTCGCCGTCGTTGGCGGTAGCCTGCACCACGTAATACACAGCACCCACTGCCACCAGACTGCCTGCCATGATGCCCAGACAAATCAGTGTAGCAATGGTTCGGCCAATGAAGCGCAGAATGGGATGTCTGCCCTTTTCACAGGGTTCCTTTGGTTCTTTGGGTTCCCGGCCGTGTTTGGGTCCCAGCTGGGACTCCCGGCGGCTGTTGCTCACATTTACCTTCCGCCCCGCCGGTGCCGGGGAATGCCCCTTACCGGCACGGTTGATCTTTCTCATATCGGAGATAGAAATCGCCTCCTAACATTCAGGCTGCTTTTTCAGCGCCATGCGCTGGTACTTTTCCATCAAAGCGCACAGAACTGCACGCAATACCATATTATAGCACGTGCACAGAACGCGGGCAAGAACCAATCTTCGGCCCTGATAGGTCTAATCATCTGTAGTATAACACAATCTGCCGGACAAAGTACAGCATTCCCGTGTGAAAATTGACTGTTCTCCCCTGTTTTGGGGCATACTTCAGCCGGAAAGGAGCGTGTTTCTCCATGCGCAAACTGTGCACCTGCCTGTTCTACGGGCTGTGCGTATTCACCATCGTGTTCAGCCTGTTCTGGATGGCCCTGCCCAAGCTCAGCCTTCCGGTGCCCGACCCCGGCAGCGAAGCACCGCCTTCCTCCGCAGCAGACCTTGCCGCACAGGCCATGCCGGAGCTTGCTGCCCAGAGCTACCGCCTGTGCGACAAAGGCGGGCGCGTGGCCGTTTACCGCTGCGGCACCAATGGCCAGCCGGATGTGCTTGTTACCGTCACCGGCATCTACACCAATCTTCTGCCGGAGAACGATGCCGTGCGCATCAAGCGCGGTGTGACCGTGTACAGCGAACGGGAACTGGACCTGCTGCTGGAAGATCTGGGCGGTTGAGTGCAGAATGCTCAATTTTTATCTACTTTTACTGATTATTTTTATTGACATTCCGATGTAAAAATTATATAATGATAATAGAAGTAAAGTTTTTTAACCGCCTGCAGCGATCATAAAAGGAAGTGCTTCCTCATGTCAGAACAGATCACCCTCCATTACCAGTGCCGTCTTTGCGGCAAGCAGCTGGACCGCGGTATCCACCTCGGCCCGCCCAGCCCCGGCACCTGCAGCAAAGCCGCCAAGGTGGACGGCTTTCACGGGCCGCACCGCTGGGTCATTGTCTCTTTGCCCAAAAGTGCCTGATTTTTAACGCAAAAAAGACCTCCGGGAAAAGCGTCCCGGAGGTCTTTCTTAGTTTCAGGCTTCCATTTCTTCCAGCGGAACAAGGTAGGCCTTGCGGCACTCCTCGTATTCCAGCATGTAGTCCTTGGTGGGGTTGTGGTGCATGATGCTCTTGAGGGTGTGGGAGTCGTAGTCCTCGCCGGCATCCATGCCGATCAGGCGGGCAGCAACGTTGGAGCAGTGATCCGAGATGCGCTCTGCATTGTTCAGCACATCCAGGAACACGACACCCGTATCAATGGAGCACACGCCATCCTTCAGGCGCAGGATGTGCTGGTCGCGCAGGCGCTCCGCCATCACATCGATCACCTCTTCCAGCGGTTCCACCTGAGCCGCCAGACGCATATCGCTGTTTTCAAAGGCATCGTTGGTCAGGTTCAGGATGCGGTTCAGCGCATTCTCCAGCAGCTGCAGCTCCTTGGTGGCGTTTTCACTGAAGGACGCTTCCTTTTCCTGCAGTTCTTCTGCCTTTTCCATAATGTTCACCGCATAGTCGCCGATGCGCTCGAACTCGGTAACAAAATTCAGCAGCTCGGTCACAGTGTGGCTCTCATCGTCGCCCAGCTCCTGATCGGTCATCTTGATCAGATAGTTGGAGATTGCCACCTCCATACGGTCGATCAGGTTTTCACGCACCCGGATGGCGCTGACGGTATCCTCGTCCATCTTCAGCAGCAGCGGTGCAGCCAGATTCACATTGCGGGCAGCACGGCGGGACATCTTGATCACAGCGCTCTTAGCCTGCTGCAGGGCCACAGCCGGGCTTTTGAACAGGCGCTCGTCCAGCACCGGCATGCTCAGCTCCTGTGCTTCCTCGGCGCTGTCCGGCACAGTGAGCAGTGCCAGCTTGGACAGCACACCGCTGCAGGGCAGGAACAGCAGCATGGCGCACACGCTGGAAAGGGTGTGGATGTTTGCGATGGTGCTCTTGTTCATCACATCGTTCCACATGGGGATTCCAACGGTAAACTGCACCGCATACACCAGCGCCAGCAGGATCACGCTGCCAATGATGTTGAAGTACAGATGGATCAGTGCAGCGCGCTTGCCGTCCTTGGAGGAGCCGCCAATGGTGAGCAGTGGCGTAAAGGCCGTGCCGATGTGTGCGCCCAGAATAATGGGAATGGCAGAGCTGAAGGTGACCAGACCCGTGCTGGACAGTGCCTGCAGGATACCCACCGATGCCGAGGAGGACTGGATGATCACCGTGACCACCACGCCCACCAGAATGCCCAGAACGGGATTCGTCATGGTAACGAACAGATTCTGGAACACGGCGTTCTCACGCAGAGGAGCCACACCGGTGTCCATCAGGCTCATGCCGGTAAACAGGATGCCGAAGCCCAGCATGATCTGGCCGATGTTCTTCCTTTTAGCGCTGCGCAGAAACACATAAAAAATGCAGCCGATAAACGCCACCACGGGCGCAAAGGTCTTGGGCTGGATCAGTGTCAGCCAGAGACTGTCACCGGAGATATCCGCCATGCGGATCAGCTGGCCGGTAACAGTGGTACCAATGTTTGCACCCATAATGACACCTACCGACTGCGTAAGGGTCATGATGCCGGAGTTTACCAGACCGACACAAATAACGACCGTGCCGGCCGAGGACTGGATGACACCCGTGATGAGGGTGCCAAAAATAACGCCCTTGAGCGTTGAGGAGGTCAGCTTTTGCAGCACGCCCTGCATTTTGCCGCCGGCCAGTTTTTCCAGACCAGCGCCCATAATGGACATGCCGTACAGAAACAGCGCAATTCCACCCAACAGAGAGGTAATGTGTGTGATATCCATAACGATACTCCTAAAAATGATCTTCCTTTTGATCCTTGTACATCTGCCCTGCCCGCACACCGGGCCTGCTTGAACCGGCAGATGCTGCGGCCTGCCGCTCTGCTGCACAGAACGGCGCACAATGACCGCGCTTGGATCTATTATATCATTTTTTATCCTGTCACAACAAGGTTTATTTTACAAGAAAATCACTTTTTCTACACATTTTTCCGTCTCTTAATGAATTCGTGCTCTTTCTTTTTCAATTATTTTACATCAATTTTACATTTGCACCGAAGTCCCTGCCTGTTTGCGGGCGCTTACTCTGCCAGTTCTTCCATTGCTTCCCGCACCGTATCGGCCGAAAACAGGAACACCCCGCTGCCGGTGTATACTTCCACATGGCTTCCGACATAACGCAGTTCAAAATCTTTCATCCGTGTTCCCTCCTGTATCTCGTTTTTTGCGGCTTTTCAGAACGTTTTTGTTCCATGGCTGTATTATCGCACACAGCAGGTACCATAAATCGGATTTTCAACGTATTTTGCAGACAAAAAGCCGCCCGGCTTCAAATGCAGAACCGGGCGGCTGGCCACCTATTTATATCGTTCAATGCACAGCGGCATATTCCGGGATGCGCTGCTCATGGGCCTGCTGCTCTGTGCGGGCCTTCTCATAGCAGTAACGGATGATCGCCTGCCTGCGCACGATGCCAATGAAGATGCCGCGGTCATCCACAACCGGCACAAAGTTCTGGTTCATGGCCGCTTCGATCAGCTGATCCATGCTGGTGGTCACGGTGACAGCCTTGTAGTCGCGCTTGTGCGGGAAGGCCGAAATGGGGACATCCTCAGCCGCTTCCAGATCCAGACCATGGAACTTTTTCAGCCCCCAGAGAATGTCGCCCTCGGTCAGGGTGCCCACATATTTTCCCTGCCGGTTGAGCACCGGAATGGACGCGTAGCGGTTATTCTCCCACTTTTCCAGCGTCTGCCGAAGGGTGAAATCGTCGTAAACATACATCAGATCCTGCTTGGGTGAAAGGAAAAACAGAATATTCATGACAACAGCTCCTAAACATTGTTCCACGCGCCGTGCGCAAAAAATAACGCAGTTCATCCGCACAAGCGGGACCCTGCGCCGCAGTCCCTATCCTTGTTTTTATTTTAGCACTTTTTCATAGTCGGATAAAGAGTTATCACCCACCTTTTATATTTTTTTAACAGATTGTTTGCTTTCTTTCGTCATACTTTCGGTTTTGATAAAAAGCAACCAGCGTCCGTTATGCTATCACCTTCCCGATGCGAAGCCGCCCGAACCATGCCGTCAATGCAGAAACCTGCGCAAAAAGTTGATATACCAGCATTTTGCGCTGTACAAGCGCGCCCCAAAGTTGTATAATAATGTGGGTGTTTCTCGGCGCAGTATGTGTATCTGTCCGCCGCTGCGCCCCAGACCTTGAATGTGTTTTATGAAAATAACATAAAGGAGCAGAGCGACTATGATCACTTCCCGTTTCCCTCTGGGGGATGTCAGCTTTACGTCCGGGTATTTTGCTACTCTGGTAGGTGAAGCAGCCAAACAGTGTTACGGTGTTGCCGCAATGGCACCCCGTGATATGACCGATGCCGTCAGAAGCATGGTGCACGGTTCTGATTACCCGGAAAAGGGTGTCCGTGTCACGCAGGAGGATGGTCGTCTGGTGATCGAACTGCACATTGCAGTGAGCTATGGCCTGAACATTTCTACCGCCGCACGCAGCATCTCTCACCGCGTCAAGGACGAGGTGGAGCAGGCTACCGGCCTGAAGATTGCCCGCGTTGTGGTTTCGGTAGACGATGTGATCGCCTGATTTTTGTTGGTTCATCCGAATGCGCCGGGCTTTTCCGGCAAGTACAAGGAGTAAAAAAGAATGATTTCTGGTAAGATTTTGCGTGACGCCATTATCTCTGGCGCCAACAACATCAACAATCAGCGCTCCCGCGTGGACGAGCTGAACGTTTTCCCTGTTCCTGATGGCGACACTGGCACCAACATGGGCATGACCGTGGGTGCTTCTGTGCGCGAGCTGGAAGCATTGGACGACAGCTGCACCGTGGGTGAGGCTTCCAAGACCGCTGCTTCCGCCATGCTGCGCGGTGCACGCGGCAACTCCGGTGTTATCACCAGCCTGCTGTTCCGCGGCTTCTCCAAGGCGCTGGAAGGTAAGAAGGAAGCCACCGCTGCCGACATTGTCGAGGCCCTGAAGAAGGGTGTCGAGGGTGCTTATAAGGCCGTTATGAAGCCCACCGAGGGCACCATCCTCACGGTTGCACGCATTGCCTCTGAGGAAGCTGCTGCCTGCGGTGCCGAGGATGTGCCCGCTCTGTGGGATGTGGTGATGACCGCCGGCCAGAAGGCTCTGGAGGACACCCCCAACCTGCTGCCTGTTCTGAAGAAGGCCGGCGTTGTGGATGCCGGCGGTCAGGGCATCATGATTATCTTTGAGGGCATGGGCAAGGTGTTCCATGGCGAAGGCATCGTGGCAGGCGGCGAGGCTGCTCCCAATAAGGCAAAGCTCTCCACCGAGAACGCCGGCAAGGGCGTGTTCACCGACGACCTGATGAAGGTGGAGGACATCAAGAACGGCTACTGCACCCAGTTCCTGATCAACAAGTATGAGGGTGCAAGCGCCGCAAAGATGCGTGCCTTTGCAGAATCCAACGGCGACAGTGTGGTGTGCATCGAGGATGACGATGTGATCAACCTGCATGTGCACACCGCTGACCCCGGTAAGATCCTGAGCGAAGCCATCAAGTATGGCTACCTGACCAACTTCAAGATCGAGAACATGCACGAGCAGTTCCTGGCCCGCCAGAAGCAGGGCAAGAGCCTGGAGAAGCAGGCCTCTGCCGAGAAGGCTCCCTCTCAGGCCAGCGAGTTCGTCTACGCTGCTGTGGACCCCAGCCGTGACTACGGCTTTGTGGCCGTGGCTGCCGGTGAGGGCCTGAAGTCCGTGTTCACCGACCTGGCTGCGGACGCCGTGGTCTCCGGCGGCCAGACCATGAACCCCTCCACCGAGGACATTCTGGCAGCCATCCAGAGCGTACCGGCCAAGACCGTGTTCGTTCTGCCCAACAACAAGAACATCATCATGGCCGCCGAGCAGGCCGAGAAACTGGCCGACCGTCAGGTCGTGGTTCTGCCCACCCGCACCGTGCCCATGGGCATCACCGCCATGCTGAACTTCGACCCCTCCGTGAACGCCGAGACCAACACCATCAACATGATGGCGGCTGCCGACAAGGTGTCCACCGGCCTGATCACCTACGCCGCCCGCGACAGCGAGTACGACGGCAAGCGCATCAAGAAGGGCGAGATCATGGCACTGGAGAACGGCAAGATCGTTTCCACCTCCACCGATATCACCAAGGCCACCTATCGTCTGGCCCGGGGTATGTGCAAAAAGGACTCCAGCTTCGTCACCATCATTTCCGGCTGCGACGTCAGCGATGAGGACGCCGAGAAGGTCACCGAGATGGTCAAGGCCAAGTGCCCGAACCATGTGGAGGTCAGCCACATCCGCGGCGGTCAGCCCGTGTATTATTATATGATCAGCGTGGAGTAAGCAATTCCTCCGGCTGACCTGTTCCCTGAAAAACAGCAACTCCCCCTGCCGTGAGCAAATGCCCACCGCAGGGGGAGTTTTTGTTGTGTTCAGAAGAAGCTCACCTGGCTGCTCTCGGGCAGGTCTCCCAGTGCGCCCACCTGACGCAGACGGTCCAGGATGCCCTGACCGACGCCGGAGGCCTGCTGCAGCTCTTCCACCGAGAGGTACTCTTCGCCGTGGATGGTCACCCGCTCCAGCGCGTCGGCAGCAGCACCGCCCAGACCCTTCAGAGAACTGAAGGGCAGGCGCACCTTGCCGTCCTCCACCACATATTTGGAGCCGCGGCTCTTGCCCAGCTCGATGGGCAAAAACTCGTACCCGCGCACCAGCATTTCGTTCACCAGCTGCAGGCTCACCAGAACGTCCTCGTCCTTGGCGTTCTTTTCCTCCTTCAGGCGGCGCTTGACCTCTTCCATGTGAGCACGGGCCACAGCAGCCCCGCCGATGGCGGCCTCGTAGTCGATGTCGTCGCCGCGCACGGTGAAGTACACCGCATAGAAAGCCTGCGGCTTGTAAATTTTGAACCACATCAGACGGATGGCACTCATCAGGTAGGCCACCGCGTGGGCCTTGGGGAACATATATTTGATCTTGCGGCAGCTCTCGATGTACCAGTCCGGCACATCATGCTCCCGCATGGCTTCCTCCCAGCCGTCCTTGAAACCGCCCTTGGCCACCTTGCCCTTACGCACGGCCTCCATGATGTCAAAGGCCATCTTGGGTTCCAGCCCCTTGCGCAGCAGGTACAGCATGATGCTGTCACGGCAGCCAATGACCTCTGCGATGGTGCAGGTGCCGCTGCGGATCAGCTCATCCGCGTTGCCGGTCCACACGTCGGTGCCGTGGGACAGGCCCGAGATCTGGATCAGCTCCGAAAAGTTCTTGGGCCGGGCCTCCACCAGCATTCCTCGGACAAAGTTGGTGCCCATTTCCGGGATGCCGAAGGTACCGGTCTGGCTGTCGATCTGTTCCGGGGTCACGCCCAGCGCTTCCGGGCTGGTGAGCAGGCTGTACACCTTGGGGTCGTTCATGGGGATGCTGTCCACCGGGATGCCGGTGTATTCCTCAAAATACTTGTAGAAGGTGGGCATATCGTGGCCCAGCTCGTCCAGCTTGAGCAGGGTATCGTGCAGATACTTGAACTCGAAGTGAGTGGTCAGCAGGCCGCCGGCCACGTCATCTGCCGGGTGCTGGATGGGGCAGAAATCGTAAATTTCATAGGTGTCCGGCACAACGACCATGCCGCCGGGGTGCTGGCCCGTGGTACGCTTGACGCCGGTGCAGCCCAGCGTCAGGCGGTTTTCCTCCGCATGGTTCACGGTGCGGCCCCGCTCTTCCAGATACTTCTTGACGTAGCCGTAGGCGGTCTTGTCCTGAATACCGGACACCGTACCGGCCTTGAACACGTTGGCCTTGCCGAACAGCTCCTCGGTGTAGCGGTGCACGTTGGACTGATACTCACCGGAGAAGTTCAGGTCGATATCGGGTTCCTTGTCGCCGTAGAAGCCCAGGAAGGTCTCGAAGGGGATATCGTGGCCGTCCACCAGCATCCGGGTGCCGCAGTGGGGGCAGTTCTTGTCCGGCAGGTCAAAGCCGTCGTCCACGCTGCCGTCGGTGATGAACTCGCTGTACTTGCACTTGGGGCAGCGGTAATGGGGCGGCAGGCTGTTCACCTCCGAGATGCCGGAGAAGTGGGCTACAGCTGACGAGCCCACCGAACCACGGCTGCCCACCTGATAGCCGCCCGCGTTGGAGTAGGCCACCAGCTTGACCGCGATGACATACAGCACCGCGTAGCCGTGGCCGCAGATGGAGTCCAGCTCCTTCTGCAGCCGCTTTTCCACGATCTCGGGCAGGGGGTCGCCGTAGTCCCGCTTGGCGTGCTCCCAGGTGGCGTCGCGCAGCTGCTGTTCCGCGCCCTCGATGCTGGGCGGGTAGGTGCCCCGCGGGATGGCCCGCACGGTGTTGTCGATCATGGCCGCGATCTTGCGCGGGTTCTTGACCACCACCTCATAGGCTTTCTCCTTGGGCAGATAGTAGAACTGGTCCAGCATATCCTGTGTGGTGCGGAAGAACAGCGGCGGCTGGTTGTCGGCATCCTTGAAGCCGTTGCCCGCCTGCAGCACCGCACGGTACACGGCATCTTCCGGCTCGGTGAAGTGCACGTCGCCGGTGGCGATCACCGGCTTGTGCAGGTCCTCGCCCAGCTTTATGACCGTGCGGTTGAAGTCCTTGATTTTCTCCTCGCTGTCCACCTTGCCCTCGCGCACCATGTAGGCGTTGTTGCCCAACGGCTGGATCTCCAGAATGTCGTAGTAGGAGGCAATTTTCTTCAGTTCCTCATAGGGGGTGCCGTCCACGATGGCACGATACAGCTCACCGGCCTCGCAGGCACTGGTGAGCAACAGGCCGTCCCGGTATTTATTCAGCAGGCTGCGGGGCACCCGGGGCTTTTTGAAGAAGTAGTTGACGTGGGCCTCGCTCACGATCTTGTACAGATTCTTCAGGCCCATCTGGTTCTTGACCAGGATGATCAGGTGGTAATACTTCTTTTTCAGCACCTCGCGGTTGCCGCCCAGGCCGGTGTTGATCTCGCTGACCTTCGTCACCTGTTTTTCTTCCAGGTCCTTGAGCATCACACAGAAGATGCGGCCCAGTGCGGCGGAGTCCTCGCAGGCGCGGTGTGCCTCGTAGGCGGGCAGCTCCAGATGCTTGTTGATGGTGCCCTGCTTGTAGTTGTGCAGGCCCGGGTACATCGCCTGCGCCATGGTCAGGGTGTCGATATAGGTCACATTTTCCAGCGAGATGCCGCTGCGCTTGGCGGCGGCCCGCAGAAAGCGCATATCGAAGGAGTGCACATTGTGGCCCACCAGAATGCGGCCCCCCGCAAACTTGAGGAAGGCTTCCAGCGCTTCCTTCTCGCTGGGAGCATCGGCCACCATCTCGTTGGTGATGCCGGTGATCTCGGTGATCTTGGGGGTGATGGGCTTGCCGGGCTTGACAAAGGTGTCAAATTCCTCCATCACCTCGCCGTTGCGCACGATGACGCCGCCGATCTCGGTCATATACTCCACGCCGGGGTCCAGGCCGGTGGTCTCGGTGTCGAACACGCAAAACTCGCCGGTCAGGGGCTGCTCCTGCACGCCGTACACGCAGGGGATCATATCGTCCACAAAGTAGGCCTCACAGCCGTAGATGAGCTTGAAGTCCGGGTCTTTCTTGTGGATGTCATCGGCCGCCAGCATGGCTTCCGGGTAGCCCTGACACACGCCGTGGTCGGTGATGGCAATGGCCGGGTGCCCCATGCGGTGGGCCAGCCGCACGATGCCGCCGGGGTCGCAGAAGCCGTCCATGCTGGACAGTTTGGTGTGCAGGTGCAGCTCCACTCGCTTGACCGGGGCGGTGTCCTCCCGCTTTTTGCGCTCCACGAACAGCACATCGTAGGGGTACACGATGTAGTCATGCTCGTACTTATCATAGGAGCAGTCGCCGCGCACGATGACCGTGGTACCCTTGCCGATGCTCTCCCACTTGGAGCAGTCCTCGCCCTCCTGCGCGCGGATCTTGAGGTTGATGGAGCCGGTGTAGTCGGTGATGGACACGGTGTAGATCTTGCGATAGTTGCCCTTGACCTCGGTAAAGAACACATCGCCCCAGATGGTGCACTTGCCGCCCTCGCCGCCCAGATCCTTGAGGGGGGTGAGGTTTTTGGGGGTGAACATTTTGCCGTGGAAGATGGTCACCGGCTTGTCGGTCAGGTCCAGCCCCTCCACCTTGATGGACGGAGCGGTATTCTTTTTCTCGAACTTGACCACCGGCGGGGCGATCTTGCGCTCCAGCTTTTCCTCCATCTGGTGCTGCTCGGCCTCGCTTACAGCGCTGATCAGGCTGACTTTGGGCGTCACCCCGGTGTGGCGGGCGATGCAGTCTGCCAGCAGCTTTTCAAAGCCCATCTCCTGCAAAAACTTCGTGCCGTGGCGCACCCCGACGGTGATGCTCTGCCCCAGGATGGTGATGCTGCACCGGTCCAGAAAGCCGTTGATGGGCACACCGTCCGCCTTCATTTCCTCCAGCAGGTCCCGCAGGGCCGTTTCGTCCAGCATGGCATAGCCGAAGTGGTTCTCGATCTTCAGTTCAAAGCCCTCATAATCCGGCTGCAGCGAAGCCAGCAGCCGGGCGCACAGGCCCTTGTCCAGCGGGGCGGCGCTGCGCAGGGTAAAAATGACCTGCTGGCTCTGCCGCAGCATGCGGGCATGTTCCACGATCACCTGCCCGAAGCAGGACGCAAACGCCGGGTCCGCCATGAACTGCGGCCAGAGCTGGGAAACGAGTGGTGTCACGGGTGATACTCCTTTTTATACAGCACAAACTGCCGCGCCTGTGTCCGCAGGCGTGGCAGCAGAGAAAATACAGTGTTTACAGTTTATAGATCTCGTCCATGAACTGGTCCAGAATGTTGTCACCGGTGAGCTTTTTCACCGGCTTGCCGTGGAGGAACAGCACGGCTTCGCCCTTGCCGCCGGCAATGCCGATGTCGGCCTCCCGGGCCTCACCGGGGCCGTTGACCACGCAGCCCATCACGGCCACCTTAATGGATTTCTTGTAGCCCTGCAGCCGCTTTTCCACCTCGTTGGCGATCTCGGTGCAGGGGTACTGGGTGCGGCCGCAGGTGGGGCAGGTGATGACCTCCGGCCCTGCCACCGGGAAGCCCACGGCCCGCAGGATGTTGTAACCGGCTTCCACTTCCTTTTCCGGCTCGGCGGCCAGCGAAACGCGAATGGTGTCGCCGATGCCCTCCAGCAGCATGCCGCCGATGCCCATGCCGCTCTTGAGCAGGCCCATCTGGTAGGTGCCGGCCTCGGTCACGCCCACATGCAGTGGGTAGTCGGTGACGGCACTCAGCTGGCGGTAAGCCTCCATCATGCGGGGCACGTTGGAGTTCTTGATGGAAATGACGATGTTGTTGAAGTCGAACTTTTCCAGCAGGCGCACATGGTACAGGGCGCTCTCCACCATGGCTTCCGGGGTAGGGGCACCGTACTTGGCAAGAATGTGCTTTTCCAGGCTGCCGCCGTTGACGCCGATGCGGATGGGGATGTTCTTCTGCTGGCAGGCGTCCACCACCGCCTTCACCCGGTCGTCGTCGCCGATGTTGCCGGGGTTGATGCGGATCTTGTCCACGCCCACGTCGGCGCAGGCCAGCGCAGCGCGGTAGTCAAAGTGGATATCCGCCACGATGGGGATGCTCACCGCGTTCTTCACGGCCTCGATGCACTTGGCGTCGGCTGCGCTGGGGCAGGTCACCCGCAGGATCTGGCAGCCGGCGGCTTCGCACCGCTTTGCCTGTGCCACGTTGCCGGCAATGTCCTCCACCGGCACATTCAGCATGGTCTGCACCGCAATGGGATGGTTGCCGCCAATGGTCACATTGCCGATCTTCACTTCTCGTTTCAACTGCCGCATCCTGTGGTTCCCCTTTCTGTTATACAGCTCCGGTGATGAGCCGGATGATATCGTTGTAGGTTGCAAAGATCATCAACCCGAACAGCAGCGCAAAGGCCGCAACGGTCAGGCTGCCCTGCAGCTTTTCCGGCACAGCATGGCCGGTGATGCCCTCAATGGCCAGGAACACCACCTTGCCGCCGTCCAGCGCCGGGAAGGGCAGCAGGTTGAAGATGCCCAGGTTGATGGTGATGAGGGCCAGCAGCTGCAGCAGATCCTGCCAACCGTAGCTGGCCGCCTGCCCGATGGCCGTCACGATGCCCACCGGCCCGGAAAGATTGTTGATGCTCTCCCGCCCGCGGAGCAGGTCCGCGAGGGAGGTAAAAATAATGCGCCCGTAGTACAGCATACTGTTGCCGGCCTCCCGCAGCACGTTGCGGGGCGTCTTGGCCAACCCGTACACGGTAAAGCCCAGGCTCATGTGCACCTGCCCGGCTTCGTCCGTCCAGGTGTCGAACTGCACATCCGGCAGCTCCACGGTCTGGCCGTCCCGCAGTACGGTAAAGTCAGCCCGGTACTGCTCGGTGCGCACCAGCTCATAGATGATATCATTGGCCACGAAGCAGCGGCGGCCGTTCACCGCAACGATCTCATCCCCCGCCTGCAGGCCGGTCTGGCCGCAGAGGGCACTATCCTCCACGGCATAGATCACCTTGCTGGTCAGCGGGGAGCTCTGGGCCGTGAGCAGGATCAGCAGCACCACGAACCCCAGCACAAAGTTCATCACCGCACCAGCCACCATCACCAGCATCCGCTGCCAGACCGGGGCCTCGTTCAGGGGGATGCCGGTGCCTTCTTCCGGCGGCACCGGGGCGGGTGCCGCTTCCTCCCGCCGGTCACGGGCGGCTTCGGCCTGCTGGCTCTCGGGGCTTTCCTCCCCTTCCAGCGCCACATAGCCGCCCACCGGCAGGGCCCGCAGGGTGTATTGGGTGCCCTTGCGGACGGTTTTCCAGAGGGCCGGGCCCATGCCGATGGAAAACTCGTTGACCCGGATGCCGCAGAGCTTTGCCACCGCAAAGTGGCCGAACTCATGGATGGCGATCACGGCGCTGAACACGAACAGCGCTGCAAGCAGCGTGATAAAAACTGACATTCGTACTCCTAAAAATCAAAGATGTGCCCGCACGAACTCCCGTGCCATGCGGTCGCACTCGTACACATCGCTGAGGGTGTAGTCGCCGCCGAAGCGGTCGCTGTCCACGACGGCTTCCACCAGACGGCCGATGTCCAAAAAGCCGATCTTGTCCTCCAGGAACAGCTTCACAGCTTCCTCGTTGGCACCGTTGGCCGCACAGGGGCCAAGGCCGCCCTTCTTGATGGCCTTTTTGCAGGCGGCAAGGCAGCGGAAGGTCTCTTCGTCGGCCACATCAAAGGTCAGCACCTTCAGGGCCGCAAAGTCCAGCTCCGGCACCACGCCCGGCACCCGCTTGGGGTAGGTCAGGGCGTACTGGATGGGGATGCGCATATCCGGCACGCCCAGCTGGGCAATGACCGAATGATCGCTGAACTGCACCGCCGAGTGCACGATGCTTTGGCGCTGCACCACGATCTGGATCTTCTCCGGCGGCAGGCCGAACAGCCACACCGCCTCAATGAGTTCCAGACCCTTATTCATGAGGGTGGCGGAGTCAATGGTGATCTTGGCCCCCATGTTCCAGTTGGGGTGCTTGAGGGCATCCGCCTTGGTCTTGGTGCGCAGTTCCTCGGTTTTCATGCCGAAGAACGGCCCGCCGGACGCCGTGAGCAGGATCTTGGTCAGGCTGGGGGCGCTCTCCTTGTCCTGCAGGCACTGGAAGATGGCCGAGTGCTCGCTGTCCACGGGCAGCAGCTTCACGCCGTGCTGTGCCACCGCCCGGGTGACCAGATGGCCGCCGGTGACAAGGCTCTCCTTGTTGGCCAGGGCCAGATCGTGGCCGCTCTCGATGGCAGTCAGGCTGGCACCCAGGCCCGCGATGCCCACCACACTGTTCAGCACCACGTCCGGGCCGTCCAGTGCGGCCAGCTCCCGCAGGCCCTCCGGGCCGGTGAGCAATTTGGGCGCACCCGCCCGGCCGGACAGGGCCGCATCCAGCTTTGCGGCGGCGTCCGGGTCGGTCATGCAGACGTATTTCGGGTGGAATTCCTCGATCTGCTGCAGGATCTTATCCACATGGCTGTGGGCCGACAGGCCGAACACCTCATACCCCTGTGCCCGGATCACATCCAGGCTCTGGGTGCCGATGGAGCCGGTGGAGCCCAGCAGCGTAATTTTTTTCGACATGGCACGTTCCCCCTTTTACTTGTAGAACACCGCGGTGATGACCATGGTCACAAAGGGCGCAATGAACATCACGCTGTCAAACCGGTCCAGAATGCCGCCGTGGCCCGGGAAAATGGTGCCGTAATCCTTGATGCCGCACTGGCGCTTGACCACGCTGGCAAACAGGTCACCATAAATGCCCAGCACCGCCGCCACACAGCCCAGCAGGGCAATGATGACGTACATCGACACGCCGATGTTGGAGCGGGTGAAGGCCTCCATGCGGTCGGCGGCCACCGAGTAGATCAGGGTCGCCACCACGCCGAACACCATGGTGCCCAGCACGCCGCCGATGGCACCCTCCACGGTCTTTTTGGGGCTGACCACCGGGCACAGCTTATGCTTGCCGAAGGCGCGGCCCGCAAAGTAGGCGCAGGTGTCGCCGCCCCAGGCAAAGCAGAGGATGAGCAGGATGAAGAACACCGCATCGTAGCCGAACTGCTCCACCGGCAGCAGTTCCTTGAGCCGGATGAAGGAGTAGAAGCAGAAGATCACGATGCCCGAAAACACGAGCAGACCGCTGGCCTTCTGGTAGCTGATGGTGCCGTTGCGCACCACCAGATAGATGGCGTAAAAGGTGACCAGCACAAAGGACACCGGCATGACCAGACGGCGCATGACCATGTAGTTGGAGGTCATCACCAGCAGGGTATACGGCACCAGTGCCGCGTACATCAGCCAGTCCTTTTTGGTAAAGCCCAGCGCATTGTAGATCTCGTGGATGGCAATGAGCGTGATGGCTGCAATGACCAGATTGAAGATCAGCGTGTTGAAGGTGAACATGACGCCAATGAGGACGATGATGCCCACAATGGCTGTGATAATGCGTGTTTTCATAGGTTGGCTCTCCTTTGTTCTGCCGGAAGGCACTCCCCTCTTGCGGGTGCCGCACAAGCCGGGGAACGGTCGGGTATTCCGGTCCCTGCGCCGTGCACAGGATATTTTGGGTGTCGTTGCTGCTTTACAGCCCGCCAAAGCGGCGGGACCGGTGGTTATACTCCTCAATGGCAGCGTCCAGGTCGGCACGGGTAAAGTCCGGCCACAGAACGTCCATTTCCACCAGCTCTGCATAAGCGGCCTGCCACAGCATGAAGTTGGACAGACGCTTTTCTCCGCTGGGCCGCAGGATAAAGTCCGGGTCCTTCTGCCCGGCGGTGTACATGGCATCGCTGAGCATCTGCTCGGTGATCTCTTCCGGCTTCAGCTGCCCGGCTGCGGCCTTTTCCGCCAACTGCTGCGCGGCCCGCACGATCTCCGGGCGGCCGCCGTAGTTGATGGCAATGTTCAGGGTCATGCCGGTCTTGACTGCCGACTCCCCTTCCAGCTTGTTCATCAGCCGCTGCAGCTTCTCGTCCAGCACGGTGCGGTCGCCCATGAATTTGATGCGGATGTTGCGGTTCTTGTAGTCAAACCCCTTCAGCAGGTATTCGCCGAACAGCCGCATGATGGCGTTCACTTCTTCCAGCGGGCGCTTCCAGTTCTCGGTGGAAAAGGCATAGAAGTACACCGACGAAACGCCCAGCTCGTCGCAGTAGTCCGCGATATCGCTGAACACCTCGGCGCCTTTTTTGTGCCCGGCGGTGCGGGGCAGGCCCCGACGCTTGGCCCATCTCCCGTTGCCGTCCATGATAACAGCGATATGGCGGGGAAGGCGGTTTTCATCCCCCTGCCCCGCCGTATGATGCTTCTTTTTGGAAAACAGGCCCATCAGACAGACATGAGTTCCTTTTCTTTGGTATCCAGCAGCTTATCCAGCTCCTTGCAGTGGTCGTCGGTCATCTTCTGCAGGTCCTTCTCAGCCAGCTTCAGCTCGTCCTCGGTGATCTCGGAGGCCTTCTGCATCTTCTTGAACGCCTCCAGCGCATCCCGGCGGATGTTGCGGATGGCCACCTTGCCGCCCTCGTTGTACTTGCGGATCTGCTTGACCAGCTCCTTGCGGCGCTCCTCCGTCAGCTGGGGGAAGGCCAGCCGGATGGACTTGCCGTCATTCTGGGGATTGATGCCCAGATCGGAGTTCAAAATGGCCTTTTCGATGGATTTCAGCGCAGAACCGTCCCACGGAGAGATTTGCAAAATCCGGGGGTCCGGGGTGGAGATCGCCGCGATCTGCTGAATGGGGGTGGGGGTGCCGTAGTAATCCACCATAATGCGGTCCAGCACGGCGGCATTGGCACGGCCTGCCCGGACGGAAGCAAAGTCCGCGGCGGCAGAGTCGATGCTCTTATTCATTTTTTCCTCGTAGATCTTGTAATCGTCTTTCAACATAGCTTGGTTCCTTCCTTTCGCGCCTTTATTCTTTTACGATCGTGCCCACGTTTTCGCCGCAGAGAGCCCGGATGATATTCTCCGGATCCTTCAGGGCAAAGAGCAGCACGGGAATGTGGTTATCCATAGAAAGAGAGGTTGCGGTGGTGTCCATCACCATCAGATGCTGGGCCAGCACTTCATCATAGGAAATGCTGTCATACTTGACGGCGGTGGGGTCCTTCACTGGGTCGGCGCTGTACACGCCGTCCACGTTCTTGGCCAGCAAAATCACGTCGGCGTCGATCTCCGCCGCCCGCAGCACCGCCGCAGTGTCCGTGGAGAAGTAGGGATTGCCGGTGCCTGCGCCGAAGATCACCACCCGGCCCTTCTCCAGGTGCCGAATGGTTCCATACTCTGACGCAGCAGCGGCGAGGCTTTTTGCCTCGCCGCTGTTTTTATGTGGACACGGTGAGGACCACGTGGCCTCCGGACAGGTCCACCAGGTTGCCTTGGGCCTCCAGGGCGTCTGCCAGGGCCAGGGCGTTGATCACCGTGGCCAGCATTCCCATGTGGTCGGCCCGGGTGCGCTCCATGGCGCCGCCGCTGTTTTTCGCACCGCGCCAGAAGTTGCCGCCGCCCACCACCAGACCTACCTGGACGCCCATGTCCAGACACTCCTTGATGACATCGCAGACCTGACCAATCACCTCAAAATCCAGGCCGGTATGCTTGTCACCGGCCAGGGCCTCGCCGCTGATCTTCAGCAGGACCCGTTTATACACAGGCTTCGCCATGATGAAAACCTCCGTCTGTTCTGCTCACAAAATATCATTGATATTTTAGCGTATTTTTCCGCTTTTGCATAGGGGGTAGACAAAGTTTTTCCAAAAAAGCAGGTCCTGCGGACAGGAAGAAGAGAGGACCGTGGTCCTCTCTTTCCGCATTATCCCCCGCAGGTCTGGACCAGCAGGCGGATCAGGTCCTCTTTCCCCATTCCCTTCTCCGCGGAAAAGGGGAGCAGAATATCCGCCTCCGTCAGCTCCAGCGTCTCCCGGACCAGTTGAAGGGCCGGCTCCACCTGGCTCTTTTTCAGCTTATCCAGCTTGT
>ERZ835541.1744-NODE-1744-length-20075-cov-2.939161_pt1 | contig 20075 bp, 20 predicted proteins | sample MGYA00519945_ERZ835541 | MGnify/ENA primary metagenome ERZ835541 (study PRJEB31850, sample SAMEA3708780) | human gut metagenome | biome: human gut; feature: human-associated habitat; material: faeces | place: China | collected 2014 ...
CTATGAGCATACCAATTTCTGCCGCATCGGGGTCGGTTCGGTGGTGAATCTCGAATTCGACATCGTGGGCAAGTACATCGCCCGCCTGATGCGCAATTACATGAAGCGTTGACGCACGGTCGTCCTTCGACGGGGCGGAGTGCGGATTTGTCTCACCTTTAATTTTTGTTACGATGAACATCAAGACGAAAGAGGCCTCCTCGCTGTTGGTTGCGGTGCTGGCGGCGGCGATCGTCGCTCTGGCGACGGCATTGGCCCATGTGGCGTGGTGGGTCGTTTTGTGCGTGGCGGTCGGGACGTTCCTGATCGTGGCGCTGTTCGCCCTCTTTGTGATCCGTAAATATGTGGCTTACAAGCTAAAACCGATCTATTCGATCGTCTTTTCGCGCAACGTGCATACGCACGAGATTCTCGACGAGTTGAAGGACAAGCACGTGGAGAGCATCTCCGAAGAGTTGTCGGCATGGGCCGAGACCAGCGACATGGAGATCGCCCGCCTGAAAGAGACGGAGAAGTTCCGCAAGGAGTATCTCGGCAATGTGGCGCATGAATTGAAAACCCCGATTTTCAATATTCAGGGGTATATTTCGACGCTGCTCGACGGCGGACTGGAAGACGAACTCATCAACCGCAAGTATCTCGAACGTACGGAAAAGAGCATCGACCGGCTGATCAATATCGTCAACGACCTCGACACGATCTCCAAACTCGAAAGCGACATGACGCGGCTCAAAATGGAGCCGTTCGACGTCGTGGCGCTCACGAAGGAGATCGCCGACCAGTTGGAGATGAAGGCCGGCGAGCGGCACATCAAACTGCTGGTGAAGGGGGCCGAAGATCTGCCGTCGCCCTTCTGGGTCTTGGCCGACAAGCACTATGTAGGGCAGGTGATGGTCAACCTGCTGACCAACTCGATCTGCTACGGCCGCGAGGGCGGCCAGACGCGCGTGCGTTTCCGCGACATGCTCGACAAGATACTGATCGAGGTCGAGGACTCGGGCGTCGGCATCGCCAAGGAGGATATCCCGCGTGTCTTCGAACGGTTCTACCGCACCGACAAGGGCCGGTCACGCGAACACGGCGGCACGGGGCTGGGGCTGGCGATCGTCAAACATATCGTCGAAGCGCACGGCGAGCATATCACGCTGCGCAGCGAAGTGGGCGTGGGCAGCACCTTCTCCTTCACGCTCAAGAAGGCGGACCCGAACGAAATCAAGTAAACCAATTTCGATAAAATGGTATTCAATCCGTTGTACATCGTATGGAATTTCAACCCGGTGCTTTTCTCCGTCGGCGGGTTGGATATCCGTTACTATGGGCTGATGTGGGCGCTGGCGATTCTCGTCGGCGCCAAGTTCTTCGATAATTTCTGCAAGCGCGAGGGGCTTCCTTCGTCGGTTTCGGAGTCGATTTTCATTTACGGCACGCTGGCTACGATCATCGGTTCGCGGCTGGGTCACTGCCTTTTTTACGAGCCGCAGCACTATCTTGCGCATCCGCTGGCGATCATCACCGAAATCCGAAATGGCGGTATGGCGAGCCACGGTGCGGCCGTGGGGCTTCTGATCGGGTTGTGGCTCTTTTCGCGCCGGAACAAACTGCCTTACATCTGGTCGCTCGACCGCATCATGATCCCTGTGGCGATCGGCGGTGCGGCGGTGCGCTTCGGTAATCTGTTCAATTCGGAGATCGTCGGCAGTGTGACCGATATGCCGTGGGGCTTCAAGTTCGTGCGTCTCTACCGCGACCTGCCGCTCGACGCGGTTCCCGTGCAGCATCCCACGCAATTGTACGAAGCGTTGTGCTATGTGGTGACGTTCGGGGTGTTGTGGTGGCTCTATTACCGCCGCGACACGGGTGTCCGCCGGCCGGGGTTGCTGTTCGGCGTGGGGCTTATCGGCGTCTTCCTGACACGCTTTTTCATCGAGTTCATCAAGGAGGATCAGGAGGCCTTCGAGCAGGGAATGCTGCTCAATATGGGGCAGTTGTTGAGTATCCCCTTCATCCTTTTCGGAATTTATATGATCTGGCGGGCGTTGTCGCGCCCTGCCGTCGAGGCGAAGCCCGCTTCGCCCGGCCGTAAAACGAAACCTGCGCGGAAATAGCCTTTTCGCCGAAACAGAGAACACCATGGTCGCAGAGGTAAATAAGATCATTGCCGGTGAGCTGCTGAATCACCGTTCCGTCGTAATTCCCGGTGTAGGTACGCTCTATGTGGCGCATCGCGGTGCGCGCCGCCTGTCGCGGCAGAAGATCGCGGCGCCTCGCAACGAAATCGATTTCCGCCCGTCGGAAGAGGGTGTTTCGCTCGTGGAATTGATCCGCCGCGCCGCAGGGTGCGATGAAGCGCAGGCGCAGGCCGTTTTCGGGCGTTGGCTGGCTAAGACGCGCGAGGGCGAGGTATTGACGCTCGAAGGGATCGGAATCCTGCGCCACCGTGCGTTTACCTCCGAACCGGCGTTCGCCGCGCAACTGAATCCGGCCGGCGAGGAGGTCGTGACCTTGCAGCCCCGTATGAATCGGGCTGTGGTGGCGATCGCCGTTGCTGCGATTGTCGTGGCTGTCGCCGTGTTCGGTTATATCGAGTTCGCCCCGAAATCCGTATCGCGTTTCGCGGCGCAGGCGGAGAAGTCGAACGTCGAGAGGCCGAAAGCCTCTTCCGGATCGGCGGAGGACGGCGTTTCGGCCGCTGCCGTTGCGACGGGGGGCGAACGGAGTACGGAAGAATCGGCGGCCGGACCGGACGGAGCTGCCGGCCCTGACCGGCCGGCCGGCGCCACGGCGTCTGCCGAAATTCCGCAGGCGGCGTCTGCACAACCGACCGTCGCCACGGCATCAACCGAAGTCCCGCAGACGACATCCGCACGACCGGCCGCCGCACCGCAGCCTGCCTCCGAACGGATGCAGTCGGGGTGGTGTTACGTGGTTTTCGGTGTATTTTCGACCGAGGAGAACGCTGCGCGGTGCCGCGAGCAGTTGTTGCGCGAGGCGCCGTCGCTGGCTGTCGGGGTCTATCCTTTCGGTGCGAAGTACATGGTCTCGCCCTTCGCCGCGCAGGATCGCGGCGTCTGCGAGCGTTTCGCGCGGGAACACCGTTCGGCGTGGCCCGACTTGTGGATTTACGCGAAAAAATGAGTTCTCCCGCTTCGTTGGTAACCCGTGCTGTCGATGCGTTCTACTGGCGTCGGCTGGAAGGGGTAGTCTCGCGGCAGTTGTTCCGCTACGCCTTTTGCGGCGGGATGAATCTGGCGCTGGATGCGGTGTGGTATTTCGTGATCTATCACTTTCTGATCGGTGAAGGGCGGATGATCGATCTGGGCTTCGTCTACATGTCTGCACCGATCGCGTCGCTGTTCCTCGTCTTTCCGATTACCTTTTTCACCGGTTTCTGGCTCAATCGCAACGTGGCGTTCCGTGCGTCGCCGCTCGGCACGCGCACGCAACTGCTGCGCTATGCGTTGTCGGTCGCCGGAGCGATCCTGCTCAACTATCTATGCATGAAACTGTTCGTGGAGGTCGTCGGTATCTGGCCTACGCCCGCGAAACTCGCGACCTCTCTCCTTTCGGCCGCATACAGTTTTCTTGCAGCACGGTATTTCACCTTTCGCGGGGCGATCGAGGATTGAGTTTTGAGAAAATAATCCATTACGGAATGCTCCGAAAGAGCTGTCTGCGATCGTCAATTGTTATTATGAGAATATCGATCCTTCGCCGGAATTGACCGAGGAGGAGAAGCAATGTATCTATATCGGCTTGACCGTTGCGGCATACAGTGCGAAATATTGGGAGTGCTATGAGTGAGAATATAGGTAAATGGGCACGAAAACTCGATCTTGCCTTCAACGATATATGGGTGCTGCGATTCGCAACGGTCGGTGCGTTGTGCGTGGCGGTGCTGTTTCTTCTGCCCGCTTCTTCGCTGCTTGCCGATGTGGTGTCGTGGGGGTGCATGGTTCCCGTTACGGCTTTGATCGTGCGCTTCGTCTATTTGCTGCGGCTGCCCTGCGGACGATGGAAGAGGCTGCCGATCGACAAACGGCAGGTTCGCCGCTGGAACCGCTGGAACAATGCGGCGTTCGCCGTTTTTTTCGCTGTTTTGCTCGTTCGGGTATTGTTCCGTATTTTCGGTAGATAACATTTCGGAATGCGACGGGAGGATGTCTCCGGAAAAGGACATCCTCCCGTTTTCTATTCTCCTTCTTTGTGAGAGGGCGGATTAAGGCCCCGCTTGCGGTTTCAGGCGCAGTTTCAGCGGTTGCGGTTCTCCTCGCGCAGCTTCTGCAACTCGTACATGCGGTCGCGGTACTTCGCCGCGGCGAGGAAATCGAGCGATTTGGCGGCACGTTCCATATCCTCCTTCGCCTTTGCGATCAGCGTGTCGAGGTTTTCGCCTGCCACGTAGGTTCCCTGTACGTCGGCGGCCTGCATGTAGCGATCCTCCGCCGGCAGGTAGAAGGCCGGCGCCGCCTCCTGGATCTTTTCGCCCTGGGAGGCCAGCAGCGTGCTCTGTCCCGTGCCGCTGCGCTGCGCCTGCCGCGGCAGCATCTCGTGTTCGAGGTTGTAGCGTACCTGCTTTTCGCGGCGGCGGTTGCTCTCGACGATGGCGTAGCGCATCGAGTCGGTGCAGTGGTCGGCGTAGAGGATCACATTGCCGTTGGCGTGGCGTGCGGCGCGTCCCGCGATCTGGGTGATCGAACGCACGTTGCGCAGGAACCCCTCCTTGTCGGCGTCGAGAATGGCGACGAGCCCCACCTCCGGCAGGTCCAGCCCTTCGCGCAGCAGGTTGACGCCGATCAGCACGTCGAACATGCCGGCCCGCAGGTCTTCGAGGATCTGGATACGTTCCAGCGTGTCGATGTCCGAATGGATGTAGCGGTTGCGCACGCCGATGCGGTCGAAATATTTCGACAGCTCCTCGGCCATGCGTTTGGTGATGGTGGTGATGAGCACCTTGTCCTCGACGCGCACCCGCTTGTCGATCTCTTCGAGCAGGTCGTCGATCTGGTTCTCCGTGACGCGCACTTCGAGCGGCGGATCGACCAGCCCCGTAGGGCGGATCAACTGCTCGACCACTACGCCTTCGCTCTTCATGAGCTCGTAGTCGGCGGGTGTGGCGCTGATGTAGACCGTCGTGCCCATCATCTGCTCGAACTCCTCGAAGCGTAGCGGGCGGTTGTCCTTCGCCGCCGGCAGACGGAATCCGTACTCCACGAGATTTTCCTTGCGGGCCCGGTCTCCGCCGAACATGCCGTGTACCTGCGGCAGCGTCACGTGGCTCTCGTCGATGAGCAGCAGATAGTCCTTCGGGAAGTAGTCGAGCAGGCAGAAGGGGCGCGTTCCGGCGGCGCGCCCGTCGAGGTAGCGCGAGTAGTTCTCGATGCCGGGACAGTAGCCCAGCTCCTTGATCATCTCCAAATCGTATTCCACCCGCTGCTTGATGCGCTGCGCTTCCATCGTCCTCCCTTCGCGTTCGAAGAACTCGATCTGCTTGCCCAGATCGAGGTAGATCTGCTGCACGGCAGCGTTGATACGCTCCTTCGTGGTGACGAAGAGACGTGCGGGGTAGATCGTCAGCGTGTCGATCGTCTGGATGCGGGCGCCCGTCGCGGGATCGACGATCCAGATCGCTTCGATTTCGTTGTCGTAGAACATCACGCGGTAGCACTGGCTGCCGAATTCGCCGAAGGCGGCCATGATGTCCACCGTGTCGCCGTTGACGCGGAACGTCGCGGGCAGCAGGTCGCGTTCGGTGCGGGTGTAGAGCGCTTCGACCAGTTTGTAGAGGAACTGCTTGTAGCTGACGATGTCGCCGACCTTGAACGAGACGGCCGTCGCATGGAAGTCTTCGGGGTTGCCGCTGCCGTAGAGGCACGAAACGGACGAGACGACGATCACGTCCCGGCGGCCCGAAAGGAGCGTCGCGCAGGTTTGCAGACGCATCTTTTCGATCTCGTCGTTGATCGACAGGTCTTTTTCGATGAAGGTATCCGTGGCCGGCAGGTAGGCCTCCGGCTGGTAGTAGTCGTAGTAGGAGACGAAATATTCGACCGCGTTTTCGGGAAAGAAATTCTTGAACTCTCCGTAGAGCTGCGCCGCGAGGGTCTTGTTATGGCTCAATACGAGAGTCGGTTTGTTGATCTGGGCGATGACGTTGGCGGCCGTGAAGGTCTTGCCCGAACCCGTCACGCCCAGCAGCGTGTTGTGTTTCGATCCGCGGCGGATCGAATCGACGAGCTGCGCGATCGCTTCGGGCTGGTCGCCCGTGGGCTTGTATTCCGAGACGAGTTTGAAATCCATAGATGCAAAGGTACGATAAATTCGGAATTCGGAGGCCGCAACGGCGGATAATTCCGCTTCCGGAATGCCCTTTTCAACGCGAAACCCGCCGGCGATATTGTCCGTCCGGCGGCAGCCGGTTTGCGTGCGGCGGCGAAACAGCTGTCGCAGAAGCCGAAACGGAGCGCATCGAATTTAATTCCGCAAACGTTGTTCCGCCTGCTGAATTATTCGTAACTTTGCAAGCATGGGACTCATCGACCGCGCCACCGTAGACCGCATCTATGCGGCAGCCGATATCGTCGAAATCATCGGCGATTACGTCACGCTCAAACGCAAGGGTGTGAACTATCAGGCGTGCTGTCCCTTCCACAACGAAAAGACTCCCTCGTTCGTCGTATCGCCTTCGAAAGGCGTTTTCAAATGCTTCGGCTGCGGCAAGGCGGGCAACGCCGTTACCTTCGTCATGGGGCATCTCTTACCCCGAAGCGCTCAAAGCCGTGGCCAAGCGCTACGGCATTGAGGTGCAGGAGCGGGAGCTCACCGAGGAGGATATCCGCCGCAACGACAACCGCGAATCGATGTTCGCCCTCAACGGCTGGGCCTATGACTATTTCGCCGACTACCTGCGTAAGTCGTCGGAGGGGCAGAGCGTCGGCATGAGTTATTTCCGGCAGAAGCGCGGGTTCACGGAGGCCACGATCCAGAAGTTCGGATTGGGCTATTGTTCGGCCAAGGGCGATGCGATGACGAGCGCCGCCCTGGCCGCCGGATACAAGGAGGAGTTTCTCCTCTCGACCGGACTGTCGATCAGACGTGAACGCGACGGGCAGTTGTTCGACCGCTTCCACGATCGGGTGATCTTCCCCGTGCACAACATTTCGGGGCGGATCGTCGCCTTCGGCGGCCGCATTCTGGGAACGAACAAGAATGTCGGCAAGTACCAGAACTCCCCCGAGAGCGAGATATACAGCAAGAAGCGCGAGCTCTACGGCCTCTATTTCGCCAAGAAGGCGATCCAGCAGCAGGACTATGCGATCATGGTCGAGGGGTATACCGACGTGATCTCGATGCATCAGGCCGGTGTGGAGAATGTCGTGTCGTCGTCGGGTACATCGCTCACGACCGATCAGATCCGGCTGCTGAACCGCTTCACGAAGAACATCACCGTCATCTACGACGGCGATTCGGCGGGTATCCACGCCTCGATCCGCGGAATCGACATGATCCTGGCCGAGGGGATGAACGTGCGCGTCGTGCTGTTGCCCGAACCCGAAGACCCCGACTCCTTTGCGCGCGCGCACACGGCTGCCGAGGTGCAGGAGTACATCAAGGCCAACGAAGTCGATTTCATCACCTTCAAGGCGCAGCTGCTGATGAAGGACGCTCAGAACGACCCGATCAAGCGGGCGGCGCTCATCGGCGACATGGTGCAGTCGATTACGCAGATTCCCGATTCGATCCAGCGTTCGGTCTATGTCAAGGAGTGCGCGCGGCTGATGGACATCGACGAGCGGGTGCTCGTCGAGGAGGTGGCGCGCAAGCGCGTCGTCCAGACGGGCGGCGGCCGCGAGGCTTCGGATTTCATCCGCCGTCAGCAGATGCGGCAGCGGAGCGAGGAGCAGGCCGCCGTGCCGGAGCCGCAGGTCGATTTCACGAAGGGCGTCGCGGCCGGCAGCGCCACGCAGGAGTTGGAGAAGGAACTGTTGAAATACCTGCTCAAATACGGCCACCGCAATTTCGACTTCAAGGAGGGGCGCGACGTCATCCAGATGAATGTCGCCGACGTGATCCTGTCGACGCTCGATGCGCAGGAACTCCATTTCCAGACCGAGGTCTACCGGAAGATGCTGGATACCTACCGCGAGCAGCGCGCCGAACTGGGCGAAGGGGTGGAGGTGCCGGCGCATCTGTTCATCAATCACCCCGATCCCGCGGTCTGCAATGCGGCGGTCGACATCCTTACGTCGGACGACAACTACGTGCCGAGTAAGCTCTGGAAGCAGAAGGAGGTTCATGTCGAGAGCGTCGAGGAGATTCTCGCGCAGGGTGTGCCGAAGGCGGTGATCCTCTACAAGTCGAATGCGATCAAGAAACTGATCGACGAGCAGATGCAGCGTTTGGCTTCGGGGCAACTTACCGAGGAGGAGGAGTTGGAGGCGACGACTCTCATCAATACGCTCAACTGCGAGAAAACCAATATCTCGCACAAGGTGCAGCGGACGATTCTCTGATTCGTTCGATGTCGATAACGCCGGGCGATGGTATCCGCCCGATCCAAACCGTGTCCCCTTCGCGGACGCTGATGATGCCTGCCCTGAAATTTCGGTTCGGATGAAAACATTGCTGTTGATCGGCTGCGGCAGCTTCGCCGGTGGCGTATTGCGCTACGGCGTGTCGCGGTTGTTGCAGGGTAGCCAGTGGCTCTCCCTGCCGTTGGGTACTTTTTGCGTGAATATCCTCGGATGCCTGCTGCTCGGGATTTGCTACGGTCTGCTGGAGCACTACCGGGTGCTGTCGGAGGAGATCAGGCTGCTCTTTATCGTGGGGTTCTGCGGCAGTTTCACGACATTTTCGGCTTTTATTCACGAAAACCTGCTGTTGCTGCGCCAGTCGGATCTGGCGGGGGCGGCGCTCTACGTCTCGTTGAGCGTGGCGTCGGGGCTGCTGGCCGTTCATGCGGGGCATTGGCTTGTGAAAATGGGATAGTCCGTGCGGGGATTTTGATTGGATATCCGGAAAAAGTCACTATTTTTGCAAGATAGAGTTCCCGGCCGGTGCTGCGGTTTTACTCCGCAGCCGGCGAAGGATATTCCGGACGCCACGGGCAGGGCGGTCGGCTTGCCGTACCGAGCGGTTGCAGGCAGCCGCTCTCCGACCGTACTGAACGGAGGGTGATGGATTTGCAGAGTGCGGTTTTATGCGAATTCGTACGGGGCGAAGACTGCGGAGCACGTCCGTGTGGCGGGCCTCCGCGTGCGGAGACTTCGGCCCGCACGGCGCACAGAGCCGTATTTTCCCGCCGAGCGGGGGTGTGAGGGGGCGTTTTGCCGATGCAGCATGTAGGCTCTAAAAGTCCCACCCCTTTGTCGACTGTATGCAAGCCGAGCGCACCCGCTTGCGGGATGCCGAGGCGCCGCCGCAGAAACCGAGCGCAGCGAAGGTAAAGGGAGGGAGCATGAGGGAGGGAATGTAAAAATAACTTTTTTACTTTTTTACATTCGCAGAATGTCAAAGAAGTAGGAGGAAAGACTATAAAAGTCCCTCCCTTTGTCAAAGGGAGGGAGCATGAGGGAGGGAATGTAAGAATAACTTTTTACTTTTTTACATTCGCAGAATGTCAAAAAAGTAAGGCTGGGTCGTACACGTATCGCTACGCATACCGTGTGCAAACAGAAAATAAACAGAAAGATGTGTAAAACATATCAAAGATAAAAGAATTAGTTACCTTCACCCAGCCTTACACCCGTTCACGTGCAAACCGAGTGCCGGAATCGCCGCCGACGGGTGGGAAGTCGAGAGATAAGTTTTACACGTTTCAAAGCCAGAGAGATAGATGGGCGATTATAAAACGATAAATATCCGCAACAAGCGGGCGACGTTCGACTACGAGATTCTCGAAGAGTTCGTCGCCGGCGTCGTGCTGGTCGGTACCGAGATCAAGTCCGTGCGGCTGGGCAAGGCGTCGATGGTGGACAGCTATTGCTATTTCGACAAGGGCGAGTTGTGGATCCGCAATGTCACGATTGCCGAATACCATTGGGGAACCTGCAATAACCATGTCCCGAAACGCGACCGCAAGCTGCTGCTCAACCGCAAGGAACTGAATAAGTTGCAGCGGTCGTTGCAGGATCGCGGCCTGACGATAGCGGGGCTTCGGATGTTTCTCAACGAGCGGGGATTGGTGAAGATCGTCATCGGGCTTGCGCGCGGCCGCAAGGCGTACGACAAACGCGAATACCTCAAAGAGAACGACGCCCGCCGTGAAATGGACAAGGCGATGAAAACCCATAAACGTTAAATAAATGTACGAAATCTTCTTTTTCGATATTGACGGTACGCTGCGCAGTTTCGAGACGCACGAGGTGCCCGCATCGGCGCGCGAAGCGCTCGCCCGCCTGCGCGGACGCGGGGCGAAGGTGATTATCGCCACGGGCCGCGACCGGCGGAGCCTTCCGCCGCTCGAAGGGCTGACTTTCGACGGATACATTCTGGTCAACGGCGGCCATTGCCTGACGACCGACGGCGAGGTGCTGGCCGAGCGTCCGATCCCGATGGAGATTCTCGACAGGATGCTGCATGTGGGGATGCGCGAGGGATTTCCCGTCTCGATGCTGACCGACGAGGGGATGGTCGCCAGTAGCGTGAACGACGGGATGCGCGAGTTTCTGGGTGCGTTGGGGATGCCGCTCGATCCTGCGGTGGCCGATTTGCGCGAGGTGGCGCAGCGTACGCCCTGCCGTCAGATGTGCGTCTTCATGTCGCCCGAACAGGAGGAGCGGATCATGCGCGAATTTCCCGAGTGCGTGTCGAGCCGTTGGAGTCCGCTCATGGCCGACATCAACATGCGCGGCGTAACGAAGGCGAGCGGCATGGACGTCTTTCTGAGGCATTACGGCATCGACCGGAGCCGTTCGATGGCGTTCGGCGACGGCGGCAACGACGTGGAGATGATCCGCCATGCGGGTGTCGGCGTGGCGTTGGGCAACGCCGTCGACGCGGCCAAACGGGCGGCCGACTATGTCACCGCCACGGTCGACGACGACGGTGTGCTGCGTGCACTGCAACATTACGGAGTATTATAGCGAGAGATATGGCATTGATTTTATGTATCGAAACGGGCACGGACATCTGTTCGGTCGGGATCGCCGAAAACGGCGAACTGGTTTCGTTGCGCGAGAGCGACGAAGGTCGCGACCACGCCCGCAAGGTCGGCGTTTTCGTCGATGAAATTCTCAAAGAGAACCGGCTCGATCCCGACGATCTGGATGCCGTAGCCGTCGGCAAGGGGCCCGGTTCCTACACGGGGCTGCGCATCGGCGTGTCGTTCGCCAAGGGCCTGTGCTACGGTTTGCGCAAGCCGCTCGTTGCCGTCGGTTCGCTCGATGCGCTCTGCGAGGTGGCGCGCGAGGATTACGAAGCGGGGATTCTCGCCGTCGAGGATTGGGAGCGCGCCGTGTTGTGTCCCATGGTCGACGCGCGGCGCATGGAGGTTTATACGCAACTGTTCGACGCGCAGGGGCAGCCGCTCACGGAGGTGTCGGCCGAGGTGGTCGATGCGGGGAGTTTTTCCACATGGCGGGCGAAAGGGCCTTTCGTGATTTTCGGCAGCGGTGCGGCGAAGTGCGCCGATGTGCTGTCGGACGCCGTGCTGGTGCACGTCGCCCCCTCGGCGCGCGGGTTGGCGCGGCTGGCGCAGACGGCTTTCGACGGGGGCGATTTCGCCGATCTGGCCTATTTCGAACCCTTCTATCTGAAAGATTTCGTGGTGACGACCTCGCGCAAGAAGTTGTTTTAGGTCGCCGGAGGATGACAGGCCGTTCGATGCGGCCGCTGAATGGAATAATTCACCCCTGCCGCACTGTTTGCGGCAGGGGTGAATTCGTATCGGGATACCGAGTCGTTATCTCTTCGTCGCGGCATACCACGCGGTCTGTTGCCACTCGTTGCGGTAGGTCTCGGCCGGAGCATAGGTCGTTACGCCCGAATAGTAGCGGATGTCGTTCATGCGATTGTTGTAAACCGAAAAGAACTGCGCCGTGTGGAACCGTCCCTCGGGCGGGAAGCAGCGTTCCATCTGTTGCACGAACGCCTGACCGTGAGCGTCGTCGGCTGTCAGCGCCAGGGCGTACTCTTCCAGATCGTAGAACTGGTGCGTCTCCATTCCGTCGTAGCTTTGCAGCGTCGTCGCGTCGACGGCTTTCGTGGCGCCGGCGTTGATGTCGTGCAGGGCCGTGGCCAGCCCCTCCAATTCGTCGCAGACCGTGAGCGTCGCGCACCCCGATTTGTAGGAGTCGACGGCGTTGTAGTATTCGTAGACGTTCCGGCAGGCCGCGGCCAGATCGTACCGTGCGCCGTCGTCGGCGAAGAGCGAGGGAATCACCGTGTCGTAGGGGAATCCGTGCGCCATGACCTCGCAGGGCGAGGCGACGATGTAGTCGGCCGCGCGGCGCAGATCGTAGAGCGCTTCGACCGACGACATGAAACAGGCGTCGAAGAGCAGGTAGTCGAACCGCACGCCGGAGCCGTCGATCGCGGCGGCAAGCTCCGAAATATCCATGTAGCGCCCCCGGTCATGGCCGAACCAGCGGGTTTCGGCCGCACCGGGTATCTTCCGCCACAGATCGTCGGTGCGACGGGCGTTGCTGCGCAGCCATGACGAACTTTCGATCGATGCCGGCAACCATCCCTTTGCGTGGGAGGCCAGATGGAGCCCGAAACGTTCGGCGGGCGCGGCGGCCGCCATGTCGCCGAGGATGCGTTCCATGACCGCAGGATCGGTCGTGCGCCCGGGCAGCGGCGTATAGCGGATCAGCGTGTCGCGTTCGCAGGCGTTCGCCGCTTCGTCGTAACGGTACTCCACGACGTATCCTTCGCCGGCGGCGGGCTGCGTGAAGGCCACGATACGGCCCAGCGGCAGGATATTCCGCGAGAGCGCCTTGGCGACGTCCGACAGATTGTTTTTATAATAGGAGTAGAGATCGGTGCCGCAGAAGTACATGAGCAAGGTCTGACGTGCAGCCTGCGGACGCTGTTGCAGATCGACGGTCCGGTTCGCCGAGCCGTCGTCGAGCGCGACGGTCAGTTGTCCCAGTCTGTGCAGGTCGCGCCCCGTGTTGGTCTCGGAGGTTTCGATCCGCAGTTCGTGCACGCCGGCTTCGCCCGACGAGACCGACACGCGGCAGTCGTGCCCGTTCCCGATGAAACCGACGCTCCAACGGCGGTCGGCCTCGATGCGCAGCACGGCCTGTGCCGTTTCGCTTTCGGCCGGATTATCGAAGACGATCCGCTCCTTGTCGAGCGTGAGCAGTGCGAGGGGTTCTTCCTCGGAGCGCTCGCAGCCGGACAATGCGAATGCGGCGCAGAGCAGTCCCAGCGCGAGGCCCCTTATTTTTTGTCGCTTTTCCACGGTTTGAGATTGTTGAATTGCCACGAGCGTTCGCGTTTATACCCCTGTTCGGGCTTTTTCCAATAGATGCGGCCGTAGTCGAAATAGTACCCTTTCACTCCCTTTTCGTCCTTCTTGACGCGCGGGATGTACTCCACCGTGCGGCTGATGATCGAGCTCTCGCGCACCGGAATGTTCTTGGCGGCCAGCAGGTCGAAGGCGTGCGCGTACATCAGGATATGCCATGGGGTCTCTTCCGTCAGGCCGTCGCCCGAACTTTCGATCGTCGCCAGTACGAGGTTCATCTTGTCGCGGTAGGCGGCCGCCTGTGCCGTGTCGCCCCGCTGTGCGTGGGCGAACGAGAGAAAGTTGAGCACCTGCGGCGAGAACGGATCGGCTTCCAACGCCTCCGTACCGGCCTCGATGACGGCCAGCAGGTCGGTGTCGGCGGGTGCGTCGACGTTCAGCCGTGCGAGCGTTTCGTAGAAACGGTCGAGTGCGGGGTTCGTCTCCAACGGGCGGTACTGCGGCTGGTAGGCGTAGCCGTAGTAGAGGTAGTGGTAGTCTTCGGCCGTGAGGGTCGAGTCGGCCTGCTCGTAGCGCAGCCGGAGGTTCGGATAGTACTGTTCCGAGGCCGGATCTTCGATGCGGGCCTTGATGTCGCTCTCCACGGGAACCTTCGCAGCCGACAGCAACGGCAGCAGCAGCCACAGGATGAGAAGTCGTTTCATAATGCGTCGATTTCTTCGGAAAACGCCGTTTCAGCGCAAATCGTATGTACGGATCAACTCCCGCAGGCGCGCTTCGAGCGCCGGAGTACCCGCGACCAGCGGCAGGCGCAGGCGGTTGCCGATCAGCCCCAGGATGCTCAGCGCGCATTTCACGCCGGTGGGGTTTCCCTCGGCGAAGAGGGCTTCGACGACTTCGTGCATCGGGGCGAAGGCCGTTTCGGCCGCATCGAAATCGCCCCTCTTGGCCAGGTCGATGCACGCCATGAAGCGTCGGGGGAAGGCGTTGACCGCCACCGAGATCACGCCGTCGCCGCCGCGCCGCATCACGTCGACGGCGATCCCGTCGTCGCCCGACAGGACGAGGAACCCTTCGCGCCGGCGGTCGATGATCTCCTGAATCTGGCCGATGTTGCCCGACGCCTCCTTGATACCGATGACGTTGGGAAAATCGGCGGCGATGCGCAGCGTCGTCTCGGCGGTCATGTTGACGCCCGTGCGGCCTGCGATGTTGTAGAGGATGATCGGCAGCGGCGAGTGTTCCGACACGACCTTGAAGTGTTGGTAAAGTCCCTCCTGCGACGGTTTGTTGTAGTAGGGCGTCACGCTCAGGATGGCGTCGGCGCCGCGCAGGTCGAACTCGCGCAGCTGGTCGAGCACCTCGGAGGTCGAGTTGCCGCCCACGCCGATCACCAGCGGCACGCGGTGGCGGATCTGATTGGCGATGAACATGGCCACGACGGCGCGCTCCTGAATGTAGAGCGTCGGCGTCTCGGCCGTCGTGCCGAGTGCGACGATATAGTCGGCCCCGCCTTCGATGACGTAATCGATCATGCGTCCGAGCGCTTCGTAATCGACGCGGCCGTCGGCGGTGAAGGGGGTGATCATGGCGGCTCCTGCGCCGCGGAAAAGGTTTGGCTTCATATCGTGGGATTTGTATTTCGGTTAAAACAATGCGCCCTGCGTCGGCTGCGCGGGCGTTTCAGGTTCCTCCGCCGCGAAGGTCGCCGCTGCGGGTTCGTCGTCGGCGATCAGCGCGAGGAACTCCTTCTCCGTGAGGATCGGGATGCCCAGTTTCTCGGCCTTTTTCAGTTTGGCGGGGCCCATATTCTCACCGGCCACGATGTAGTCGACATTGGCCGACACGGCGGCCAGGTTGCGCCCGCCGTGCAGTTCGATCAACTCCTTCAATTCGTCGCGGCTGTGCGTCGAGAACTTGCCCGAAATGACGAAACTCTTGCCTGTCAGCGCGTCGGAGCGGAGACGAGGCGCCTCGGCCTCGAATTTCAGCCCGGCGCGGCGCAGCCGTTCGATCAGCGTCCGGTTGCCCTCGTCGGCGAAGTAGTCGAGAATGCCGTCGGCGACTTTCGGCCCCACCTCCTCGGCTTCGACCAACTCTTCGCGCGTGGCACGCATCACGGCGTCCATCGACCCGAAATGCGAGGCGAGGTATTTGGCTGTCGTTTCGCCTACGAAACGGATGCCCAGTGCGAAGAGCACGCGCGGAAAGGGCACCAGCTTCGAACGGCGGATGCTCTCCATGATGTTCTCGGCCGATTTCTCGCCCATGCGGGGCAGAGAGGTGATCTGTCCGGCCCGCAGGTCGTAGAGGTCGGCGGCGTCGTGCACCAGACCGTTGCGGTAGAGCAGCTCGACGGTCTCCTCGCCCAATCCGTCGATGTCCATCGCCTTGCGGCGGATGAAGTGGATGATGCGTCCGAGAATCTGCGGCTCGCAGTGGTTCTGATTGGGGCAATAGTACTTCGCTTCGCCCTCGTAACGCACCAGCGGCGTGCCGCAGACCGGACAGACGGTGATGTATTCGAAGGGACGGCTGTCGGCCTTGCGCTGTGCGAAATCGACGCCCGTGATCTTGGGGATGATCTCGCCGCCCTTCTCGACGTAGACCCTGTCGCCGAGACGGATGTCGAGTTGCGCGATCTGTTCGGCGTTGTGCAGCGTGGCGCGTTTGACGGTCGTTCCGGCCAGTTGGACGGGGGCGAGGTTCGCCACGGGAGTGACGGCGCCCGTGCGCCCGACCTGGAAGTCGACGCTCAGCAGTTCGGTGAGCGCCTGCTCGGCCTTGAACTTGTAGGCTACGGCCCAGCGGGGGGCCTTGGCGGTCGATCCCAGCGCCCGCCGGTCGGCATACCGGTTGACCTTCACCACTACGCCGTCCGTGGGGAAGGGGAGCCGGCTGCGCGCTTCGTCCCAATGGGCGATGAATTCGTCGACCTGCGCGATGCTCCGGCAGATGCGCATTTCGTTCGAGATTTTGAATCCCCATTCGCGTGCCTTTTGCAGGTTTTCCCAATGCGAGTCGTAGGGCAGGTCGTCGCCCGCCAGCTGGTAGAGCGTGCAGTCCAGGCCGCGGCGGGCCACGACGGCCGACGACAGCTGTTTGAGCGTCCCTGCGGCGGCGTTGCGCGGATTGGCGAAAAGCGGCTCGCCGGCGGCTTCGCGCTCGGCGTTGAGACGGTCGAACGACGCATAGGGCATCAGGATCTCTCCCCGTATTTCGAACAGATCGGGATAGCCCTCGCCCGACAACACCAGCGGCACGCTGCGGATCGTGCGGACGTTGGCCGTCACGTCGTCGCCCGCGGTGCCGTCGCCGCGTGTCACGGCCTGTGACAGGCGGCCGTGGTCGTAGGTGAGCGAAATGGCTGTACCGTCGAATTTCAGTTCGCAGACGAATTCCGTTTCGCCCACCTCCTTTTCGACCCGTTCGATGAATTCGTGCAACTCGTCGAGCGAATAGGTATTGCCCAGCGACAGCATCGGGAAGCGGTGCCGCACGCTGCGGAACTCCGAGGTGATGTCGCTGCCCACGCGCACGGTGGGGGAGTTGGGGTCGGCGTATTCGGGGTGCGCCGCTTCGAGTTCCTGCAACTCGCGCAGCAGGCGGTCGAATTCGAAATCCGAGATTTCCGGCGCGTTTTCGACGTAGTATTTTCGGTTATGATCGTTGAGCTGCGTGCGCAGTTCGCGTATGCGTTCGAGTATACCCATATATATTATTGTTCGCGCTAAATTACACAATTTGTTTGGAACATCCATAAAAATCAAAAAAAATGCAAAAAAAATCGGAAGATGAAGGGCGGTATACAAATTTTGTTTATACTTGCACAAAATTTTACGAGTTTTATGGTAAAAGCCATGGCGAATAAGAAACATTTGGTAGCGAGTTTCCACAATCTCTCTCCTGAATTACAGGAGGAAATCAAGCAGAAATATCCGCTTGGTTTTACCGATGCGATGATTCGTGTCGATAAACCGAACGGCGATTTCTTCTATGCCGTTCCTTATGATACCGACGAGATCAGTTATCTCGTTAAAATCGACGTAAAGATCGACGATCTGTCCGAAGACGAGGAGGAGAAGGAGTATTACGACGACGAGATCAAGGGCGCCGACGACATCCAGGAGGAGAGCTCCCAGGCGGAGGAGGCGACGGACGACGACGTGGAAATCTGACGGCCGGTGCTGCCGGTGCGCTACCCGACTTTCCGAGAGGACGGTCGGGTTTTTCATTGCCGCCGCAGACGGCGTTCCGAACGGGTGTGCGCCCTGCGGGCGGCGGCCCGATTCCGCAGGCGGAACCGCCGAGAACCCGAATGGGGGCGGAACGGCTTTTTCGGCCCTTGCTTTGCAGGGAGAGGGGGTTGCGGGTGCCCGTCGGCAAAGCGCCGGCAACTCCGGATTCTTGACAATTTGTTGAAAAGTCCCGCAGCGGGATTGGGTATTTCGGAGAATAATTCGTATCTTTGAATGCAAAAAATGTCTTTTGCATAAAACAGATAACGGAAAAGAGATGAAAAAAGTCGATGTCATTCTCGGTTTGCAGTGGGGCGACGAAGGAAAAGGCAAGGTGGTCGATGTGTTGACCCCCCATTATCAGGTCGTGGCCCGCTTTCAGGGTGGCCCCAATGCCGGGCATACATTGGAGTTCAACGGGGAGAAGTACGTGTTGCGTTCGATCCCTTCGGGTATATTTCAGGGCGATAAGGTCAACGTGATTGGCAACGGCGTGGTGCTCGACCCGATCCTCTTCAAGGAGGAGGCCGAGGCACTGGCCCGCAGCGGCCACGACCTGACGGAGCGGCTCTACATCTCGAAAAAGGCGCACCTGATCCTGCCCACGCACCGCGTGCTGGACGCTGCGTTCGAAGCGGCGAAGGGCAGTTCGAAAATCGGCACCACGGGCAAGGGCATCGGCCCGACCTATACGGACAAGATCAGCCGCAACGGCGTGCGTGTGGGCGACATCTTCCTCGACTTCAAGAAGATTTACGAAGTGGCCAAGGCGCGTCACGAGAACATTCTCGAATCGCTGGGTTACAACTACGATATCGACGAACTGGAACGGCAGTGGTTCGAGGGGATCGAATACCTCAAAAAGTTCCGCATCATCGACAGCGAGCACGAAATCAACCGCTTCCTCGCCGAAGACAAGGCCATTCTGGCCGAAGGCGCACAAGGTACGCTGCTCGACGTCGATTTCGGTTCGTACCCGTTCGTGACCTCTTCGAATACGATCTGTGCGGGCGCCTGCACGGGCCTCGGCATCGGCCCCAACCGTATCGGCGAGGTCTACGGCATCTTCAAGGCCTATTGTACGCGCGTGGGCAGCGGGCCTTTCCCAACGGAGTTGTTCGACGAGACGGGCGAGGCACTGTGCCGGCTCGGTCATGAGTTCGGTGCGGTGACGGGGCGCAAGCGTCGTTGCGGCTGGCTCGATATGGTGGCGCTCAAATATGCCATCATGGTCGACGGCGTGACGAAACTCATCATGATGAAGGCCGACGTGATGAACGATTTCGATACGATCAAAGTGGCCGAGGCCTACGAGATCGACGGCCGTCGCGTGATGGAGTTCCCCTACGACATTCAGGACGACGTGAAACCCGTCTACCGTGAGTTCAAGGGGTGGAAAACCGATTTGAAGCAGGTGCGCCGTTACGAGGATTTTCCTGCCGAGTTCAAGACCTATGTGGAATATATCGAACGCGAGACGGGCGTGCCCGTGGCGATCATTTCGGTCGGGCCAGACCGCGACGAGACGATCGTCCGGCAGTAGATAGACGTATTGACGATATCAAAATATTGAATATTCTATGAGACGAATCTCTTTGCTGTGCGTGACGTGCGCTGCGGCGATGATGGTGGCCGGCGGCTGCGCGTCGATGTCGGGGACGCTCAAAGGCGGCCTCATCGGCGGCGGAGGCGGCACGGCCGTCGGCGCCGGTATCGGTGCGTTGGCCGGCGGCGGCAAGGGCGCTGCGATCGGTGCCGGCGTAGGGCTGGCGCTCGGCGCGACGGCCGGTGCGCTGATCGGCCGCAAGATGGAGAAGCAGAAGGCCGAATTGGCGGCTATCGAGGGGGCCGAAGTCGAAACGGTGACCGATACCAACGGGCTGGACGCCATCAAGGTAACCTTCGACACGGGCATTCTCTTCCCGACCAACGGAACGGCGCTCAACGCTTCGGCGAAGGCTGCGCTTGACAAGTTCGCCATCAGCCTGTTGCAGAATCCCGATACGGACGTGACCGTTTTCGGCCATACCGACAGCACGGGGACGCTCGCGGTCAACGAGCGTATTTCGCTCGAACGTGCGCAGGCCGTTCGCAACTATTTGGAGACGAAAGGAATCGCCTCGAACCGCTTCCTCAAAGTCGAGGGCAAGGCCTATACCGAGCCGGTCGCCTCGAACGATACGACCGAAGGCCGGGCGGCCAACCGCCGCGTCGAGGTTTACATCTCGGCCGGTCAGGCGATGATCCGGCAGGCGCAGGAGGGGACGCTCCAATAGGATTTTCGGCGGGTTTTCCGGTGGGAAACCTGCCGTTTTTCGTGAATATACAATGCTAACTTAAAACTATACGAATGAAAAAAGCGTTGAAAATCGTTGTATTGGCAAAGCAGGTGCCCGATACCCGCAACGTGGGTAAGGATGCGATGA
>ERZ835541.1758-NODE-1758-length-19882-cov-8.868967_pt1 | contig 19882 bp, 14 predicted proteins | sample MGYA00519945_ERZ835541 | MGnify/ENA primary metagenome ERZ835541 (study PRJEB31850, sample SAMEA3708780) | human gut metagenome | biome: human gut; feature: human-associated habitat; material: faeces | place: China | collected 2014 ...
TCGTTTCGGATGGTTTCCATCCATGATATTTTCCTCCGTTTCGATTTGAATTTTGAAAATCCAAATCGTGCGGAGGACTGCGGCAGCCTACGCTGCAGACCGAAAAGCGCAGACATAGGAAAATGCATCTGCAGAAAGCGAAGGCCTGCAAAACAAGTGAGTATAATCTATATGGGGTGGCTGTTTTTACTACATATTTCATTGCTCGGAGAGCGCTTCTTGAGGAACTCACCATTCGCAACGCAGGCTATAGAATGAAATAAAACTTGCTACTTTTTACAGGGAAGGCGGTTTGCAAACAAATAAACACAAAAAATCCCTCCAATCTAAAAAACTCAGATTGGAGGGATATACGCGCAATGAATCAGCCCGCCAACATTCGTTTTTTTATTTGGCGGGATATATGATTTCGTATTTGTTGCATCGCTTATTTGCCGATACTTGTACAGTTGACATGAATGGCGCTGCTATAACAATTACTTACTATAATGAAGCTCCATTAACAAAAGTCAAGCCAAAAAACAAAAAAAACATGCGAACATCTTAGCGGAGAGAAGGAGATCATTTTTCATGGTCATCTTTTGGAATTATATTTTCTAATAAATTCTATCAAAAATATAAAAACAGTATTGACAGAGGAAAATGGGTTTGTCATAATTACACCAATACGTTTCATTTTTTTACAGAAACGTACAAAATTTTACTTTGTGGGGGTAAAGAAATATGAAAGAAGGCGTAAAGAAGAGCATATCCCTCATCCTTGTGCTGACGCTGCTGGTGCAGCTGCTGCCGGTGGTGGCATTCGGTGTCGGCGACGAAACAAACGATCTGGACATCAGTACAGACAGCGAAACGGTGTCCATGAAGGACGACGATGCGGAGATTGTCGGCGAGGAGGACGCGCTGCGCGAGGAATCCGTCAAGCATTTCCGGCTGCGGGACGGGGGCTACATGCTGGTGGAGTACGAGACGGCAGTGCACTACCAGACGGCGGACGGGTCCTGGGAGGAGATCGACAACACGCTGCAGAAAACCGGTCAGCAGTATGTTGCCCAGGCGGGAGACATGACGCGGAAATTTGCCGCGTCGCTCGACAGCGGCTTCCTGTTCGAGACGGCGTATCAGGGGCAGAGCGTGTCGATGTCGCTGGCGCGGCGCAGCAGCCGCGACGTTGTGGCGGTCGCGCCGGACGTTCCGGCAGCGGAGGAAACGGCAGCCCCCGAAGAAACAGCGGCACCGGAGACCGTCGACCAGCCGCAGGAGGCGGAGCAGACGGAGGCAGACCTTCCGCGAGCGCCCGCGGAAGCCGCGGCGGAGACGGATGCGCCGCAGCAGGAGACGGATGCGCCGCAGCAGGAGACGGATGCGCCGCAGCAGGAGACGGCAGAGGAGCTGCCGCTGCTGGACGACGCGGCGTATACGTTGGTCACGTCCACGGCGGCGGCCAGGATGGAAAACCCGGGGGCCAAAATGCGCACCTTCAGCAAGCTGGCGGAGAAAGACAAGATCCAGCCGCAGAAAATCCGCTCCAGCGTTGCGTTCGACAACGTGATGGACGGTGTCAGCCTGCTGTACCAGAACTATGGATATAACGTAAAAGAGAGCATCATCATTGACAAACAGCAGGAGCAGTATGCCTACTCGTTTGTGCTGAATATGCAGGGCCTGACACCGACGCTCGAGGCCGATGGTTCCGTGCTGCTGCGCAGCGCCGGCGGCGAGGTGATCTACGAGATCCCGGCGCCGTCTCTGGCGGATGCCAACAACGTCACATCGGTGGAGGACGCCGCCTATCGGCTCGAGCGCATCCAGGGCGGCTATCTGCTGACCGTGGAGGCGGATCCGGAGTGGATGAACGCGCCGGAGCGCGCCTATCCCGTAACGCTCGATCCGACGATCCTGCTGCACAACAAGGGCAATGTCCTGACGACGTATATCCGTTATGCAGCCCCGAACTCCGTTGCCCCGAATGCAGCGGATCAGTATTGCGGTTATATTGCGGATGATTCATACGGTGCGTGCGACATTTACATGAAATTGACTCTGCCCAAGATCCCCAGCGGTTGTGTTCCTGTGCGGGCAGAGATTGCGCTGTATCATGCAGGCTTCTTCGCTTCCAACCACTTTGGCGGAGCTGCACCCGACGGAAATCTAACAGTGGAAGCACATATATGTGACGGAACAGTGTCAAATGTGTCAAGCTTGACATGGAACGATGTATATGCTGGTGCATTATCTTTCGATCGCACGATATTGGATTACCAAAAGGTTAGTAAAGGCACACTCGGGGAATATATCACATGGGATATTTCACGAGCGATTGTTGAACGTTCCGTCACTGGTTCAGAGACAATCGGCCTAATACTCGAGACAATGGACTGCATCGAGAATTACCGTGTTGCCAACCTGATCGGCAGCGGATACCACGACTACAGCCCGTATTTTGCGGTGTACTACCGCAACCCGGTCGGGCTGGAGAGCTACTATACCTATCAGGAGGCCTCGGCAGCAAAAGCGGGTGATCTCTCCATCCAGAATTTCACGAACCAGTTCACGCTGGACCGCACGGATGTCTCGCTCTCTCTCGAGCCGGCATCCTACGCGCTGCGCCACATCTACAACAGCGCATATTCCGGAAGCTGGTTTTCGGAGAATGGATCGGTCGGCCTGCACACGCGGAATTTTTCTTCCATGCGCATCGGCATCGGCTGGAAGCTCTCCGCGCAGCAGACGGTGGTGGAGTGTAAGGTCGGCGACAAGACGTACCTGGTCTATAACGACGAGGATGGCACCGAGCATTACTTCAGCAAAACGGCGACCAATACCTATGAAGATGAGGACGGCCTCGGCCTGAAGATCGTCAGGTCCACCAGCGGCGGCAACACGATTTACACCATGACGGACATGGACAAGTACCGCACATGGGTGTTCCACAACGGCTACCTGATCTCCATCACGGACAACAACAGCAACACGATCTATTTTGCCTACAATGCGGCATACGGCAGCGGCAGCGCGTGGAAGCCGGTCAAGGACGCTTCCACCAACCGGCTCGTGCAGATCGTCATGGCCATTCACGACGGCGCAAGCCAGACGGTCGCAAACCTGACCTACAGCGGCGACCGGCTCTCCAGCGTGACGGACTACGCCGGCCGCACCACGAGCTATACCTACGACTCTGCCGGACACCTGACGCAGGTGACGTATGCGGACGGCACGTGTGCGTACTACCAGTACGATCCGGCGAACGGGACCATGATCACGCTGTATGACGGCGAGGCGCAGTACGGTCTGGAGATCTCGTACATTTTCAATTTCGGCGTCCGATCCACGTTCCGCGTGCGGGAATTCACCGCTGGCAGCGCGCCGGCGGACGGTCAGCGGCAGTATGGCAGTGCCTTCCACGCCTACCGCGACGGTGTGCGGCAGACATCGTACCGTTTCTACGGCCCGGATCATACCCGAGATACCGCGGACGACACGATCACCAGCTACATTCTCGACTATACCGGCAAGACGATCTGCGCCTTTGACAGCAACACGGACCGCTCGGAGCTGCTCGGCGTCAGCGCCGCCAACTACACGAGCAACAACGGCACCAGCAAAACGAACAACCGCCTGACCGGCGCAGCGGCCATGGGCACATCGTCGCCGAACCTGCTGTCCAACTCCGGCCTGGAGACCTGCACCGGCAGCGCCGCAGACGGCTGGGCGCAGCTGCCGTTCAGCACGTCCGCCTCGGCGGGCACACAGTCCGGAAACCGGACGCACCTCGGCAGCGCCTCGATCCAGACCACGGCGCCCGGCAGCGGCATGTATCACGAGGCCGCGCTGCAGGCAGGCACGACCTACACCTTCTCCGGCTACGTGAACACGTGCGACATGACCGCGTTCGATTCGGGCGGCAGCGTGTATCTTGCGGCGCTCACGGCCGACCAGATCGCCGATCTGTCGCAGGCGAGCCGCTCGCCGTGGAAGAGCGAACGGGTGAACTACCAAACGGACGCCTCGGTCAGCCGCGGCTGGGAAAAGGTCAGCGTGACCTTCACGCCGGAAACGTCAGGCACATACTACATGGCCTTCCTGCAGGACAAGGCGGACGGCACGGCCTATTGCGATGACCTGCTGCTCGAAAAGGGCGAGGCCGCGTCCGAGATCAATCTGGTGCAAAACGGCAGATTCTCGCAGCTCGTCAACGGAAAACCGGACTTCTGGACCGCCAACAAATACACGATCACCAACGAGCACCCCACCGGCCAGCCGAACAGCAAGTCCATGCACATCGGCAGCACGATGAACGGCTACGCGCGCACGCATCAGGTCATCCCGCTCAATCTCCCGGCAGACGAGGCGACGTTCCTGCTCTCCGGCTGGGGCAAGGCGACGAGCGTCGGCGGCACGGCCCGCAAGCACGTCCACGGCTACGAGCGGTATTTTGGCCTTGTCGCAGAGATCGCCTATACCGACGGCACGACCGAAAACCAGTACGTGAGCTTCAACGGGGACTACGCGGGCTGGCAGTTTGCATCGGGCGTCATCGTGCCGGGCAAGCGCGACGAGTGGGTCAAAGAGATCACGGTGCGCTGCGCCTATGACTACAACGCCAACGAAGCATATTTCACGGACATCAGCCTCGTGCTCGAACCGGCGGAGACCTACAGCTACGACAGCAAGGGCAACCCCGTCGCGGCGACGGACGGCAGCGCCAAAACGGCGAGCGAGTACTTCACGGACTCCCAGCGTCTCAAGAGCTATACCACGCCCGGCGGCGCAAAGCACACGCTGTGGTACGACGCAAGCAACAACCTGCAGGAGGATACGCTGGCCGGCCTGACGAATTACACCTACCACAACGGTTCCGGCAGCCCCACGACGAGCATGACGCGCAAGGGGTACAGCGGGGACTATCTCAAGTCCCAAAACGTCTACGACAGCACGCGCCGCTTCCGCACGCAGGCCGTGGACGTCAACGGCATCACAACGGGGTACGCATACGACACCGGCGCTGCGCGCCTGTACAGGACGACGGCGGCCAACGGCACGCAGCAGGATTACCGCTACTGCACCGGCAGCGACCGCACCGCCCTCACGTACATCAACGGTGTCGCCTCCATCCGCTATACCTACGACCGCGCGCAGCTGAGCGACCTCATCCGCAAAGGGTATCTGGGCTCGACGGGCTTCTGGCAGCACTACCTGCTGAACTATGATGCCTTCGGCAACATGACGCGCGTGCAGGTCTGCGCCTCGAGCGAGGAGCAGACGGGGTACACTTCCCCCGTCACCCTCGCGTCCTATAGCTACGATGGGAGCGTCAACAACGGCCGCCTGACCACGATGGCCTACGGCAACGGCGACAGTGTCAGCTACACCTATGACGCGTTTGACAGGCAGCGCACCGCTGCGTATAATGACGGTACAACCTACCACTACGACTACAGCGGCGACAACGACCTCACGCGGCAGTACGCCACGGACGGCAGCGGCGCGGTCACGGAGCAGTACAGCTACCAGTACGACAGCCTCGGCCGCCTCATCCATTCGCGCCAGTCGACGGCCAACGGCGCGCTCATCCAGTCCACGCAGCATATGTACGATGCCGCCAACCGCATGACGTCGCAGTCGTGGCAGTTCGGCACGGGCCTTTACCGGCAGCAGTATTCCTACACCGGCGTCAAGGCCGACGGCACGGCCGACAGCTCGGTCGACGGCACGATCAGCGCCATCACGACCACGATCCCGGGCCAGCTCGACGTCACGTCTAAGTACGAGTACAATGACCTGCGCCAGCTTGAGAAAAAGACGGTCACTGTGCCCAACCAGAACAGGGGCACGACCACGGTCTACACCCGCAGCTATACCTACTCGGTCATCGCGGAGGATGACGGCTGCAACCGGATGGGTACGCGTCTGGCGAGCACGGGCTATACGTTCGGCTCGAGCAGCCGCAGCTTCGACTATACCTACGACGCGGCCGGCAACATCCAGACGGTCACGACCGGCGGCACGAATGTGCCCGCGGCAGCCGCCTCGAAGACGTATACCTACGACGCGCAGGGCCAACTTGCGACCGAGACCAACGGCGGCGCGTCCCGCGCCTACGCCTACGACACGGTGGGCAACATCCGCAGCGTCACGACCGACGGCGCGGTCATAAAGTCCTTCGGCTACACGAATCCCTCGTGGCCCGACCTGCTCACGAGCGTGACGGCGAACGGCACGACCAAGGACGTCCTGTATGAGGGGCAGTCGCAGACGAGCGACCTCCCGTCCTCCGGCAACCCCATCACGTACTACAACGGCAAGGACTATACCTTCACGTGGACGAAGGGCCGCCAGCTCGCCTCCGCGACGGTCGACGGCAAGCAGGTCTCCTACGCCTACGACATGGCCGGTGTCCGCAGCAGCAAGCAGGTCGGCGATACGACCTACACCTACACCACGCTCTCCGGCAAGGTCATGCGGCAGACTTGGGGTGACAATAACGCCCTCGAGTTCGTCTATGACGACGGCAACCAGCCGTTCGCCGTGATCTACAAGCACGGCCAGACAACGGAGCTCTATTACTACGTCCTCAACGCGCAGGGCGATGTGTCCGCCATCCTCGATTCGAGCGGCAAACTCGCTGCGTCCTACGACTATGACGCCTGGGGCAACTGCACGGTGTATGACAGCAGTGCGAAAGTCCTCACCGATCCCACCAGCATCGCCAACCTCAACCCACTGCGCTACCGCGGCTATTACTACGACGCCGAGACCGGCTTCTATTACCTCCAGAGCCGGTACTACGACTTTGCCAACTGCCGGTTCATCAATGCGGATGCATATGCTACGACGAATGCAGGGAGTTTTCTGAGTTGCAATATGTTTGCGTATTGCGAAAATAATCCGATAAATCGAGTCGATCCGGATGGTGTGTTTTGGAGAGAATTGGGGGCGAAAATTTCCAAGACATGGGGCGAAATCAAATCGTGGGCAAGCAATACTTTTGGTGCAGGGGCAACATTGGTACAGCAAACCAAGCATTCTGAAACTGAATTAGTATCTTGGGGTCTAAATTATTTTGTAACAGCAAAATCAGGAACATCCAGTAGCATAACCTTGGCTTCAAAAGGAAATTCATCTAAGCCTTTTTCTGTTTATGCTCAAGGCCGTAGTGATAACTATATGTTGTCGTCGGCGGGGTTTAAATTTAATGCGAGCGGTTATACCGGAAAGCTGAGCATTGGAATGAATGATATAGGAATTAGTGTTTCTCATAAAGATGAATATCAAGTCAATTCCTATGCAATTAAAGTTGATTTGTCTCAATTGAAAGTTGTATTTGAAGTTGCAACAACAGTTGAAAATGGCGTGTACACAGATACTTATTATCATAATTGTGGTATTACTGGGATTGGCCTTTTAGCTGCAGCTATGTTCTTTGAGACAGGAAATGTTCTTCAAATGAATTGAGTATAGGAAAGGAATGGCGATTGGATGCTCTTTCGAATTACAAGAATTGTTTTTTGGCTGTTGCTTTTTGTAGGGCTTATGGTAGCAAGACCTATTTTCCGAGTGAAAAATGAGAGACGATTTCGAATCGTGTGCTTCTTTATTTCTTTGGCTCTCAGCTCGATATCGAGCATGTTTCCAGTGGAAAATCTTTTCATCAATTTTTCGTCACCAGAAAGTGTATTTTCATACACGCAAATTGGGGAAATAAACCAAATTGTTGATGGACAAGAGTCTTGCTTGATTGTGTATACGAAAGAAAATGGTGCTATCAGTCATTGTATTTTCCCCTTAACAGATAAGGGCTATAAAATACCAACTCATTTTGCTGTGAGCAGAGTTTCGTATGTCCTAAACCAAAACGGTGCTTTTACTATTTACCGCTTGAAAGATACGGACGATTATTATTCATTTTGCTCTATCAACCAATCGGGAGATTGTGATATTCAGGCGTATAATGTGTATGGAGATGCGCTTGATGTAGATGTTTATAGAGTTGAGAGTGGGTTTTATTATTTTTACTTGCATGATTTTTCCAGCGGTAGTTATCTTGAAGCGAATGGAGAACGAGTGTTGCTTTCTAATGGCTGATATTAAGATTGCTTTTTGCTAGAATCAGCACATTGCGGGCGGTGCATCAGCACCGCCCGCATTTTGTTTCTCTTGGTGGGATTGCGTTCGCGCCAAGAAAAATGAACAAATGCCATCATATATGGTCTTTTTTGCTCTTTCTTATCTATTCTGGAATACCGTAGCCTAAAATTTCGTAGTATCCCACCGGATATTGGCGCTGTCGGCAGCTGTCGCCGGAATTGCCCTCGATGGTGTAGACAATGCCGTTTTCGCATTTCTCCACGATGCCGACATGATCGGACTGCCCGTCCTGCGGACCGGACGAGCCCTTGTTGTCCCAATCGAAGAAAATGATCTGACCGGCAGACGGCTCAAAGCTGCCGTCCTGCCATTGTCCACGGTCCTCGAACCACTGCACCCCATTGACACAGCCTGCGAACTTCGGAATAACGCCGCTGTCGATATAGCCACACTCATTCGCACACCAAGATACAAAGCAGGCGCACCACTCCACACGGGAGTTAAATCCATACCATGACCAATAGGGCTGACCGCCCACATTGCCGATCTGCGACAAGGCCACCGTGACGATAGCATCGTCCCCGGAGTAAATGCCGTAAAGGACGGCTGACCACATACTACGGTTTTCCTCGGCAAGCAATTCAGAGAGCTGCTGCCGCTGATCGGCGTTGAAGTTGAAACGGTCTGCCATTTCTGCGGCGGTCTTGTGGCTGACCGTAATATAAAGGTAGGTGTGTGTGACCGTTGTAATGGTTTCTACAATGTTCCCGTGGCCGTCATCGGTTTCGGTGATAATCTTTCCGGGCTTTCTCTCAATGTGAGAAGATATTTCATTCATCTGCCAGAAAATATCTTTGAGGATGGCTTTCTTGCTGTCGTCCACCGTAGCAACCTCCTGTGGATCGTCGGGGTCGGTGGTGGTTTTCACCGCATACACGGCCAGCACCTCCGGCCAGACGGCACGGGAGCCGGACATCTCCAGCTCATCATAGGTGAGATTTGCCCTTGCGGTATCGATCTGCGACTGATAGTCGGCGTTAATTTCCTGCACAGCCTGCCGCATAGTTTGCCCCGTGCCGCTGCCCTCGCCGGAGAAGAAGATGCCGAAACAAGAGCCAACGATCAGCCCGATCAGGCAGACTACGATGATGACGGTGACAGAGACCCATCCACCGGCGGTGATAGCTGCGGCTAAGGCCTTTGCTTTGGCAATTACGGCTTTAACAGCGGTAGTAGTAGCCTTGACAGCCGTCTTCCTTGTGGAACTCGCAAACGCCTGCCTACTGCGGCTATTTGCTTTGATGGTGTTATGCACCGGCTTCTTTGGTAAATCCGCCTTTCTCAGCTGGAAGTGCTCTTTTGCCTTGGAGATGTTTTGCTTGGTGACCTTTACACCCTTGCGGTTAGCCTTATCCACCCCGTATGCGGCTTCGTGAGCTGCCGTTTCCACCCCGGTCAAAGTGCGGTCGGCGGCGTATTCTTCGGGAGAGGATTCCGCCGCAAAAACGCCGTGCTCCGCCTTGTCCTTGGTGCGGACATAGACATCTTTCATCCGCTCAGCGGCCACCGCCGATTTGTCTATCGCTTTTATCGTGCCTTTAACAACATCTCGTGTTTTAATATCATGCATCGCTGTCCACCTCCGTAGAGGGTACGGCGATCCGCTTGGCAACAACGACTATGCGCCCGTTTTTGCGGCTGTATTCGCAGGTAGAGAGCGTGATCAGCTTATCGCCGTATTCCGCCATAACGCCGGTGTCGTAGAGAGAAAGCGCCTTGCATTGGGCGATATAGGCATCAAAGTCCTCCGCCGACTCCGAACGGGTAAAGTGGTAATACTTGAAGCCCTGCTCGGAATAGGCGACGGTCTTGAACACCGCCACGATCTCATATTCGCCAAAGCCAGATAGCGTATCAAAATGGATGGTCTTGTTCTCTCTATAAAAGTCCTCGTTTTCATACTTGCAGAGATCGGTAAACATCGTCCCGTTGTTCATGTGGTGGCCGTAGATCACGCAGTTGTCGGACAGCGCAATGTCGCAGTTTTCCTGTACATAGGGCACGCCGTAATCGCTGTACTGTTTGTCAAAGCCCCGTTTCAGATAGAAATTCGGCTCGTCCACAGTCTGCATCACGGGATAGTCGATGTTTGTGCCGGGAACGGAGAGCCAGCCCACAAAGTCACTGTTCTGCTCCTGCACCGCCCGGTACTTTTCAAATGCCGTCAGCTCCGGCAACGGCTTGGTTTCCACCAGTGCGGCGACCTGTTCAAAGGCTTCGGTGGCCTGTTTTCCGTCCGCATACTGCCGACAGAGCATGATGCCGGAGAAAAGGAAAAGGGCGGCACATACGGCCGCCCCGATCATCAGATATTTGCTTTTCATATATGGCCTCCTTTAAGATGCGTTTCCGCTGCCGAACACACCCTCGCCGGGGCGCGTCGTCATCAAGCGGTAAAGCTCGGTATCTTTGGGAAAACGGTTGATAAACGGCACCAGCGCCGAGCCGTATTTGATCAGCCCGCAGCCTGCGTCGGCGTTGGTGACATAGCTCATTTGCTCGTCGGAGATGTTCAGGAGCTTCGAGAGCTTGGCACGGTCGGAAAACGCCTGATTGAGCATGACCACAAATTCGGAGTTGGAAAGCATCGTGCTCGCCTGCACGGAATCCAGCAGGTATTCCACATTCTGCGTGATGGCGGTGGGATAACCGTTGCGCTTACGGAACTGCCGCCATGCAGAGTTGAAGAAAATGCCGCTCTGCTCATTTTCAAAAACGACATGAAATTCGTCGATGAAGATGTGGGTGCGCTTGCCCTTCTTCCAGTTAAGGGTGACACGGTTGAGAATGGTGTCGGTGATCACCAGCAGTCCCGTCGGCTTCAACTGCTCGCCAAGGCCGTGAATATCGAATACGACGATGCGCTTGTCGAGATCGACGGTGCTTTCGTGACCGAAAATATCCAGTGAGCCGGTGGTGAACAGCTCCAGCGACAAGGCGATCTCCTTTGCCTTTTCTTCGGGCTGTTCCAGCAGCTTGTTTCGCAGGTCGCAGAGCGCAGCGGGCTTGCCCGTCCGCTCGGCATCCTGATACACCAGCGCCGTGCAGCGGTCGATGATGGATTTCTGCTGTGGGCCGACACCGGCCTTGTCGATCTGCTCCACAAGGGACATGATGAACTGCGATTTTTCCACGATGGGGTTGTTCTCGCCGTAGCCGTCCACCATATACATGGCGTTCAAACGGTCTTTGCCGCCTGCCGCCATATGAATGACGGTCGCCGTTTCCTTGCCCAGAGCCGCCGCCAGCGCACCAAATTCGTTTTCGGGATCGCAGATCAGCACATCATCGGTGGTGTCGAGAATGAGAAAAGCGATCAACTCCTTGGCGCTGAACGATTTGCCCGAACCGGGCACACCCAGCAGGAACGCCGACTGGTTCAGAAGATTGGCCTTGTTGCACATAATGAGGTTGTGGGAGATGGCGTTTTCTCCGAAGTAAATGCCGCCCTTGTCCTGCACCTCTTGCACCTTAAAGGGCATGAACACCGCAAGGCTCTCAGTGGTGAGGGTGCGAAACGCATTGATCCTCCGTGTGCCGATGGGGAGAACAGTGTTCAGCCCGTCGAACTGCTGGAATTTCAGCACGGCGAGCTGGCACATATGCTTTCGTGCCACGGCAAGTACCGTTTCGGTGTCGCTGTCGAGCTGTTTTTTGTCGCCGGCGGTAATGACCATCGTAATGACCGCCAGCATCATCCGTTGATCCCTCGTGGTAAGGTCGTCCAGAAATTCCTTGCTCTCCTTGCGTTGGAGCTCCATATCATAGGGGACGACGGCGGAGAAATTGTTGTTGGCATTCTGCCTGCGCTGCCAATTGGTAATGTTGGTTTCGATACCGAGCAGACGGTTTTCCACCTCCCGCACGGCCTCGTCGGTGGGGATCGGCACAACATCGATCGACAGCATCATATTTCGGTTGAAATCGGTCAGCTCCGTGACCATGCTGTCTTTGATATACGAAGCGTAGTCTTTCAGAAACAAGACCCGGCAGTATTTCTCACCCAGTTTCAGGCGGTCGCTGCTTTTCTCCATAGAGTCGGGGCAGATATAGTCCTTGAAATCGTGTCCCTTACGCATCATGTCCTGTGGGTCGAAGTGAAACGCCGCTTCTTCACCCTGACGGTAGAAGTCGTGGAGCACCCGCAGCTTTTCGGCGGCATCCAGCTCGGTACACTTGGAGCCGAGGGCGGCAAAATGGGCAATCAAGTCAGCGCCGATCCGGGCAAAGTAGGTGCGGGCTTCTTCAATGTCCTTTTTGCAGACCGACACCGTGATATATTTTTCCTGAATGATGCCGTTGGCACCGGTGGCCTTGTCCAGCAACATTTGATTGTATTCCCTGCGGTACACATCGCAGGCATCGCCCCGCATGGGCATCAAGATCGACTGCTCGAAATTCGCCCGGTTCAGCCTGCGGTTGTTGATGGTGATTTTCGTCGTCGCTCCGGAATCCAGACTGTTCAGCAGCTCCGAATAGGCAAGAAACATCTGCTCCTTGTCCTCACGGCTTGCCACGAGGTAGTTGATGTCGGTGAACTGATAGGTCTTGGAAAAGCGGCTGCCCACCTGAAAAATGCCGTCCTTCCAGATGCGGCGGACGGGGATCACATCCTGCACCTTGCGGGGCACGGTGTACCGCTCCTTGTCCTGTTTCAGCAGGTTTTTCAGCGTCTTGATCATGATTTTCCGCCCTCCAATTTTTCTTTAAGCGCTTCATAGTAGAGGTTCGATGCTTCAAAGCAAAGCTCTTTCGGCTCTAACAGCTCCGAGCGCAGCCACGCCCAGAGGAATTGCTCGGCGGTCATACCGTGGTAAGTGATAAAGCCCAGCGCCGCAAAGGGTGCGGCACCGAGAATACACATCCAACTGACGGTTTCCGTCCCGAAGTATGGTTTCAGCAGAAAGTACAGCCCCACGGCGACGAGGATCGCCAAGACAGAAAAAACGAACTGCCGCATGGACAGCCCGAAAAACATGGATTCCGTATAGTTGCGGATCTCTCGATTGATTTTCACTTCCAAAATTCTTCCTCCTTACAGTCCCATCATTTCTCTGACAACACGGTCTGCCATTTTGACTGCGCCGACGAGCACCAGCATATTGAAAACCAACTCGCCCACATACGACCACACCTGTGTCACCGCCGCCGCATCGGGATCGGCGACGGGCGGGCTGGATGCAAACAGCGAGAAGATGATGCAGGCAAGCACGATGATCGCGCCCTCCAAGCACACGGCAGCATAACTCTTGATAAAGCTCTTGCCGATGTTCTGCGACGGCTCGCCCGCAAAGGCCGAGAGCGGGACCGGTGCAATGGCCGTGTAGAGATAGAGCTTGAAAAATCTGCCGTACACAGTCATGATCATGATAAACGACAAGACCGTAATGAACAGCCCGCCGATCAAGGTCACTGCCCACAATGGGATGCTTTCAAAAAAGCCGCAGTCCTCCACGGCGGTCACGATTTCGGCGGGCAGCACGGTTTCCTGCGCCGCGCCAAAACCTGCGGCGTTCATGATGGTGGAGATCAGCCCCTGCACGATGTTGAACAGAGCGGTCATCAGTTCTAAGCCGTATGTGACGGCGGCTTTGGCGAGGGCAAAGCGGATGAACACTTTCAGGGCGTGCTCCGGCCGCTTCAGCTCCGCAAAGCTGCCGCAGGTTTTCATCACACCCACCACAAAGAACAAAACAAGCAGCGCAAGGCCGATGGCCTGCACCGCACCGTGGATGCCGACAATCACATTCCAGATCGTGCCGCCCTTGAACTGTTCCGGTGACTGCGTAATGAGCTGCCATATCTCCGCCAGCTTTTCGTTCCAAGTTTCGAGTGCGTTTTCGAGATTCTGTACGACCCAGTTATCCGACATTCGGCTCACCTCCCGTCAGCGCAACATCACAGGCAACCTCGTTGCCCCAAACATCCCATCCGTCCGCTTTCTGACGGGCGAACAGTTCAATGCGGGGCAGATCGCCCATCAGCTCGACGATGCGCCGCCGCGCTTCTTCTGGCTTCTTGCTGTGTTCCTCAATGTGGGAGAGGATGACTTGATGCACACCGGCCGAGCGGCGTTTGGGGTGTCCTTTGGTGGCAAGCATACAGAACTCCGCATTGGCTCTCGTCCAGTGTCCCATGCCCCAAAACAGACTGTCGGACTTGCGGTTCTGCTTGATCCATACGAAAGCCACCGTCTTATACGAAAAGCCCCATGCACGCATGACCGAAAAGCAGTCGTGCAGCAGCGGGATCGTTGTCCATAGAAACAATACACAGTCATCGGCGGCCAGCGTGCCGACCGGCAGCGCCCGTATATCTTCCAGTTCCATTGTCGGGTAGTGGGATTCGGCTGAGCGGCCAAGCCCCTTTTTAGAATAGACCTTGTACCGCCAAGGCGGGTCTGCGTAAATAATGCTGTATTTCTTCACAGCTTCCTCCTTTCCGGCAAATAGGGGCAGGCCGAAGTGACCTGCCCCGTGCACCGTATCATTTATCTGCTGTCCCGGTCGGGCGAACTGCGAATCACGCCGTACACATCGTCTACAAAGTAGCGCCCGGCAAAGGGATTGAATATGGCGTGGCACTTCACACCGTTGTATTCGGCAAGGTAATCGTTGTCCCCGATGCGTTTGAGGATCGTCGCCTCACCAAGCACATGGGTTTCTCCCTGTTTCAGAGAGTGGATATAACACTCGCACTTTTCCATTTGCGGCCTCCTTTCAGCCCGTGATTAGGTTGAGAATTTCTTTGGCAAAGGTGATGACGATGCCGCCCGCAAGGGTGAGAAAGCCGTTGCTGCGCTGGCTGGGGTCGTGGGACTGGAACGAAAGTCCCACCTGCACGATGCCCCAGCCGAGCAGGATCAGCCCGACCGCACGGATCAGACCGAAAATGAAATCGCTCAGGTTGTTCACGACGGCGATTGGGTCATTGGCGGCAAAGGCCGGGACGGAGCAGCCGAGCACAAGAGCGACTGACAGCACAGCGGCGCAGTAGAAACGAACGCCCTTTCTGACCTTGCCGGGCACGGGCAGCTTGTTTGAGGCCTTTTTGGTGTTCTTCATAGGTTCATCCTCCTTGAATTGAATTAAAAAAGAGCCTCTATATCCTCATCGGAAAGAAGCTCATAATCGGGTATGGGTTCATTGAATTCAAACAGCGTTTCGGCGGCAGCACCTGCAAACGAGAGCGTCGCAACGGCATTTTCCGTCCCGCCGTGTTCATAGGGTGCTGCGCCGCCGTCCTCGGTCAGCGCAATGTTCGGGTGTTTCAGAATGTCGTATTTTTCGTCCATCACTGGGCGCTCACCACGGATAAACAAAAGGGCGTAACGGTTGTCCAGCATACGCACCTCGTCCGGCATCAGAAGCTCTCTGCCGCTGATCTGATAGTTCGTGCTGTAATTGCCGTTGCGCCCGGATGATTTGCCGTAGGTGTTGGTGTCGATGGTGGATTTGCCGAGATAGGATTCCGAGATCAGCTTGTGGGTCGAAGTTTCGTTGCCGCCGAGATAAAGGAACTCATCGCAGTTGCCGAGGATCGACTCCCATTCCTTTTCAAACAGCGCTTTGAGTGCCGCTACATTTTGCAGAATGATCGATACATACACATTGCGGGAACGCATGACCGCAAGGATCTTGGAGAAGTCCTCCGGCAAACTGACATTGCTGAACTCGTCCATCAAGAAGTGAACGGGAACGGGCAGACTGCCGCCGTATTTGTGGTCGGCCAGATAGAATAGCTGCTGAAAAAGCTGGGTATAAAGGATGCTGACCAAAAAGTTAAAGCTGGTGTCATTGTCGGGGATCAGGGCAAAGAGCGCCACTTTCTTTTCTCCGAGGGACGGCAGATCCAGCTCGTCCGTGGCGGTCAGCGCCGCCAGCGAGGACAGATTGAATTTCTCTAACCTCGCCGCCAGCGTGATCTGAATGGATTTCAGCGTTTTGGCGCTGCCGGAATGATAGTCCTTGTAATATTTCACGGCGATATGGTCGGGCTCCCGCATTTCCAGCCGCTCAAACAGCTCGTCCAGCGGTGAGGTGTATTCGTCGCAGTCCTCCCGCACATCCGCCGCACGCAGCATCTCCATGACCATCGGGAAGTTCTGCTCGTCGGGCGGCGCTTCGTATTTCAGATAGAAGATCAGTGCCAGCAGGAGCATAGATGCGGCGGTGTCCCAAAAGGGATCGTTGGACTGACTGCCTTTCGGCGTGGTGCTTTTGAACAGGTTGGTCACAAGCCGCTGCACATCATTGTCGTCCCGCAGGTAGACAAACGGATTGTAGCAGTGGCTTTTCTCCATATTCAGAAGATCCAGCACACGCACCTCATAGCCCTTTTGCCGCAGCAGGTGTCCCGTGCTTCGCAGCAGCTCACCCTTCGGGTCCAGCACGGTAAAGCTCGTGTTTGCCTGACACAGATTCGGCTTTGCGAAAAACCTCGTCTTGCCTGCACCGCTGCCGCCGACCACGACCGTATTGAGATTGCGGCGGTGCTTTCGCCCGTCCAGTCCCATACGGACATTCTGCGTGAAGATCTTGTTTTCCTCCGGCTCGGCTGCCCGGTATTTTCGGTTGACGGTTCGAGCCGAGCCCCACTTGGCCGAACCGTGTTCCTCGCCACGGCGGTAATTGCGGCGGGACGATAGAATGACACCCACCGCAAGCCCGTAAGCGCAGAGCAGAACGAGGACAGTTTTCAGACTGTCCCCGCAAAGCTCGATGTGAAACGGGTCGTTCATCACCGCGGGAAACCGGGCGACGATCTCCGGCAGACCGCCGTGGGCGGCAGGGGCGAGCAGCAGCCCCAGCCACACCACGGGGAGAATACCGAACAAGCAGAGGACAAGAGGGTTATTCTCTCGCTTCATCGTTTCGGCACCTTACCTTCTTTGCGGGGGCATCGATCACCTTCAAAAGAACTTCGTCAACAATGTCGGTGGGGCGTTCTTCCTCCAGCAGATCATTCCGCATTTCATTGAGGGCATTGACCACAACGCCGTGCTCATAGCGGTCAAGAGTCAATACCCGTTTTTCCTGTTTCCCCATATTCATCGCTCCTGTTCGCTTAAGCGGGGTGCTTTGCTCTGTTCCAGCGACCGCATCATCCTTGCGGAAATATCATAGGCGGTGTCCCGGATGTCGGTCAGCTCAGCACGGATCGTCTGCGGGTCATCGGTACGCAAAAAGTCGGCAGGCGTTTCAAAGGCATAGCCGCTCACCTCCACACCGAACTCTTTGCCAAGGATATAGGAAACGCACTGCGCCTTGAAACCGGTATTTTCTTCGGTGTATTCCTCGCCGGTCCGGGCAAGCTCCGCCTGCGCCAGCGCTTTGGACAGACCGCAGAAAAGGTCGTTTGCCGACAAGCCACGGCGGACAAAAACGGCGTTCTGCTCACGGTCATACACGGCATCGATGCCATTCGGCAGCTCATCCACGGACTGCACCGGCGTAGGACGCTTGTAGATCAGGGCATTCAGCAGCGCCCGTGCGTCATGGGAAACCGCCTGCGGCGTTCTCGTCCAGGCAGTGGTCTGCGAAATGTCATAGACCCGCTTGATGTTGTAGGACACGCCGATGCTGCCATCGTCACGGGTGTACTCGCCGTTGGACTCGACAATCTTGATGGGGCGGCCAAATTCCTGCCGCTTGATATACACGCCCTGATCCCGCCAGAAATCTTTGTCGCCCAGTCTGCGGGCGTCCGGCTTCGTGGCAAGGATCAGCAGGGCGTTGGTGGCAGAGTAGTTGCGGAAAGCCGCCTGCACATCCAGATAATCACGGAATTTGCTGCCGTCTGTGCAGATCGTCTCGGCGGTGGCATCAGCCAGAGCATAAACCTCGTCACGCTCCGCCTTTTTCTTCGCCGCCCACGCCTCCTTGTCAAATTCGTCGGTCTGCGGGACAGATTCAAAAATATCGTCAAAATTGCTCATCGGTCATCGCTCCTTTGATTTCTTCGTTTCCTTTCGGGAGGGCTGTTTGTGGGTGGTGGTCGGCTGCTTTTTCGGATCTTTCGCCGGGGTGGGTTCGGAAATGCTCGGCCCTGCCGCCTCTTTCTGCCTGCTCTCCCGGATTTCCCGCAATTCCTCACGGACAGAGGGGCGTTCTTCGGAAAATTTAGCAGTACCCTCGGCGGTTCTGCTTTGCTTCTCGGAGGTAGGCGCGGACGGACGGGATTTCTCCGTCTTTGCCGCCGCAGGGTTTGGGGATGCGTGCTCCTCCTTTTGGACGGGTGCGCCCAGCAGGTCATCCAGCAGGCGGTCATCTGCCGCCTTGTCGGGCTTCTCCTGCTCAGGGGCGGACGGGCCGGTTTTGTCCGCCTTGGCCTGCTCGATGTCCCGCTTGATGGAAACGGTATCGACCGTCGCCAGCTTGAACCGCTCCACGATGCGGTTGATCTTGGACGCATCTTCGGCACGCACCATAATGTCTACCATGCCGTCAGCGGAGCGCTCTTTGCCCCGCAGGGCGCAGTAAACAACGCCGTACCGCTTGGCCTCGGTCGCAAACTGTTTCAGATGCTCCTCGCTGACGGTGAACACTTTCAGCTCCTTGCCACTTTTGAGCATGGCTGAGAGCCGCTGGTGGCCTTTGGTCTTGTTTTTATCTCGATTTTTCCAGACAGCGTAGAGCATGGCAGCGATATTCTTTGCCGCCGAGCCGGTCAGCTTCAGGGCAACTTCCGTACCCTCCAGGCTGATCCGCACGACTTGCTCCGCTGCGTCACCGGAATTGTACATGGTCGGTTTTCTCCTTTCCTTTGATTTGCTCGTCCTCACGGACGGCTTTGATTTTCTCTTGGATCACGCCGGAGCGCTCGGCAATGCTGTCACATAAAACCACCCCCTTCCGCAGTGCGGCAAGCTCTTTGGAAAGTGCGGCGATCTGCGCCCTGACCTCCACCGCCTTTTCGGGATCGGACTTCACCGCCGCCGTCCGCTGTAATTTGTAGAGCTGCTGGCGCTTCTCGGTCAGAACTTCGATTTTTCCGTTCACCTCGTCACGGTAGCAAAAAAGCTGCTCGGCGGTATCGATCCGATGCCCGATAAGCAGCCTTGTTTCGGCGGTGATGGCATCCAACTTCAACAGATCCTCCCGCAGAAGAAAATGCAGCCGTTTTCTGCTTTGCGGCGGGCGGTTCTTCGAGAAGATACCCAGTAGATAGCAGTAGTGAACATACAGCGCCCGAAAGCCGGTCAGTTTTCGGGCGGTTTTCAAGCTGCCGATCAGCCTGACCCGCAGGATCTCCGGCTTCTGTTCGGGCATTCTCCGTTCGGGGCGGCTCTGGGATAAAATGCGCCTGCGGATGTTATCCAAAGAGTAGTCCTCACCAAAATTGCGCATCAGGCGCACAAATCGCTCCTTGCCCGGCGGTCTGACCGAAATATCCTTGCCGATCTTCACCGCATAGCCCTTTTTCCGCAGAGCGTCAAAAAACTGCCGCTCGGTCATGGCCTGCCGTATTGCCTCATCGATGTCAGAGCGGATCAGCCCACGCCAAGTGGGGCGCTGTTCCTGCTCGGCACGCCATTCGCCGTATTGCTTGCCCCGACCTTGCCGTGGATGCTCGATCACCGACAGCCCGTATTCCCGGCAAAGCTCATCGGAAACCGCCTGCATCTCGTGATAGTCCTTGCGTGTGCGATGGTATTTGATGCCGTCCGCAAAGGAAACTGTGTTGACGACAAAGTGATTGTGCAGATGATTTTCTTTGTCAAGGTGGGTGGCGA
>ERZ835541.1763-NODE-1763-length-19874-cov-13.597407_pt1 | contig 19874 bp, 13 predicted proteins | sample MGYA00519945_ERZ835541 | MGnify/ENA primary metagenome ERZ835541 (study PRJEB31850, sample SAMEA3708780) | human gut metagenome | biome: human gut; feature: human-associated habitat; material: faeces | place: China | collected 2014 ...
AGCATCTGCCGCACCTCGCTCACCGTATCGGCACTTAGAATTATGCGGTATTGCCTTCACAGCAAAACGGCGATGCTTTATTTGTGCACCGCTGTGTGATGTGTTATAATCCGATTTCGGATTTATATTATAGTCCGGGTTCGGATTTCTGTCAAGCGTTTCGGCACAAAAAATACCGCACAGCGTTTGAACTGTGCGGTATGTGCGGGTTTTCAGGCGTTATCAAAACCCTTGCCGAACACTTCGGTGGTGCTCAGCATGGACATAAAGGCGTTCAGGTGTTCCTTGTGGATAAACTCCCGCAGCTGCATTGCTTCGTGCCGGGTCAGGGTGGTATAGATAATGTAGCGCGGCTGGTTGGTGTATGCACCGTTGCAGGGGGTGTATGTTGCGCCGCGGTTCAGTTCCTTATTCACAAAGTCGCAGATTGGCTCCTTGTCGTCGCAGACGATCAAGATGGCTTTGCACATCTTCATGCGCTCCAACACCACGTCGATCATCAGGGATTTAACGGTAAGACCGACGAAAGAGTAAAGCGCGGTGTGCAGGTCAAACACAAAGCAGGCCGCCACCACCATGACCAGATCGGTCAAAAACAACGCCGCTGCAATGCTGTGCAGGTGGGTGTATTTTTCCACGATCAGGGCAATCACATCTGTGCCGCCGCTGGAAGCCCCCACGCTGAAGAGCAATGCCGAAGCAATGGCAGGCAGCGCAATGGCAAAAATCAGTTCCAGCATGGGCTGGTCCGACAAAGGCTCGTTGAGCGGGCAGGCCTTTTCCAACAGCATCAATTCCGCCGAAAGCACCACGGTGGCATAACCGGTGGTCAGCGCAAACTCTTTGCCCAAAAAAATCAGGCCCAGAAGCAGCATCAACATATTGACCACGGCGGAAAACTCACTGGCCGAAATCGGGGTCAGCTTGGCAACCAGTGCCGCCGCGCCGGTCACACCGCCAAAGACAAAGTTGTTGGGAAATTTGAAGAAATACACCCCCACCGCCATCATGCTGATGCCGAGCGTGATGATCGTATACTGCCGTACTATTTTCATCCATTTGCCTTTCATGGTCGGTTCCTTTCCGCTGGCTTTCCAGCGTTCTTACTCCACGGAAATTATAACACCAAATCCGCCGTTTGCCATCCCCTGCCCCGCCGGGTTTGAGGTTGGCTGTGCGTAATTTGCTTTTTTTATCGGATACAGTTTCGGGGGAACGCGCACCTTGTTTGGCCGTTTACGCGCCAAATGCTGAGTTTTGGCGGAAATTTGTTCGCCAGCGGCAGGCAAGGCAACTGAGCAAATTTGGTGCGCCGGGTAAAAAGTTTGCTATGATGCAAACAAAAAGACATGTGCGGGATTCCGGCACATGCCTTTGGGTAAAATCGTTATCCTTTTAGGTTGGCGGGTGCAGAGTGCGCCCCTACGGGGTGGGAGGCACGGCAAATGTTGATTGCCCATTATAAAATACACTACAGGGAGACGGGTATCCCACAAATTCTTACGCCTTTTTCTGGCTGGTGGCCAGAATCTTGTTAAAGCGGATAAAGAATGCGCTGCAGGTTACGGTTGCCGCGATGATATCGCTGACCGGCTCGGCCAAAAAGACAGCAAAAACCTTGTCCTGCAAAATCAGGGGCAGGATAAAGATCAGGGGAATCAGCAAAATCAGCTTGCGCAGGCAGGCCATGAACAGACTGATCTTGGCTTGGCCCAGCGCCACAAAACTCTGCTGGCAGGAAGCCTGGAACCCGGTGGAGAAAATGCCCGCCATGTAAACGCGCATGGCCCAGGCCGTGTACTGCACCAGTTCCGGATCGGTGGAGAAGATGCTCGCAAACATCTGGGGCACCAGCATGCAGGCGGCCCAGAACGCGACCGCATATACCACGCAGATGATGAACTGTAACCGGAATGCCCGTTTGACGCGGTCACCCTTGCCCGCGCCAAAGTTAAAGCTCATGATGGGCTGTGCGCCCTGGCAAAGTCCCTGTACCGGCATGCTGAGCAGCTGGGTGGCGCTGGTGATGATGGTCATGGCGCCGACGGCGATATCGCCGCCATAGCGTGCCAGGCTGGAGTTGAAGCTGATGGAAAGGATACTTTCGGTGGCAATCATCACAAAGGTGGAAACGCCCAGCCCAAGGCAGGGGCCGATGACTTTTCCCACCAGCGGCATGTTTTTCACGCTCAGGCGCAGCCTGGTGCGGCTGCCGGTCAAAAAGCGCAGCACCCACACCGCGCCCACCGCCTGGCTGATGACAGTCGCCGTGGCGGCACCGCGCACCCCCATATTGAGGGCAAAAATCAGAATGGGGTCCAGGATGATGTTGCACACAGCGCCGATCACGGTGGTCATCATGCTGAACGTGGCAAAGCCCTGGGTGGTGACAAAGGGGTTCATGCCCATAACGATGAGCACAAAAATGGTGCCGATGATATAGATGCGGGCGTAATCCAGCGCATAAGGCAGCGTTTTTTCGCTGGCACCGAACAGCACCAGCAGGGACGGCGCAGCGAAATAAAACACAACGGTCAGCACAGCCGCCAGAATCAGCAGCAGCGTAAAGCAGTTGCCCATGATCTTTTCGGCGGCATCGTCATCGCCGCGGCCCATGGCAATGGCCGCGCGGGGTGCGCCGCCGGAGCCGCACAGCATGGCAAACGCGGTAATCAGCATCAAAATGGGGGTAAACAGGCCAACGCCCGTCAGCGCGGATGCGCCGACCTCCGGCATATGGCCGATATAGATGCGGTCCACAATGTTATACAGCAGGTTTACCACCTGCGCCACCACAGCGGGCAGTGCCAGCTGAGCCAGCAGCCTGGGAATGCTGCCGCTCCCCATATCCCTGTTTTGCGTTGCAGCCATAATCAAAGTACCTCCTGCGTTTTTGTTGTAAAAAAAGTGGAGCAGTTCCCTGCTCCGCTTATTGTGTTGAAAGAATGGGTTCCGGATTGATGTTTTTATATTTTAGGTTCTCATTCCACGCACTTAACGATTTACTTTGCCCCCCGGCCGGCAAAGACGACCCATACGGTCTTGAAGAGGATCTTTATATCGCCCCACAGGCTCCAGTTATCAATGTATTCAACGTCCAGTTTGACAACGTCCTCAAAATCCTCAATATCGCTGCGGCCGCTGACCTGCCACAGGCCGGTGATGCCCGGTTTCATGGAAAGGCGGCGCTTGTGGTGGCTTTCGTACTGTTTATACTCGTCCAGCGTGGGCGGGCGGGTGCCGACAAGGCTCATATCTCCGCGCAGAACATCAAAGAACTGCGGCAGTTCGTCAATGCTTGTTTTGCGGATAAACTTACCCACCTTGGTAATGCGGGGGTCATCCTGCATTTTGAACATCAGGCCGTTCATCTCGTTCTGGGCCATCAGTTCCTTTTTGCGTTCCTCGGCATCCATATACATGCTGCGCAGCTTATGGATGTAGAAAACACGGCCATTGCGGCCCACTCGCTTCTGCTTAAAGAAGAGCGGGCCGGGGCTTTCCAGTTTCAGGGGGATGGCTGTAATGGCAATGATGGGGATGCTGATGATGCAGCCCACCAGGCTGCCCAAAATATCCATCAGGCGCTTCAGGATCTGGTCCCGCAGCTTGGGTTCAATGGTGGCCATGGTAACCAGGTTGCCGCCAGCGCAGCGGCCCAGATCGCGGCACAGGCGGGCGGAGCTGGTTTCGTTGCAGCAGCTTTCCTCGATGCGGTCCAGCAGCGGCATGCGGAAATGCACGGTCAGGCCCATGCTTTCCATCTCTTCCAGGTACGGGATAAAGGATTCGCCGCTGTCCATCGGAACATCGATATACACTTCATCCAAAGCGGCGCGGCGCAGCCAGTTCATAAAGGTATCATAATTGGCTTTTACTTCAATATTCTCCACCTTGGTACCGATTGCATCCCCCGTGGCTTCCAGCAGGGCCACACCGCACACACGGCGGGACCAGTCGTTGCTGATCTCACGGATCATCTTGCCTGCATGGTCACCGGTGGTAATAATGCCAACCAGCGTTTCGTTCTGGAGACTGTCAGGGGCTTTTACCAGCAGCTTTTTGAGCAGGCCATGGGCCGCCGGGAGCAGGAAGAGGTTAAACGACACGACCCCCACCAGAAAATAACGGGAATCCTGCAAAACCGCTTTGGACAGCGTCAGAAAAGCAGAATAGATCACCATCATCAGCAGGTTGGACTTGATGGAAAGTTTGGCTTCCTGCCCGCGGGTACGCTTGACAATGTTTTCCGTCTGGTCAAAACAGAAAAATGTAACGGTATAGGCCAGCACCAGCAAAACCAGCGCCTGAACCCAATCCAGAACACTGTAAGGCAGCAGCTGCCCCATAATGCCGCCAACGATCAGCCATGCCAGAATCACACTGGCGGCCAGAGCTGCAAGGTCTGTTAAAAAGACATAGACATACTGCAGCTTTTCGCGCTTTGTAATCATACCCTGTTTCCCTTTTCTTCCAAGTTTTCTTCATATCCCAGGCCCGCCGGCCTGCATACCACTGCGCCCCGTTGATAAGGCAGCACCAGTATTTTGTGGCAAAGCTACCGCAATGCCGTTTTGCCTGCAAGCCCGCAAAGGCCTTTTCCCCACAGGGCAAAACCAGCTTTTTTCTTTCCTCTTTATGTCATATGAATATTTACATTTTATCATATTAAGATGCGGCTTTCAATCATTTTAGCTATAATTATCAAAAAACAGCAGGATATATTGCATCTTGGGTCCGCGTCTTATTTTCATCGTTTTTTCGTGGATTTGTTTTTCGTTTTTGAATCTTCCTGCCCGACTTGCCAGCACCAGGCAGCGTAGAGTCTTTGTGGAATCACACAGTGCAGTGCCGCTGGCTTTCAGGCACAAAATGGCCGGGTGTGCGCGCAAGTCCCACATATTTACCGAATTTTTGCTTTTATTTTACTTTTTATATGGTATACTGAATATTAAGTGCAGTGTATCGGCACCGTTTGCCTGTACTCCCCGCCATGAAGGAGCATCCATTATGCCAGAGCCAAAAACACCAAATCAGAATTTTCCCCGCCTGACCATGCAGCAGGCGAAAGAGGAGATGGCCTGTTTTCAAAAGATTTATCCGCTGGTGCGGCTGGTGGATCTGAAAACACTAGCCACACAGCCCTGCTATGCTCCCTGGAAGGGCCGTGCCCCCTGCCGCAACTGCATTGGGCGCGAAGCACTGAACTGCAAAGGGAAAAAGTCTAAAATTGAATATCTTGGCTCCAAAGCATACCAGGCCACGGCCATTTATGTAGAAGTGGACGGTGTCCCCTATGTGATGGAGATGATTCAGCCGTTGGATGCTGACAGCCCGCTGACCCCCAATGAGGTGTATGAGCTGTACCGCGATGTGACGACCAGCGCTTACAACCGCCGTTATTACGAAGATCACCTGCGCCGCCAGCATATGGCCGCCGGTGTGGCCGTGATCGACCTGGACGACTTTAAGCTGTACAACGATACATTCGGCCACCATGCCGGTGATGTTGCGCTGGAAACCACCGCACATACCATCCAGGAGTGCATCCGCGACAGCGATATGCTGATCCGCTATGGCGGCGATGAGCTGCTGCTGGTGCTGCCGGATATTTCCGGTGACGACTTTGTGCGCAAACTGCGGCAGATCGGCCTGCTGATCCACGAAGCCGTGGTGCCGGGCTATGATAAACTGCAGCTTTCCGCCAGCATTGGCGGCGTGCTTTCAGCCGGGCGCACCATTGACGAAGCCTTCAAAGAAGCTGACAAGCTGATGTACCAGGCCAAGCTGCAAAAGAACACCGTTGTGACCGACCATGACTGCAATGTTCAGCCGGAAAGCACGATACACCCCCGCCGCAGCCAACAGCAGATTTTGATCGTGGACGATTCCGAGATGAACCGTGCGATTCTGGCGGAAATGCTGCACGATGAATACTGCATTATTGAAGCCAGCAGCGGCCGCGAGTGCATGAACGAGCTGGCCCGCCACGGCACAGATATTTTGCTGGTGCTACTGGATATCGTGATGCCGGATATGAACGGTTTTGAGGTGCTTTCCCAGATGGCGCACCAGAACTGGATCGAAGATATTCCCGTTATCATGATCTCCAGCGAGGATTCCAACGCGATCGTGCGCCGGGCGTATGAGCTGGGCGCATCGGATTACATCAGCCGCCCGTTTGATGCACACATTGTTTACCGCCGTGTGACCAATACCATCCGGCTGTACGCCAAGCAGCGCCGCCTGAGCACCATGGTTGCCCAGCAGTTTTATGAGCGCGAAAAGAACAACCGCATGATGATCAACATCTTAAGCCAGGTTGTTGAGCAGCGCAACGGCGAAAGCGGCCTGCATGTGCGGCATGTTCAGGTTTTGACGGATATTTTGCTGGACCGCCTGACCCAGAAAACTGACCGCTACCAGGTTTCCCGCGCAGAGCGTTCGCTAATCAACACGGCTGCCGCGCTGCACGACATTGGCAAAATTACCATTGACGATAAGATCCTGAACAAGCCGGGCCGCCTGACCAAAGAAGAATTTGACATTATGAAAACCCACACCCTGATCGGTGCAGAGATGCTGGACAACCTGGATCTGTATCGTGACGAGCCACTGGTCAAGATTGCTTACCAGATCTGCCGCTGGCACCATGAACGGTACGATGGCAAGGGCTACCCGGACGGGCTGGTGGGAGACCAGATCCCCATTTCGGCCCAGGTGGTATCGCTGGCGGATGCATACGATGCACTGACCAGCAAGCGGGTATACAAGGACGCTTACCCGCACAAGAAAGCTATCCAGATGATTATGAACAAGGAGTGCGGCGTGTTCAACCCGCTTTTGCTGGAATGCCTGCTGGACGTAGAAAGCAGGATCCAGGTTGCGATGAACACGTTCCCCCTCCCAGGTAAGTTTTACTGATTCTGAAAAATCTCAAAATAAAAAGACCGGGCTGGTGTTCCAACCCAGTGCAGAGCAGAAAGGTACTAAACCATGACGATCGAACAAGCATATGAAAAAATGGGTGCTGATTACAATGGTGTGCTAACCCGCTTTATGAGCGAAGCTCTTGTAACCCGCTTTGCCGGTAAGTTTTTGACGGATCCTTCGTTTGACGCCCTGAAAAACGCCCTGGCCGCCAAGGATGTTGCCTCCGCGTTCTGCGCAGCCCACACCCTGAAAGGCATCTGCCTGAATTTAGGGTTTGACAACCTGTACAAGCCTTCCAGCGAATTGACTGAATTGCTGCGCGCCGGTACGTTGGACGGCAGTGAGGAGCTGATGAAGCAGGTGGAAGATCAGTACGCCGTTACCATCAACGCACTGCATGAAGCTTTGGGCAAGTAATGTCTGCCAAAATAGCACCATACAAAATAAACACCACGGCCCTGCCTGCCCGGACGGATACAGGCAGGGCTGTTGTGCTGTATCGTTTGTCTTCGCAATTTTCGATGATCCAAATCACACAGGGCAAATACAGCCTGCGGGAACACGGTAGAGGTACCGGCGCGGCCCACACCGTGGATCCGTAATTTATATCTTCCACCCGCCCCCATTCTTCCCCAACCTCCACATAAAAACAAAACAATAAAGCCCTCTTCCCAAGGAGCAGCTGGGGAGAGGGCTATATTGTTTTGATGCAGGCAATGAAAGGTGCAGAGCAAACACCTGAAACGGAGAACTGCCTGACTTTGACAGGAGCAGGGAGCAAGCCTGTTCCTTTTCTGGGCCACGGCGATGGGAGGCATTCCATGCGCCGTCAGCAAAAGCGGCCCTGTCGGTTAGTCCTCACTAACCATGCGTATACTATACCATGTTTCAAGTGGTTCGTCAAGCACTTTTTATCTGTTTTTGAAATAAATTTTCGCGTTTAGCGGCACAGCTTGCCTTACTTTTTGAAATCCGGATAATCCTTGATGCAAAGCAGCTCTTCAGCGCGCTGAACCGCTTCCTCGCTGGGCGGCTGAATGCCATCCAGGCTGTAGGTGATGCCAAGTTTTTCCCACTTGAACAGGCCAAGGGTATGGTAGGGCAGCACCTCCACGCGGCGCACGCTGCCAAGGGATTTGATAAAATCGCTCATCTCCCGCAGCTCGGCTTCATCGTCCGTCAGCCCGGGCACCAGAACGTGGCGGATCCACATGGCTTTGCCATGTTCGCCCATCCAGCGCGCCATATCCAGAATGGGGGTGTTATCGCAGCCAGTCAGGGCCTTGTGGCGGTCCGGGTAAAAGGCTTTCAGGTCCAGCATCACCAGGTCGGTGTTCTGCATCAGGGTCTCAAACTTGGAATAGAACGGTTCCGCGGTGGTGTAGGGCTGGCCGGCGGTATCCAGGGTGGTATGCACGCCCTGCAGTTTGGCCAGGCGGAACAGCTCCGACACAAAGTCGATCTGTAACAGCGGTTCACCGCCGCTGACGGTCAGGCCACCGTTATTTTTCCAGTAAGTGCGATAGCGCAGGGCTTTTTGCAGGGCCTGGGCCGGGGTTTGCTGCTCCCCAATGGTGCAGGGCCAGGTTTCGGGGTTATGGCAATAGCGGCAGCGCATGGCACAGCCCTGCACAAACAGGACATACCGCACGCCGGGGCCATCGACAAGGCCGAACGTTTCGACCGAATGGATGCGGCCGGTGATGGGGGTGTTTTGCTCCATGGAATATTACCTCTTTTGCGGTTGGTGTTGGGTTTGGGATGTGGCAGGGTCGGGTGACCCCGCCCTACTGGGGTATACGCATTTTTCAACGTGTGACTGGGCTGGAGTCCTGCGTTTCCTCCACTATTATACCACGCATTTGCCCAAAAAGCCCGCGGCCGCAAAACGCAGCCGCGGGCCTTGTATGCTAGTCGACAGTCACGCCGCAGCAATTACATCTTCTTGTGGCAGGTACGAGCAATAACGTCCATCTGCTGTTCGCGGGTCAGGTCAATGAACTTGACGGCATAGCCGGAAACACGGATGGTGAAGTTGGCGTACTCTTCCTTCTCCGGGTGCTCCATGGCGTCGATCAGCTTTTCAGTGCCAAAGACGTTGACGTTCAGGTGGTGGGCGCCCTGGTCAAAGTAGCCGTCCATAACCTGGACCAGGTTCTCAACGCGCTCGCCCTCGCTGTGGCCCAGAGCGTCGGGGTTGATGGTCTGGGTGTTGGAGATGCCGTCCAGAGCCCAGTGGTAGGGCAGCTTGGCCACGGAGTTCAGAGAGGCCAGCAGGCCGTTCTGCTCTGCGCCGTAGCTGGGGTTGGCACCGGGTGCGAACGGGGTGAAGGCCGCACGGCCATCGGGCAGAGCGCCGGTGTACTTGCCGTAGACCACGTTGGAGGTAATGGTCAGGATGGAGGTGGTAGCCTCGGAGTTGCGGTAGGTGTGGCGCTTCTTGATCATCTCAAGGAAGGTGCGCAGCAGCCAGACGCCGATCTCGTCGGCACGGTCATCGTCGTTGCCGTACTTCGGGAAGTCGCCCTCGACCTCGAAGCCGGTGGCAAGACCCATCTCGTCGCGCACGACCTTGACCTTGGCGTACTTGATGGCGCTCAGGGAGTCGATGACGTGGGAGAAGCCGGCGATACCGGTGGCGAAGGTGCGGCGGACATCGGTGTCGATGAGGGCCATCTCAGCCTCTTCGTAGTAGTACTTGTCGTGCATATATTGGATGAGGTTCAGCACGTTGACGTACAGGCCGGCCAGCCAGTCCAGCATCTGGACGTACTTGGGCAGCACCTCGTCGTAGTTCAGGTACTCGCCGGTGATGGGGGCGTAGTTGGGGCCGCACTGCTCGTGGCTCTTCTCGTCCACACCGCCGTTGATGGCGTAGAGCAGGCACTTTGCCAGGTTGGCACGTGCGCCGAAGAACTGCATCTCCTTGCCGGTCTGGGTAGCAGACACGCAGCAGCAGATGGAGTAATCGTCGCCCCAGACGGGCTTCATGACGTCGTCGTTCTCGTACTGGACGGAACTGGTGTTGATGGACACCTTGGCGGCGTACTTCTTGAAGTTCTCAGGCAGAGCAGAGGAGTACAGAACGGTCAGGTTCGGCTCCGGTGCAGGGCCCATGTTCTCGAGGGTATGCAGGAAGCGGTAGCAGTTCTTGGTGACCATGCTGCGGCCGTCCATGCCGATGCCGCCCACTTCCAGCGTTGCCCAGACGGGGTCGCCGGAGAACAGCTGGTTGTAGCTGGGGATGCGGGCGAACTTGACCATGCGGAACTTCATGACCATGTGGTCGATGAGCTCCTGAGCCTCGCTCTCGGTCAGGATGCCCTTGTCCAGATCGCGCTGGATATAAATATCGAGGAAGGTGGAGATGCGGCCCACGCTCATAGCGGCGCCGTTCTGGGTCTTGATGGCGGCCAGATAGCCGAAGTACAGCCACTGGCAGGCTTCCTTGGCGGTCTTTGCGGGCTGAGAGATGTCGCAGCCGTAAGCCTCGGCCATCTTCTTCATGCCCTTCAGGGCGTTGATCTGACGTGCGATCTCCTCGCGCAGGCGGATGACGTCATCGGTCATGGTGCCGTCGCCGCAGTTGGCGAAGTCTTCCTGCTTGAACTTGATAAGGGCGTCGATGCCGTACAGTGCCACACGGCGGTAGTCGCCGACGATACGGCCACGGCCATAGGTGTCGGGCAGGCCGGTGATGATGTGGGTGTGGCGGGCGGTCTTCATCTCGGGGGTATAGGCATCGAACACAGCCTGATTGTGGGTGCGGGTGTAGTCGGTGAAGATCTTGTGCAGCTCTTCAGAGGGCTGGTAGCCGTAGGTAGTGCAGGCCTGCTCCGCCATCTTGATGCCGCCGTAGGGCATGAATGCACGCTTCAGGGGCTTGTCGGTCTGCAGGCCGACGATCTGCTCAAACTCTTTCAGGCTCTCGTCGATGTAGCCGGGGCCGTATGCGGTCAGACCGCTGACGACCTCGGTCTCCATATCCAGCACGCCGCCCTTGGCACGCTCGGCCTTCTGCAGCTTCTGCAGTGCGCCCCAGAGCTTATCGGTGGCCTCGGTGGGGCCAGCCAGGAAAGACTCGTCGCCGTCATAAGGGGTGTAGTTCTTCTGGATAAAGTCGCGGACGTTGACTTCCTCTTTCCAGATGCGGCCCTCAAAGCCTTCCCACTGTTCAAAATCGATCATTGGAACCTCCTTGCTCCGTTCCTGACGCTCTAACCGATCTGCTTTGCAATAATTAGTTAGAGCAGTCTAACTGTTCTGCCTTAAAAAAGCCGCCGATTGCGGTTTCTGAAAGACAGGGTGGTACAGGGCGCAGAGGTATTTGGATGGCAACCCCTGCGCTGTTTATGAGCCGCTGCAGACAGGCAATCGAGTCCGACTGCAACGGCCTGACACTATAATAACAGTGATTCTCAGAAAAAGCAAGAGGAAACCTGTGGATTTTCTACAAGAGATGGCGGTTTTTGTTATGAAAAATGCTCATGGAGGCCGCCGGAGAAAAATTTTTTGAAAATTTGAAAAACGGGCTTGACAGTCATGACAAACTATGGTATCCTGTTGTCACGGCGAGGTTAGTTAAACCTAACTGAAGCTCCTCCGATTCACCGCAAAGGGATGCCTGCAACTCTCTTTGAGGCGATTCGGTTCCTCCATTCCATTCTCCTATTTATTAAAAAGAGAAAGCGGCTTATGGTTTGCTCCGCTTTCCCTGCGCACAGCGCGGGGCGCTCTGGTACGGCGCTCTGTGCAAAAAAGTACAAAATGCGGGACACACAGACTTGACCACCTGTGCGCCCCGCTTTTTGTTTTGCAAAGGGAGAGGCATAACGTCGGCGATGACAGATAGAAAGAGCTGTCTCTTGACACCCCGGGTGAGTGTACTATAATAAGGTGTGTCGGAAAAACGAGAAAAGTTGTTTTTCTTCGGAACGATAAAATGGGAGGAAATGAATGAAAAAATTAGCGAGGGCCATCGTGAAGATGCGCAGGCTCATCCTCATCGCGGCGGTCCTGCTGCTCATCCCGGCGGCAGTGGGAGCCATCGCCACGCCCATCAACTACGACATCCTTTCTTACCTGCCCCAGGAGCTGGACTCCCGCGTGGGCCAGCTGCTGCTGGAAACAGACTTCCATCTGGCCTCCACCAACATGATAACCGTGGAGGGGATGCCCACCAACGAGCTGCTGGCCATGAAGGCCGAGATCGACGAGGTGCCGGACGTGCTGAACACCTTCTGGCTCAGCGACGTGCTGGACCCGGCGGTGCCGACGGAGATGCTGCCGGCGGATGTCCAGCAGTTTATGTTCGGCAAGAACGACTCCACCATCCTCATCGTCCAGCTGGGCGGCTCCAGCGTCAGCGAGGAGACGATGCAGGCCGTGGCCCAAATCAAGAAGATACTCCGGAAGGACTGCTTCTTCGGCGGCATCAGCGTCATCCTGAGCGACACCAAAGAGCTGGTCATGGGCGAGATGCCCTGGTATGTGCTCTGCGCCGTGGGCGGCTGTCTGCTGGTGCTGTTCCTCTCGCTGGAAAGCTGGCTCACGCCGTTTTTGTTCATGCTGGGGCTGCTCTTCCCGCTGGTCTATAACTTTGGCACGAATATTTTCCTCGGTCAGGTCTGCTTTATCACCGTGTCGCTGGCGGCTGTTCTGCAGCTGGGCGTGACGATGGACTTCTCCATCTTTCTGCTCCACCGCTACGACGAGGAAAAGAAGCTCTGTGCCTCCAACGAAGAGGCCATGGAGAACGCCATCTGTAAGACTATGAGTTCCATCACGGCGTCCAGCCTGACGACCATCGCGGGCTTTCTGGCCCTCTGCGCCATGCAGCTGAAGCTGGGCGCAGACCTCGGCATCGTCATGGCAAAGGGCGTGGCGCTGGGCGTCATCTGCACCATCGTCATCCTGCCCTCGCTCATTCTCTTCTTCGATCAGTGGGTGGAAAAATACCGCCACCGCACCTTTATTCCCAAGCTCACCCGCCTGAGCCATTTTGTCTCGAAGCACCCGATGCCCGTCGTGGTGGTGTTCGTCCTGCTGATGATCCCCTTCGGGCTGGCCCAGAGCAAGACCGATATTTACTACAACATTTTTGCCGCTCTTCCGCAGGATATGCCCGGCATCGTGGGTACGAACAAGCTGGGCGAAGACTTCGGCATGATGACCAGCCACTTCATCCTCGTCCGGGAGGAGCTGACCGCCTCTCAGGTGTCCACCCTCTGCGATGAGATCAAGGAGGTGGACGGCATCACCCAGGTGGTGAGCCTCGACTCCATCACCGGCCCGGGCTTTGAGACGGAACTTCTGCCCGACGAGCTGCTGAACATCGTCCAGAACGGCGGTTACAAGCTCATCCTCGCCAATGGCCGTTATAAGTCGGGCAGCGACGCGCTGAACGCGCAGGTGGACGAGCTGGTCCGCCTCGTCAAGGAGGCGGACCCCGAGGGCCTTGTCACCGGCGAGGGTGCCATGATGAAAGACCTGGTGGAGATCGCCGACGAGGACTTCAAAAATGTCAACATCTGGTCCATCGCGGCGGTGCTGGTCATCATCGCGCTGTCCTTCCGCAGCCTGTCGGTGCCGGTGCTGCTGGTGGCCAGCATCGAAGCGGCCATCGCCATCAACATGGGCATCCCGTACTTCATCGACGACTCGCTGCCCTTCATCGCCAGCATCGTCATCGGCACCATCCAGCTGGGCGCGACGGTGGACTACTCCATCCTCATGACCACCCGCTACCGCGAAGAGCGGCTGGCCCTCCGCTCGCCCAAGGCGGCGGCACAGCAGGCCCTCGAGCACTGCAGCCAGAGCATCCTGACAAGCGGCCTGACCTTCTTCGCGGCCACTTTCGGCGTCGCGGCCATCAGCAAAGTGGAGCTGCTGGAAAGCATCTGTAGGCTCATCTCCCGGGGTGCGCTCATCAGTATGGTGGTCATCCTGCTGGTGCTGCCCGCCGGCCTGATGCTGCTGGACGGCCTCATCTGCCGCACCACCTACCACTGGCTCAACGCCCCCAACGCTGCAAAGGAGTGAATGCTATGAGAGAAACTCGGAATTTTCTGCGCCGCGCTGGCTCTGCGGCGCTTGCCCTGACCCTGACGGTCAGCCTCTGTCAGCCCGCCTTTGCGGCGACCAAGGCACCCTTCTCGAAGGATGAGACGGTGTATGCCGTCATGGCAGCGGACGGCTCTGTCACCAAGACCACCGTCAGCGAGCATCTTTACAATGCCGACGGCCTCGCCGGTGTAGAGGACAGGTCTACCCTGAAAAATATCGTGAACACCGAGAGCTTCGCCGAGTACACCCGGAACGGCGATACCCTCGTCTGGAACACTGACGACACCGATGTTTACTACAAGGGCGACACGGACCGTCAGCTGCCCATCTCTGCCAAAGTGACCTACACGCTGGACGGCAGGACCGCCCCGCTCAGTGAGCTTCTGGGCCGGAGCGGCCACCTCGTGCTCACCATCGACCTGACCAACCATGAGACCGGCAAAGTGACCGTGAACGGCAAAGAGCGCACCATCGTCACCCCGCTGGTCACGGCGGTGGGCGTCGTGCTGGGCGAGGATGCCAGCAGCGTCAACGCCGTGAACGGCCTGCTGGAAAGTGCGGCCAAGAGCAGCGTCGCGGCCTTCGTCACCCTGCCGGGCGTGAAGGATTCCCTCGACGGCCTGCTTCCCGAACAGGTGAACGGCGTGGCCGAGTACTTACAGGACAGCGTGACCGTGGAGGCCGACGTGGAGTCGCTGACGGCGCCTCAGATCCTGCTGGCCTGCGCGGCGAGCGCCGAGGCACTGGGGCAGGGAGATGAGGTCTTCGACCTCGACAGCCTCAACGATTTGACCGACGGCATCGCGGCGCTGAATGATGCCATGAACCAGCTGCTGAACGGTGCGTCGCAGCTGAAAGCGGGTGCGGCACAGCTTGCCGCCGGTTCGCTGGCTCTGCTGGAGGGGGCCAACCAGCTGGACAGCGGCCTCGGCCAGCTGACGGAAGGGCTGGACACCCTGACGTCCAACAACGCCGCCCTGACTTCCGGCGCACAGCAGGTGGCCGACGGCGTGCTGGACTCCGCCAGCCAGACCCTCATGGAGAACGGCCTCATCGACACCCCCATGACGTGGGATACCTATGAAGCCGTCATTGACGACATACTCTCGCTGGGCGACAAGACGCTGGCGGCAGGCCGCAGAAAGATGGTGCGCACCATCTGGGAGCAGGCTCCGCAGTTCAAGGCCAGCCAGCTGGACATCGCGCTCTACCTCGCGGCCACCCGGACCGACCACGACCTTGAGGCCGCTCTGCGCCTGATGCAGAGCTTTTCGCCCGATTTCATCATGGGCTGGCTGAAAAAGCTCACCGACAGCGACGCCCAGCAGAAGATCCACGACGAGCTGGTCTATCAGACCGCCAACAGCGAGGATATGGCCAGCGTCCGCGCCCTGAAAGAAAATCTGGGCCAGATACAGCTCTTCGTGTCCAGCGTCGGCCAGTACGCCGACGGCGTGGCTGCGGCCGCTGACGGCGCACACGCCGCCAAGGACGGAAGCGCTCAGCTGGCCGGCGGCGCATCCGCCCTGTATGACGGTGTGCTCCAGCTCCAGAACGGCACCGACCAGCTCAGCGGCGGCCTCGTGCAGTTCAACGACGAGGGCATTTCTCAGCTCACCGGTGCGCTGGACGCCGACCAGCTCCACGCCCTGCAGACTGTGGTGGAAGAGATGACCGGCCGCCTCGCCGACTACACCAGCTTTGCCGGTGTACCCGAGGGTGCGTCCAGTCGGGTGAAGTTCCTCTACAAGACCGCCGAGACGCCCGCCGAAACGGCTCCGGTGGAGACGGCGGCAGATAACGCCTCGGAGGGCAATTTCTTCCTCCGCCTGTGGCACCGCCTGCTGGCCCTGTTCGGGCTTTGAACCGGCAAGATCATGCCTCCTGCCCCCGGCCTCGGAGCCCAGAACGCTCCCGGCCGGGGGCTTTGTTTGTGCGGAATTCTTGAATTTTGGACCCTTGATTTGTGGTAATTTACAAAAATCGAACGTCCTATTGACAAATATATGGGGGGGGGGGTAAAATAAGCTCGAGCCAGCCCTTAGCCATAGCAGGGCATGGCGAACAAAGGCTTATTATATGGAGGATGCAAACAAATGAAAATGCTGAAAAAATTGCTGGCCGTTGTGCTGACCGGAGCGATGGCCCTGACCCTTTTCACGGCCTGCGGCAGCAACGCTGTGAGGGACAAGGACATTGCAGATGCCCTGAATAACATCGTTAAGCTTAATGATTCAGAAGTTACCTTTACGCCCCGGGCGAAAGAGCGGGAGATGGCCCAAAAACTTGCTGCACTGCTCGAGAGTCATTCGGAGGACGATAGCGATAGCACTGAGCTGAATGCAAAGATCAAGAAGGCCCTTGGAATCGATGTGGGCGGTGTGAATGAAAAAAGCCGATATGTCTGGGCTGCAAATCCAGTGGCGGATGGAATCGGAGCTGCCGGACAGGCTCATCAGATTATGAGGTGGATACTTGATCGAGATGCCGCTATGAATGAAGGAAAACTGGAAGGCACAAATCCCGCAAACGACCGCTACATGGGTACTGCACTCTGCAAGATACTCGATAATGAGAGCGGCAAGCTGGTAACAGTGCGTGTCATCGTGATTACCGCAGAGCCTGTGGACAAAAAATAAGTACCGCAGCGCCCCGGAAAAGCATGATTTTTTTCCATAAAAAATGACAGCAGGCCCTGGAGCATATCGCTCCGGGGCCTTGCTGTTTTTTGGGTTTGGGTCATGGGCGGGGGCAGCTTCTTCCTCCGCCTGTGGCACCGCCTGCTGGCCCTGTTCGGGCTCTGAACCGGCAAGATCATGCCTCCCGCCCCCGGCCCGGAGCCCAGAACGCTCCCGGCCGGGGGCTTTGTTTGTGCAGCATACTCAAAACAGCGGTTGATTATTTGTGGCAGTTCACAAAAAATAAACGTCCCCTTGACAAATCTATAGGGGGGGGGGGTAAAATGAAACAAAATGAACCCTGCTGCCTGTCAAGGCAGGGCAAACACCGTTTACTTTATGGAGGAATCAACCGATGAAGATGCTGAAAAAACTGCTGGCCGTTGTGCTGACCGGTGCGATGGCCCTGACCCTTTTCACGGCCTGCGGCGGCAACGCTGTGAATGACAAGAACATTGCGGATGCTCTGAATGACATCGTCAAGAGTTCAGTTGCAGCCGGACTGACCAAGGATTACACCTTTAAGCCCCGGACGGATGAACAAGCGATGGCAAAAGCTATCGCTGCGTTGTCCGAGGCGGAGTGGAACACAAAGGGGGATGGGGACAATAAATTTTCTGGGCCAGTCATGAAGATTCTTGGGCTCAATGAGGGCGGCAAAAATGAAACAAGCCGCTTTGTTTGGTGCGGAGCAGTTATTGCCGATGAGATCGGAACAACCGGACAGGCTCATAATGTGATGAATAATATCCTGAGCCAAAAAGCTGCGAATGCAGATAAGCTGACAGGCAAAGAACCCGGAAACATCCGCTACATAGGCACTGCACTTGGTACTCTGACCATTCACGGAAAGCAGACAACGGTGCGCTTCATCGTAGTCACCGCAGATGCTGAGGACCCGCAGCACCCCGGAAAAGCATGATTTTTTTCCATAAAAAATGACAGCAGGCCCTGGAGCATATCGCTCCGGGGTCTTGCTGTTTTTTTGGTTTATGTCGGGCAGAGGGTCAGGCCTCGCCGATGGGGTCGGAAGCCGGGCGGATGTCCAGCAGGTACTTTGCGCCGCGTCTCGAGGACGTTCCGGGAGACCAGGAGCTTTACGGCTTCCCGCACTGTGCTGCGGCCTACCTCTTTTATTTTACACGAACCAGCGACCCGACCACTTCGCAATGTGCGCTGTGGGGGAACATATCCACCGGCGTGAAGCCTTCGGCGCGGTAGCCTTTCTGGGTCAGCAGAGCGAGGTCGCGGGCCATCGTCTCGGGGTTGCAGCTGACGTAGACCACCCGCTTCGGGGCCATGCGGGCCACGCTCTCGATGAACTGCGGGGTGGAGCCCTCCCGCGGCGGGTCCATGAAGATCACGTCCGCACGCTCTCCGGCTGCGGCGGCTTCGCTGATCCAGCGGGTGGCGTCGGCGGCAAAGAAGCGGGCATTCTTCACGCCGTTGTGCTTTGCGTTGCCGATGGCATCCTGCACAGCGTCGCGGTTCAGCTCCACACCCACCACCTGCTTTGCGTGGTCGGCAGCCGTCAGGCCGATGGTGCCGATGCCGCAGTAGGCGTCCAGCACCACTTCTTTCCCGGTGAGATGCGCCGCTTCCACAGCCAGACCGTACAGCACCTCGGTCTGGCTGTGGTTGATCTGGTAAAAGCTGCGGGGGCTGAGGGCATAGGTCTTGCCGCAGAGGGTATCCAGAATATAACCCTTGCCGTACAGCACCTTTTCCGCATCACCCAGCACGACGCTGGTCTTGCGGGGGTTCACGTTCTGCACCACGGTGGTCACGGTGACCCCTCGCTTTTCGGCTTCTGCCAGCAGAGCCTTGACAAAGTTCTTGGCTCCGGGCAGCACCGGCTGGGCCGTCACCAGTACTACCATCACCTGCCCAGTGGCCACGCCCCGGCGCAGCAGACAGTGGCGCACAAGGCCGGTGCCCTTGTCTTCGTTATAGGGCTGATAGCGGCAGGCAATGGCCGCCGCCCGCACGGCCTCCATGGTCTTGTCCAGCACTTCGTCCTGCAGCAGGCAGCGTTCCACCGGCAGCACCTTGTGACTGTTCGCTGCGTAGATGCCGGAGGTGAGTTTTCCACCCCAGCCGGTGGTGAAGGTGGAAATCACCTTGTTGCGGTAGTGGTAAGGGTTTTCCATGCCGCGGATGGCGTTCACCGGGCCGTACTTACCCAGCAGCTTTTTCACGGTGGCTTCCTTCTGCTTCAGCTGCTCGGCATAGTCCAGCCCCAGCAGCGGGCAGCCGCCGCAGTTCTTGGCTCTCAGCTTGCAATCCATGTTTCTCTCTCCTTTTACCCGTAGGGGTCATACAGATCGTATTCTTCCGCTTCCAGGTGCTTTTCCTCCAGCACCTTCATGGCCTGTTCCAGTTCGCTCTGCCCGCAGCCGCTCTCGCTGACCAGCGCCCGCACGGCTGCGGCAAGGTCCCCGCCAAAGAGGGTGTCCAGCCGCTGGCGCATGCTCCACACACCGTAGGCACGCTGGGTGACCGTGGCCGCATAAATGTTGTGGTTGCCCTGCTTTCCGCTTTTCACCCAGCCTTTTTCTTCCAGCCGGTACAGAAAATTGAGCACCGTGGCCGGGGCCCAACCCTTACCGCGGAGTTTTTCGTCAATATCCCGCCGGGTGGCGGGTTCCCGGCAGGCCCATACCGCCAGCATGACCTGCTCCTCGGCCGCCGACAGCGGCCGCAGCCGGTCCGGGAGTCCGTACATCTGCGCAGCTTCTCCTTTCGCGTTTTTTCTTTTACATTTGTCTCTGTTGTTCCATTATACCGGGTTTTGTCGGAAAAGGCAAGAGGTAGAAATCCCGATGAAATCAGGCTATTTCAGCCTATTTTTACAGTTGTCTCTGTTTTTGTCTTTGCTCGGCGTACATTTGTGTGCTTTGTGCCTGCACAGGGGCTTTTCCGGCAGTATCTTTGTGCAAAGATGCTCTTGTTTTCGTGCCCGCAAAACCGGTATACTACGGCTACGGAAATGATCCAGAAGGCATCGCAAAACAGTCGATGCTTCGTGATACAGGAAAGGGAGAGTTCATTATGGCACGAGTATACAACTTCAGCGCAGGCCCCAGCATGCTGCCCGAGAAGGTCCTCCGGCAGGCACAGGCAGAGCTGCTGGAATACGGCGACAGCGGCCAGAGCGTGATGGAGATGAGCCACCGCAGCAAGTGGTTCGACGCCATC
>ERZ835541.1798-NODE-1798-length-19551-cov-6.585453_pt1 | contig 19551 bp, 8 predicted proteins | sample MGYA00519945_ERZ835541 | MGnify/ENA primary metagenome ERZ835541 (study PRJEB31850, sample SAMEA3708780) | human gut metagenome | biome: human gut; feature: human-associated habitat; material: faeces | place: China | collected 2014 ...
AAGAACAGCGGTCCGAAAGGTGAAGTTAAAGACCTGAAGAAGCGAATTGCGGGAATTGAGGCCGGCACAATAGAGTGCGCGGATAAAGAAGCCGAGATTGCTACTTGCAAAGCTAAGATAGTGGAAGCGGAAAACAAGCTTTTCAAACCTGTCATCGGTTGTGAAATGTATGTTGCGCGCCGCACTATGGACTTAAAAGAAGGTAAGCCCGACCAAAGTGGTTATCACTTGATTGTATTGGCTAAGAATGAAAAAGGTTATCATAATCTTATTAAATTAGTATCGCACGCATGGACACGCGGATATTATATGCGCCCGCGTACTGATCGTAGCGAACTGGAAAAATATCACGAAGGACTTATTGTTTGTTCGGCCTGTCTTGGTGGTGAAGTGCCGAAGCGGATTACTGCCGGGCAATTTGCAGAAGCCGAAGAAGCCATACAATGGTATAAGAACCTGTTTGGGGATGATTATTATCTGGAGATGCAGCGTCATAAAGCGACTGTTCCCCGTGCTAATCACGAATGTTATCCGTTGCAGGTAAATGTGAACAAATATCTGATTGAATATGCTAAGAAGTTCAATGTCAAACTAATTTGTACGAATGATGTTCACTTTGTAGATGAAGAGAATGCGGAAGCGCACGACCGTTTGATCTGTTTGAGTACCGGTAAGGATTTGGATGATCCTACCCGTATGCTTTACACCAAACAAGAATGGATGAAGACACGCGAAGAGATGAACGAACTCTTTGCCGACGTGCCCGAAGCATTGAGCAATACACTGGAGATTCTTGATAAGGTAGAATACTACTCGATCGACCATGCACCTATCATGCCGACTTTCGCCATTCCCGAAGATTTCGGAACAGAGGAGGGGTATCGGGCGAAGTTTACAGAAAAAGACTTGTTCGACGAGTTTACTCAAGATGAACATGGTAATGTGGTATTAAGTGAAGAGGATGCGAAAGCAAAAATTAAACGCTTGGGTGGTTATGATAAACTTTATCGTATAAAACTTGAAGGAGATTATTTGGCAAAACTGGCTTTTGACGGAGCTAAAAGAATTTATGGTGAACCTCTAACGGAAGAAGTCAAAGAACGAATGAACTTCGAATTGTACATCATGAAAACGATGGGTTTCCCCGGATACTTCTTGATTGTACAGGACTTTATCAATGCGGCACGTAAGGAACTGGGTGTGTCGGTAGGTCCGGGACGTGGTTCGGCAGCAGGTTCAGCAGTGGCTTATTGTTTGGGTATTACGAAGATAGACCCTATCCAATATGATTTGCTGTTTGAACGTTTCTTGAATCCAGACCGTATTTCCTTGCCCGATATTGATGTGGACTTTGATGATGACGGTCGTGGTGAGGTACTTCGTTGGGTGACAAATAAATATGGTCAGGAAAAAGTTGCTCATATTATTACGTATGGTACTATGGCGACAAAGATGGCTATCAAGGATGTCGCGCGTGTACAAAAGCTACCTTTGTCAGAATCCGATCGTTTGTGTAAACTGGTTCCTGACAAGATTCCTGACAAGAAACTTAATTTGCCGAATGCCATTGCTTATGTTCCCGAATTGCAAGCAGCGGAAGCGTCATCTGATCCTCTATTGCGGGATACGATCAAGTATGCCAAAATGCTTGAAGGCAACGTGCGTGGTACAGGTGTACATGCTTGCGGTACGATTATTTGCCGTGATGATATTACTGACTGGGTACCTGTCAGCACTGCTGATGATAAGGAAACGGGCGAAAAGATGCTTGTTACCCAGTATGAAGGCTCGGTGATTGAAGATACTGGGTTGATTAAGATGGACTTCCTCGGTCTGAAAACTTTGTCTATCATCAAAGAAGCTGTTGAAAATATCCGTTTAAGTCGTAATGTTGAAGTGGATGTCGATGCGATAGATATTTCTGATCCGGCTACTTATAAATTATATAGTGACGGACGTACGATTGGTACATTCCAGTTTGAATCTGCCGGTATGCAGAAGTACCTGCGCGAATTGCAGCCTTCTACATTCGAAGATTTGATTGCCATGAATGCCCTTTATCGTCCGGGACCGATGGATTATATCCCTGATTTTATTGATCGTAAACATGGACGCAAGCCGATTGAGTATGATATTCCTGTAATGGAAAAGTACTTGAAGGATACGTATGGAATTACGGTCTATCAGGAACAGGTGATGCTTCTGTCACGTTTATTGGCAGACTTTACTCGTGGTGAGTCTGATGCGCTCCGTAAAGCGATGGGTAAGAAGTTGCGTGACAAGTTGGATCACATGAAACCTAAATTTATTGAAGGTGGGCGTAAGAATGGACACGACCCGAAAGTGCTTGAGAAGATTTGGACAGACTGGGAAAAATTCGCGTCTTATGCTTTCAATAAATCACATGCTACTTGTTATTCGTGGGTAGCTTACCAAACAGCCTATCTAAAAGCAAATTACCCTCCTGAATATATGGCAGCTGTCATGAGCCGAAGTTTGTCTAACATTACCGATATCACGAAACTGATGGACGAATGTAAAGCAATGGGTATTCAGACGCTGGGACCGGATGTGAATGAAAGTAACCTGAAGTTTACCGTAAACCATGACGGTGATATTCGTTTCGGACTTGGTGCTGTCAAAGGTGTAGGTGAAGCTGCTGTACAAAGCATAATGGAGGAACGGCGTAAAAATGGTCCTTTCCTCGGTATATTCGACTTTGTGCAACGTGTCAACCTGAATGCCTGCAACAAGAAGAATATGGAATGTCTGGCATTGGCCGGAGGATTTGATAGTTTCCCGGAACTGAAACGGGAACAATATTTTGCTGTAAACTCTAAAGGGGAAGTGTTCCTGGAGACATTGATGCGTTATGGTAACCGCTATCAGGCAGATAAGGCAGCTGCTGTCAATTCTTTGTTCGGTGGTGAAAACGTTATTGATGTTGCAACTCCTGAAATTCCTCAAGGTGTAGAACGTTGGAGTGATCTTGATCGTCTGAATCGTGAGCGTGATTTGGTCGGTATCTATCTTTCTGCTCATCCGTTGGATGAATTTTCTATCGTATTGGAACATGTCTGCAATACACGGATGGCGGATTTGGAAGATAAAGCTGCACTTGTTGGTCGTGAAATAACGATGGGAGGAATTGTGACCAGTGTTCGTCGTGGAGTTAGCAAGAACGGAAATCCGTATGGTATTGCCAAGATTGAGGACTATTCCGGTTCTACCGAGATTCCATTCTGGGGAAACGACTGGGTGACTTATCAGGGATATCTCAATGAAGGAACGTTCTTGTATATCAAGGCTCGCTGTCAAGCCAAACAATGGCGGCAGGATGAATTGGAAGTGAAAATCACCTCTATGGAGCTTCTTCCCGATGTGAAAGAAGAACTGGTGCAGAAGATCACGATTATCATTCCTCTGTCAGTCTTGAACTCGGCTTTGGTTACTGAACTTGCCACTCTGACTAAGGAACATCCGGGAAATACGGAATTGTATTTTAAAGTGACGGATGATGCCGATGTAAGCCACATGTCAATTGATTTGATTTCCCGTCCGATTAAGCTTTCGGTGGGGCGGGATTTAATAACATATTTAAAGGAACGTCCGGAACTGGGATTTCATATAAATTGATTATTGGTGATTTATGGCGTTTTGAAATAAGAATTTTGCTTTGTCTATTTCTTTATGGAACAAAGATAAGGAGGTTAATTTAAAATTTAGAAAAATAATAAAAGAGACAATGTTGTAGAAAACATAGTCTCTTTTTATTTATATAGTTGTGTGCTATTTTTTCAATCTTTGTTATCCTTTTTTCGATTTACGATACTCACGTGGAGACATCCCCATGATTTTGCTGAATAACCGGGAGAAATAATAGGTATCTTCTATACCTATTTTATAGCATATCTGATTAATTTTCATATCAGTAGTGTCGAGTAGCTGGCAGGATTGCTGTATCTTTAATAAGTTGAAATAGGTCAAAGGACTATGGCCTGTTTTCTTTTTGAACAACAGGGAGAAGTGGGAAGGAGAATATCCGATCTGATCGGCTATATCTTGTAGGCTAAGATGCTTTTCCATATTCTCTTTCATATAATGAATAGCCAGTTCGCTTACATTTTCATCTTCTGCTGCATCATTATTTGCAGTTGCATTGCGAAATTGTTGTATATATCGCAATGTTCCCAAATAAAAATGAAACATAGAGAATGCATAACGCAGGTTCTCATTACTATAACCATTCTTCAAAGTATTGAATATCTCTTCAAATAAATTGATTCGTGTACTGATGCGTGAATGCGATTCAGGTTGGATATCCATTGGGCGGCTTGCCTCTTGAGCGTAAAAGGGAGCGAGAATACCTTTAAAGTGTATCCAGTAAATAGTCCATGGATACGATTTGTCGGAAGCATAGGCATGGGGAACTCCCGCAGGGAGGATAAAATACTGGTTGGCGGATACGGTATATTCCTGATTGCCGATGCGATACCATCCGGCCCCGTCTATGCAATAGATGAATACATACTGGTTGATAGGCTCTTTCCGTTCCCGGAAGTGATGCTTGGCTTTCGGATAATATCCGATGTCAGTAATGTGTAGCATGGAGGTAAGAGGGTCTTCTTCCATTTTGTCAACGATAATGCGGGGAAGCACTAAAGCTCTTTCTCCGGTAAATCCATCTTTCAACTTTACCATAATCTCATAGTATATGATTCGACTGTTCTGCGCAAATATATAACAATGTATCTTATCTATCAAATAAACTGCAAAAAATAAGATTGTCCATCTTTATCGAATGAAATTCTATTTTTTATGCTCTTGACATGCTCTATCTTTGCAGTATCAATTAATCAATCTTCTAATGGTATGAAAAGTTATAATAAAAAGTTTGTCTATTTTATATGTTTAGTCTCTGCGATGGGCGGACTTCTCTTTGGCTACGACTGGGTGGTGATAGGGGGAGCGAAGCCTTTCTATGAACTCTATTTCGATATTGCCGATGTACCCGCCATGCAGGGACTTGCCATGAGCGTGGCTTTGCTCGGTTGTTTGATTGGCGCTATGGTGGCAGGCATGATGGCAGACCGTTATGGACGTAAGCCTCTCCTGATAATTTCTGCTTTCATATTCTTGTCTTCAGCTTATGCTACCGGAGCGTTTTCCGCATTTAGTTGGTTTTTGGCAGCCCGTTTTTTAGGTGGCATCGGAATCGGAATTGCTTCGGGACTTTCTCCCATGTATATTGCCGAAGTAGCTCCTACGTCAATTAGGGGAAAACTCGTTTCGCTAAATCAATTGACGATTGTACTCGGTATCCTGGGCGCTCAAATCACTAACTGGCTGATTGCAGAACCTATTCCTGCAGACTTTTCTCCTGTGGATATTTGTGCTTCATGGAACGGGCAGATGGGATGGCGATGGATGTTTTGGGCGGCTGCCTTCCCTGCTGCGATATTCTTGTTGTTGGCATGTTTCATCCCCGAAAGTCCCCGCTGGCTGGCGATGAAAGGAAAAGAAGAGAAAGCATGGAATGTGCTTAGTAAAATAGGTGGTGATGATTATGCCGATCAGGAACTTCGCTTGGTGGAAGAAACCGGTTCTTCGAAGTCGGAAGGAGGATTGCGGTTATTGTTTAGCCGTCCGTTCCGCAAGGTACTTGTTTTAGGCATTATTGTGGCTGTATTCCAGCAATGGTGCGGTACGAATGTAATCTTCAATTATGCGCAGGAGATATTCCAGTCTGCAGGATATTCGTTGGGAGATGTTCTCTTTAATATTGTGGTAACAGGTGTGGCGAATGTAATCTTTACTTTTGTGGCTATCTATACGGTTGAACGTTTGGGACGCCGTGTCTTGATGCTGTTGGGAGCCGGAGGGTTGGCAGGCATTTATCTCATTCTTGGCACTTGCTATTTCTTCGAAGTCAGCGGATTCTTTATGGTGGTACTCGTCGTTTTGGCTATCGCTTGCTATGCGATGTCTCTAGGACCTATCACTTGGGTGTTGCTTGCTGAAATCTTCCCGAACCGGGTGCGTGCCGTTGCGATGGCAACCTGTACGTTTGCTTTGTGGGTCGGTAGTTTCACGCTGACATACACTTTCCCGTTACTGAATAATTTATTGGGAAGCAGTGGTACATTCTGGATTTATGCAGCCATTTGTGCTGTCGGCTATCTGTTCTTCTTCCGTGCATTGCCCGAAACGAAAGGCAAATCACTGGAAGCATTGGAAAAGGATTTAATCAAATAAAAAAATAACAGTTTGGCAAATTAGCAAGTAAGTAAATAGGTATTGGATAACATCATCAATCAGGCAGGGAGAATGTAAAATCTCCCTGCCCCTGACCCTCTTTGTCTCTTGATCTCTTTGTCAACGAATAAAAAAACAAATTTATAATCAATAATACGATGGTAAAAGCATGGAAAGAAAAGTTGGTTATCCCTACTTATGAAGTAGGCAAACCGGAGAAGAATCCGATCTTCTTGGAGAAGCGTGTGTATCAAGGCAGCAGCGGGGTAGTTTATCCTTATCCTGTGATTGAATCGATGTCCAATGAGAAAGTGGATAAGGAATACAATGCTATTTTTATCGAAAATGAATACATTAAGGTCATGATTCTGCCCGAATTAGGCGGACGTGTACAGATGGCTTATGATAAAATTAGAGAACGTCATTTCATTTATTATAATCATGTGATAAAGCCTGCTTTGGTAGGGCTTGCCGGACCGTGGATTTCAGGTGGCATTGAGTTTAACTGGCCTCAACATCACCGCCCTAGCACCTACATGCCCGTAGATACGACTATTGAAGAAAATGCCGACGGAAGTGTCACGGTATGGGTGAATGAAATGGAACGTATGTTTCATCAGAAAGGAATGGCAGGTTTTACGCTTCGTCCGGGACATGCTTTTCTTGAAATCAAGGGAGTACTTTACAATCGTACTGAAGTACCGCAGACCTTCCTGTGGTGGGCAAACCCTGCCGTAGCGGTGAACGACTACTATCAGAGCGTATTTCCGCCCGATATCAATGCCGTTTTCGACCATGGAAAGCGTGCCGTATCCAGTTTCCCCATCGCAACGGGTACTTACTACAAGATGGATTATTCTGCCGGAGTAGATATCTCGAACTATAAGAATATCAAGGTTCCTACTTCCTATATGGCTGTCAACTCCCGCTTTAACTTTGAGGGTGGATATGAGAATGATACTCGTGCCGGTATGCTTCATGTAGCGAACCACCACATTTCTCCGGGCAAGAAACAGTGGACGTGGGGAAACGGCGACTTTGGCCGCGCATGGGACCGCAACCTGACGGACGAAGACGGGCCGTACATTGAACTGATGGCAGGTGTCTATACCGAAAATCAACCGGACTTTACCTGGCTCCAACCTTACGAAGAAAAGAGCTTCGTTCAATATTTCCTGCCTTACCGGGAATTGGGAGTGGTGAAGAATGCCAGCAGGGATTTGCTGATGAATATTGAACCGGAAGGGGAGGACAGCGTTCGCTTCAAGATATTTGCTACTTCGTGCCAAACGGTAAATGTTGTCTTGAAAGGTGAAGACGGGAAAATATATTATAGCAAGGAAGTGACTATCACTCCGGAAGAATTGCTGGATGAAACGGTAAATGTGAATGGTGAGAAGCTCGACAAACTGATTCTTGAAATCACGGCAAACGGAAGGGAATTACTTTATTGGCATGCAGAACCGGAAGAAGTGAAACCTATTCCCGACGCTGCTGAAACAGCCCTGCTCCCGGAAGAAATAAAGACTACTGAACAGCTTTATCTGACCGGCTTACACTTGGAACAGTACAGACATGCCACATACAATCCCGTAGAATACTACGAAGAAGCATTGCGCCGTGATCCGATTGATGTGCGTAATAACAATGCGCTTGGTCTGTGGTATATCCGTAAAGGCCGTTTCCATAAAGCGGAGCAATATCTGCTTACAGCCGTAAAGACCTTACAGAAACGCAACCCCAACCCATACGACGGAGAACCGATTTATAATCTCGGTCTTGCCCTGAAATACCAGGGACGCTACAATGAGGCTTACGACCGTTTCTATAAATCTTGTTGGAATGCCGCCTGGCAGGATGCGGGATACTTTGCCTGCGCGCAGATTTCTACCATGCAAAGTCGTTTGGAAGATGCCTTAGACGAAATAGACCGTTCGCTTATCCGCAACTGGCATAATCATAAAGCCCGCGCTCTGAAAACTGCTATTCTCCGCCGGATGGACAACACCGAAGAAGCTCTGCAACTGATTGAAGATTCATTGGCTATTGATAAATTCAACTTTGGCTGTCGTTACGAGAAGTACCTGATTACGAACGTAGCCGACGAATTGTCTGTCATGAAAGAGATGATGCGTGGCGAACCTCACAACTATGATGAAATAGCTCTCGACTATTGTGCCGCAGGTTGCTGGCAGGAAGCTGCTTCCTTATGGAATATAGCCATTGCCGAGGGTATTGTTACTCCGATGACTTACTATTACTTGGGTTGGTGCCTGCACCAGGGGGGACTTTCCGGAGTGAAACAGGCATTTGCCGATGCAGTCAAAGCTTGCCCCGACTACTGTTTTCCCAACCGTTTGGAAGCAATTCTTGCCTTGCAATGTGCCATGGTACAGAATCCGGACGATGCAAGAGCTCCTTACTATTTGGGTAATCTGTATTACGACAAGCGCCAGTACGACCTGGCTATGGAAGCATGGGAAACTTCCGCAAGACTGGACGGTAGCTTTCCGACCGTATGGCGTAACCTGGCTTTGGCATTCTTCAACAAGAAAAATGAGGAAGCGAAAGCCATCGAATGTATGGAACGTGCTTTCCGCCTTGACACAACCGATGCACGTATCTTGATGGAACTCGATCAACTTTACAAGCGTGTCCGTCGTTCGCACAAAGAGCGCCTAGCTTTCCTGCAACAATATCCTGAACTTATTAAGCAGCGTGATGACCTGATACTGGAAGAAATCACCTTGTTGAATCAGACAGGAGAGTACGAAAAGGCGAAAGCGGTATTGGATGCACACAACTTCCATCCCTGGGAGGGTGGCGAAGGAAAAGTGCCTGCCCAATATCAACTGGCTCGTGTGGAATTGGCAAAGAAAGCATTAACTGCCGGTGAGAATAAAGAAGCAATATCATTATTGGAAGAATGTCTGGAATATCCCCATCATCTTGGTGAAGGCAAATTGTATGGTGCACAGGAAAACGACTTTTACTACTTCCTGGGTTGCGCTTATGAAGGATTGGGACGACATGACAAGGCTGTGGAATGTTGGGAACAGGCAATCATCGGACCTACCGAGCCGGCTGCCGCCATGTACTACAACGATGCGAAACCCGATAAGATATTCTATCAAGGTCTGGCATTATTGAAGCTCGGGCGTATGGATGAGGCTAACGGCCGCTTTCATAAATTGACTTCTTATGGAGAAAAACACTTGTTTGACAAGATTAAAATGGATTATTTTGCAGTGTCGCTACCCGACTTGTTGATTTGGGAGGATGACTTGACGATAAGGAACGTAATTCACTGCAAATATATGATGGCATTAGGATATTGGGGACTGAACCAGAAGGAGAAATCCGTCCGGTTATTAAGTGAGGTAGAAAGATTGGATATTAATCATCAGGGGATTCAGGCTTTTAGAAGCCTGATAGGGTAGGACAACTTAGTGGCGATGTTTAATTTTAAGCATCGTCACAAGCTCCTTTTTACATAAACCTTAAATAACAATGACATGAGAAATATTAAAAACAGTTTAATCATGAAAATTACAGGCTTTATTGCAATTGGCTTTTCCGTTATGTGCAGTACGGCTGCATGTTCGGATGATCCGGCAGCAGTCGCTAACCTCGACCCTGCTGTTACAGTGGTGAAAGTACCTAACGGAAGTTTTGAAGAAGACGCTGCCGAAACAGCTTCTCCTAAAGGCTGGACAGTAAGCGGGGACTATTCTGCCGCAAAAGTGGTACAAGGGGGATGTGAAGGCAACTATGCTTTACATTATGGAGCAACTTCGTCATATACGGTATCCACCTGTCAAACTGTCAACGGTTTGGAAGATGGTATTTATGACCTTGAATTTTATTATAAGAGTACCGGAGGACAAGCCTCTTGTTATGTGGCAGCCGGCACCGATACTAAGAAAATGACTTCATTACAAGCATCTCCTTCTACCTGGATTCGCTCCTATGTGCGCGGGATAAAAGTGGAAGGCGGTAAATGTGATATTGAAATCCACAGCGAATCGGCTGAAGGAAACTGGAGTCGCTTTGACGGACTGCGTTTGAAGAAAACAGAGAAGGAGTATAATCTGCTGAAAGGCGGTGATATCTCACAACTGACTTACGTGGAGCAGATGGGTGGCAAATTCTATGAAAACGGTGAAGAAAAAGACTGCATCGAAATCTTGAAGAATAATGGTTTCAACATTGTTCGTCTCCGTCTGTACAATGATCCGGGAAATCCGGACTATTCTCCTTCCAACCGTTTGCCCGCAGGCATTTCAGGACCGGAAGATGTTTTGCGGCTGGCAAAAAGAGCTAAACAAGCCGGTATGCAGATACAGTTGACTTTCCATTATAGTGATTACTGGACAAATGGAGAAGACCAGAACAAACCGCACGAATGGGAAGGGCTCGACTTTGATGGACTGAAAAAAGCACTCTACGATTTTACCTTTGATTTCATGAATAAGATGAAAGCACAGGGGACGACTCCCGAATTTGTCTCGTTGGGTAATGAAGTACAAGCCGGCATGTTATATCCGGATGGAAGTTGTGACAATTTTGCGCAGCTTTCCGAACTATTCAATACAGGTTATGATGCGGTGAAAGCTGTATCACCGGATTCAAAGGTCATTATTCACTCGGCAGGTGCCGGAGATAAAGACTTGTATAACTGGTATTATGGTGAACTGAAAAAAAGAAATACGAAATATGATATAATCGGTACTTCTTATTATCCTTTCTGGACGAAAAATACGGTAGCACAAATGCGTGAATGGGCGGATTATATCACAGCTAAATTTGATAAGGATATTTTAATTATGGAAACTGGATATAGCTGGGACAAGACTTTGCCTGACGGAACTCAGGGGCAACTGTCGGACAACGGGCCGTATTTGGATTTTTCCCCGCTTGGACAGAAAAACTTCATGCTTGAACAAATAAAAGAAATAAAGCAAGCGAAAGACTGCCGCATACTTGGTTTTCTTTATTGGGATCCTATCTTTATCGAAGTAGAAGGCATGGGATGGGAACTGGGTGCCAAGAATTATGTGAGCAATACCACCTTGTTTGGTTATGAAGGAAATAGATTGGAAGTATTGGATGCATTCAAATATAACAACTAAAAGGAAGATACCATGAAGAATATTTTAAGTAGATTCGGAAAAATCAGTTTGTTGCTGGCACTTATATATTTTGTTGTCGGTTGCGATGATGATAAGGAAGATGTGGCTCCCGGTCTTTATGTAATGAGTGATGAGATAGAGACGTTTCCCGGTGACACCGTTTTGGTATCAGGAACCGCATCTAATTATGTAGGATTGGAAAGCGTCACGTTAAGTTGTGAACAATGGGGGATTCATAAAGTATATGAACTGGGCGGGCAGAAGCCCAAAGTCTTTAATTATGATTATCGGCTCATTGTACCGAAAAACGCTAGTTTTGAAGAATATTTATTGATTACTATCCGTGACGTAGACGGTCGGGAAAGCAAGAAAAATGTGCTGCTGACTTATGTCGCTGATATGGAGAGTCCGATTATGCAAACCCAACTTCCGTCGCGGATAGCAGTAGATTTCGATGCAGCCGCAAATAAAGGAAGTTGGAGTCTGAATGTGAAGTTCACCGATGATCGCGAGTTGAAAGATATTCGTCTTCAAATCCCCAGTATGCAAATAGATGAGACGGTAAAAGTAACCGGGCGTAATGGAGAATTGAAACGTACTATTGATTTTACTACGGGAGAATTTCCTGTCACTTTGACTATAACGGATGCCGGAGGCAATGAAACTGTTGTCATTACTACGGTTGTTGTTATGTTGGCAGAGAAGGAAGAACCATTTGAAGATTACCCTGTAATGTGGGTGGTTAATGCTTCGGAGAAAGCTGACGACTACCTTGACGGCTACTATGCACCGATGACCCGCAAGGGAGAATACCAATATGAAGGAAAAATTTATGCTGACAAGGCGAACTTCCAAATCTATTTTACGGCTGAGAAAACGATGGACGGTGACCTTTTCGGTGTAAGTCCTTACGTTAATTCAAAACTGATGAATAATAATGATTATGTGGTACCTGTTACGGTGGCTGAGTCAGGCTATTATGGTGTTTGGATTGATTTGCAGGCACATACTTATAGCATGTGGAAACTGGAACCTTCAGCGACAACCTATACAGGATCGCTCACCGTGTCCGGCTGTGGCTTCAGTGATTTTGCCGATTGGGGTACGCCTGCTACAGAGATGGCGCGCAATGGATATCGTTATACCTCTACCTTGCACCAAATCGGCAGTTATTCAAGTACGCGCCAATACTATGCAGCCCGTGTGTCCGACTGGGGATATGTTCTCCGCTATTGGGGCGATGCGACCGGATGCGGCTGGTGGGAAGATACTACAAGCGCAGGTGGCAGTGTGGCAAGCTATGCAAGCGACTATGACGGTGCAGTGCAAATCACCTTCGATACAGCTATTCTTTGGGCTACAATCAAGAAAGTAACAGAATAAAAAGAGAACAACTATGAAAACAATATATTCAATATGTGCGAGGACAGGATTCTTTTTTACCTTCCTGTTGTTGGCTATTTCACTGATGGCACAAAATATCCAAGTGAAGGGACTGGTGAAAGACCCGGCTGGTGAAGCTATTATTGGTGCGAGTGTAGTCGTGAAAGGTACTACCAATGGCTCCATTACCGATTTGGACGGTAAGTTCAGCCTGTCTGACGTACCCTCGGGAGCAACGATTACCGTTTCGTATATCGGTTACATTTCTCAAGAGAAGAAAGCGTCCGCTACACCGATGGAGTTTATACTGAAAGAAGACACTAAAACATTGGATGAGATTGTAGTAGTCGGCTATGGTACGACTAAAAAGAGCAGTATCTCCGGTGCGGTGGCTTCCGTAAAAGCCGATGAATTGCCAACGGCTGCATCAGCTTCAGTAGGTTCCATGTTGCGTGGACGTTCGTCAGGAATGAATATCACACAAAACAGTGCCAATCCGGGCGGTTCGATGAATATCTCTATTCGTGGTGGGCTTTCGGGACAAAGTCCGTTGATTGTAATTGACGGTGTGCCGCAGTTGTCAACAAAAACAGTGACAGCAGGAACAGCATATAGTGGTGGCGAGAAAGACAATGCTCTGATTAATCTCAATCCTAATGATATCGAGACAATTGATATTCTGAAAGATGCTTCCGCGGCGGCTATTTACGGTTCGGATGCTTCGGGCGGTGTGATTCTGATTACTACCAAACGAGGAAAAACAGGTAAGCCCGACATCTCTTATTCCGGTTCGGTTGCTTTCCAGTATATTAAGGATGCGCCGGATTTCCTGAATGCGCGTGATTTTATGATTGAACAGAATAAAGTGTTTGATGAACTGGGACGTGGGGATGAAAAGAAATATACTGATGGGCAGATTGCTAATTTCGTAGGCGACGGAACAGACTGGATGGATGAAGTAACCCGTGTAGGCGTCGTTAATGAACATAATCTTTCGGTTTCTGCCGGTACGGACGCCACTAAATACTTGTTCTCATTGAGTTATTATGACCACCAGGGAATTGCCAAAAATAATTCGATGAACCGTATTACCGGACGTTTGAATGTTGACCAGACTATCAACCGTATGTTGAAAGCCGGTATTAATTCCACTTTCTCACAGATAAAGTATCACGATGTACCGTTGGGTGATGCCCGAAATGATAATTCAGCGTTGATATACTCGGCTATGACATTTATTCCTACCGTACCGGTGCGTGATGAAGAGGGTAAATATTCCGTAAATCCGATTCGTGATGTCTACCCGAATCCGGTTTCGTTATTGGATATTACCGACCAGACAGTGAGCCGCGACCTTTTTGTCAGTGGTTATCTGGAATTCCGACCAATCAAAGATTTGCTGATAAAAGCTACTGTCGGTTTCGATATGAAAGATGTGCAGGCCGACCAATACATTCCCACCACGACCAAAAAGGGATATAGTGTGGACGGTCAGGCTTCCAAGCAAAATGCGAAATCGCAAATGAACCTGTTCAATGTGATTGCCAATTACACGAAAGTGTTCAATGAAATACATGACGTGAACCTGATGGCTGGTTTTGAATATAAGAAGTCGTCTTGGGAAGGGATGGGTATCGTCGCTTCACAATTCCCATACGACGGCTCTTTGATGAACAATATCGGGACAAGTGAGCAGGAAAAACCGACTATCAGCTCATATAAGGGAGCTAGTGAAATGGCTTCATTCCTTGCACGTTTGAATTATTCGCTGGCATCCAAATATATCTTGACTGTGAATCTCCGCGTAGACGGTTCGTCCAACTTCTCAAAGGAGCATCAATGGGGCGCTTTCCCGGGAGTATCGGCAGCCTGGCGTATGAATGAAGAAAACTGGCTGAAGAATATCGGTTGGTTGAGCAACCTGAAACTCCGCGCAGGTGTGGGGCAAACCGGTAATGCGGGCAACCTCACCGGTATCAATACCTATTATAAAGTTTCACAAGGCGCATTTGCACCTAACGGAAGCTTGGTAAACGGTATGGCTATCTCCAAACTGGGCAATGATAAATTGAAATGGGAGACACTGACCGACTATAACTTCGGTATTGATTTCGGTTTCTTCAACAACCGTTTGTCCGGGTCTGTCGACCTCTACCAACGTCTGCGTAAGGATGTCATTCTGGAGAAAAATTTGATGTCCTATCAGGAAGTGAAGACGATAGATTACAATTCGGCGACAGTTTACCGTGCCCGTGGTATAGATATCGGTATCCACAGTGTAAATTTCGACAATAAGAACTTTGGCTGGACTACTGACATCAATTTCTCCTATTACCGCAATCACACAACGAAACGTGATCCGGACTTCATTCCTGCTGTCTATCAGGACTATGTGGAAAGATGGGACAACATCTACGGATACAGGACGAATGGTCTGATTCAGATGGATCGGACTTACAACCATCTCCAGAAATCTGGTGCCGGAGCTATTCTGTATCAGGATTTGAATGGTTACCAACTGGATGAGAAAGGCGAAAAGATGCGGGATAGTGAAGGGCGTTATATCCGGACAACGGGAGAAGATGGCGTGCTCGATGAAGCCGACATGGTGGTACTGGCAAATAGTACCCCGATTCCTTTCAGTATCAACAATACTTTCCGTTGGAAAAACTGGGATGCCAACATTTACTTGTATGGCTCTCTGAACGGATGGAAGGTGAACGACATCAAGTTGCAGTCCATTTATGGAATTGAAGACATTACGTATGGCGTCAATGTCTTGGATGAGGTAAAGAACCGCTGGTCGCCTGCCAATCCTATGGGTACATTGCCGGGTGTGGCGGAGGCTTCTTCGGGCGTTGACCCCAAGAAGAGTGACTTCTTCCTTGAGAAGGCTTGGTATCTGCGTTTGGATAATGTGTCAATCGGTTATACTTTCCCCGCCCAATGGTTCAAGAATAAGATTCGTTCAGTCAGGCTGTATGCCGCGGGGCGCAATCTGGCCGTATTTACTCCTTATAAGGGAATGGATCCTGAAACCGGAAACGGTATCGGAGCTTATCCGAATCAGTCTTCATTTGCTATTGGTCTGGATGTGAAATTCTAATATATACTGGGTATGAAAACAATGAAATATATAGCAACAGCCTTGATGCTGTTATCAATGACTTCCTGTGAACTGGAACGTTTGGACTATACCGAAATCTCTCCGGAAAACTTCTTTAAGACGGAGACTGACTTGAAACTGGCGGTAAATTCGCTCTACTATGATTTTAACCCCGGTGATTTCAAAGCTGTTTATTCAGCGGATTATATGGGATATCAAGTAATAGGTGATATGACGACTGATGTGCTTTGGTGTTGTTGGGCGTGGGAGTCGGATGAACTTTATTTCCAGCAGTGGTATGCTACTGTGGGAGGTAGTATTCAGAATCATGCTTATTCAAATTTCGAGCGTTATAATTTTCTTTCGAAAGCACGTAATACCATTCGTCGTATTGAAAACTCTCCGGTGAGTGAAGATGCAAAAGCGCTTTATTCAGGTGAAGCGAAGGCTTTGCGCGGATGGATGGGGCTTTACCTTTATGATATGTTCGGTCCTGTGCCGGTGGCTTCGGATGAGGTGTTAGACGACCCGCAGACTTTTGTCTATCTTCCCCGTCTGACGGAAGAAGAATATGACGCGATGATGGAAACGGACTTGCGCGATGCAATCCGTGATTTGCCCGAAGTGGCGGAGGCACGCGGACGTATGACGAAAGGGGCGGCACGTATGATTCTGTTGAAATATTACATGATAAAAGGCTACTTTGATAAAGCGGAAACTTTAGCCCGCGAATTGTTGGAGATGGAAGGACGTGTGTATAGCCTGCAACCTGATTATAACTATATCTTCTCCAAAGAGGGAATAGGTAACAATGAAGTGATTCTGCAACTGGCTTGCAACAATACCGCCAGTTGGTACTCCAACTACATGACTGCCGAAGTGCTTCCCGCCGATTATCCTTGGGCTGAAAAGGCAACCGGTTGGGGTGGCTATGTAATGCCTTGGGATTTTTATGACACATTTGAAGAAGGCGATTTGCGTCTGAAAAACGTAGTGACTGCTTATACGAATAAAAATGGAGAAAAGATAGACCGCTCAAATAGCAGTCAGTTGGCAAAGGGTGCACTACCCTTGAAATACGGTATGGATCCGGATATGAAAGACGGGCAAAGCGGCATTGACGTGGTTATCTATCGCTATGCTGATGTGCTGTTGACACTTGCCGAGTGTATCAACCGTAATGAGGGCAGTCCTACAACGGAAGCCATTGGTTTGGTAAACCGTGTACGCAAGCGTGCCGGATTGTCGGAACTGGATGACGCTCAAACAGCTTCCGGTGAAGCCTTCAATGAAGCCATCCTTCTGGAACGCGGTCATGAGTTCTATCTCGAAGGGCTTCGCCGTCAAGATTTGATTCGCTTTGGAAAGTATGTGGAATATGCCAATAACCGCATTGATGCCATTAATAAATCCGAAGGACGCGGCTACTTCAATGTACACGAAGGACACAACCGTTTCTGGATTCCGCAGAGTTTCATTGATGAGTCCAAAGGGGCTATCAAGCAAAATGATTATGATAGATAATAATAAGTAGTTCAACCCATGAAATATATATTCTTATGTATCTTTGCTTACCTGTTTACGGTAAATGCGGTAGCGCAAAGTATCAGACCGACTGTTGCGGTCTTGGGCGATTCATATTCTACCTTTGAGAAGTATATACCGGACACCAATAAAACGTATTACACAACTACCGATTGGTCTAAGACAGGGGTAGTGAATGTGAAACAGACGTGGTGGTGGCAGGTCATCAAGAAAGCCGGTTTCAAGTTGGGAGCAAACGACTCCTATAGCGGGGCTACTGTATCCTATTCGGGATATAATGACGAGGACTATGCCGACCGTTCATTTATTACAAGGGTTCCCCGTTTGGGGAATCCTGATATCATCCTCATCTTCGGTGGAATCAATGACAATTGGGCAAACACTCCTATCGGTGAGTACAAATATGAAGATTTCAAGCGTGCCGATCTGTATACCTATCGTCCTGCATTGGCTAAATTGATAGGGTTGGCTCAAGAGCATTATCCCAATGTGACGCTTTACTTTATCATCAGTGATGACTTGAAAACGGAGATTGTGGAATCGACCAAGGTTGTTTGCGAACATTACGGAATAAAATACGTACAACTGCAAGGAATCGAGAAAGAAAGTGGGCATCCTACTGTAAAAGGAATGGAAACAATTGCGAATCAAGTATTGACTCTGATTAAATAAGAATTACATCATTAAAAACACATATTATGAAGAAGAAAATTTATGCAGCTTTAGCGTTTGCTCTATATGCAACCACTTTTCATGCACAGCAGATTTATGAGCTTTCCGCTCCGGCGAAAGAGAAGACTATATATACGGGACACCTCAAGATGGGGGGCAGTAACCCATCGGGTGGAAATATTTCCGTAAACAGCTATTATATGTCTATCGACGGAAAGCCTGTGATACCTGTTATGGGAGAGTTCCATTTTACCCGTTATCCCCGTGCACAGTGGGAACAGGAGATTGTAAAGATGAAAGCCGGTGGGGTGAATGTATTGCCAACCTATATTTTCTGGGGATTACATGAGGAAGAGGAAGGCAAGTTCTGCTGGAGCGGCAATAAAGACCTACGCCATTTCATAGAACTTTGCAAGAAGCATGACATGCCGGTCATCGTACGTATCGGCCCTTTCTGTCACGGTGAAATACGTAACGGCTCCATACCCGACTGGCTTTTCGCCCGTCCGGTGGATGTACGCAGCAATCAGCCTCTATACCTCTCTTATGTAAAAAGACTTTATGGAGAGATAGGCCGGCAACTGCAAGGATTGTATTATAAGGATGGCGGTCCGATCATCGGCTGCCAGTTGGAAAATGAGATGCAGCATTCTGCATCTCCTTGGGGAGTGAATTATCCCGGTGAACCGTTGGATTTTACTGTGGCAAGTTATGACATTGACTATGCTATGATTGGCGTAAGTGTAATGGATAAGAAAGTCACTACCGCCGAACTTGGGGAGGAACACATGCGTACCCTTAAAAGAATGGCACAGGAAGAAGGTATTATCACTCCGTTCTATACAGCCACCGGCTGGGGAAACGCAGCTGTTATTGACAATGAAGCAATTCCTGTGACATCCGCCTACACCTATCCTTTCTGGGAAGAACCGAGAATGTCGCCTTTCTGTATGTTCAAAGATATACACCGTGTGCCTGATTATGCTCCGGTGCGTTATGACGCGGAACGATTCCCTTCGTTCTGTGCGGAAATGGGTGCAGGTATACAGATGATTTACCGGCGCAGGCCTATCGTTACGGCACGTGCAGCACAGGTGTTGATGATTCGTACGCTCGGTAGCGGAAGCAACGGCATCGGATACTATATGTATCATGGAGGAAGCACTCCGCTACGTCAGGATAATATAGGAAGTTATCAGGACGAACCGATGGGGATGCCCAAAATCTCCTATGATTTCCAGGCTCCTCTTGGTGAATTCGGATTGGAACATCCGTCTTATCGTTACCTGCGCACCATCCATTCGTTTCTTGCTGATTTCGGCAGTAATCTTGCTCCCATGGAAACCGTATTACCGGAAGGTTGGGACAAGATGACTCCTGACAATCGGGACGATTTGCGTTACGCTGCCCGGATGAAAGACGACAGCGGATTTATTTTCATGATAAACTTTCAGGATC
>ERZ835541.1823-NODE-1823-length-19286-cov-3.263429_pt1 | contig 19286 bp, 19 predicted proteins | sample MGYA00519945_ERZ835541 | MGnify/ENA primary metagenome ERZ835541 (study PRJEB31850, sample SAMEA3708780) | human gut metagenome | biome: human gut; feature: human-associated habitat; material: faeces | place: China | collected 2014 ...
GAAGGACTATCTGGCCTACCGGTTGATGGGGAACTTCGGCGTTGCAAGCCCGCTTTGCAGCTACGTCTATATCACTGTCAACGGTGAAGACTGGGGGCTTTATTTAGCGGTCGAGGGTGTGGAGGATGCGTTTTTGGAGCGGAACTATGGCAAAGAGGCGGGCGAGCTCTATAAGCCGGACTCGATGTCTTTTGGCGGCGGACGCGGCAACAAAGGCTTTGATATGGAGAACTTCGACTTTGACGCGGACGGATTTGAACCGCCCGAGCAGGGAGATTTCACGCCCGGAGATTTCCCCGGCAGTCCGCCGGGAGATTTCCAACCATCGGACAATGCGGACGGAACGCCGCCCGAGAAGCCGGATGCAGCGGCAGATGAAGAAGCTTCGGCGGCAGCAGATGAGACCGGGACCGATGCGGAGGCTTCTGCGCAGACAGGCGAAACCCGGAGCCGTCCTGAAATGCCGGGCGGCGGCTTTGGCGGCGGAAACGGGTCAGACGATGTGAAGCTGCAATACATCGACGATGATGCGGACAGCTATCCGAATATTTTCGACAACGCGAAGACCGATGTGTCCGGCAAGGACGAAAAGCGGCTGATCGCGAGCCTCAAGAAGCTCTCTTCGTATGAGGACCTGGAGGACGTTCTGGACATGGACGCGGTGCTGCGCTATTTCGTCGTCCACAATTTCGTCGTGAACGGCGACAGCTACACGGGCTCGATGATCCACAACTACTATCTCTACGAGCAGGACGGCAAGCTCTCCATGCTCCCGTGGGACTACAATCTGGCCTTCGGCGGCTTCCAGGGAAATGATGCGGAAAGCGCCGTCAACGACCCCATCGACGATGTGCTCTCCGACCGGCCGATGCAGGCGTGGATGTTCTCAAGCGAGGAATACACCGCGCTGTATCATGAATACTATGAGGAATTTTTGCAGTCAGCGGACATTGACGGGCTCATCGACGAGGCGTACGATCTGATTGCGCCGTATGTTGAAAAGGACCCGACAAAGTTTTGCACGTACGACGAATTTGAAACCGGCGTGCAGACGCTGAAAAATTTCTGCTATCTTCGGGCGCAGAGCGTGGCGGGGCAGCTGGACGGCTCAATCCCATCGACCAGCGAGGCACAGAAGGAAAACAGTGAAAGCCTTGTGGATGCGTCGGCCATTACGATCTCCGACATGGGCAGCATGGGAAATACGATGGGCGGCAAGGGGGGCTTTGGCGGCAGGCAGAACGATGACGCGGATAAATCGGACGCCGCGGATACGGAGGGCTTCACTCCGCCCCAGCGGCCGGATTCCAGCGCGGATGCTGAGACAGATTCCGAGACGGATACGCAAACGGATTCGGCGGGAAATCCGCCCCAGAGCCCGCCGGACAGTCAAAATGGTACGTCTCCCGGACAAACAGATGGGCAGGGGAGCAGCCGTACAAGCGGCACGCAGACGGTTCTGCTCGCGGCCTGCGCGCTGGTCCTCGCACTGGGACTCGGGTTTGCGGTTTTCTACAAGCGAAGATAAAAAACAGGACGGTTCTGGGCGGGACCGTCCTGTTTTTACAGAATTTCAAAGCCTGCGTAGGGGACGATGTCCACATCGTCCTGTGCGGAAGCCGGTATTTTGACGCAGATCGGTTTCTGCGTTAAGGGAGATACTTGTCCATGGCCTGCTTGGCGGCGCGGACGATGTCTGTCAGAATCTGTGTCTGCTCCGGCGTGGCCTGATCGAGCAGCGCCGCGATTTCCCGCACACAGACGGGCTTCACGGACGGCGGCGCGTCAAAGAGCAGGTCATCGGCGCTGACATGAAGCGCGGCGGCCAGGTCCGCAAAGACCTGCAGACTCAGCTTTGTGTTGCCGGTCTCAATGTGGCTCATATGCGTCGTGGAGATATTTGCCTGCTCGGCAAGCGCCTCCTGCGAGAGATTCTGCGCCTTGCGAAATTTCCGGATGCGCTGACCGATTGCGTAGTAATCCATAATTAACCGCCCATACAAGTTTGATATACTTGAATTGTATAGACAAGTATGATAAGATTTAATAAATTACGTAGGCTAAAATATAGCTATATAATTAAAACATGGAGGACGCTATGGAATATGTAGAGAGAGTGCCGCTGCCGGAGGTTTGCTTAGGCTGCGAGGACCGGGCGGGGTGTCTTGCGCGCGGGGAGGGAGAGTGGTGCTGCGAGGAGTGCGAGCATCTGCTGGAGCGGTTCGTCTGCGTGGAGAGCAGAGCGGAAACAGACACGTGACAGACGCGCGGACGGAAAAGCTTGTGCGCTTTCACAGCTTATTCCGATTTTCAGATGATGCTATGTAAAAATCGACATAATATACAGGAAAATGATATTTGTATTTGTGCGATTTTGTGCTATAATAACAGCAATTAAATATCGGGTAGTTCGCGCAAGCCTCGTGCTTGCAGGTGGAATGGGGTGAGAAGCCCCGCGAGTCGGTCACTGTGATGTCTGGTTGGTCAGAATAAGTCAGGTCTTCCGAGAGCTGCCCTGTGTCCTGCCATGACCGGGACCGAAAGGATATGTTCTTATTCTTTGTTGGGAATAGGGCTTCGTTTCCGTGCGGCCATGCAGGCTGTGCGGATTTTTGTTTGCAGCGCATCCTGCGTCAGCTGACGCTTGCGTCTGTATAGATGGGATGAGGCACCATCCCTGCCTCTTTCTGACGGCGGTTCCCAATCCGCCATCCTCCCGCCGGGCGTCCGCCCCCTCTTACCGGGCGCCCGGCACCTCCTCCAAGCGCAGCGGGGGCTGCCTGCCATCAAAATTCTGATCACGCGCACGAGCTGCGCAGGAAGGATATTCTGTTATGCTTTGTCTCGATCATACCATTACCAAAAAGATGCGTGAGCCGGCGTTTGCCGCCGAGTGGGATTCGCTGGAGCCGGAGGAGCAGATCGTCCGGGCCATCATCGAAGGGCGCGAGGAGCGGCACCTGACGCAGAACCAGCTGGCCGATGCGACCGGCATCCACCAGACGAATATCAGCAAGCTCGAAAGCGGGACGGCGAATCCGTCGCTCCGCACGCTCAAGCGCCTCGCTGCGGGGATGGGAATGCGGCTCAAACTGGAATTCGTTCCGGTGCAGCCCAAGAACCGGACAAGATAGGACAAAGCGGCAAGTACCGTTGTCCGCATAAGAAAAAACGCCAATGAAATGCTCCGGCGGCTTGACTTTTGAGATGCTGCTTGCTATGCTTGGTTAGAGAAAACTAACTAAGTATAGCAAGCTTTCATATCGCTTGCGACAGGAGATTTGAATATGAAGATTCTGGTGTTTGGCGCGGGCGTTCTGGGCTGCAATTTGGCGAGAAATCTTTTCCGCGCCGGGAAGGACGTAACGCTGCTTGCGCGGGGAAAATGGGCGGAGGAAATCCGGGAAAACGGGCTTCGGATCAAGGACAAATTTTCGCCCCGCGTGTCGGTCAGCCGGGTTCCGGTCGTGACAGAGCTGAAGCCCGAGGACAGCTACGACGTGGTCTTTGCCGTCCTGCGCTATACGCAGCTGGACTCGATTCTCGACACGCTGCGCGCAAGCCGGGCGAAGAATCTCGTCTTTGTGGGAAACAATGTGCGCGCAAGGGCGCTTTCCGAGGCTTTGCCGGATAAGAATGTGCTGTTTGCCTTCGCGCTTTCGGCGGGACACCGCGAGCAGGATAAGGTCTGCTCGATCGACCTCAAGAAGATCACCATCGGCCAGATTCCGGGCGCAAGCGCCAACGAGCCGCTCATCCGGCAAATTTTTGACGGCACAAAGTACAAGGTGGTCTACGAGCCCAATATGGAGGACTATCTGCTCTGCCACGCGGCGTTCGTGATGCCGGCGGCCTTCGCGTGCTACAAAACGGACGGCGACCTCAAAAAGCTCAAGGGGAATACGGACTACTTAAGCCGCCTGATCGACGCGAACATCGAGGGCTACCGCGCCATCCGGGACGCCGGACACGAGATTCTGCCGAAGGCGGATGCGGAGTTTGAAGGCGCAGCATACCGCAAGACCTGCCTGCGGTTTTTTAAGCTCATGTGTGCAACGAGCCTCGGGAAACTCTGCGCGTCCGACCACGCGATGAATGCGGTCGATGAAATGGACGCGCTCAACCGGGACTTAAAGCGCTTTTTTGACGCGCAGGGGGCGGAGTATCCGGTCTGGCAGGCGCTGGAGCGGGAGTGCGGCAAGTATCTCGGCAAGCAGTAAACGCCAGACCTGCCAAAGAGGTGGCCGGATACAGCCGCACATAACAGGAAAAGCGAGGCTTCCGCAGGTGGAAGTCTCGCTCTTTTGTTACCGTATCCTGCCGTCGCCTGCCATACAGGCCGTCAGCTCTTCGATACGCTCGATGGGGAACGGCGGCTCGCACAGGGGCTTCATGGCAATCGACATGAGCTTCATGGGGTTGTCATCCGCCGCGACGCGGTTGGAGTGGAGCACGCCGCAGCGTTTGCAGCGGTGGATGATCGCCCACTCGCCGCCCTTTCTCACCCAGACGGCCACGGGTTCCATGATCCCGCCGCAGTCGGACGCGCGGTCGCCGGGGTCAATATCGACATGCAGGCTCGAGAGGCAATTGGGGCAATGGTTCCGGTGGTCAGAGCCGGCGTTTTCCGGGATGACGGTCCGGCCGCAGACCTTGCAGACGAAGGTGTCGCTGCAGGCGTGGGTTTTATAGTAGTCTTTTTCAAAGGTTTTGCGTTTGTTTTCGCGATTCATGTGAAATCCTCCTGAAGATGTGGACCAACGCTTCGGGAGGAATGGCGTGTAGCAGATTTGCCAGACCTCCCGGTCAGGCCACACGCTCCAGTGATAACATTGTAAGGTTCAAAAAGTTCTCCTTTAATTTTAAATGTGCTTATCTGCTTAATGCAGCTGGGCACAAGATGCAGCGACGGCTCTTGCGAGGCGGCTGAAGATCTGATCGCCGGTTTTTCTGCGATTGAAGCGGAAGCAGAACTCGTCCAGGTACGCCTGAAGCTGCTGGCAGCGACCGTGATATGTGCCGAGCAGAAACGCTTTCAGATTGCTGATGGCTTTGTGCAGCCAATGCAGGCCCCCAGGTTCATACTTTTTCGCGTCCAGCTCCACGCCAGACAAGTTCCGATAGCTCTTATAGCCGTCGCATTCGATTTTTGAGCCCGGCGCAACAGTTTCGTCAACGACCTGCTGAAGCGTGCCGCCGGTAACATCTTCCACGACCTGCATCCGCATGAACAAAGCCGCGCCGTTTTCCATTTTTGACAGCGCCACCACGATCTTTGCCTTGTCCGTCCCGCGACCACGTTTGCCATTGTGCGTTGCTCCGCCCACGTAGCCGTCGTCCATCTCAACGATGCCGGAAAGTGCGTATTTCTCGTCTCTTTGAGCCATCGCGCGGCGAATTCTGTGCAAAAGATACCATGCTGACTCATAGCAGATGTTCAGCGTACGGCTCAGATGGACGGCAGAAACACCATGCTTGTCTGTGGCGCACAGATAGATCGCCCAGAACCAGACCGTCAGCGGCAGGTGCGTGCGATGCATGACCGCCCTGCTGTGACGGACGTTTGATGCCGACAGGCGCGGCACTGGAACGTGTTCCGTCCGCGAACCGGGTAATATTCCGTACAGCCGCATTTCGGACAGACGAAGCCGTTCGGAAACCGAAGCCGAAATAATTCTGTCCGGCAGGCGTCTTCCGTGCTGAATCTGGTGCGAAATTCCTGAAACGTGATCTTCTCTGCGTGCGCCATGCCAATGACCTCTGCGTTTTCTGAGATCATTGTAGTACTTCTGCTGTCCTATATTTCGGACTTTTACAAGATTTTGTGCCCAGCTGCGTTAAGCCGATAAGCACATATGAAAATACGCTGCCGGTAAATGCACCGGCAGCGTATTCTTTGTATAAAGAAAACCACCGGCAGTGCCGGTGGTTCCAAAAAGCTTTAGCTATGCCCAGAAAAAATATCGAGCGAAGCGAGGAACAAGTCTGGAAAGTAGTTAATAAGCTGCAATTCAAAAAGACAGATAATCGAGAGACACGAAAAGCAAAATGCGCCAAGCCGCTATTTCAATAGCAGTAGGGCGCATCATGCAGTAGAAAGAAGATTCGATGAGCCTATAGGCTCGGCTGGTAATAGGCCCCAAGTGGGCCTGTGCAAACCACCGGCACGGCCGGTAGTTATGATTGTCTATAGCGGAGCAGAACCTGCGCCGTGCCGGAGCAAAAGCTGTGTCTTTCAGCACATTTTTACCCACAAGATCTTAGACCTTCTCGGTTGTTATTTCTCACTGATAAATAAAGTAAGTATCTTTAATATACTCTCTGACTTCCTCGACACTAGGTTTTCCGGGCGCATTTGCAAATGCAGCATCATACTGGAATAAATCAGCTGACTTTAGACAGTCTTCCAGCGTATAGCCCATATCCTTGATGGACACCACGCCGAGCTCCTTCATGAACGCGACCAGAACGTCGGAGATCGCCTTTGCGATTACCATCGCGTCGTCGGAATCTTTGTATGCAACGCCCATCGCGTCCGCCGTCTCCGCTAGATCTTCCCTGCGGCCGTACTTTGCTGTATAAGTCATGCACGAAGGCAGCGCCCACGCGCAGCCGAGGCCGTGCGGAATATGGTTCATCGCGCCGAAAGTCTGGCTGAAGCTATGGCCAATCGAGCAACCCGTTTCCGCAATTGCCTGTCCGCCGAGATTTGCAGCCAGCGCCATCTTTTCCCGCGCTTCTACGTTCTTCGGTTTCTCGCACGCCGTCTTCAGATACTTCATCGTCAGCCGGATGCCTTCCTTAGCGACGATATTCGCATAAGCATTGTAGTTCCGGTTCGTGATCGCCTCCGCGCAGTGCGCCAGAACGTCCAATCCCGTTGCAGCCGTTACTTTGGCGGGAACAGTATAAGTTAGAACCGGATCAACAAGCGCTAGGTCGGCTCTGAAAATTGGTATTTCTTTACGGCCTGTGACAGCATCGCAGATCACCGCACATGGCGTGTTTTCGCTTCCAGTGCCAGAAGTCGTTGGAATCGCAATGATTTTGACCTTATGTTCAGGTTCTGCGACATGATAATAGTCAGCAATCGTTGTGCCACCCATACTTAGTACAAGGTCAATGGCCTTGCCAGTGTCGATGGTGCTGCCGCCGCCGACGGCGACAATGCCGTCGACCTTATTTTCTCTTGCAAACACAACGCCTTCGTCGCAGATCCGACTGGGTGCATCCGCTACGCACTTATCATAGACCAGCACTGTCAGACCTGCCTTTTCCAGCGCCGCAACCACCTGCGTGGCAATGCCGAAATCCATCAGTGCCTTTTCTGTGCACACCATCACGCGCGTAAAGCCAAGCTTCTTTGCGTCTTCGCCGATCGACTGCGAAGCGCCGGTGCCGAACTTCGTCGGGCAGAATGTATTCCAATAATAAGAAGTGCTCACTGTTTTTCTCCTTCCGAATTAAAACAAACTCCGGATGTAATTCGTGACTGCTTCCGCGTCGTAGCCGTACTTGTGATACAGCTCCTGCGCGTCGCCGAAACCGGGATATACCTGCGGGATACCGAAGCGCTTGAATGACTTGAGTGCTGTGCAGTTATCCGTCAGCACATCGCTGACCGCGCTGGCCAGACCGTTGTTCATCAGATGGTCCTCCCATGTGATGATGCGTCCTGTCTCTTCCGCCGCCTTGAGAATCGCTTCTTTGTCGATAGGCTTGACCGTGAACATATCCACGACACGCACACTGATGCCCTCTTTTTCCAGTGCACAGGAGACCTGAATGGCCTCGCGGACCATCTCGCCGGTGGCGATGATCGTGATGTCCTTGCCGCTTCTTGCCAGATGTGCCTTGCCGATCTCGAACTTCTCATCCGCCGGATAAAGGACGGCGTTGTTCTTGCCCGGGTCCATGCGGATAGCCATCGGCCCGGGAACGTTGACGCTGCTGAAAATGATCTGTTTGAGCTGGTTGGGGTCGGCCGGAGCGCAGACCGTCATGTTGACCAGCGACGAAAACAGCGCCATATCCTCCATTGCGTAATGCGTCGATCCGGCATTTCCGGTCAGACCGGAGTAGTTCGCAATGATCCGCACCGGAAGATTCGGATAGCAGCAGTCTGTCCGCACCTGCTCCAAGCAACGCATACTCATAAACGGCATCATGCCGATGATGAACGGGATGTTGCCTTCCACCGCAAGACCAGAAGCCACACCTACCACGCACTGCTCGGCAATGCCGGTGTCTATGAAGCGCTCAGGATGCGCCTTTTTGAAGTCATTGCAGCCCCAGCCGATGTCCGGTGTCAGAAGCCAGATTCTTTCGTCGTTTTTCGCAAGCTCCGTGATTGCGTCGCCCACGACGGTTCTGCCGGAGTTATAAACGTCCAGTGTATACGATTCAGCCATGCTTACGCCTCCTTTTCCCGCTCATAGGCAGCCTTCAGATCGTCCAGCGCCGTCTGGAGATCCCTCTCGTTCAAGCTGCCGCAATGCCACTTGATTTGCTTTTCCATAAACGAAATCCTCGCGCCCTTGACCGTGTTGGCGACGATCATCGTCGGAACGTTGCTGCCAGACGCGGGCAGATTGTCAAACGCGTCGACGACCTCATTCATGTCGTTTCCATTGATCTCCACAACGTTCCAGCCGAATGCACGCCACTTGTCAGCATACGGTTCAAGCTTCACGGAATCCTCAGAAAAGCTCGTCATGAGCTGCTTGTTCCGGTCAACGATCGCGACCAGATTGCCCAGCCCCAGCGCGTGGCCGTTGATCGCGGCTTCCCAAACAGAGCCTTCGCAGGTCTCGCCGTCGCCCATCATGCAGAACACGCGGTGCTTTTCGTCTCTGGCTCTGGCCGCGGCGGCCATGCCGACGCAGATGGGAAGACCGTGACCGAGAGAGCCGGTCGAGGTCTCCACGCCCGGCAGCTGCACCTTACACGGATGCTGGCCGAAGGCACTGTCAAGCTTGCCGTAGGTCCGGACGATTTCGTCGTAGTCAAAAAATCCGCGAAGCGCCATCGTGATATACATACACACCGCACCGTGACCCTTGCTCAGGATAAACCGGTCGCGCATCGGCATTTTGATGTCCTTTGGGTCGATGTTCATTGTGTGGTGGAACAGGCACGTCAGTACGTCCGACATCGACATATCTCCGCCCATGTGGATATTTCCCGCATAGCTGCCGCATAGCTTTACCAGATTTACCCGCATCTGATACGCCAGCTCCTGCAGCCGCGCCACTTCTTTCTTGTCTGCCATTTTTTCGTCTCCTTTTCAGAATAATACTAGGTTTTTCTGGGCCGTTATTATATTAACTTACTTTTTCGCCTTCGACTTTTTCTTATCAAACTTTCGGTTGGACGTGAATTCCTGCAAATATACGGCTAGAATGATGATAATTCCTTTAATCACCTGCTGTGGGAACGGCGGGAAGGACATCAGGTTCATCACGTTTTCCAACATAGCCAAAATGAACACGCCAAGAATCGTTCCGAAGACACTGCCCGTACCTCCCGTCATGCTTGCGCCGCCGATGACCGCACCAGCCAGCGCGTTCATCTCATAATCTGCTGCCGCAGTCGGAGAAAAAACGTTGGAGCGCGAGGCCAGCATTACGCCGGCAATGCCGCTCATGATGCCGCTGATCACATAAACAGAGATCTGGTAGCGAAGAATTCTGACACCCGCCAACCGAACCGTCTCAGCGTTGCTGCCGGTGGCCATGACAAGTCTGCCGTAGCTCGTCTTACGCAGAACAAAGCCGAGGATGACCGCGCAGACCAGCACTAGAAGGAACGAATATGGGATCTCAAAAACCTTTGCACCGGGTGCTGAGAAAGAGACCAGTGCCGTGTACGCCTTCGTCTCGGTCAGCGCACGGATTGGCTGGCCATTGGAGATCATATTGGCAAGGCCGCGGATGGAAAACTGCATCGCGAGCGTCACAATAAACGGTGGCAACTTCAGGCAGTGAATCAGAACACCGTTCAGTGTGCCGATGGCGCAGGAAGCCGCAACAGCCAGTAAAATCGCGCCTATCAGACCGGCCGCGCCGTCCCATTCCCATTTGACCATCGCCGTGCCGAGAATTATGCCGGAAAGACAGGCGTTCGCGCCGACAGAAAGATCGATGCCGCCGGTAATGACGCAGAACAGCATACCAAACGCGACGATCAGCGCCGCGGACTGTTGCTTGAGGAGGTTACTGAAATTCCTGGCGGACAAAAAGCTGTCCGACAGAATCGACGAGATCACCAGAAGCGCGACAAATGCGACGATGAAGTTGTTCTTAATAATAAAACTCTTTACTTTTTCCGACTGAAGCCGTCCTGCGTTTTCCTTTGTAGTCATGCCTTCACAACCCCCATAGAATATTTGATCAGGTTTTCCTCGCTGATCTCATCACGCTCGAGCGTAGCCGACACTGAGCCGTCGTGTACCACAACAATCCGGTCGCACAGACCCATCAGCTCCATCATTTCCGAAGAGATCAGAATGACGGACTTGCCTTCCTCGGCAAGCTGATTGATCAGCTGATAGATCTCCACCTTCGCGCCGACGTCAATACCGCGCGTCGGCTCATCGAGGATCAGCACCGACGAGCCTGCCAGCAGCAGCTTCGAAAGCGCGACCTTCTGCTGATTGCCGCCGGAAAGCTCCGACGTGTTCTGCTCGATGCTGCGGCATTTCAGCTTCAGAGCCGCGCAGTTCTCCTCCACAGCCCGCTTTTCTTTTCCGAACGCGATTCTTCCGATACCGTTCGTATAATTTTTCAGGCTGCTCAATGTCGCTGTCACACGAATCGGCATCTTCAAAAGCACGCCTTCGCGTTTTCTATCCTCCGGCAACAGACCGATGCCGAGCCGAAGCGCATCTGCCGGTGAGCTGATGCTGACCTTTTTCCCATCCAGGAAAATTTCGCCCGCGTCCATTTTATCCGCACCGAAAACCAGCCGGAGCGCCTCCGTGCGTCCCGCACCGACAAGCCCCGCAAAACCTAGCACCTCGCCCGAGCGGACCTCGAAGGAAACGTTTTTGACCTTATCACCTCTTTGCAGCCCCTCCGCACGAAGCCGCACAGCACCGATCTCCGCGTGACGCGGAGAAAACAGATCGGAGGGCTTTCTTCCGACCATCATCAGCATCAGATGCTCATCGTCGGTCTGTTTCGTCTCGATCGTTCCGACCAGTTCTCCGTCCTTAAGCACCGTAATACGGTCAGAGAGTTCAAAGATCTCTTCCAGTCGGTGCGAAATGTAGACGATGCTGACGCCCTGCTCCCGCAGCCGCTTGAGGATCCCGAACAGCTTTTCGACTTCCTGCGAGGCCAGCAGCGCCGTCGGCTCGTCCAGAACCAGAATTTTTGATTTCCGGCTCAGTGCCTTGCAGATCTCGACGACCTGTTGCTGCGATGTACTCAAAGAGCCGACCGCACTTCTTTCATCAATATTTGAATAACCGAGCTCATCCAAAATTGCCCGGGCCTTCCGGTAGAATTCGCTCCAGTTTACGATTTTCTTTCCTGTGTTCAGCTCATCGATCAGGATGTTCTCCGCAACCGTCAGATGCGGCATCAGGGAAAACTCCTGCCAGATGACTGAAATCCCATTGTCAATTCCATCTTTCGGCGAAAGCATCTGCTTTTTTTCGCCTTCGATCATAATTTCTCCGGCATCGGCCTGATAGACGCCGCTCATAATTCGCATCAATGTTGACTTGCCCGCGCCGTTTTCTCCCATCAGCGCGTGAATTTCTCCGGCACGAAGTTCCAGAGACACGTTCTTCAGCGCGTTAATGCCGCCAAAGCTCTTACAGATTCTTGTCATCTGCACACGGCAAACTCCATTTTGGATCATACTCTCGTTCATATTCATCATCCGTTTCTGAAACCACACTCACAAGCCCCTGTCTTTCCAGGTCTGTTTTGTTTTTCCGCTTCCAGGCTCTTCTGGTTTAGCAGGACCTGGAAGCGGAAGTCGATTGCTTACTCGTTTGCAAGCGCCGCTGCCTGCATCGCGTTATACTCGGGGATAGTAATCGTTGCGGGCGGTTCGCCTCTGGAAAGGACGGCACCTTCAATGTAGTACTTGTCGATATTACCGGCTTCTACAGTGATTGGCTCATAGCTCGAGCAGGTAAGGGGCGGAAGGTCATTTGCGTCGTAGCCGTTGAGCAGGATTTCGCACAACAGCGCCACGCAGGCATAGCCGTTTGCATACGAACCACCGTCGCAGGTTGCGAGATACTCGCCAGCCTTGATTTTGTCGAGCGCTTTAATATAGCCGTCGTTCGCGCTGATGATCCAGCAGCCGCCCTCGCCGATGCCCATCGCCTCTGCGCCATAGGCAACACCCATGCCTTCAAAGTCGTTGTTCGCCATGAAGAGGTTGATGTCGGAATGTGCGGTGAAGGCGTTTTCAGCTGTAGTCTGACCGCCCTCTTCGGTGTTGTTGGACTCGCCGCCAGAGACAATTTCAAAGTCAAACTCATCAGACTTCGCGCTTCCGTTCTTACGGACTTCTTCCCAGAATTCCACTGCCAGCTCCGCACAGTCGAGCTGCGAATGCGAAAGGCCCATTTCCTGTGTTCTGACCCAGAACACGCCCGCAGTCATACCGGCCATACGGCTCTCGGCGTTGGTTTCGCCCCAGTAGGACAGAGAACACGCTGCAACAATGTGCTCACCACTGAGTTTCTTTGCCGCTTCCTCGCCAACGGCGAAGCCGGACCAGAAGTTGTTGGTCGTGTAAGATGTCAAAACGCCAGTGTCTGCGCCGACCGCAATACCTGCACCCACGCACATGACACCAGCTTCGGTGCACATGTTCGCAAGCTTGTTGTTGACATCTAGGCTGACAGCGTTGAGCATGATGCCCTGGCAGCCCTGCGTGATCAGGTTCTCGACTGCGCTCAGGCAGCCTTCATCCGTCGCGTTTGCACTCACAACAACCAACTCCACGCCATAATCCGCAGCCGCGGCCTTCGCGCCTTCGACAATCTCAACGAACCAGTCGTTTTCCATCATGTAGACCTGAAAACCAAGCTTGATCTTATCTTTCGTATAGGTACCCGCGTCGGCCGGAATGCCCTTGTCGATCGTCGCTCTCGATTTCAGATACGGTGCGACAATGCCGTTGGTGCAGGTGGGATCGCTTTCACAGAGCCGATACAGCGGGTGCTGCGCCTGTTCGATCAGCTTCGCGGCAAGCGTCTCATCTTCCACACCGGGGATATCGGAAGCATCCACCTCTTCTGCGGTGGGAGCGGCCGTTTCGGCCTGTTGGGATTCGGTTTCGACATCGGTCTTTGCCGTACAACCAGAGACTGCCGCAAGCAGCATAGCCAGCGTCAGAACAAGCGCCAGGGTCTTCCAAAATTCTCTCATTTTTACTCTCCTTTTCTGTCCTTTTTCCGGTTCTTTGATGCGTTCGCCGCAGTTTCCGCGTTTTTTTGCGGCACTCATCTTTTACAGTTTTATCTTAACACGGATTGTTTTTTACAAACAGGATATCATTTTTGCAAAAAGGGGGAAATTTTTGCGTTTTTGCGCTTTTCTTCGTTTTTTCTGCTTATTAACATAAAAAAGCGCCCCATAGTTTTGTGCAAATCAACGGCATTTCACAAAACTACAGGGGCTTCTCGTCCGTTTCTTCTTCCGTCGGCTTCTTAACGATGACTGTTTCGCACATCCGACGTAGTTCGTCCGGTGTGAGCGATTCTGTAAAGATCAGAAGCCTGATTTCTCTTTCCGTCATCCGGCGCAAAAGTGCCAACAGCCGTGGTCGGTTCTCATCTCCGACATTCAGAAATGGATTTTCCAGCACCAGATATTCCGGCCTTTGCATCTGACAGCGAAACAGCATCAGAAGTTTCCTTTCAAAGCTGCTCAGCTGCCACGGATCTCGTTTTTCCGGACGCACATCACATTCCTGATAAAACCGCTCGGCAACGTTCCGGACGCGTTCTTCACGCACCACGCCGCACGCACTCGTTTTTCGGTACATCCCGATGCAAAGATTGTTTCCGATATCCAATACGTCGACCGCAGCATTTTCCGTACCCTCCTGCACAAAAAGCGCGTTTCTCCCGGGCCGTAGTCTGTCAATGATGTTGTCCAGTTCTACGGTCAATCCATGAAAGCTCTGCGGCGCGGACCAGAACTCTTCCGCGTTTGCGGCAATACCGATCGCTTTCAGCGGCCGTTCGCAACGTGCGCTCTCGTTCCAGTGCTGCCTGTCTTCCCTGCGGAACACCGAAGCGCCCGCGCGATAGATAAAGCTGTCCGTCCCATTTTCGATATACACGCTCCGGTCGGCGTACTGCATGACCGGCGTTTCCTGCCGACAGAAAAACAGGAAGCTCACCCCACGGCGCTTATATTCCTCGATTAGCCGCAACAGTACAGCCCACTGCTCCTTCGTATAGTTATACGTCACATAGTCGAACAGAATGAGTCGGGTTTTGCTGATTTTTGCCTTCAAAAGCAGCACCACCTGCTGCTCAAAAGGCGTCAATTCATAGGCTCTTTTCTGCGCAAGAGCGCCCATATCGTACGCTTCGAGCATTCTCTGCGTTTCCGACTGCGCCGCCTTTGCCGAAAACAGGGAAAGAGGATTTTTTCTTTCCCGCAGCGCAAATACGTTCTCATAGACCGTAAAATTTTGAATCAAACGCAGCTTTGTATCGAGGATTTCTACGCCGTTTTTTGCCGCAAATGTCCACGACCGCCTGACCGGCTTTTCTTCATAGAAAAAGTTGCCACTGTCCATGCGCCGCCTGCCGAGCAGAATGTCCCGGACGACGCGTTTTCCGCTGCCGTGCAGCCCGTACAGGCAGAGCATTTCCCCGCAGAAAATGGTCAGATTAAAATCTCTCAGAGCATGGCCGTCTTCTCCGCCGGCGTACACATGGCTAAACCAAAGCAGTTCCTTCATGTTTTAGTCTCTCATCGCGTACCGGCTCACGCAGAAGCTGTCGACCAGCGGCATCACGATCTCGGTCTGGCAGCCGCAGCCCTCCACGCTATGCATTCTCATCCCGTATTCCTCGCCGAAACAGAGCTTAATGCGATTATTGACATTCAAAACCGCGATGCCGTGCCGTCTGGTATCGTCCGGCAATTTGCCTGTGCGCAGCTGTTCGTTCAATTCGTCAAGCTTCTTCCGCGGCATACCGACGCCATCGTCAGAAATCAGAAGATACAACTTCTTTTCCGTTTTTCCGGCTTCAATGGTGATCTCGCCATGTTCCGGCTTGAGTTCCAGTCCGTGAAAAATGGAGTTTTCAATGATGGGCTGTAAAATCATGCGCGGCACATAATAATCGCGAATACCCGGCTCTTCCAGAACCGTTTGCAGAGAAAAGCGTTCGCCGAAGCGAAAGCGCTGAATGTAAAAATAGTCGTCTACATGACGAAGCTCTTCGGCAAGACTCACCAGACTGTCGTGGTTACTGATGCAGTATCTGAAAAATTTTGACAACCGCTCGACCATCTCCGCGATGACCGTCTGATTGTTCTTCAGCGCCTCGCTGCGAATCGAGTCGAGTGTGTTATACAAAAAATGCGGATTGATCTGACTTTGCAACATCAGATACTGAAACTGGATCTGTGACGCGCTGCGCTGAATATCCTCCGGACGCAGTGTATCCGCCGCGGGCGCGTCGTGCTTTTTCTTCAAAAACGAAAACATGCTGCTCCATCCTTTTCAGGCATACAAACTGCGATAAACTGTCGGCTTGATGCCGACCGTCTTTTTGAAGACCTTTGAAAAATACTTCTCGTCCTGATATCCAACAAGCGCAGCAATATTCTTCACCGACTCGCGCGTTTCGGCCAGATACTTTTTTGCTGCGGCGATCCGGATTTCCGTCAGATATTCAGCAAATCCCTGCCCGGTTTCCCGCTTGAATACCTTTGAAAAGTAGGCTGGCGAAAGGCAGACGCGCTCTGCAACCTGCTCGAGCGTAATGTCCTTACCGTAAGCCGCACCCATATACGCCTTCGCTTCCAGAACCGGCTTCTGCTGTTTTTTACGCAGTTTATCCACGTAGCCGGAGAAAAACGCCAGAAGCAGCTCCTGCGTTGTGCGCAGTAGTTCCTGAAACGAGCCGTCTGCAGCGGTTTGCCGCAGAATCTTCTGCGTCAGTTCATCCTTTTCCCGCTGCTCGGCCGTTGTGCCGTCCAGAGAGCACCGGATGAGCTCACGCTGCACCGCCAACATATCCGAAGGATGACCCATAGAATACGCCGCCGCATCGCGAAGCAGCGCATCATATTCCTTTTTGATTCCCTCGACCTGCAAATATTCAAAGCTGCTACGGATCTCTTTGGCGCGTCCTGCCGAAAGCAGGCTTACGGGGAGGAAGTGTCGAAGCCGCTGCACCATATCATATTCCAATATTTTGTTGGTTCCGAAGGCAAGACCTCCCCGCTCGTGCAGCTGCACCCAATCGTCACATGGAATTCTCCGTAAATTTCGGATAAACTTCTGATCGTGTAAAGCAGCGCGGAAATGCTCTGCTTTCCTTCTTCCATCTGCGCCGCATCTGTATTAAGAAGCAGCAAAAGTCCTCCGCCAGCACAGAAATGGCTTTCCAGACAAATTCCAGGTCGACGGCTTTGATCGACGATGGTACGAATTTTTTCCCGGAACACAACATTTTCCTGCAATGTTGTATCGATCGTCGTACAGATATACTGGACGCGGAAAAGTCCGGGGACAAACTGCGTAAAGTATGTCCGGTTGCACGCGTCGATCGTCATATGCTTCCAGCCGTCCGCCTGTTTCTGCTCTGTGCTCTGTAAAAGCTGGCGCCACATTTCATCCGCGCAGCGCACATGCTTATACTGCTTCTCGCGTTTTTTCTGTTGACGGAGCTTGGAGCAGGCCTTCTCAAGTGTCTGATTCAGCGTCTCTTCGTCAATCGGTTTGAGAAGATAGTCCACAACACCCTGTTGGATTGCAGTTTTTGCGTATTCGAAATGCCGGTAGCCGCTCGTAATGATAAACTCCGGAGAAAGCCCAAGCTCCTTCACCTTCTGAATAAGCTCCAATCCGTCGCAGCTCGGCATCCGGATATCCGTCAGAACGATATCTGGTTTGTTCTTCTGAATGCTTTCGAGCGCACGGAGCCCGTCATAGCACACGTCGGCGATCTGAAGGCCGAGCGCATCCCAGTGCCCGAGCTGAACGAGGAGCTCTGCAATGCGGTATTCATCCTCCACAATAATCACGCGAAACGACATTTTCTACCTCCTTGTACGAATCTCATCCAAATCTCGTTGATGTCTATACAATCGCAATCTTTGTTTGCTGGATTCGTAACGCATCTGCATTTATAATACATAACTAACGTCATTTTGCAAATACTTTTTTGTTCATTATGTCATTTTAAAAACATGGCACAGAGTATGATCCACAGAAGTGAGGATGGACATGATCCGTCCGGAATCGGCGGCAGTCTGTCAAAGAACCCTTGTAACCGGAAAGTATCCGCCAGTTCAATGGTGTTGGGTGACAGGAATACAAGTTCAACAAAAACCACAGAGCTGGTAGTCTCAAAGAGTTACACTATACTCATTGCTGCGCACGCCAGATCTGAGGACAGGATTTTGTGACGAACAACGTCCGTAAGTTTGAGGGTGTGCCTGATTTGGAAGTCGAAAACTGGGTCGAGTAACGTCTGCTCGTGAAAAGATTCATCTTTGTTTAATGCGGCGCAGTTTTTGCGCCGCTGGTTTTCTGTCCTGACCCAAACCGTGACCCAAACGCGGAAAAATCAGGTGGAATGATCCGTGCCGGAAAGGACGCCGCTGTGAAATTTTCCGAGTGGAAAGGCGCAGAAATGGCTCGAAATGTCCGCTAAAAATATCCGACCAACCTTCGGGACCAAGAGGCCTCGGGTTCGAATCCCGACACTCCGACCATGCAGAGTGTCCTTATAGGATCTGAGTATCCTGTAATGGACACTCTGCTTTTTTATTTCTCACAAAATTCATACCGCAACCTGTTCCGGGGCGTAGCTGAGTGCTACGCCTTTTCTCGTTTCCATGATAATGTCGGCCTCCGGGATCTTCCGACGATCCGGCACTTCAAAGGCCCCGATGCAGTTGTAGTGGATAACTACCTGCTGATTGGTCACACCGTCCTGCTTTTCAGCGTGGTACACCTCAATGTGGTCGATCAGCTCCGCGACCATACGCTTTGTAATGGTGGTCGCATCCGTGTACCGCCGCACCGTTTCAAGGAAATCGTCAATGTCCATGCGCTTGCTCTCGTCCTCTTTCAGCTCCAGCCGCCACCAGCTCGGCGCAGGCCACCAGTACTAGCGCATAATACTCCCCCCGCAGCGTCAAAAAATTCGTGAAAAACTCCATGCAGGCTCCTTTTATTCCCCGATGTCAGTCATCTCTCCACATGAAAACACGCCCCAATGTGGCGGAGCGTTGGATAGTCAGTGTGGAAAAAATTTCATCTGTGGAACGTCGGGCCGATGCTCCGCGCAGCTCAGGCCAAACCGGAGCGAGGCGACAAAAAAAGAGCGTTCCTTGCGGAACGCTCTTTTTCATATGAAGAATTACTTACTTCAGCTCGACCTTGCCGCCGACTTCCTCGACCTGCTTCTTCAGAGCCTCGGCATCCTCCTTGGACAGACCCTCCTTCATGGTGGTGGGAGCGCCCTCGACGGCAGCCTTGGCCTCGGCCAGACCCAGACCCATGACCTCACGGATGACCTTGATGACCTTGATCTTCTGAGCGGCATCGAAGCCGGTCAGAATGACGTCGAAGTCGGTCTTCTCCTCAGCAGCGGGAGCAGCAGCACCAGCAGCAGGAGCAGCCATGGCAGCGGCGGAAACGCCGAACTCCTCCTCCAGAGCGTGAACCAGCTCGCTGAGCTCCAGAACGGTCAGGCCCTTGATTTCTTCGATCATAGCAGTAACTTTCTCGGACATTTTGATAAGCCTCCTAATTGTAAGATGTTTTTTTAGATAGGGGTCGAGACGAAACGTCTCATTACTCGGCAGCGGCTTCCTCAGCGGGAGCGCCCTGCTTCTCTGCAATTTGCTTCAGCACGCAGGCCAGAGCGGAAATGGGAGCCAGCATGGTACCCAGAACCTGAGCCTGCAGCACGGGCAGAGCGGGGATGGCAGCCAGAGCATTGACGGTCTCCAGGGAGACGACCTTGCCGTCCATGAAGCCGCCCTTGATCTCGAACTTGCCGTTGAGTTTCTTTGCAAACTCTGCGATCACACGGGCCGGAGCGACGGGGTCAT
>ERZ835541.1825-NODE-1825-length-19265-cov-3.626653_pt1 | contig 19265 bp, 16 predicted proteins | sample MGYA00519945_ERZ835541 | MGnify/ENA primary metagenome ERZ835541 (study PRJEB31850, sample SAMEA3708780) | human gut metagenome | biome: human gut; feature: human-associated habitat; material: faeces | place: China | collected 2014 ...
CGGCAAAGGCAACGGAAATCGGGCCCGTACAGCCCAGCGCAGGCGCAACCTCTGCGCGGAGGATCGACAGCAGTTCTTTTTTCATGACGTTAAAACTCCAATTCTTCCTTAAATTTTCCCTTCATGAACCAGGGCGCAGGCAACATAGTGCTCCGGACCGCAGCTTTCCAGATGAAGATCCTGCCGCGTGCAGGCCTCGCATGCGTGTTCGCAGCGCGCAGCAAAGCGGCAGCCGGGTTTCGGATTGACGGGGTTGGAAACCTCGCCCTTGATGACGTTCTGAAGCGCACCCTTTGCGCGAAGCGAGGGCTTCGGCACTGCGCTCAAAAGTGCCTTTGTGTATGGGTGGCGCGGCGCGGCAAACAGCTCGTCTGCCGGGGCCTTTTCCACACACTGTCCGAGATACATGACCGCAATTTCGTTGGAAATATGCTTGACAACACTCAGATCGTGCGTCACAAACATGTAGGTCAGGCCCATGTTCTCCTGCAGATCCATCAGCAGATTCAATATCTGTGCCTGAATGGATACATCAAGCGCGGAGACCGGCTCGTCGCAGACGATAAACTCCGGATTGACCGCAAGGGCCCGGGCGATACCGATTCTCTGGCGGCGGCCGCCATCGAGCTCGTGGGGATAGGCGTTGACAAAGCGGCGTGCAAGGCCGACAACGTCCATCAGTTCATTGACTCGCGCATAGATCTGCTTATTGGTCGGATAGATCTTGCAGACCTTCATGGGCTCGGCGATAATATCCGCGACGGACATTCTGGGGTTCAGCGAGGAGTAGGGGTCTTGAAAGATGATCTGCATCTTCTTGCGCATCTGCTCCATCTGACTGCGGTTATACTTCAGAATGTTCTCGCCGTTATAGAGCACCTCGCCGGAGGTCGCCTCGAGCAGGCGCAGGATCGTTCTGCCCATCGTAGATTTGCCGCAGCCGGACTCGCCGACCACGCCGAGCGTCTGTCCGTGCTGGATGGCAATGCTGACATCGTCTACCGCATGCAGCGGACCTGCCGGGGTCTGGAAGTATTTTTTAAGATGTCTGGTTTCGATCAGGGGTGTCACCATTATTCTGCACTTCCTTTCTCCTCTGCGGCAAACAGATGGCATTTGATCTCATGCGTGCCGTACCTGGCAACGCCCGGCTTTTTCTCTTTGCAAATGTCCATGCACTTCGGGCAGCGCGGCGCAAACGGGCAGCCTGCGGGCAGACATGTGGGATCGGGCATAAGTCCCGGGATGGGATTGAGGCGCTTGGCCTTGGAGTCCATATCCGGGATCGAGCCAAACAGGCCCACCGTATAAGGATGGTGCTCTGTTGCTTCATAGATGTCTTCTGCCGTGCCGCTTTCGATGATCTCGCCTGCGTACATGATGGCCACATCATCACACGTCTCAGCCACAACGCCAAGATCATGCGTGATGAGGATCATCGCCGTATTCAGCTTGACCTTCAGCTCGTTCATCATCTGCAAAACCTGCGCCTGAATGGTGACATCAAGCGCGGTCGTCGGCTCGTCGGCCAGAATCAGCTTCGGCTCGCAGGCCAGCGCCAGCGCAATGACCACGCGCTGCTTCATGCCGCCGGAGAACTGGTGGGGGTAGTCGTTTTTACGGGAGGCCGGAATGCCGACCATCTCGAGCATCTCGTCTACACGTGCATCAATTTCCTTGTCTGACCGGCCGTTGCGGTGCAGCTCCAGAGACTCCCGGATCTGTTTGCCGACGGTAATGACGGGATTGAGGCTCGTCATCGGGTCCTGAAAGATCATCGAAACGGTATCACCGCGGATCAGGCGCATATCGCCCTCCGTCAGTTCCATGACGTTATGGCCGTCAAGCGTGATGCTGCCCTGGCGGATAATGCCGATCCTCTTGGGCAGAAGGCGCATGATGCTCAAGGCCGTCGTCGTCTTGCCGGCTCCCGTTTCGCCCACGAGACCGAGCGTTTTGCCCTTTGTCACGGTGAGGTTCACGCCGTTGACCGCATAGACCGTACTCTGATCGGTTTCATAAATTACATGGAGGTCCCGGATCTCCAATACGTTATTCGTATCCATATTGCATTGGCCTCCTTTATCAGTTCTTCAGCTTGGGGTCGAGCGCGTCGCGCAGACCGTCGCCCATCAGGTTGAACGACAGAACCGCCAGCATGATCGCAATGCCGGGCTCGATGACAACGAAGGGATAAAGCATCATATCCTGCTTGCCTTCTGAAAGCATGGTGCCCCATTCCGGCTGCGGCGACTGCACGCCAAGGCCGATGAAGCTCAATGCCGCCAGACTGATGATCGACTGCGCGATCTGGAGCGTTGCCTGAACAACGATCGGGCCGATGGCATTCGGCAAAATCTGCAGCAGGATGATGCGCGGGTCGCGGGTGCCGCAGGCCTTGGCCGCTTCAATGTACTCCTGACCCTGGATCTGCAGGATGGCAGAGCGGACGATTCGGGCAAATTTCGGAACATTAGCAATCGTCATCGCGATCAGCAGGTTTTTGATGTCCGTTCCAAGCACCGCAACGATGGCCATTGCCATCAGGATCTGCGGCAGAGCCAGCAAAACGTCCATAATACGCATCAAAACGTTATCGACGATGCCGCCGTAATAGCCCGCGATCGCGCCGATGGTGCCGCCGATCACCAGCGACAGCGCCACGATGGCAAAGCCCATGGAAAGAGAAATTCTGCCGCCGTAGACAATACGCGCAAACATATCGCGGCCGTAGTGATCGGTGCCGAGGATATGTCCCTCGGAGAACGGCTTTGTGAATTTTTCCATGACGTGCTGTGTAACAACATCATCGTTATAATCAAGATACAGCGGCGCTGTAACACAGATCAGCGCCATTACCAGCAGCAGGAACATGCCCACCATGGCAAGCTTGTTTTTGCGGAAACGGAACCAGATATAAGAAAGCTGACTGCGTTTTTTGACTTCCAACTCGTTGACGGCCTGTTCTGCCTGAGCGTCTTTTTTCATCGTTCCGCCTCCTTATTTCAGTTTCGAGCGTAGTCTGGGATCGACATACGCATAGATAATGTCTACGATGAGGTTGACCATACTGATCATCACCGCAACAAGCAAAATTGCCGCCATAACAGAAGGCGTGTCCTTTTTGCGGATGCCGTTGACGATCATGGTGCCGACGCCGGAGATCGAGAAGACACTCTCCGTGATCACAGCGCCGCCGAGCATCGCGCCAAGGTTCAGTCCGACGATCGTGATAACAGGCAGCAGCGCATTTCTCAGCGCATGGCCGAAGATCACGCGGCGCTCGCTTGCGCCCTTGGCTCTTGCCGTGCGGACATAGTCCGTGCGGATGACCTCAAGCATGTTCGACCGTGTCATACGGATCAGCTGCGCCAGATGGACCGAGCAGCAGGTGATGCACGGCAGGATAAAGTGCTTCCAGGTATCTGCGCCGATAGCCGGAAGCCAGTGCAGCTTCAGCGAGAACAGCAGCATCAGGCAAAGGCCCATAAAGAACGACGGCATCGCGCAGATCAGCATGGAGGTCAGAAGCGTAACATTATCAACGATGCTGTACTGCTTGACTGCCGACAAAATGCCGATCGGAATACCCAGCATTACCATAAGTACCACAGAGCCGATGGCCAGTTTGATGGTGTTCGGCAGACGCTCTGCCAGCTCATGCGTAACAGGAACCTTCGAAATATACGAGGTCCCGAAATCTCCCTTCGTCAGCACGTTGACCATATATCTTCCGTACTGGACCAGAACCGGGTCGTTCCAGCCCATTTCTTCGCGCAGCTCTTCCACCGCCTCTTTCGTCGCGCCTTCGCCGAGAATCAAACCGCTGGCGTCGCCCGGCGTGAGGTTCATGATCAGGAAGATGATCAAGGAGATGCCCAGAAGCACAGGGATCATGGTCAACAGGCGTTTGCCAATAAATTTCAGCATGTTTTTTCATACGCCCTTTCATCAGTGTCTTTGCATGTGCCGAAAAACTGCGGCACATATTTCATGCAGTTTCCGGGCCTTTCCGGTCCGGATTGTTATAAAAAAAGAGCCGTTACGGCCCAAGCAGACAAATTCAACTTGCGCGCGCCAGATCCCTGCACACTTCGGCCGTCTATCTGGTCTGTTTTGCGCTTATGGCTGTTCCGGACCTGCCGGCGTTTCCGCCGGCAGGTCCCTCGCAGAGGTTTGTAAGAAATGAAGTTGACTTAGTAAATTATGCGCCCCAGCTGTAGTCGAAGACGAAGCATCTTCTGTTGGGGTTGGCAACGAAGCCCTGCAGGTTGGAATTGTAGACGTACGCCTGATCCGGCTGAAGGATGGCCGGTACATACTGCATTTCGTCCATGCGTTCTACAACCTTGGTGTAAATCTCAGCACGCTTTGCAGCGTCAAACTCGCTGCGGCCTTCTTCCAGAAGTGCGTCGAGCTCGGGATCATCAACGTCGCCCCAGTTTCTGCCGCCCACATACTTGCTGTGGAACAGGCCGTAGAGGTAGTCGGCGTCGTTGTAAGCTGCGGCAGTGTTCATCAGAGCCAGCAGATAGTCATGCTCAGTACGGACCTTGTTGAGCCAGGTCGAGCGCTCGTACTTTTCGATCGTAGCTTCCACGCCGACCAGACGCAGCTGCTCTGCAACGACCTCAGCCATCGGGAGCATACGGCTGTCGTCCATGCAGGTAAACTCGACTTTCAGGGGGTTGGACTCGTCGTAACCGGCCTCGGCCAGCAGTTCCTTGGCACGCTCGGGATCATAGCCGTAGCTGCTGACAAAATCAGTCGGGTAGAAGTCGACATCAGGATTCATCATTGCCTGAATGGGCTTTGCATTGCCGTCGCAAGCGCCGACAACACACTCGTCGCGGTTGATCGCGCAGGAGAGTGCCTGACGAACGCGGACATCGTCAAACGGAGCCTTGTTGGTCTCGACCAGCAAGAAGTAAGTAGCCGTCGCGCCGGTGGCCGTCCAGGTCAGGTTGGGAGAAGACTCCACAACCGCCTTCTGGGTGACAGGGATGGTGTCGCAGAGGTCGATTTCACCGTTCTGCAGCGCAACAAGCGCAGCATTGGTGTCAAGGCAGATCTTGAAGGTCAGGTCCTTAATGGCAGGAGCGCCTTCCCAGTACTCGTCGTTGGCTTCCAGAACGAGCTTGTCGCCGATGTCCCAGCGGACAAACTTATACGGGCCGGTGCCGATGGGTGCACGGCCGTAACCGTCGGGGTCAGCCTCGTCCGCAGCCTTGTTAACGATGCTGAGGTAAGAAGCTGCGATGCAGGACTCGATCGCGCCGAACGGCTCAGTCAGCGTCAGTGTGCAGGTGTAGGTGTCGTCCACGGTCATTTCCTTCATCATGGAGGTGACAGAGGAGGTAGCCGGCGTTGCGATCGCCTGATTATAGGTGTAAGCAACATCCTCGGCCGTCATCTCTTCGCCGTTGTGGAACTTCACACCCTCGCGGAGCTTAAAGGTCAGCTGCGTGCCGTCCTCGCTCGGCGTCCAGCTCTCAGCCAGAGAGGGAACAAGCTCGCCCTTGGCGTTGAGTTCGATCAGACGGTTGAAGACCTGATAGTTTACGGTGAAGGCCGTAAATTCGTCGGTCTTGTAGGGGGTGAGCTGTGCAGGCTCAGAGGTCAGGCCAAAAACAAAGTCCGTTCGGCCGGCTTCGGTGCCGGTGGCTGCCGTCTGCGTGTCGGTCGTGGTCTGCGTGTCGGTCGCGGTCTGCGTGTCGGTAGCAGGCGCTTCCTGCTTGCTGCAGCCAACAAACAAGCTGGCAAGCATCAGAACGCACAGAAGCATAGCGATGGTTCTTTTCATGTTTCTTCTCCTTTACTGTGTCTTTCTTCGCTCCGTTTTTTACTTTAATAAACCAACGTTGCGTATGGATAGAGTATATCACACATGTTCTTATTTGCGGTAGTGAATTTTGCGCGTTCCTTACATCTCACGGTGTAAATTTGTCGCATCACGTCGTTTGAACTCAATCCATTGTAGCAAAATCGTACATAACTGCTGCGGTCATCTTGATGCCGTTGATGTAGTCTTCCAAATAAATGTTTTCGTTGGGCGCATGGATCTGCGATTCCATATGGTCAATGCCGAAGCTGACCGCATCGATCCCCTCCGGACCGCAGAAGCTGCCCATTGCGGTGGTGCCGGCGCCGTTGCGGTAAAGCGACGGCTTCATGCCGTAGATATCCTCGGCATTTCGCAGCGCGGCGCGCACAATGCGGCTTTTGGTATCGGCATGGTATGGGTTCTTGCCGGAGTATTCAATGACCTCAATGTCTGTAAATCCGCGGCGGTCCAGATGCTCGCGCAGGAGCTTTACCACACGCTCTGCATCCTGTCCCTTTACCAGACGGAAATCGATCTTGCAGAAGGCGTAGGAGGGAATGACAGTCTTGGAGCCTTTGCCCGTATAGCCGGATTCAATGCCCGCGATATTGGCCGTCGGCTCATAGAGCAGCTTCTCCTTCAGCGCAGTGCCGCTGAGGTTATTGATAAAGTGGTCAATGCCGTTTGCCTTGAGAACGCTCTGCTCGTCATAATTCATCTGCTCCAGAAAATCCATTTCCTCCTGATCGGGCGGGATGATGTCATCGTAGAAATGATCGATGGTAATACGGTCATTTTCATCCTTGATGGTGTTCAGCGCCCAGATCAGACGCCACGCGGCGTTCGGCACAATGGGGCCGTACATGGAGTGCATGTCGTCTTTGCAGGCATGGCAGCGAAGCTCAACATAGCAAAGGCCCTTCCAGCCCATTGTAATTTGCAGCGGTCCGCGGTTAATGTCCTTGCTGCCGCCTTCCCAGACGATGCCGTCGGTCTTTACCATGTCCGGATGCGCGATCCGGAACGAGTCGAGATTCGGCGAGCCGATCTCCTCTTCGCCCTCCGTGATAAACTTGATGTTGCAGGGGAGCTCGCCGTACACCTTCTGATATGCGTCCACGGCGCACCAGCGCGACAGGAAGCTGCCCTTGTTGTCCGCTGCGCCTCTGGCGTAAATTCTGCCGTCGCGAATGTCTGGCTCAAAGGGCGGTGTGATCCACTCATCCAGCGGCTCCGGCGGCTGCACGTCGTAGTGGTTATAGAATGTCAGCGTCCAGGGCTTGCCGCTCTGGATCTCGCCAAAGACGACCGGGTTTCCGTCGGTCGGCACCTGCTGAGCCTTTGCCCCAAGCAGCGCCACCTGCTCTTGCACCATCTGGGCCATTTCCGTCATGCCCAAATGCTGTGCCGCGACGCTCGGCTGTCTGCAAAACTTTTTGAGAAGTTCAATGTATTCTTCGCTGTGCGCGTCAATATAGTCGAACACAGGCTGCATGTGCTGTTTCATAGAAGCATCCATTTCAGTTCCGTCCTTTCTTCAGATCGCCAAAGAGGCGTTGATCTCTTCTTCGATTTCTCTGGCTCTGGCCGCTGTTTTTGTAGAGGTCAGGCCTCCGCAGCCACCGCGAAGCTCCGGCGGAAGCCGCTTTTCACAGTCGTCGGCGGGAATGTAGCTGCAAATACCGGAAAGCGCCATATCCGCTGCGCAAAATGCGTTGGCAACGCCGATGCCGTTGCGGCGGATGCAGGGGATCTCCGACGAGCCGCCGATGCGGTCGCAGACAAGCCCCAGCATGTTTTTCAGCGCCAGTGCGCCGGCGTCCACGACCTGTCGCACGGTGCCTCCGGCGAGGCAGGCAAGTCCTCCCGCTGCCATCGCAGAGGAGACGACGATCTCCCCCTGACAGCCGCCGCCAAGTCCGGAAAAGCTCACCTTGTGGTAATAAAGCGCAGCTCCGATGAGCGAGCAGGCAAACAGTGCCTTCACGACTGCCGCGTCGTCCAGGCCCTTGTCCTCTGCCACTGTGAGCAGGCAGCCCGGCACAATACCGCACGAGCCCGCCGTCGGCGCAGCTACAACACAGCCCATTGCATCGGCGACCTCCATCGTGGCAAGCGCCTTGGCTACGGCGCGGTTGAGCGTCGAGCCGGAGATGGTCTTCCCCTCCTGCATCGCGCGCATCAGCTTTTTCCCATCCTCGCCCGTACCAAAGCCAAACAGCGTGTGCACAGACCGGGTGAGGCCTTCTTCTGCGGCAGATTTCATATACCCGAGCATCTGATGCATCTGCTCCAAAATTTCCCGGCGTGTGCGGCCCGAACGGTTCTGCTCGTAGCTAAGCGCCAGCTCCATGCAGTCTTCCCCTGTTGCATCGGCGCGGGCAATGAGCTCGTCAAACGAACGAAACAGCGGCGTATGCGGCACATAGCCCAGCGGGACAAACGGCTCAAGCGCCAGCGTCCGTGTCACACCCGGAATCTGCGCAGCCTGTTTGGCCGCCTCCCGGTCCGGCGTTTTGCCGGTGTTGATCCAGCAAAGCTCCCGCTCTGCCTGTCTGGAAGCGCCGATCTCATACTGCGGAAACATGGCGCGAAGCTCTGCCGCAACCGGACGCTCCGCCCAGACGAATACATTGGAGGCCGTGCTGGAAAGGTTCACCGCAAAGCCCTCAATGTTCGTGATCGCAATGCTGCCGCCGCCGACAGAAACGCCCGTGATCTCGCAGCGGCGCCCGGATCGCTCGACAAAGCTGAGCTTTACGGTCAGCGCACTTTCCGGAAGCGGCTGCTCGGTAAATTTGCTGGTACTGAGCGTGATCCCCTGCTCTTTTGCCAGCTCCAGTGCGCGCCGCAGCGACGGGTCTTCCGGACGCATACCCAGTGCGCCACCGACCAGTGACACATGACTGCGCAGGCCAAAAAAGCCGGTATCGCGCGGATGAAAGCAAAGGTCTATGCTCTGCAGTGGCCCCGTCAGAAACAGATGCGCCGCATAGCCGAGCCGCGCCATCCCGGCCGTGCCGGAGCTCGACGGCCCGAGCATCACCGGCCCGATAATTTCAAAGAGACTGATATCCATCTGCGCCATCGATCACACCTCAGCAAAATCGTGGAGCACAGCTGCGCTGAGCTTGATGCCGTTAAAGAAGTCCTCAAGGAAAATATACTCGTTCGGCGCATGGCAATGCGAATCGTCGTTGAACACGCCGTAGCAAACCGCAGGCGTGCCCGTCAGATTGCAGAGGAAGCCCATGCCGTTGGAGCCTGCCATGTTCGGATGGATCGCAGGCTTCATGCCGTAAACATCCTCGACATTCTCGATAACAGCCTTTGCCAGCGGATTTTCCGGGCTTCCGCGGAACGGAAGCATGCTATGACCGGCAATGAGTTCAATGTCGCCAAAGCCGTGATTGTCCAGATGCTCTCTGACCAGCTGCAGCACACGCTCCGGCTTCTGACCCATGACCGTGCGGATGTCGATCTTGCAGAACGCCTCGCCCGGAAGCACCGTCTTTGCACCCTCGCCGGTATAACCTGCATGGATGCCCTGAACGGTCATGCTGGGGCGCAGGAACAGCTGCTTTTTCAGCTCCAGCCCCGTCAGGCCATTGTTGAACTGCTCTTTGCCGATGGCCTTGAGCATGTCGGCCTCGTTGTATTCAAACGCGTTCAGATATGCCAGCTCCTCGTCACTGATGGGCGGAACATCGTCAAAGAAGTGGTCGATGGTGATCTCTTCTTTTTCATTTTTCATGCTCGAAAGCGCCTTCACCAGCCGCCACGCCGGATTCGGCACGATTGCTGCGTTCATAGAGTGCATATCTGTTCTGGCGCAGCGGCAGCGCAGCTCAAAGCTGGTCACGCCCTTCACGCCCAGCGCTACCTGAAGCGGTCCGTGGTTGATGTCCTTGCTGCCGCCTTCCCAGACGATCGCGTCGGACTTCACCATTTCCATATGCTCGCGGACAAACTCTCCCAGATGGATGCTTCCGATCTCTTCTTCGCCCTCGGCCATGAATTTGACATTGACCGGAAGCGTTCCGTGGACCTTCTGATAAGCATCGATGGCGCAATATCGGGAAAGAAGGCTGCCTTTGTTGTCGGCCACACCGCGCGCGACGATACGGTCATCGATCACAGTCGGCACAAAAGGCGGCGTCTGCCACTTCTCATAGGGCTCGGGCGGCACGACGTCGTAGTGGTTATAGAGCATCAGGGTGCGCTCTTTTCCGTAATCCAGCTCGCCGAACACGATTGGGTTGCCGCCTGTTTCAAAAAGCTTTGCGTCTGCACCAAGCTCTCTGATCGTCTCGCAGACGATCTGCGCCATCTCGCGCATGCCCCAGTTCTGGGCTGAAACACTTGGCTGCGAGCAGAATTTTTTCAGCAGCGACAGATACTCCTCGCGATGTGCGTCGATGTACTGCCATACGGCCTCGATCTCCGGTCTTTTCATCTTGTTCAAACCTCCTAAGCGGTATTCTGTTCTGGTTAGAGTCAGTGTACCATATTTTCTCCGGGTATACGCGGTGCATTTTTACATAATTATCGTTTTTCACAGTGCATAGTGTATATCTTGACACATCCTTGCTTGACTTGCACCGTTTGCTTTGCTATTCTGGATTTGTAAAAGTATCCCTTGTCGAATCTCATGTATTTGCCGCGCGCCTGCGGAGCAGCGTCGGCGCGCAAGACATTTTTCAAGCATTGTTCCGGCTCCGCACATATCCATCTGAAACGAGGAGGCTTGTCATGCAAACGTTCAGCATCAACTATTTCAATAAAATGGCAGAAGAAGTCCGCCGCGAAGGTCTGGACGCCATTTTGATCGCTCCGTCGGAGGATCTTCTGTTCATCACGGGCCATAACCCCATCTTCTGCGAGCGCTTTCAGGGCCTGTTTGTCAAGGCAGACGGTGAATATTTCTACGTCTGCAACCTGCTGACAAAAGACGAGATGGAGGCCATTCTGCCGAACAAAAAGGTCTATGCCTGGTTTGACGGCGACGGTTTTCAGACTGCTGTCCGGCAGGCGCTGGAGGAAAACGGTCTGATCGGCAAGACCATCGGCGTCAACGCAACCGTCCGCGCATTCAATCTGCTTGAAATTTCCGAGGCCGTCGACGTCCACTGGGTAAGCGCCCGTCTTCTGCCGCAGGAGATCCGTATTTATAAAACCGACCGGGAGATCGAAGCCATGCGCGAAGCGGCAAATATCGCCGAGCGCGCGCTGGAGCAGACGCTCTCGAAGATCCGCGTCGGCATGACCGAGGGCGAGGTCAAGTCTATTTTGCTTGCGCACATGGCGCAGTTCGGCGGTAAAAATGCGCGCGCGCTCGTCGCTGCCGGTCCCAACGGCGGCTATCCGCATTACAATCTGGGCCTTCGCACTCTGGAAAAGGCAGACGCGATCGTGATTGATTTCGGCTGCGAATACGATCTGGTCCGCACAGATATCACACGCACCGTCTTTTTGGGAGAACCCACGCAAAAGCAGCGCGAGGTCTACGATCTGGTCCGCCGTGCAAATGAGGCGGCCGAGGCCATTGCCGCAGCCGGTGCATGGATCCCGGATCTGGACGAGGCGGCGCGCAGCGTCATTACAGAAGGCGGCTACGGCCCCTGGTTCACCACACGTCTGGGCCACGGCATCGGGTATCTCGGCCATGAAGCGCCAGACATCAAAAAGAACAACTGTCGTCATCTCGAGCCGCGCATGTGCTTTACCATCGAGCCGGGTATCTACCTTGGCGGTGAATTCGGCGTGCGCATTGAGGACTGCGTCGTCATTCTGCCGGACGGCAAAGCAGAGATCCTGCACCATTTCACAAAAGACTATATCATTCTCGACGCGTAAGCGTCTGTCTGCCAAAATGCGCAGGGCCATGCCGGCTCTTCGCATTTTGGTCGTTTTCAGAGACATCTTACAGGAGGGCTTATGACATTTTCTGAGTTATTTTCCCTGCATCTGGACTATCGCTCGCTGCGCGTTTTATCCGGACATCTGTCCGATCGTGTGACGATTTCCCGCTGCGAACTGCTCGGCACAGCGTTTAACGCCACACCGGATACGCTCATCCTTGCCTCCGGTCTGCAGCTTCCGAAAGACGAAGACCGCCTTTGCAGAATGCTGCGTGAAAAAACACTCCCGCCAGCCGCCGCCGTTCTGGTCCGCGCTACGACAAACTACGACCCGCAGCCGCTGCAGGCGGCCACGTCTGAAGATGCACCGCCCATTCTGGCCGTTTCCATCAGCGCAAGCGCCGATGACGCGCTGGAGCTGGTTCAGGCGGCGCTTCGCGGTCAGACAGCATATCTCAATCATCTGCACACCGCTTTTCAGCGTCAGTGTGCGCCTCTGGTTGCAGAAAATCGCTGTCCGTCGTCCATCTTGACCCTGCTGTATGAGTATCTGCATGTCCCGGTCTTCCTGTTTTCGCGGCAATATGCGCTGCCGGAGCGCTGCTCCTGCGGCGAGTTTACCAAGTCCGCCGCAGCGGTCTGGCGGCAGATGCTTGCCGCTCAGGATAAGTCGCAGCGGATCGTGCAGGATAACCTTTTGTATGTCTTTCTCCCTGTTCTTGATTCTAAATTTTCTGTTGCTGACCTCTGCGCCGTCTATCGCGCCGACCAGCCGCCTTCGGAGGCAGACCTTCTGCTGCTGCACTCCTCGCTCCCGAACATCGCCTTTTTGATGCAGCGCAGCATCCTGCGCCGTCCGTTTTTCTACCAGCTGAAGCTGCCGTTTTTCCACGCCGTCCTCACGGACATGTTCAACGGAAAACCGGAGCTTCTCAAGCAGAACGCCGAACATCTCGGCCTTATCTTTGACCGTCCCCGCCTTCTGCTTCTTGTAGAGACAAAGCCGGCAGGCAGCATCGAAGACGCTGCCTGCCGCAGCAGGATCGCAGGGTATCTGTCCTCCCTGTCTCAAAACGGGCATCTGTTTCGCCACAGCGGCCACCTGCTGTTCATGACCGAATGCGCCGCGCCGCAGAAGGCGCTTGCAAAATTCCGCGAGGAAGTTTTGCCGCAGATCCAGCGCTTTTCCGGAATGGGCATCCTACCCGAGCTCGGCATCGGATGCAGTGCGTGCTTTTCCTCACTTCTGGAAATGCCGGAAGCGCTGGCTGAGGCGGAGTTCTCGCTGCACATGGGCGCAAAAACGAAGCCCGGCACGATGCTCCATTGCTATGAAGATTATATGCTCTACTATCTGCTCAGCTGCATCAAGGAAACCCCGGCAATCTCTTTGATCTACTCGGAGGTCATCACAGTTCTGCAAGACTACGACAGGCAAAACAACGCAGACCTTCTCGACACGCTCCTGAACCTCTGCCAGAATAATTTCAACACCATTCAGACTGCCAACCAGATGTATCTGCACCGGAACTCGCTGTATAAGCGTGTGGATCGCATCAGCGAAATTCTGGACATGGATCTGGACCTTCCCGACAATCTTATCACCCTGCATCTGGCCGCACGGCTGTATGAGCTGCTCGGCAGAAAGGAGGCGCCGTATGAAACTAAGCGATTTGCATCTGAATGAAGACAACTACCGGATCGTCTGCGGCGAGCAGTGCCATGAACGCGAATTTCAGGCGCTGCGGCTGGTCTCCGGCGTATCAGATCTGCTGGAGCTGCCGCCCGGAACGCTTTTATTTCTGACACACTGCCTGTTTTCCGATGCCTTTACCCCTGACGCGCTGTTTGTTGCCGCAGTGCGAAGCGGCGTTGCCGGGATCGTGCTCACGGGGCTTCCCGATTTCACCCTGACCCAGCAGCAGCGTCAGATTTTAGACTCCGGCTACGTCTTTGTTCTGGCCCTTCCCTCGGCCGCAGATTTCCACCGGATCGTATGGCGTCCAAAACCGGACCTTCCGAAAACAGAGGATTCTGCGCTTTTGATGCAGTTCCGGCTGGACCTTGCCGAGCGCTGCTCCAAGCCCTACACGGCGCTGGACGTTGCTCAGCTCGTCAATAATGCGCTCGGCCGCTCGGTGGATCTGGTGGTCGGCCCGAATCTTCACAGTCTGACGCAGCATGATACGCTCGGTATTATCAATGTCACTGCCATTTTGTCGCGCAACCTCAGCCGCGTGCTTTCGTGCTCCGAGCCGCAGATCTACTGCAACCAGAACTGCCGCGCGCTGATCGTGCGCATTCTCGATTTGTATGCCTTTATCGCGATTCCTCTGAAGTATGAGCGCCATATCTCCGAGCTGGAGCTGGCCATGACCATGGAGGGATAATGTACAATAACTTGCGCAAATTGAAAACCGCATAAAAGAAGACATAGCTTGCAGGCTCTGGTAGAATGAAGTTACCACACAAACATTCGAAAGGAGACAGCAAACTATGTCCGAGAAAATTGTACAGCTGAATGAGGAAATTATCAAGGGGCAGCTCAAAGAATTAGTTCGAGGGAGCGTGGTAGAAACCCTGAACGAGCCGCGGCATATGGAGTGTGACGTCGCCGGAGGTCGTGGTGAGGTTGCGGTCGTAGTGACCGCTGCGGTAGCCCTGACGAGCCTCGCTACGCTCATAGCGGGCGGCTTGTGTCAGGGACTCCGCCTCCTTCTCCAGCAGCTCGTTCAGGGCTTCCTCCACGCTGCTGCGGACCAATTCCCTGATTTGACCCTATCGGTGAAAGTGCGGGTATAGGCCACCGTGTTATGATGTGTGAGCAGATTTCTCGCACTGTTGGACGCGCGGATTTCGGTAGGCGTATACGTCGGAATATTCGTCTGCTCTTCCTGGTTACCCGGCTGTGGATCGTTTGCGGCATCATTCGTCTTGCTGCCGCAGCCGGCAAGCAGCGCAAGCGCAAGAGTAAGTGTGAGCATTGTTGCTAAAATACGTTTCATGGTTTGGTTCTCCAATCTCTCTGGTTTTATGGTGTGCGGAATCACTTCCCATACAATCTATAAATTATAAACCCCGAAAACGTACAAAAGAGTGACAAATCTTGCTTTGTTCACAGAAAATTCATCTATGCAGATCATTTTTCACGAATGGTTGCCTTACCAACGGAAAGCTCCTATAATGGTAGAAACATAGGAGGGCCGACGCCATGACCGACACGTTAAAATACATCAATCTGACAATGGAAAGCTGGGGTCTGCTGTTTTGCCTGCTATCTGCGGCGATCTTGCTCATTGCCATGCACATCGACCGACGAACAAAGCGGTATTTTCTTGCGATCTTCTCCCTTTTGTTTTTGGATTTGCTCTCCAACATGGGCGGGCTGTTATTACGAGGGCGAAGCGATGCAGTCGGCAGGGTGCTCCTGCGTTTTGCAAACTTCATGGAGTATTTCTGGGGCGACGTCCTGACCCTTGTCCTGACGCTCTACCTGCTCTATCTCATTGATCGCGGAAATAGAAAGCCGCTGCGGGTTTGGCATTGTGCGGCGTGGGGCATTTTTGTGCTTGCCGTAGTGCTATTGGTAATCTCGCAGTTTACCGGCATTTTCTATTCGCTGGATGCCGACGGTTTATATCACCGCGGACCGCTCTTCTGGCTCTCGCAGGTCATTGCCATCGCATCGCTCCTGCTCGATGTGCTGCTCATCGCGTGCTATCGTGAGCATCTCAGCCGAGCGGAACGGATCAGCTTCTGTGTATATGTCTGTGTGCCAATTCTGGCAATCATCGCGCAGCTTATCTTCTATGGCGTGTACTTTCTGCTGCTCTCGTCCACGCTGGCAGCCGTGTTCATGCTGGGGGCGATTATCCTTGACCAGACCGAGCAGCATTATCGTACAAAGCAGGAGCTGTTGCAGATGCGCTCTGCCGTTGTGCTCTCGCAGGTTCAGCCTTATTTTCTTTACAATTCATTGACTGCCATTGCCGCCCTGTGTGAGCAGTCCCCGGCAGAAGCACAACACGCCATATTTGCCTTCGCGGAATATCTGCGAACCAATATGCGCGCGTTGAACGCCAAGAGTGCAGTCCCCTTTGAAACAGAGCTGAAGCACATCGAGACCTATCTCTACCTGGAGCAGCTTCGTTTTGGAGACGAGCTGCTGGTGGATATGGACATTGAAACCGTAGACTTTTCTCTACCCGCCCTGACCATTCAGCCCTTAGTGGAAAATGCGGTAAAATGGGGTGTGGGACAGGCGGAGGACGGCGGAGTGGTAAAACTCACCACTCGCAGGACGCCATTGGGTGTGGAGATCACCGTTTCCGATAATGGTGTAGGCTTTGATCCGGAACACCTGCCGCAGGATGGAAAAGAGCACCTTGGCCTGCAGCTTGTCCGTGACCGTCTGCAAGCGGGCTGCGGCGCACGGTTGACGGTAGAGAGTAAAATCGGACAAGGTACGGTTGTGCGAGTCGTTATTCCTCACAGCCTCGACTAACTTGCATTTACAACAGTTTTGGTTGACCGGTTAATCCACCACAACCATATCGTGATTTTCTCTGGTGAAAGTTACCGACTTACGCAGTCCGTGAACTGGCAGCGGAACTCTTTTTGAAAAAGGATTTGGGGCGTCAAAAGGTGAGCAAAAGAGCTCGACCTGTTCGCGCACCAGAAGTTGAGCGTTGGGGCCCGGCCCATGCAGTCCTAACAAACAGATTGGGTGTTGAATGTGCGCACCTTTTTTGCCCTCTTTTGCCAAACTCTACGTTCCTTAGCTGCGCCAAAAGAATAGTGTCGTCGGAGTTGTTAGACTTTTATTTGGCCGAAAACATCTAATAAAGGAAAATGCAGATATTCAAAAAGCTCGAATACCCGCAGTTTCCTTTATTTACATAGGTAAATTATATTTTTTGCCTAAGTGCGCTAGTCATTTTCAAAAGTAAATTTCACTATTAACAATCCACCTCAGCCCGACTGAAGTCAACAAACGGCAGATGAACTGCTTCTACCGGACTATGAACGTTGGGTGACCCGCGATCGCAGTGGGAGACCGATTGAAACGGCGGATGCGTATGTTTTGCGCCGGGACTGGGCGACGCGCGCCCGCTGCATTTGCGGTTTGACCGCGCTTGAAATTGATATGCTCATGGGTCACGATAACCCGACGCCGTATGCAGCAAGACCCGATTTCACACTGAGCAATGTATGCTTTGATCTTTCTGCAAAGCTTGGCCGCTACATTTATAGCACTACGCTGACGGATCATCCGCGGTATTCACCGAGGCTCGTTCACCATGGGGATAATCTTTCCCTGATGGCATACCCCGTGCAGCGGCTCGTAAATGGGGGTTCAACGCCGCTGGTCCTGCGTATCTCGGTGGAAAGCGAGGAACCCGGGGACGGTGTTGCCATCAAGCACACGGATGGCGGTGAGATCCGCAATATCCGGGTGCATCACATGGCGTGGGATCGTGAAAAAATGATGGACAAGACAATTCAAATGGAACAAGGAGGATTCGACCATGAAAAATAAAACGGTTTGGAACAAAACCGAAAATGAATTTATCGCAGAGACGATGGAGGACGGACGCAAATGCTATTATGGGCAATATACCGACAAGGCTGTCCCATTTGCGTTCCGACTGGCGGAGCAGCCGACAGGCTCGCGTTATCGCTGCCGGGGCACGGTTTGGGCCGTGCCGCCGGATGCGCGGGGGAAAATCTTCGATACGAAGAAAAATAGGGATGTGGTCACAGAAGTAAGTCTGAATACAGTGGATGAGAATGCAATCAAGGATCGGATTTTACATTCGGTGTGGAATTTTTGGGGTTCTCATGCAGAAGCGATTTATCGCGCCATGTACGGGGCTTTTGTGCGCGCCGCTGCTGATATTACGCCGCAGATCGCCGCGCAGCTCTATGCCGAGCGGTACGAGGACAGCTTGCACAGGCTCGGTCAGACGCCCAAGGAGCACCGCAAAGCGGCGAAGATCCGCGCCTATTTTGCAGAGCTGCCGCTGAAGCCGATGGCGCAGTTCACGGAGCGCGATTTGCAGCCGGTCCTGAAGAAGCTGAAAGACGCACCCAAAGCCGACCAGAAGCTGCTGCGCGGCTTCTGGAATTACTGCCTGGAGCGCCGATATTGCCAAGGGGCAAATCCATTCCCGGAGCAGCAATCCAAACGGTCAGATCCGAAACGCAAATCGAATGCCGTGTTTACCCCAGAGCACTTAAGCGAGGGAGAAATTGCCCAGACGCTTCTGAACCAAGCTGCAAAAACGCCGATGGCCTGTGCCGCTGCCCTACAGTTGGGCGGCGGCTTTTCGATTGCACAGATTCAGCAGCTTCGTTGGCGGGATGTCTTATTTGAGCCGGATATGGTGCGGATCCGCACGCGTGATGATGCCTGCGGCGGCAGTACGCACGATCGGACGCGCCCCATCATGCTGGGCGCGGCGGAGGTGCTGCGCTGCCGGTATGAGGCACTGTGTAAGGAAACGACTGCGCGGCAGCTGGAGAATCGCTTTCTTTTGGAAAAGGGCAAGGATGGCGCGATCCTTGCATCCAGCGAGCTGGTTCGATACAACAATCGTATCCTTGCAGAGCTTGGCATTCGGACAACTGCGGTTACAGCGCCGGGGGAAGAAGCCTACTCCCGGCGTTTGTTGCTGGCAACCTACGCGCATCAGGTGATGTATGCGGCAGGACTCGGCTGTGCAGAAAAAGGAACGGGCAATTTTCTCTGCGGTCGCAGCCTGATGGGCGATACGACCAGCTGCGATTACATTGGATACACCTCGCCAGAGGGGCAGCGATTGTTGGCAGCTTGTCTTCAGCGCGCAACTCCCGAAAAACATACCGGCGAATATTCTCCGCATATCAGCGAGAACAAGGCCGAGTGTCTTGCAAATTCAACGCGCCAGACCGTGCGTGTCGATGCTGACATTGTGCTTCTGCCCGGCGGCGAGGTCATGCTCACAAGCGCGCATGGGGTCGCGGGGGCAGTCAAGGTGCGCGAGCTGCTCCCGGACGGAACGCTCCGCCGCAAGCCGCACGAGAAAAAGAATAAAGTTTGATCCCACACCCAGGCTGCGTGTGGGATTTTTTGTTCTCGATTTTCAATTTTTCAAAAAAGCTGTGAAGTATTCCATATAAAGAAAGCAGCAAGCTGAAAAAACAGAAAATTCAGAAAAAGTTCGGAGATTTGAAAAAATATTTGTGCTTATCGGCTTAACGCAGCTGAGCGCAAGATGTGGCGACGGCTCTTGTCAGACGCATGAAGATCTGATTGCCGGTTTTTCTGCGATTGAAGCGGAAGCAGAACTCGTCCAGATACGCCTGAAGCTGCGTGCAGCGGCCGTGATAGGTTCCCAACAGGAGCGCTTTCAGGTTGCTGATGGCTTTGTGCAGCCAATGCAGATAGCCGGTCTCATGTTTTTTCGCGTCCAGCGTAACGCCGGACAAATTCCGATAGCTTCTGTAGCCGTCGCATTCGATTTTTGCACCCGGTGCAATGGTTTTGTCTATGACCTGCTGAAGCGTGCCGCCGGTGACGTCTTCAACGACCTGCATCC
>ERZ835541.1834-NODE-1834-length-19134-cov-8.482782_pt1 | contig 19134 bp, 18 predicted proteins | sample MGYA00519945_ERZ835541 | MGnify/ENA primary metagenome ERZ835541 (study PRJEB31850, sample SAMEA3708780) | human gut metagenome | biome: human gut; feature: human-associated habitat; material: faeces | place: China | collected 2014 ...
ATTCGCATATCGTGGGATTATCATCCCACTTTTATGCTCATATCGGGGCGGGTCAAAAAGTCTTTCTCCCACATATGAGCAAGCTCATGTGGGTTTAGACCTTTTTCCCCTGGCATCATATACTATACAATACCCTGAGCGGTCATTGCATCTGCAACCTTCAGGAAGCCTGCGATGTTCGCACCTGCGACGTAGTTGCCTTCCATACCGTACTTTTTGGCTGCATCATCCAGGTTGTGGAAGATGTTCACCATGATGTTCTTCAGCTTGGCGTCTACTTCTTCGAAGGTCCAGGAAAGTCTTTCGCTGTTCTGGCTCATCTCCAGAGCAGAGGTAGCAACACCACCTGCGTTGGATGCCTTGCCGGGGCAGAACAGAACACCGTTCTTCTGGAAGTACTCGGTAGCTTCCATGGTGGTAGGCATGTTAGCGCCCTCTGCTACAGCGAATACGCCGTTAGCTACGAGCTGCTTTGCATCCTCCAGATCCAGCTCGTTCTGGGTTGCGCAGGGAAGAGCTACATCACACTTAACAGTCCATACACCATGCTCACCGTTCTTCTTCTCGTGATATTCTGCACTGGGTCTTGCTGCTGCATACTCAGTCAGTCTTGCACGCTTAACTTCCTTCACTTCGCGTAACAGAGCTACATTGATTCCTTCGGGATCATAGATCCAACCGGTAGAATCGGAACAGGTAACTACCTTCGCGCCTAACTGCTCTGCTTTCTGGATAGCGTAGATTGCTACATTACCGGCACCGGATACAGCAACGGTCTTGCCTGCGATATCCTTGCCATTACACTTCAACATCTCCTCTGTCAGATACAGCAGACCGTAACCGGTTGCTTCGGTTCTTGCCAGGGATCCGCCGTAGCTTAAGCCCTTACCGGTCAGAACGCCTTCATACAGACCGGTAAGTCTCTTGTACTGTCCGTACATATAACCGATCTCTCTTGCGCCGGTACCGATATCACCAGCGGGAACATCGGTGTCTGCTCCGATATATTTGTAAAGTTCTGTGATGAAGCTCTGGCAGAAAGCCATGATCTCTCTGTCGGATTTGCCCTTGGGATCGAAATCGGATCCACCCTTACCACCGCCGATCGGCAGTCCGGTCAGGGAGTTCTTGAAGATCTGCTCAAAACCAAGGAACTTGATGATACCTAAGTTTACAGAAGGATGTAAACGTAAACCGCCCTTATAAGGTCCGATCGCGGAATTGAACTGTACACGGAATCCGTTGTTTACCTGTACCTGACCCTTGTCATCCACCCAGGGTACGCGGAACAGGATCTGTCTCTCGGGAGTTACGATTCTCTCCAGCAGAGCGTCCTTACGATATTTTTCCTCATTTGCCTCGATCACAACACGAAGAGATTCCAGAACCTCTTTGACTGCCTGATGGAATTCGGGCTGTGCGGGATTTTTGGCCACTACCATATCAAATACTTCATCAACATATGACATCTGAATGTCCTCCTTCAATTGGTATACAGATTCATGACAACCTGGTTGCCATATGCTTTATTATAAAACGACTTTTTTAATTGTACAATAAACTTTATCCCACTAAATCATAAAAGTTTTGACCGTTTTTCTGTATAATTTGCACAATAAATTATACAAGTATACAATCTGTGCGTTATACTGTTCGTCATTTTACCAAAAGTGTGCTATAGATATTCTTTCAGGGCCCGGATATTACTGTTTTCCATGGCGATAAGTTCCCTTGCCAATGCCCTGCTGGAAGTATCCGCCATCTCTTCGTTATGCGCCAGCACCTTCTCCATCTCCAGCACTCCGTTGTTGCTTCCCTTTATGATCATTTCCGCTATATGTCCCGTGCCGGTATTTAGAAGTGTATTGTATCCGATGCCCATCTTAAGCATCATATTCTCTATAGCATTCGTGCGATAAATCTGTGTTTTGCCTTCTACCAGTTTCTGTACTGCTCTGTCATGCAGTCTGGAATATTGTAGCTCCTGGTCTGCCACTGTCGCAGCCAGACGGTCATCGTAGATTTTATCCGTAACAGCATCCAGTGCTTTCATCGCCATTTCCGTATTACGCTGTATTTCCCGATAGATGTTAATTTCCTGTTTGTTCATTTAAAAAAGCTCCTTACCGTTTTTGGTAAGAAGCTTTCCCTGAAAATATTTATTTTATTCGTGCAATACGAATTGTTCCGCAGCTACGCTGCTTCCACAATTCTACCTACATTCGGATTCCGCTGATTTGCTGACGCAAATCGCTTCTTCCTCATGTAGGTGCGATTTTCTTAAGTTCATAAGTCGCCGTATGCAAGCATCCGCGAGCTTATGAACTTAGAAAATCTATTGCACATACTCGCTCTTCACATATCCGATCTGTCCGTTGTATTTGATCTTGCTCCAGTCGCCTTCTGTGCCTACCAGCTCTGCGGAATCACCGCCGGAGAGAACTCCCAGTCTGTCTGCTGTCTCGCTGGCCGATGCACGCACGTTAATATTGGTGGTGGCAGTAACTGTTCCGATGGTCTCAGTTCCCGCTGCACTCTCCGCCAGCTGCAGGAACTCTGTCTTGATGTAGCCTTCCTTGCCTTCGTAATCCACCTTGGTCCAGCCGTTAGGACGCTGTTCCAAAACCTGCAGCTTCGTACCGCCGGATACCTTGCCAAGTTTATCTGCCTGCTCACTGTCAGAGCTTCTGACATTCACGGTTGTGGTGGTGGTTACATATTGAGGTCCCTGATCCTCTGCCTCCTGCTGTTCGCCGTTTTCCGTCTGAGTATCCTGTCCGTCCGTGCTGCCTTCCTCTGTTCCGGCTTCTGCGACCTGCGTCTCTGCGGCCACCTGATTGGCAAGCTTCTCGCCTACCGCAATACTTACCTGAGAATCCAGTTCACTGATATACTGCAGCACCTCCGGATGGTCCACCATAAGTTCATTATATTCCACGGTAATCTTATTATTGAATTCCACAACATCATCCTGCGTGCTGACCGTCTTGATATATTCATTTACTTCTTCGCTGTTCTCACCACGCTTAATATACAGTCCGCCCTGATCGTTGGTGCAGATATAGAGCGCCTGATATCCGGGAACCTCTTCTTCGTGACCTGTAAAAGAGATTTTGTAATACACATAGGCGATCACAGAACCTTCCTCCGGTCCCGTCTTGGTATATATCTCCAAAGTGGGATAATAGTCAATGTACTGAGACAGTTCTACATAACGATACATATCCTTATCCGAGATTTCATCGCATACGGAACGAAGTGTCTCTTCGTCTCCCGTAGCCATGGCATTATAATACGTTGCGATCAGTGTGTAAATCGCTCCTTCTTCGTTGGCCACCAGCGGCACATCCTCCGTCGTCGGCTCTGTTGCCGTCTCACTGGCTGCGGATGCGATCTCTGCCTCCTGCTGTGCCTCCTTATGACGGCTGCTCAGGCTCAGGCTTACAGATACGGTAATAGCCACCGCTACTACAACCACTGCCGGAAGTACAACCTTATTATGTTTTATGATATAATTGCCGATGGAATGTATTTTCTCTTTCCACATATATAGTCCTTTCCGAATTCTGAAATATTCCTTGAATTGCAAAAAGCCGCAAGCGGCTTCTCTCATCTCTCTCCCTATAATCAAGGTGATGTAAATGCATCCGACAGGAATCGAACCTGCATTAAAGGCGTCGGAGGCCTCCGTTCTATCCATTAGACTACGGATGCAAATATTACAAATTTGTTACATCACCTCGACTATAATATCATAAAACCCTACACATGTCCAGTTAAAATTAAAGTATTTTTACACAGCGCTCCTGGCTGCTGTATAAATAAAGCTGATCCGACAAAATCTCTTCCGGAGTCAGCTCCGTGCTGTTTACCTCGACGATCATCTCCTTCAGCTCCTCCGCACTCCGTCCCTGATCTACCGGAAGCAGAATAAATTCATGAACCGAACTGGGAATCAGATAATAATCCCCATCCACCCGTTCCGCCAGCTGCTCCAGCACTTTCGGGTATAAAATGCAGCAGGCACCGTATGTTTTCCCGGCATTTGTCAGGATCAGCATGGGAATCTCCCGTGCCAGATGTTGTCTTACATCTGCCTGAAGCTCCTCCAGCAGTTCCTCCAATGCACTTTCTATCGGCATAATGTCGCAGGGAAAAAGTCTGGGAGTATTTTTCACAGCACAGGCAAACAATTCTCTGTCCGTCACATTCCATGCGGACATATGGTTGTTGTAAATAGGGATCATTCCGTTCTGCACTCCATTGCCATCGTATGCATAGTAAAAACAGGCAGCCAGATCCAGAACGGGAATATATGGCACCTTTTCCAGGAAGCTTCGGTTTTTATCACGATTGATCAGCCGGAAGCATATCCTGTCTTTTACTTTTTCAAAATCCGTGAAAAATGAGATATCGATCTGTTTTCCCACGGCATCTTCTCTGTACACCGTAACGATCTTCCGGATAATATCCGCAAATGTCGCACCTTCCTCATAGGCCTTAAGAAAAGAATTCAGGTATATGGTGGGCATCATGTTTTCCTGCGCCCTGCGAATCATAAGTCCCTGCAGGATCACTCCATTATTCTTCTGTACTTCTCTTAATTCTACGCTGTATTCCTCTCCAAGCGCCTCACTGACTGCACGCTGTACTTTTGTTCTGAAAACGGTCATTTCCATATAAATACCTCCATGTATCTCCGAAAGCGCTGTCTCCCCAGACCGGCTTTTACCCATGTGGTATTTCAAATTGCAACAAAAAAGGCAACAAGTACACCTTCGAAAAAAAGGTCACTCATTGCCTTACAGGTCTTATGCTCGGATATCAGTGATTATGCACGAGACAGATACTCACCGGTTCTGGTGTCGATCTTGATCTTGTCACCCTGGTTAACGAACAGAGGTACAGCTACGGTAGCTCCGGTCTCAACGGTAGCAGGCTTGCTGGCACCGGTAGCGGTATCGCCCTTGAATCCAGGCTCAGTCTCTGTGATCTCCAGTTCTACGAACAGAGGAGGCTCAACGGAGAATACGCTGCCATTGTGAGAGCAGATCTTGCACATCTCGTTCTCTTTTACGAACTTCAGTGCATCGCCTACGGTCTCAGAATTCAGTGCAACCTGATCGTAAGTCTCGGTATCCATGAAGTAGTACAGATCGCCATCTTCATACAGATACTGCATATCCTTTCTATCAATACGCGCCTGAGGGCACTTCTCAGTAGGACGGAAGGTCTTCTCAACTACACCGCCACTCTTGATGTTCTTCAGCTTGGTTCTAACGAATGCTGCGCCCTTTCCCGGCTTAACATGCTGGAATTCGATAATCTGGTAAACATTGTTATCATACTCAATGGTAATACCATTTCTGAAATCACCTGCAGAAATCATAATGTATTCCTCCTAATATTTTCACGTCATAATTCTTTAATATTTTAATATAAAAGCATACATATTTCAACTACTTTTGAATATTTTTTTCAAATTTCTCTTAAGAAATCAATTGCCTGAAGATATCCGTCCAGTCCCTGGCCGTAGATCTGCTTATTACATACCGGTGCCGTCACGGAAATCTTGCGAAATTCTTCTCTGCGTGTAATATCGGAAATATGGACTTCCACTTTCGGAATATCCACGCTTGCCAGTGCGTCCCGGATAGCATAACTGTAATGAGTATAAGCTCCCGGATTAATTACAATACCGGTTGTTCCATCAAAATAGGCTTCCTGGATCCTGTCGATAATGGCTCCTTCATGATTGCTCTGGAACGTCTGGATCTCATCCCCGGTCTCCTTTGCCTTTTTGTCGATCAGATCCAACAGATACTGATAATCCTGCGTGCCATAGATTTTCTTCTCACGGATTCCCAGGAAATTCAGGTTAGGGCCGTTGATCACTAAAATTTTCATTTTCTTCTCACGCTCCTTTTTCTTCGGTGCTTCTTTCAGCTTACGAAGCTGCAGCTGCAGTTCCTCTGCCAGTTCATCAGAGTATCCCCTATTTGCATCCAGGATGATATCTGCACATTCCGTATAGATTTTATCCCGTACTGCTAACAGTTCCCGGATTCTTCCAAGCGGATCCCCACATTGCAACAGCGGTCTTGTGGTATCATTTTTGAGTCTCTCATAGACTACTTCCGGTGACACTCTTAAGTATACCACCGTTCCACATTGATGCAACAGGGGACGGTTCACCGGATTGACCGGGGTTCCTCCGCCTACGGACAGAATATACTCGTATTTTCTACTGCCGCATTTGCGTAAGACTTCCGTCTCCAGTTCCCGGAAATAGGCTTCCCCATCATCCGCAAAAATCTCCGAAATGCTCCTGCCTTCCTGTCTCTCAATCATTTTATCCGTATCTTCCACCGGCATCCGCAGCAGATAGGACAGCTTTAATCCCAGTGTGGTTTTCCCCGATCCCATAAAACCGATCAGGACGATATTCCTGCGCTTGTGCTTCATTTTATTTTCCGTCCTCTGTCTTTTTTGCTTCCTGCATCCGTTCATAGACTTTGTCTGCCAGCCACGATTCGACCTTGCAGCCTGTCCACAGTTCAAACGCAATAATTCCCTGGTACAGCAGCATCTTCGCTCCGTTGTAGGCCTTACCGCCCTGTGCCTCCACCAGCTCCATAAACCGGGTCTTCGGCGGATTGAAGATCAGATCGTAACCGGTATGTACTTTTTCATAAAATGCAGGATCCTCGATCACGGCCGCATCACAGTGGGGATACATGCCCACACTGGTGGCCTGTATTGCAAGATATTGTTTTCCTGCCGGAAGTGTGTCATACGCATCCACAGACATTGCTTTCGCAAATTTCCTGCCGGCGATACGATTGACTTCGTCCGCCACCTCCTGTGCTTTCTGCACCGTACGGTTGAGAAGGATTGCTTCCCTTGCTCCCTTATCCAACAGCAGCATGGCTACGGCTCTCGCCACACCGCCGGCACCCAGGATCAGGACTTTTTCGCCCTTCACCTTCACACCATCTTCACACATGGCGCGGTACAATCCGGGCATATCGGTGTTATATCCCTTATAGCCTGTCTCGGTCCGTACCAGAGTATTCACCGCTCCGATATTCTCTGCCAGCGGATCGATATCCGTCAGATACGGGATCACATCACTTTTATAAGGGACCGTCACATTTAAACCCAGCAGATTCAGCGCAAAGGCTCCCTTTACAGCATCCTCCAGTCTTCCGTTCTCCACATGGAACGGGACATATGCCAGATTTTCTCCCAGCACCATGGACAGAGTATTATGGATCACCGGTGACAGCGTGTGCTCCACCGGGTTGCCGATCAGTCCACAGGTTCTGGTATAACCATTGATATCATTCAGCATTTTACTTTCCTTTCCGGCGGCATTCTCTATGGTAGAAAAACAGCACTATTTTTTCTAAATATCTCTTCAGTACGATCTGGATCTCTTCCTTAGGATGGATGGGGCGCGTCAGATAGGTCACGATGCCACATTTTTTGGCTCCCCACACATCCGTGAACAGCTGGTCTCCCACAAAAAGTGTAGTATCTTTCGTAGTATGCATCTGCTCCATGGCGCGCAGATAGCCGTCTCTTCCCGGCTTGCCTGCCTTATAAATATAAGAAGCCCCTACCGCGTCCGCAAAGCTTTTCACCCTGGGTTCCTTGTTGTTCGATAATAGAAGCGTCTGAAATCCCAGTTCCCGAAGTCTGCCGAAAAATTCGATCGCCTGCGGTGTCGCCGGTGCCCCATGGGGTACCAGGGTATTATCAATATCAAAAATGATCCCGCGATAACCCTTCCTATATAATGTCTTGTAATCTATGCCATAGGCGGAATCCGCCTCATGATCCGGGTAAAACTGCTGCAGCATATGTCCCGCCTTTCGTTTATTTCCTCTATAATATGATGTCGGGGTCAAAAGCCCCCGACTTTGATGTAATCCGCTTTTTCCCACGGGGAGAAGGTCTGAAAGTATGCCTCTTCCAGCGGGATCCACAGCTGTAAAAAGTCCTGTAATCTGTCCTCGCCGTTCCGTTTGCGGATCCGCTCTTCCTGGGTCTTCCCATCAATATCCAGAAATACCCGACGGTCCATATAGTCACCAAATACCGGGTGGCAGCTGTAGGCTCCCTCCACGAATACATAACCGTTATTTTCTACCGGAATCTCTTCTCCCAGGGTCATCCGGGAGCAATCAAATCTCCGATAGGAAAAAGGTCTTCCAGATCTCAGATTCGGGAGCACTTCCGTTAAAAAGCGTTCATAGTGCACATTTCCTCCGGGCTCGCTTCTGCGTTCCGGTGTACGAAGTGCAGGCGGCAGGAAAAAATCATCCATATGGATCACATCCCCACCCAGTTCCTTTACCAGTCTTGCAGCCAGTGTCGTCTTCCCGGCCGCGCATCTTCCGTCAATGGCAATGATGCATACCTCTTTAGGGAGTTCCCGTAATTCCTCTGCCAGATCATTAAAAAATCTTTGCGATCTCATCCACAGCCTCCGCTTTCACGCCGCTCTTCATAACCGTACTCCTGTAAAAATAGTACTTGTTTCATGATAGCATGGCAGATGCTTTTTTGCAATTTATCTTGACAAAAAAATACCTACCCTTTATCATAAATTGAGCTTCACGTAGAAGCCTTATCAGGAGGTTTCATTCCATGAAAAAATTAACCGTTTTAAACAAGAGTATTATCACCGCTCTGTGTGTTGCCTTATGCGTGGTACTGCCTATGGCTCTGCATGCGATCCCTAAGGGTGGCGTCCTGTTCTCTCCCATGCATCTGCCTGTACTGCTGTGCGGTCTGGTCTGCGGAGCTCCCTTCGGTCTCATCTGTGGTATTTTAGGGCCCTTTGTATCCAGTATGCTCACCAGCATGCCCGCTTTCGGCTATATGCCCATCATGATGATCGAGCTGGGACTCTATGGTCTGATCAGCGGTCTGGTCATGCAGTCTCTCCGCAGCGGCAAGCTGGTCATTGATCTGTATGCGGCTTTGATCATCGCCATGCTGGGCGGTCGCGTGATCACCGGAATCCTGCGTGCCCTGATCTTCGCCGGCGGTTCTTACAGCTGGTCTGCCTGGGCTACCGGATATTTCGTATCCTGTCTCCCCGGCATCATTCTTCAGCTGATCTTACTTCCTACCATTTATGTGGCATTGGAACGCGCTCATCTCCTGCCGGTTCGTTACGCTGCCGTTTCTGCTACTGCAGAGGCCGAAGCTGCATAAATCCATACACCATCGAGTCGGCCGGCTCATCGCACTCACAGCAAAATGGCTCCTCTGTCTTACGACAGGAGAGCCATTTTTTGTCTGTAGATCCGTATGAAATACAGGATCTCCGCCACTGCGGTAATGCTCCAGGAAAACATATACAGCAGGTACAGGGACGGAATCGTATGAAAATACGCAAATACCGTATAAACCCAGATCACACGGAATACGCAGGAGCCCATGATGACAATGAACATCGGTACAATACTTTTGCCCAGGGCTCTGGCTGCCGCAATGGTACAGTCCATAAATGCCGAGATGCAATAGGAAAAGCCCATAATCGTCAGACGATACATTCCAGCATCCATAACTGCCGCATCTCTGGTAAACAGGGACAAAAACGGTCTTCCGAAAACCACCAGTGACACTCCCAGGAGCAGACCGATGCCGAAGGAATACGTTAGGCTGATGAGGTAACTGCTCCGCACTCTTTTCTTTTTGCCGGCGCCGTAATTCTGCCCCATAAAACTGCCACAGGCGGTATAGAATGCCGCCATAACATCATACACCAGTGCATCCGCATTGGAAGCTGCGGAATTGCCCGCCACCATCGTGGCATCAAAGGAGTTCACGCCCATCTGGACAAAGCTGTTGGCGAACTGGAAGATCACGTTCTGTAATCCGGAAGGCATTCCCAGCTTCAGAATATCCCTCGTAAGTTCCCGATCCATCCGTAGTTTTCCGGGATGCAGTGCATAGATGTCTTTGCTTCGAAGCAACGCCTGTAAGATCAGCACAGCGGACACGTATTGGGAAATGATACTTGCTAATGCCACCCCCGCTACATCCATCCGACAGACAATGACGAAGAAAAGATTTAAGATGATATTCAACACGCCGGAAAATCCGAGATAATACAGCGGCTTTTTCGTATTGCCCACCGCACTGTACACCGCATTACCGAAATTATAGATTGCCAGTGCCGGCATTCCCAGGTAATAGATCCGCAGGTACAATACCGCTTTGTCCAACAGTTCTTCCTTCGTCTTCAATGCCGTCAGCATCCACTCAGACAAGCCTACCCCCAGCACTAATAACAATACGCCCATGATCAGGCTGACCAGTGCTGCGGAATGGATGGTCTTCGACAGGCTGTCCTTATCTTTTGCTCCGTAATATAATGCCGTTAATACATTGATACCACCGGACAGACCAATGAGGAATCCGGTAAACATGGTGACCAGTGTCGCTGTGGAGCCCACTGCACCCAGAGACAGAGATCCCGCGAACTGTCCGATCACTGCAATATCCGCCATATTGAAAAGCACCTGTAGCAGATTGGATAGCATCAGCGGCACACTGAAGATCAGTATTTTCTTCCCTAAGGATCCTTCCGTCAGATCCTGCATATTCTGTTTCATCTTGCTTTTATCCTTTTCCCTGTTACTTACTTGATTCCCATTACAATCCTCCCCGCCAGCTTCCACTCTGACGAAAAGAACGGTCAAAAAGCTTTTTTGCTCTCTGACCGTTCCCTATTCTAGCATATCTTTTCTTTGTATGCCATATTTCTTTTCTATATTTTTCTGCTATATTTATCTGCTATTTTTCTGCTGTATTACGCTGCCTCTTTTTCTGAATTTTTCCCTGCACCGAACAGCTTGCGGATGCAGCTGTAAGCAACCATAACGCCCAGTACCATAAGCAGCACGGCAACGATCAGCTGTAAACCGTCTACCAGGAAGGTTGCCTGTCCGGCAGCCACATTTTTCACCAACGCGATCGTCTTCTGGATCAATGCGGTGAAGGTTACGACTAACATCATTCCCATGGGGACGTACAGCGTCCAGCCAGTACGACCGGTGGTTTTTAAGAATACTGCCAGTGCGATCAGTACCAGTGCAGCCAACAGCTGGTTTGCAGAACCGAACAGCGGCCATACATTGTTGTATCCGCCCAGAGTCAGCAGATAGCCGAAAAACAGGGTGATCACGGTTGCAAAATATTTATTGGTCAGAACCTTCTGCATGGGAGTCATCTTTGCAGTGTCTGTGGTATCCCCTAAGAACAGCTCCTGGAAGGACATGCGTCCGATTCTTGCTACAGAATCCAGGGAAGTCAGTGCCAGTGCGGATACACACATGGTCATGAATACGGTTGCCACGGTTACGGGAACACCCATCTTCTCCAGGAATCCTGCAACGCCGGAGGAGAAAATGGAGAAAGGAGTTCCATCGGGTTTCGTACCGTTCACAGCTACTGCTCCGACTACTACCAGTGCTACCACACCAAGCAGGCTCTCTACGATCATGGCACCGTAGCCTACCATGGGCATATCTTTTTCATTGCTGATGGTCTTGGAGGAAGTACCGGAGGATACCAGGCTGTGGAATCCGGATACCGCACCGCAGGCGATCGTGACAAACAGGGTCGGGAACAGGCTGCTGTTGCCCACCTGAAAACCGTTAAATGCATTCAGCTCCATATCGGGATGTGCTACGACCACACCGAGTACAGCGCCGATGATCATGCCCAGTAACATAAAGGTGGTCATGTAATCTCTGGGCTGCATCAGAAGCCACATAGGCATTACGGATGCCAGGAACAGGTATGCCATGATGATGTAGATCCATGTGGTCTTGGAAGCATAGATCGGAAGCTTCATGCCTACCGCAAACATCACTACCAGCAGACCGATGGCTACGACTGCCTTGACCCACTCGTTCATTTTTCCAACCTTTTTCTGGATCAGACCGAAGATCACGGCGACCAGGATGAACAACATGGAAATGGATGCTGCACTGCCGTTAGCATATGCCACACCTGCATCTTCCAATCCGGTACCTACGAAAGTACCTGCCACCATATCGGTAAAGGCTGCGATAACTAACAGAGTGAACAGCCAGCAGAACAGCATGAACAATTTTCTGCCGGTCTTACCGATGTATTTTTCAATGATCATTCCCATAGATTTTCCTTCGTTCTTCACAGAAGCATACAGGGCACCGAAGTCCTGCACCGCACCGAAGAACAATCCGCCGAGCAGAAGCCACAGAAGCACAGGCACCCATCCGAATACCGATGCGAGGATGGGACCCGTCACAGGGCCTGCCCCTGCGATAGAGGAAAACTGATGAGAAAATACGGTGAATTTGGAGGAAGGCACGAAGTCCTCTCCATCTTCATGGGTAAATGCAGGCGTCTTCGCCTTCTCATCGATTCCCCACTTTTTTGCAAGCCATCTTCCGTAGAAGACATAGCCCGCTGCCAGCACTGCCATTGCGATCAGAATGATTACCAAACTGTTCATTTTTGTTTCCTTCTTTCTTATGTCTTGTTGTTTTGTCGTGACAGAAAGAAAAATTCTGATTGCCCGTAAAACAAAAAAGCCTTCCGTCTCCGGCGCCCTTAAGCACCCAAAGACGAAAAGCTCTAAGCTCTCCGCGTTACCACTTTGCTTGCCATGCTTTATCACATGACCTCTTGTTCCCATCTCCATGAAATACAAATATTTCATTTCCAACAGGCTTCTAAATAACGGTAGAATACCGGTGACACCTACTTAAAATCTTCAGTGCACTTCTCACAGAGGATACTCTGTCATACTCACATACCGTCTCACACCAGCCGACGGCTCTCTGAAATGCTTCCGTATGCAGATCTTGTTCTGCTCATCGAATTTCACTTTCTGTTTGATAGCAACAATACCACTCTGCTTTTATATTGTCAATAACTTTCTTTTCACATTTTCTTGATCTTTTTTATCATTTTCCCTTTTTATCGGCAATCAGGGGTTTGATGGCAGAATAAATCTCACTGGTGCGCTTGCTGTCCTTGAACTCCTTATTCAGGGCATTGTTAATACCCTGCTTGGTCTTGTACTGGCGGATGAATTTTACCACCTGCGGGACGATGGTCTGATCTGTAAGGACCTTTTCGACTGCTAAAGTCAGTTCATCCGGTTCCCCCGCAGGCTTCTTTTCTGCAGGTTTCTTCTCTGCGGGTTTCTTCTCAGTAAGCTTCTTCTCTGCAGCTTTCTTTTCCGCGGTCTTATCATCTGTCTTTGCAACACTCTTCTTTCTAGTGTTGCTCTTTTTCCTTGAAGGCTTCTTCACAGGTTGTGCAGGCTCGTCCACCGTCTCAGGCTCCGGCTGTGCGGGCTCCTCGGGTACATCCGCCTTCTCAGGCTCCGGCTGTACGGGTTCTTGGATCTCTTTCACCGGCTCCGGCTGCGTGGGTTCCTCGAATGCATCCGCTTTTTCAGTCTTCGGCTGCATGGGCTCTTTGGTCTCTTCCACCGGCTCTGGCTGTGTGGGCTGCGGCTGCTCTGCCACATCCTCTGCAGTGGTAACGACTGTTTCTGCCTCATTTTCCTCTTCTGTCAGAAGATTCTGCTCTGCCACAGGATTCTTCCCCCATAAGAGGTTACGGATGATCCGCACGGGAACTCCCTGCGCCTTCCAGTACACCATAAGGCTGGTGAAGCCATTGTCCTTGGTCACGATAAAATAATTTGGGTGTATCCCCTCCCTCTGCTGCTCGCAGATCAGATATCCCAGATAGGTTGCCAGCTGGAAATCCAGTGCATTCTTGGTACCCACCGCTACTTTGTGGTAAATGATGTTTGCCTTCGTCTCATTTAATTTCCGATGCAGGTCAAAGGTCATGCTGTCAGCATTATCGCTGTAGAAAATACAGACAGTATCTTCCTCCGTCAAAAGCTCCACGCCTTCCATGCCACGGCTTTTTACATTTTCGAAATCAATCAGATAATATGCCATTACGCTTCCTCCATGCTCGTTGTCCCACTGTCTTCTGTATCCACGGACTGCTCGGTCTGTTCCTCTTCTGTCACCGTCATCTCCACAGCATCCGTCTGTTCTGTCTGTCCAGAAGTCTCTGTATCTCCCATGGGATCTGCCGCTGTTGATGTCTTAGTATCCTCAGGAATTTCCGGCGGCTCCTGCTTTTTCTTCGGAAGCTTTGCACGGATCCATTCTTTCCAGCCGGAGAATACTTCCTTTGTCCGCTTTTTCCATTCTCTTCGCTTCGCTGCACGCTTCTGTCTGGCTTCTTCCTTTAATTCCAGCTTTTCCTGCTTTTTCGCCTGCTTCGCCAGTGCTTTTTCTTCCAGTTCCACTTCCTTGATGGCAGCCTTTTCGATATCACGGATGTAACGATTGGCCTTTTTATGATTCTTACGATCCAGTCGGTAAGGGTCATACAGGAAATAGGACACCGCTCCCAGCAGCAGAAGCACCACTCCGGCTATCGTAAGCGCCGGTACGATAAGAGCATACTCTGTAAATCCCAATTCATAGCACACAAACACGATCAGCATCGCCGGGAACAGGAGCAGATACAAAAGCCTTGTCAGAACATCCAATATTACATGCTGTCTCTTCCCATTGTTCAACAGTGTCCCCTCGATGGCTGTATAAAAAGCCATGAAAATACATAATTCCGAACCGAAGCCATGGAGATATCCACAGATGCCGGTCAAAATCAGTGACAGAAAAAACATGCCGAACGCCGTTCCCCGATACAGGGCATAGCGGTATTCCGTCATTCCCTGCAGCTTGTCCTCACTGATGCCGTGCATCTGGTAGACATCCTTGCGGATCAGGCGTTCAAACTCTTCGTTATACCGCTGCTCCTCTTTGGTATTGCGCAGGTGGTCTTCCACCGCCTTGCTCATCTGCTCAATATATTCCTGCTCCTTACGGATGCGCCTGGTCCGAAGCTGCTCCAACTCATTCTGACGTTTTACTTCCTCTTCCAGCTTACGTACTTTGCCGATCCTGGGATTTTTCACCGTGATCTCCGGAGGTTCCGGGAGCACTGTGCTTTCTTTTTTTCCCTGTTCTTCCTGTTCTTCCATTTTGGGGTCCTCTTTCTGTGTGTGATTCGTTAGTCCTATTATAATTTTTCCCACGCAGAAAAACAACCTTTAGTTCCCCTTTTCTTCGGTTTTCTCCCAGCCTGCCATCAAGTGCAGTTCCAACGGAACGTTATAATCCGGTTCTCCGCCTTTTTGTGCAAAAAAACGGGATGCCGGCAGGGTCTCCACCAATATGTCTCCCTCATCCGTTGTGAGATACCAGCCTGCGAAATGATACCCTTCCCGTTCCGGGGTCGGATATCCGCACAGATACACTGTTCCACCGGAATATTTCGGTGTCAGTGCATTGTACGTCTGCGATGGTTGTCCTGCAACCGTTCCTCCATTGGCATCCAATACCATAATCATCTGCCATGCAGCAGGATCCTGCGAGCTCCAAACCGCGTGAATATCCACACTGCGGTTGCCTTCCTCATCCGGTTGGATCCTAATCGCATCCTCTGCGGTAAAGCTTTCCGTAAGCAGACTCCACTTTGGATATGTATCCTTCTCCCCAGAGAAATGTGCCGCCCATCCCAGGAATGCAAAGCCTTCCGGCGTCTCCGGCTGCGGCAGAGTGATCACTTCTCCGGCAAGGAGCTGTTCTATGGAGATTTCTCCTTCTTCCAGGATTCTCTCCCAAGCGTCAGCAGTGGGATTGGCCAGGTGCGTCTCATTATAGATCTTGTAATATAAGATGCCGCCTTCCAGAGGATATTGTCCGTCGACAGGTTCTGACGTTTCTGCTATTGCGACGTCTGTTTCTGTCTCTGTTGTCACGGACTGTACATGGTCATTTTCCCTGCTGTCCCGATTCTCTCCGTTTTCATCGGGTGCCTGTATCTCCTCCGTTGTCTGTGCCGGTATTTTCGTCTGATCTGCCTCAGTTCCATACACGCCGCAACCAAGCGGTACACAAGCTGACAGCATACAGAGTATGCGCATTACTTTTCGCTTCCGACTTTCACTGTGTTCCGGTACCCCTTTTTCCGCAGGTTGTTTACTCTGCAGATATTCGTCCGGCAGCGACGGATATTCTGGGGCTATGGAATCCGGCGGGAGTGTCTGGTATTCCGGTAGTATATTGTTTTCCTGTTTCTGCATTTTATTTATCCTATGATATTTATGATCTTCTTTGATCTTCATTTTCTCTTTTATTACCGGATCCACCCATTATTTATTATGCACATCCAGCTGCGGGAAGGGGCACTCTACACCCAGCTTTCGAAATCCCAGCAGCAGATCGTGATTCAGAATACGCATGCCGGAATAGATATTTTTCTCCGAGACTTCCACTACGAACCGGAGCAATACTCCGGAATCCTGCAATGCCTGCACTCCTACATACACAGGAACTTTTTTCATAGTATCTTCATGTGCCTTGTAGATTGACTCAAGGAGTTTCGGAAGTTCACTTTCCAGCTTTTCAAGATCCGTTTCATAAGGAATGCTGATATCGCAGACAGCCTTGGAATAATTGTCGGAGCGGTTCAGGATATTTTTCATTTCGGAATTATTGATGATCTTCACATTGTCACCGGTATCCGTGATACAGGTGGTGCGGATGCCGATGCTCGTCACAGTTCCACGGAAACCGTTCACCTCCACGATGTCTCCCACATTATACTGATTCTCCAGCAGCATAAAAGTTCCTGTCACCACATCCGCGATCAGACTCTCCGCGCTGAAGCCGACGATCAGAGCCAATACTCCGACACTGGCAATGATGGTAGTCATGTTAACTCCGAGGATCGTCAGTCCTGCGCACAGGATCACCAGAAACGCAATATATTTTGTCAGACTGGATAACAGAGAGAGCACAGACCTGGCTCTGTGATTCGCCGGTTTGATCAGCCCCAGGATCCATACGATCAGACTTTTTAAGAACAATACCCCGAAGATCAAAAGCAATAATTTACAGACTGCAACTGCATTGACCGTAAATATCCTCCCCAATTCCTCTGTCTGAATCTGTCCGGTTCCCAGCGCGATTCCCATAATAAGTACTAAAAGCACTGCATACATGATTATTTTTTTCACATTTTTCTTCTTATCTTTGTCTTCCATTTTTCCCTTGTTTTCCTCCTTTGCAAACTGCTTTTTGATGGTTCATTTTATCATTTTTGCGGAGCAAAACACAGTTGACAAATGTCTCATTATGTTAATATGTGACTATTTCACAAATATAGTAATGATTCCTATTATTATATTTGTCACTTTATTCCATTTTCTTTTTTCAGGAAAAGAGATATACTATATACAGAAACAAAGAAATGTTTTCATTAACCACAACGTAAAAGAAAGGATGAATCATTATGGCAAAATTATATACAATTACTTTAAACGGTGTTACAGAGGATACTTACAACAAGGCAACGGATTACATTCAGGCAAATGCCCTGCGCCTGAACTATCGCCCAGTTGCCTCCACCATTGATGCGGAATTTCCGGATGACATTGATCCCGCTAAAGCTCCGGAGCTTGCTGATGCTGTGATCCGCGAGGTGCATCAGACTCTGTAATTTACTTTTTTCATTTTCCCAGAGCTGCAAAAGTCCGTCGATGCCTTAATGCACCGACGGACTTTTTCTCATTTCTATACATGATTGTTACCGGGGATACAACCCCTTTCTTCTGATGCTCGGATCTAACGGACGGTCTCAGTCTCCCACTCTATGACAGCTCCACTGGATGCATCGATCGTAAAGTCATATTCCGTTCCGCCATAGATGATCTTGCCTTCGTATTCCGGACGTCCATCGTCATAATCGAATTGCCATTCGTAGATGTCCTTTTCCGTTGCACCACTGACACGGCCAAGTGCTGTCTGCTTCGCATCTGCCTCACTGACAGTAACATTACTGCTATTGCTGCCACTCCATCCGGATGTTTTTTCATCGTATCCGGAACTTAAAATCTCACCGGTATCCACGGCTATTTCATAGTCGTACTTCTTACCGCCTGCGTACCATTCAATTTCATACACCTGGCGTCTGCCTTCATAGTCCAACTTTGACTTGGTGATCGTCGCATCCGTTGCCTTCACCCCTGCGTGCTCAAGAGCTATCTTCTGTGCTGTTTCTTCGTCCACTGTCCCGGTTACGGTCTGTGCCGGAGTTGTGTCAGAAGCAGCAGCGGGGGCTGTCGCCTCCGTCTGTGCCTGGGTATCGGCGGCATTCTTATCCCTGCTGCTCATTTCCATGACTACACCCGTTTCTGCGTTAACCGTGTAGGCATAGGCATAATCGCCCGAAGTAAACTCAACCTTATAACAGGACGTCCCTGCTACTTCATTCAGGGTCGTCGCTGAGATTGCTGCATTCTCCGCTGCAATATTGGCTGCCTTTAACGCTACCTCCTGTGCCGCTTCCATGCTGATCAGCTGTGCCTGGCTGCTTGCCTGCTGATTCGTTACTGCATTACCGCCACATCCGGTCATAGCCACCGCCAGGGACAGTGCTGCGCCGGTTAAAATCAACTTACGTTTCATCATCTATCTTTACCTCCTTCAATTCAAAGTGAATTGCGTAGATTGTAGCAGATAGCCATTTTTTGTGTCAATAGACGATTTTTAATTTTTCTATTAAATTTTCATGTAATCTATACTTCATGCGCTACGGTTTATCAGTTGATCAGCTCACTCTCCAGATCCTGAAGCATCAGATCCTGAAATTCTGCATATTTTTTTAGTTTGTCCTTCTGTGCATCCAAGCTGTAACCATCCACCTGAATTACTGTTGATACACGAGTATATATGTAGCATTTTGTTTTCTTTTTCAATACATTCACTCCCCTCTACTGTGGTAAAATCAAAGTTGGATTTTTCAACAGCGTGGCAATCACCGGAGCATATTTAGATATTCCATAATCTTCAACAATACTGGTTATTCTAGCGCCTGCATCCTTTGATGAAGCACCACATAAGAAAACCCTTTCATCAGCAGTTCCATAATCCAATACGATAAATCGATCATGAAATATACCGCCTGTCTTTTTCATTGATATTTTTACGGATGGATATTCTTTGCAAAAATCCGTAA
>ERZ835541.1836-NODE-1836-length-19111-cov-9.518472_pt1 | contig 19111 bp, 22 predicted proteins | sample MGYA00519945_ERZ835541 | MGnify/ENA primary metagenome ERZ835541 (study PRJEB31850, sample SAMEA3708780) | human gut metagenome | biome: human gut; feature: human-associated habitat; material: faeces | place: China | collected 2014 ...
CCGTGATGATGGCCCCGGGAGGCTCGATGTACGCGACGCCCGGGAAGGGCAAAAATGAAGTCCGCATGGCTTACGTCATCGAAAGCGACAAGCTCGAGCGCGCCATGGAAATTCTCAAGAAGGCCATCGAGGCCTATAACGCCAGATAAAAAGGAGAAAATACCTATGATCCGTCATATCGTAATGTGGAAGTTCCGCGAGGGCACTGAGGAAAAAGCCAACGAGTTTCTGACGAAGCTCGCCGCGCTCGACGGCGTGATCCCGCAGTTCAAAAAGTGCGAGGTCGCGCGCAACATCGGCAAGGACAACTACGACGCCGTGCTCGTCTCCGAGTTTGAGACGATGGATGACCTGAACGCCTACAAGGTCGATCCCCGCCATGTCGCCGTGAGCGATATCTGCAAGTCCATCCGCGCCGACCGCGTGGCTGTAGACTACGAAATGTAAACTCAAAAAGAGGGAGCACTGCATTTGCAGTGCTCCCTCTTTTTGCTGTTCAGGCCCACAGGCCGCAATTGCCGAGAGCGGCCTTGACAGACGCTCCGCCCCACTCATTGTAGCAGATCTTCAGCTCCAGCACGCCGGTGAGATCCACATAGAAGTCGACCGGACGAATGCCGCCTGACATTTTGGCTGAATACAGTAGTTCGCCGTCACCATAAATTTTCAGTTCCTTTTCCGACTTGTCGTCCCTGTAACGGTAAGACTGGAAAAACGTTCCGCTCAGTGCGCTGTACTGTCCGTTAAGCTGATACACCGTGTCTCCGGTGCTGGCATAGCCGTATCCTGCGACCTTTTGATAGAGCACATGCTCATATGCAGTCCCTAGGTTATCGGAGATGTCACGCGAATATTTCTCCAGCGCATGATTAGTCGAAGAGAAGTAATCAAATTCGTCCAGCCAGACGGCGGGCTTGTCGCTCTTATGCTGGCCGATATAGACTGAACTGGTCTTTGCTTCCCACTGCACCGCCTTGCCGACCGCCTCGCCAACAGCGCGCACGGGAAGATAGGTCGTTCCGTTGTAAATAAATACTTCGACCGGATTTCCGTTGGCGTCTCTGGCGTCAAGCCTTGCGTCATCAACGTAAATGTCCACACCGGAATAGACTGTGATCTTCCGTTTTTGCAGTTTTCCTGCCGCGAATACGCCGCCGGTAAAAAATACTGCGCACAGCAGCAGACACAGCGCCATGCGAAGGAAGCGCTTGAATTTGATGTTCATATTTCTTCTCCTTTTCCGCCTGAATCAGGCAATCATGATACCGGTGAGATCAACTCCCGGCTGAAATACAGGCTCCCGTTCATGATCTCCAGCTTGATATTTTCATCATAAACGCCTACCCAATAGGGCACAGTTACGGAATATTCCGGCCAATCAAATGACAGCTGCTTTTCTTCAAAGGAAGCCTCAAGACGATCAGTGGAGTAGGGCCTGTTATAGTAGGTAAAATTCCGCATGTAATATTGCCCCGAATCCTTCTCAATATCAAAAGTGTAGTGCTGCTTGCCATTGATATAGAAATCATAGTGACCCGTTATGTCGAGCGTTACGACCACCTCTCCGCTCGTTGCATACTCGTTGGATTCCTTTCGGAACCATTGCATTGAACGGTCATTCCATTCAGCGGTCGTTCGATACACCCGAAAAAACTGAAAGCCGCCGTAGTCTGTTGTCAGAAGATAGCTGACCTCGCATTCTCCGTTTTCAAGATCCGCTGTACAGTACCAGTCGCTGACGTCGTAGGTCAGCCAGCTTTCAAATTCCTTTTGCCAGTAAAGCCCCTCGAGATCAACAAGGTCTTTCATCTTCTCTTCCGACATCCCGTTTTGCAGTTCCGTCTCATAATACGTCATTTCACGCCCGGTGCCGACCCAACTGTTCTCAAACCGCTCAAAGGTTATGACCCAGTTGGCCGTCTGTACGGCGTAGCGGTTGCTCGCCTTTACCGTACAGCTTACGATGAATTCCTTGTCATTATTTCCCTGTTCTTGAGAAATATCCTTGATCTCATCCACAGACGCATTACTTTCGTTGTAGTAAGAGCTTTCCAGATAGCTGCGGATGCTTTCGCTGTCCACTTTGTTTCCGCAGCCGGTCAGACTGAGCAAAAGCAGCATTGCCCCTAATAGCCAGGTCAGTTTCCTCATGAAGATATTCCTCCATCTCTTGAGTTTGAGACGCTGATCCGTCCTTCTGATTTCATTTTACATCATAAGTGATGTATCGTCAATACACTATTTCTGATGTATGGAATAATACTCCCCATCCAAAACTACGAGGGGGAGAGGCAAAATGAAGGCCTATTGGGATATTCTGCGCGAGCTGAGAGAGGATCATGATCTGACACAGGCGCAGGTTGCCGCTGTCATCGGAACAACGCAGCAGGTTTATTACCGCTACGAAAAAGGGATCAACGAGCTGCCGCTGCATCACCTGCAAACATTATGCGCTTATTACAATGTCAGCGCTGACTATATTCTTGGCCTGCCGAAGGGACTGCGCTGGCCGCGCTGAAGGCCTCTTTTTTGAGCTGCAACTGCTGGTTGCTAACTTTTCAACCCCGCTTGGTGGACTTTTTGCGCGCCTTTTGGTAAGCTGAACGCAGAAAATCTGCAAAGGAGAACCCCATCACATGACACTTGGAGAGAACATCGTGCGCCTGCGCACACAGAAAAACTGGTCGCAGGGCGACCTTGCCGACGCGCTGGACATCTCGCGCCAGAGCGTATCCAAATGGGAGACCGACGCCTCCATCCCCGAGCTTGACAAGCTATTAAAGCTCTCCGAGCTCTTCGGTGTGACGCTTGACGAGCTGGTGCGCGGCGAGGACGCGCCGAAGGCGGAAACAGCCGCGCCCGCGGCACAGGCAGTACCCGCCTCTTTCACGCCGCAGACTTCGTCCGAGCAGGAAAAGCGTCACACCATTGCGGGTACGATTTTAATGTGTATCGGCGCGGTTCTTCTGCTCACCTGCCTGATACTCGCCGGCGATCTGCTGGTGGGGCTGATTTACGGACTGCCGTTTTTCCTCTGCGGCATCATCTGCTTTACGGTGAAGCATCGCACGGGCCTGTGGTGCGGCTGGGCGGCCTATCTCTGTATTGATCTCTACCTCCGCTTTGCGACGGGCCTTTCGTGGACGACCGTCTTTATGACGCACCTCTGGACGGCGCAGATGAACTATGCGCGCCTTGCCATCTCGTGGGTGCAGCTCCTCGGCATGCTCGTGATGATCGTCTGCACGGCGCGCTCCTACCGAATGCTCAAGCTGCCCACGACGAAAAAGGAGGCCACATGGCTCATTGCCGGTTGGCTCGCGGTGCTCGTTGTGCTGCCGCTTCTGATGAGCTACGGTGTTATGCCGCTGCTGCTCGACGATCTCGGCAATTACAGCAACATTTCGCCGTACTTCCTTCTGAATGTCCTGTACAGCTATGTGCGCCTTGCGCTCATCAATGTTCTTCTGGTGCGTTCACTCGCCGTATGGCGCTTGAGACGGGAAGAGAAGAAAGCAAAGAACTGAATCGAAATGAGAAAAAGCGGACCGCACTGCGGTCCGCTTTTTTGATGCAGATATGCCTTACTTCTTGCTCTTCTCCAGCGCGGCAAGCTTGAGGCAGCAGCAGAAGACGGCCATCGCCTGCTCAAGCTCCTCGACCGGCGGCAGCGACGGGGCGACGCGGATGTTGCTGTCAAGAGGGTCGTGTCCATACGGATAGGTCGCGCCCGCGCTCGTCATCACGACGCCCGCCTCCTTGGCGAGCGCCAGCGTACGCTTGGCAAGGCCGGGGGCCGTGTTCACGGAGACAAAATAGCCGCCCTTGGGCGTGTGCCAGCTCGCAATGCCGAGCGGCTTGATCTCGCGCTCGAGCGTAGAGACCACCATCTCGAACTTCGGCTTTAAGATCTTGGCGTGCTCTTTCATCAGCGCGAGGGTGTGCTCTTTGTTCTGGAGATACTTGACGTGGCGCAGCTGGTTCATCTTGTCGAAGCTGATGGCCTGAATGCCGATGAGCTTGGTCATGTACTCCATGTTGGCTTCGCTGCACGCAAAGCACGCAATGCCCGCGCCGGGGAGCGTCACCTTGCTCGTGGAAGCGAACTCGAAGACCATGTCGGCGTTGCCGTACTTCTCGCACTCGCTCAGAATATCCTTGAACGGGACGAACTCGCCGTCAAACTCGTGGATGCAGTAGGCGTTGTCCCACATCAGCAGGAAGTCCGGCGCGGCAGGCTTCATCTTTGCGATGCGCTCGATGGTCTCGTCGGAGTAGATGATGCCGTCGGGGTTCGAGTACTTCGGCACGTTCCACATGCCCTTGACGCTCGGGTCCTTGATGAGGTTTTCGACAATGTCCATGTCGGGGCCGTTTTCGGTCATCGGGATGGTGATGAGCTCAAAGCCGAAGCTCTCGGTCACCTTGAAGTGACGGTCATAGCCCGGCGCGGGGCAGAGCCATTTGACGCTCTCTTCCTTGCACCACGGCTTTTCGCTGTGCAGCAGGCCGTGGGTGTAGGCCTTGGAGACCGTGTCGTACATGAGCTGGAGGCTCGAATTGCCGCCGGCGAAGACCTGAGAGGTCTTGCAGCCGAGGATATCGGCGAACAGCTTACGCGCGCTCTCAAGACCCTTGAGCTCGCCGTAGTTGCGGGCGTCCACGCCGCTGTCCACGCACTCCTCGGCGCTGGTCAGCGCGGTCAGGATGCCGCTGACAAGGTCGAGCTGCTGCTTGCTCGGCTTGCCGCGCGCCATGTTGAGCTTGAGGCCCTTGGCCTTCCAGCTCTCGTATTCGGCGGACACCTTGTCGTATTCCTGCTGCCACTCGGCAGCGGAAAGAGCCATATAATCCATGATGATTCTCCTTTACAGGTAATTTATCCGATTAAAGTAACTGCATTATAGCACAGGGAAAAACCAGGCGCAAGTGTCCACATATAACAATCATTTGTTTTGCCCGCAGCAACAAGTTGACTCATTGAACAGATTGTACTGCCCCTCGCCGCAATAGAGAGGGGCGCTGCTTTTTGGCGAAAGCGGGAAAGAAAACGCGTCAGCACTAAACATAGTGCTGACAGTGCGTCCAAATCAGGCAAAAGTAAGGCCGCGGAAAGCACATCGCTTCCCACGGCCTTGATCGTTTTTATAGAATTGGTCTTGTCACAGCTCGGTAAAGGTGCGAATTTCGTCGAGCTGGGCGTAACGCCGCGCGCGTGTGTTGTGCTCACCTTTCCGGCGCAGACGGGGCAGCCGCACTGCTGCGCGCCGGTGCGCGGATAGATGACGGATTTCCACACGTGTCCCATGGAGCACTGCCACCAGACCTTTTTGTTGCTGCCGTAGGAAACGGTGTCCGGCGTGAGCGGAAAATTGCGCGATTTGTCCCATTCTTTCAGTAAGTTTGTCCTTTCATGCAGCATGCAGAACTCATAAAATGTTTGTCGCATGTTCATCCCCCTCTTTTCGGCAAAAAAGGGTTCCCGCCTGTACCTTGCTTTCAGAGAGGGCCGGGCGGTGCAGGAAGGGCGATGCCCTTCCGAATGATTTGCAACCGGCTGTCATAACCGCACACGGCGGCCTTAGACCCCTCTGGCTTTGCGTCCCTGCTTTTCAGCAGGTTTGCCAAGCATTGCTTTGCTTGTTCAGATCAGTACAGGCGCTTTCGCGCCGGAAACGGGGAAGAAAAAACTTCCGTTTTGACAGAATCAATGAAAAAAGATTCGCCGATCCTGCTATATCTGTATTCTATCACGAACTTTCCGTAAAAACAGGGCGGGTGACAAGACAGAATTCGGAAAAGTGATATAAAATTTGGAAAAATCTGAAATAAATTAACGAAATATTGCCGTTTTCATGCTGATTCTCTATGTTTTCGACGTGATGGAGAGGACTGAAATCGCGCGCGGCGATGCGACCGCAACCGCGTTTTCTTGACATCTTCCGCCGTTTCGGTATGATAGAACCATCCCGTTTTTTGGAGGCAACTATGCATTCAGTGACAACTAAGAAGGCCGCGCTCGCGGCGCTTCTCGTTCTGGCGGCGCTCCTTTCCATCTTCGCGGTGGGGAAGAGAGCGTCCGACCCCGCGTACCATCAAGCGTCCATCGACGCGCTCGCGGAAAAGCAGGAGACGGTGCTCGAGCTGACAGCGGCGTCCACCGCCGCGTCCGCGGCCATCACGCTCCTGCCGGGCGACACCGCGACGCCCATCGCCGAAAAGCTCGCCGACCTGAGCGGCTATTTCCTCATCGTGCTCTGCGCCATCTTTTTGGAAAAGTATCTGCTGACGATCACATCCTGCGTGTCGTTCACGATCCTGATCCCCGCAGCCTGCGCGCTTGGCATCGCTGCGCTCTTTTCCGAAAAGCTGCGCGCCGCGCTGGGGAAGCTCGCGTGGCATTTGCTGCTCTTCGCGCTCGCCATCGCGTTTGCCATTCCCGCGGGTGTCAAAGTCTCGAGCATGATCGAGGACACATACCGCGCCTCGATCGAAGAGACCATCGCAAACGCCGAGCAGACGACCGAGGATATCCAGTCCGCCACCTCGGGCGAGACGGACGAGAGCGAAAAAAGCGGCCTTTCCGGCCTCTTTTCCAAGGTGACTGAGGGCATCACCGGAGCGGCGACCGCCGCGGTCGGGCAGCTCAAAACGGTCCTGAACCGCTTTATTGAGGCCCTCGCCGTCATGCTCGTCACATCGTGCCTGATCCCAATTTTAGTGCTGCTGTTTTTTGCCTGGCTCGTCAAGCTGATGCTCGGCATCGAACCGCCGCCGCTGCGTGTAAAGCTTGGTGACGGTAAGGCGCACAGCGCAAGCGGCGCACCGCGGATATGACCACATGGCCATCGTAAAAAATATACGATAACTTAAAAGTGCGGCGAGCGCAGCGATGCCGCTTTGGGGGGACAGCAAGGTTGGCAAAATCTGGCGACGGCAGGGGATTCTACCAAGACTGCATTCAGATCAGGGAGCGACAGTGAAGATAGAAAAAAGTCAAATCGTTTAGAACCATCACCCGGCAGGTACCCGATTCCGCAGACTGAGTAGCTCTTCAAGCCTCAAAACCGCAATGTCGGGGGGCGAGGAGGTTCCCCCTCATCCTTCCCTTGAGATTCAAAAGGGGGCATTCTCTTCGAGAAGAGAATGTCCCCTTTATTCGCTCTCCCCTGCGGGTTAGCAGGAGAAAACTCCGCAGCGCTGCGCGCGCTGCTGATCCACCTTACCTCCGCAAATCGCGTCGTCAGAACGACACGACTTCCTGCGCGGGCTTCGACGTGGTGGTGATGCGCTCGACATACAGCACGGGGCCCTCGCCCTCGTAGGCGTCGAGGTGCTCCTTTTTGACCGTGGCAGTGATATCGACCCAGTCGCGATTCTTGTAGGCCTTCAGGCTGTCGCCCTTGGCGACGATGCCGACGAACTGGATGTCGTTTTCGCAGCAGGTCATCACGAAGCGGCCGGGGCAGTGGATGCCCGGGAACTTCTTCGAGTGGCACATGATGAGCTTCATGTGGACCTTTTTGCCGTCCCAGCGGTCGGGATGATCCATCGCGTCGACGTACCACACGCCGTAGTCGTCGTCGGGAATGTCGATGAGGTCGAGCGTCATGTCGAACGGGCACTCGTCGCCGGTCAGGTAGTCCTCGCTGTTGCCGTCGTTGTCCTCAAGGTAGATGTCCGCGCGGCGGTTGACCATGCGCAGATTGCGCGCGCGCAGGCTCTCTTTGAGCTTGTCGTCGCAGCGGTTGAAGACGATCATGTCCGCGTTCGTGATCTTTTCCATCATGAGCTGACCCATGTTCTTGACGAACAGCTCGAACGTCGGCGCCTGCACGAACGTCATGATCTGATAGAGCACCCAGTTGGCGGGCAGCACCTCGCGGTAGAGCTTTTCCATCTGCCACATGCCGTTGTACTCAATGAGTACCTGCTTGGGGCGGTGCTTCTTTTCAAGCTCCTTGCAGAAAGCGAGCGTCAGCTCCTCTTCGTCGTCTACCGTGACAACGGTGACGTTGTCGAGCGCCTTCTTCTCGTATTCTTCGTCGCCCTCTTCGCAGCAGATCAGAAGCGTCCTGTCCTCGCGGGCAAAGCCGTCCTCCAAAATGCCGTTGATAAAGCTCGTTTTGCCGGAATCGAGGAATCCGGCGACCAGATAAACAGGAATATCCATGCCTTACACTCCAAACAGTTCTGCAAGGCCGTCTTCCTTGAGCTCCGCGCCGATAACGCACAGACGGCCCGTATAGTCGGGATGGCCCGCGCGGACTTCATGCTCTTCGGGCACGTAGTCGAATTCGAGCCAGCCGTCCTCGCCGTTCACGATGCCCTTGGCACGCAGGATGTGGCCGTAGTCGCCGCTGTCCAGCTTGTGGAGCATGTCCTCAAGAGCTTCCTTGCTGAACTTCTTCGGCGTCTCCTTGCCCCAGGAGGAGAAGACGTCGTCGGCGTGGTGATGATGGTGATGGTGGCACTCGCACTCGGGATCGTCGCACTCCTCACCGTCGTGGTGATGGTGGCACTCGCACTCGGGATCGTCGCACTCCTCGCCGTCGTGGTGATGGTGGTGATGCTCGTGCTCGTCGTGCTCGTCATGTTCATCGTGATCGTGATGATGGTGATGCTCATGCTCATGCTCGGCCTCTTCAATCTCGTGCTCGCGGCGCATTTTTTCAAGAAGCTCGTCGCTCAGCGACACCTTTTCGATGGCGGAGAGGATGGTCTTGCCGTCCAGCTCGTCCCACGGAGTCGTCAGAATGGCGGCGTCGGGGTTCTTCTCGCGCAGCATCGCGGCGGCAGCCTCGAGCTTTTCCTGCGAGAGCTTCTGCGTGCGGGAAAGAATGATCGTGCCGGCGGCCTCGATCTGGTTGTTGTAGAACTCACCGAAGTTCTTCATATAGACCTTGACCTTGCTGGCGTCGGCCACGGTGACATAGCTGTTGAGCTTGAGCTCGGGGCACTCGTCCACCGTGCGCTGCACGGCAACGATGACGTCGGAAAGCTTGCCGACGCCGCTCGGCTCAATGAGGATGCGGTCGGGGTGGAACTGCGCCACGACCTCTTTGAGCGCCTTGTTGAAGTCACCGACGAGGGAGCAGCAGATGCAGCCCGCGGACATCTCGGAGATCTCGATGCCAGACTCCTTCAGAAAGCCGCCGTCGATGTTGATCTCGCCGAATTCGTTCTCGATCAGCACGAGCTTTTCGCCGCTGTAGGCTTCCGCGATCAGCTTTTTGATGAGCGTGGTCTTGCCGGCGCCCAGAAAGCCGGAGAAAATGTCAATTTTCGTCATAAGAAATACGCTTCCTTCTTTTTTATTGATTTCCAAACCTACATTATAAGCAGAATTTGTGAACGATTCAAGTCTTTTTCCACGCAAAATGCGCCTTTTCCCGCTCACAGGCCCATACCGGGCAGCGGCACACGATGATCTAAGATCACGTGTCCGAAGCAGATAAAGCGCTTTCCGCTCTCAGGGCCGCAGACGACGTCCGCGCCGCGGTCCCGCCCCAGAGAAAAGAGGTACGAAACGCCGAGCGGGTCGCGGTAATACTGCTTGCAGAGCATGTCGCCCCCGACGCAGAAGATGCCCACGTCGCCCGCATGCAGCGGGTCGTGATTGAGGTAGGCGACGCTGCCGCCGTGCAGCACGGGTTCTAAACTGTCGTCGCGGATGCGCACGGCGAATTCCGCTCCCGGCGGCACATCGCCGTGGTCGACGATGTAGTCAAAATCCTCGCCTGGCACGGGGGCGGCGTAGCCCGCTGCCTCGATCGAGCGGTAGAGCGGGATGCGGCGCGGCGCGCTCGCTTCCTCCCGCCCTGTATGCATCGTGCACAGGGCGCTGACGAGGCTGCCTACCGTCTCGCGCTCGAGCGGCGAGAGCGAGCGGCACTTTTCGATCAAATCCTGCTCTGCGCGCGAGCAGACGAAGCTGCCTGAGCGGAACGAATCGCGGTAAAGGTAGTTCGGGTCGATCTCAAGCGCATCGAACAGCCGGAGCAGCACCTCCTCCTTCGGCGAGCTGACGCCGTTTTCATAGTTGCTGATGGCAGAGGGCGAAACGCCAAGCTCCTCCGCCAGCGCCGCGCGCGAGAGATGAAGCTCCTCACGCCGTAGACGCATTTGTTTGCCAAAACTCATCAAGATTCCCCCAGAAAACGCAGGCTGCGACAAGATTTGACTGTATTCTATCGCAGAAGCTTGTAACTGTCAATCAATTATAACAAGAATCTTGTAAATTTATTCTTGACATAGCAAGATTCTTGTGATATCTTGATTTTGCTGACAAGTTCTTTGTACTTGCCAGCATGCCGCGGCGAGCGTTCTCCTCAGTTTGCCCGCGGCGCACGCCGCCGATACCGGTACGGCGGCTGATCCCCGCAGCAGAAAAAGAAAACGCGCCGCCCTGAAAAGGACGGACGCGAAAAAATAGAGAGAAAGAAAATATCGAGCCAGCCTAAGGGCAGCTCGATATTTTTGCTTTTGTGGTAAAACGACGAAAGTGTGATCTCGACGCAGGCCGCAGAGCGGCTCTGATACGCCACCGGCGTATCGCTTACATTTTCCAAACCACTACAAAACAAAAAGAACGAGCTGACTTTCATCAACTCGTTCTTGGTGGGGGAAGGTGGATTCGAACCACCGAAGTCACTGACAACAGATTTACAGTCTGCCCCCTTTGGCCACTCGGGAATTCCCCCATATTCACTTTGCTGCGCTGCGGAAAGATTGGAGCTGGTAGACGGACTCGAACCCCCGACCTGCTGATTACAAAGAGTAGAAAAATTCTGAAAATATCGTTTTCTGGACGTTTTTGATCGTTTCCGCTGGAACTGAAATACTCTTTCGCCCCCATGTTTCCACTGCTTCCGTCCGCTCGTTTCCTCGTGTGGGTCAAGGTGTGGGTCAGCCGCTTTAACGAGTCCACCGTGTAAAGACATCTCCGAAGATGGGCTCTCACGCAAGCGCGATCCTTGCCTGTGCTGAAATTCAGCCTAACAAGAGCGCCCACCACGCGCAAAAACTGCGCCGCAGTAATCAAAGATTACAGAAAATTTAAAGCAAGGTTATCTCAAAATCATTTGCGGCAATGTGTTCGTCACAGAAATCGCGCAGTTCCATGATTCCCGCCTCGGAGGTCTCCCAAACGGTTTCAAGGTCAATGTTGCCATATTCATGCGCAACGACATTTCGCATACCCCGGATGGCGCGCCAGGGGATACTGGTATGTAAGCTGATAAATTCCGGAGACAGATGCTTTACAAGCTCGCCAATCTGCATCAAGCAGAGCGCAATCGCGTTGCGATAGGTCGGATTTGTGCAGAAGGTGTGATAATCATGCGCATACTCAGTATGCGTAAACATGATGTCATTACAATAACCCTGAATTTTCTCAAGGATCTGCGTGTCACGACTTTGTGCGGTCATATAAAACAATTTCCTCCCCGGCAATTTGATCCAGAAACCGTTGATCCAGACTGCCTGTTGTCAGCAAATCCAAATCTTTTCCAAGGCTGTCTTCGAGATCGCTGTAGAGCGCGCCCAAAGCGAACATACCGCGAAGGTTTCCCTTGTCGACGCGCAGATCGACATCACTGTTTTTTGTGGCCTCGCCTCTTGCGTAAGAGCCAAACAGATAAACACGCTCCACGCCGTGCCGCGCGGCAATCGGTGCAATGATCGCGCGCAGATCACCGACAGAATAAATCTGATCCCGCATAAACAAGAACCTCCCTCCACAAATAGCAGAATCTCTATGGTTAGAGTATACACCAAATTACTAATGGTTACAAGTTATAGAAACGCACATTTGTCAAAAGGAAACCCATACCGAACACGCCGCTGCCGATCAAGGCGGCGGTTATTTTTTATGCTGCCTAAAAAATTTTTAAAGACAGGCTGTTCAAAACGCGATTTTCTGTCGGATTAAATAGAAGGATTTTTTTGGAGGGACGCGAACAGGCAGCGCAGGCGCGGAAATGTAAATGATCTGTGAATTTTCTCGAAAAGGCTTCTAAAAATCGCGTTCCCGTGGCCTATGCAGTGAGGGGATTTTTTTCGGTGAGACACCGCTCAAAACGCAAAAATCTGTCGGATCAAATAGAGGGCGTTATTGCTGGACGTAAAATATCTTCCCCTCTGAATAAGAAAATTTGCGAAGGAGGGTAACAAAAACGGCTTTTAGTGTCGGATTAAATAGGGGGATGTTTTGAATGGCGAAATAATTTCTGAGTTTTTTGAAAGCAGGCTGTCAAAACTGCGATTTTTATCCCTATCAGTAATGAGAGGCTTTTTTTCGACAACCAAATTTTTTTCGTACAAACGCCGCAAAAGTTGTGCAACTAAAAGTGAGGGCAAATTTTTTTGAAAAAAGTTTGGTACAAAAGCCCTCTGAATACGGATAAAGGGTAGGAGGTGTTTTTTCGGACAGACAAAATACAGACAGGAAAAATGAACACGAACAAAGGAGGACAACATGAAAGAATCAAACTACAAAAGCTATGACGAACTGCCGCTGTTCCTGAACGCGGCGACAGTAGCAAAAGTGCTGGGCATTGCGCCGTCCAGCAGCTACGAACTGATGCACGAAAAAGATTTTCCCGCGCTGCGAATCGGTAATCGGATCGTCGTTCCGAAGGAAACATTCATCCAATGGGTGGAGCAGCACACGGGAGGAACTGAGTGAAGCGAAATCTCTGGCCGACACGCGATTCGGTCAAGGACTACTTCCCACTACCGAAAGAGATTTTCTCGCTGGGTCTGAGCGCGGCAGAGATCGCAATCTACGCCTACCTTCTGTTCTGCGAAGATCGGCAGACTTTCCAATGCTGGCCGAGCTATCGGAAAATCGGTGATGCAGTTGGGTTGAGTCCGAACACGATCCACAAACACATCCGGGCGCTCGAAGAACGCGGTCTGCTCGTCACAGAACCGACGATGGTTACGACGAAGGATGGCTGCAAACGCAATGGCAACCTGCTGTTCACAATCCGACCGATTCAAGCGGCGCTTCAGCAGGACTACGACCGGCAGATGCAGAAGCTGGATGAGGACATGGCAAAGAGGAAATATGCCGATTTTATTGAAAACACAGGTTGATCGCACAGCCGAAACGCCAGTCACGCCCGTCGCGCCCGTGTCGGCGGTTTGTGCGGCTTTCATGACACAGTCGAGCGTGTCCCCACCGGAAGCCTGAAAACCGGACGTTGCGCCGCTGTACGGGAGCGTTGGCAGAAAACATCGGAACAGGACGAGATGGCCGCAGGAAAAGCCGCTTGCGGCAAATGCGGGAACACGCCGAAACGGGCAAAATCGAGAGATTTTGGACGCCGCGGCGAGAAAGCAGGAGAAAACCCTGGCGCTTTTTTGCGCCGGGCTGACCACTTCTGCCCGCAGTGCGGGCAGTTTCGGGGGATGAAAATGGCGCTTTTCTGCGGCTGTCAAAAATGGAATGACGCTGTTATTTCCCAAAAGCCGAAAAAAGCCAGTAAAATCAAGGACAATTTTGACGCTATTACGATTTTGGGAGGTTTTGACCATGAAAACAGAAGAACGAAGCCGCCACACAGTCTGGATGGAAGATACAGTTTGGCAGCGGGTGCAGGAACACTACAAAAGCGACGGATGCGGCACGCAAAACGAATTCATTGCAAAAGCAATTCTGTTTTACTGCGGCTATTTGCAAAGCGAATATGCCGGAGACTTCCTGCCGAAAATCCTCGGCGAAACGCTGGAAGCGATCCTCAGTATGTTCGGTGACCGCATCGGGCGGCTGCTTTTGAAGCAAGCGGTCGAGCAGAACGTCTGCAATCATATCCTCGCGTCGGACACGGACATCGACGCGGCAACATACCAGAAAATGCGCGGCATGAGCTATCAGGAGGTGCTGCGGACGAATGGTCAGATCTCGTTCCCGGAGGTGCTCCGTCAGCAGAAACGGCTCTGAGCATACAGAGAAAAGCAGCTTGCAAGCCCGAAAACTTGCAAGCTGCCTTCTAAAAAATCCATGCTTTACTGCACCAGATACCCAGCTAGAATCAGGCTGACAATCATCTGCCAGAAATCGTTTTCCCCTGCGCTGTAATATCGGCTGTTTGGAATCTCGTGAAAGGACACAATGCGGTTTTCTTCATCCAGCCATGCTTCAAACGGACTTGGCATTTACTTGACCTGCTCCATAAGATAAAGGTTCAGCCTTGACTGCATTCGCTCCACCGCAGTATCCAGATCAATATTCCCAGAAACTAGATCACCCATTTCTTCCAAAAGAATTGACATTGCCTCTTCATCATAAAAATCCATAGTCTCGCACGTTTTTGCCAGATCGACAATCAATTGCACATCATCAAATGTTGTGATTTCGGCATAGGGAACCTCTATATTTTTGAGAACGTCCAGATTATCTTGCAGCAGCGGCGCGTAGACGGGCGTTCCGTCCGCACTGTATTCCATCCATGGATGAAGCAGGAGATACTTGAGAAATTCCCAGCACCCTTCGGGGCAGGAAGTTGTCGCACTCACACCCAATGGCATCATCAGCCTGACATCCATGCCGTTGCTCCCGTCCGGAGTTGGCCATCCCACATAGCCTAATGTCTGACCGCAGCGATAACGGTCAAAGGAAACCTCCAGCGCAGAACTCAGTCCCACATAGCAGCAGATCAGCTCTCCGTCTACAATTCGCTGCGGCACATTTTTGTCAGGGTTGTATCCTCCATCATAGCTCCCGGCCTTCAACGCCGACTGCAAAATCTCACGAAATTCCGGTGTGTCCAGATTGCACTGTGCATGTTCATAGTCAATCACGCCACGCAAATATCGCCCACCGATTCTTTTCAGAAAATTTTCCGGATCCATATAGTAGATCATATCCTGCTCCGGCCGCAGGGACTTTTCTATATCCAGATACTCCGTAATCGTCCAGCCAGTATGAAGTTTCTGGGTCTGCTGTGAGCAGCTCAACGCCACTACACCAAACGTAGGAGACAAGAGATATAGTCCTCCATATTCGTGCATCGCTGTCCATGGAATAATGTCTTCTTCGCTGATTTCGCTGTCCGATGCAATCAGTGGATCCAGATCATATAGAAGTCCGGCGGAGATCCACGGAAGCGGAGAAAGCATATCGTTTCTGAAATAGTAGATATCCGCAGCATCACCGGCAAACAGCTTTGTTTGCATGACAGTCTCTGCCTGCTCCCGCGACTGTGTATTTTCGGCATAGTCGTCGATCACGACTGTGTATTTCGTGTTTTCGGCGTTGAAATTATTGACAAGGCTTGCAAGCGTGTCATCACGCAGTCCGATACCGCCCAGCACGAGTGTTGTCTTTCCCACCGGTGCATCTGGCATATCTAACTCCACATCCGCCTGCGAAGGGGCAGAATTGTTCTGCTCTGGTAAATCCTGCGCTGTAGATTCCGGCGCTACAGACTCCTGCGCTGGGGATTCCGGAACTACAGCAGGCAACTCCACCTTTGAAATGCTCTTTTCTCCGCCGCATCCGCCTGCAAGCGCACACAACAGGCAAATGGCAAACAGGATTAAGATTTTTCGCTTCATGGTTCGGTCTCCTTAATGCTCAAAATCAAACTCAAAAGCTTTTGACTTTTTTTCATTTGGAAATTCTCCCTTAGAACACGCTCTGAAATAAGGAGCGCTGCGATGCTTTCAGCGCTCCCCATTTAAAAGGCTGTTTGTGTGATGCGTGGCTGTTTGTGTAAAAGTGTACCAGTTAACCTCCTTTCTGCGATAAACTATCGCTATAGTCTACGTTAAAACTATCACAATAGTCCGTGAATGTCAAGCCATCTTGACAGAAATAGACGAATATGATAGTCTAAATACATCCTAAGAACGGGAGACAAAACATGAAACTGTTTGATTCAGAATGGAAGGTCATGGAGGTTCTCTGGCAGGAAAACGACCGGACGGCGAAGGAAATCTCGCTGCGGCTGGCAGACAGCATTGGCTGGAATAAAAACACGACCTATACGGTCATCAAAAAGTGCATTGATAAGGGTGCAATCGAGCGCCGGGAGCCAAACTTCATCTGCCATGCGACGATTACAAAGCAGCAGGCGCAGAAGGAGGAAGCCGATACGTTGGTTGAAAAGGTATTTGGCGGTTCTGCGGAACTGCTGTTTGCATCTATTCTGAGTGACCGGTCATTATCGAAAGAAGAGCTTGCGCGGCTAAAAGCGCTTGTGGAGGAATACGAGGGATGAATGGCGTACAGGCTGCGATTTTCAGCGGCAGCGCAATGATTCTGCTGGTGCTTGCGCTGCGGCTGTTTTTGAAAAAGCATCTGCCGCGCGGGATCTTTCCGACGCTCTGGTGCGCAGCCGCTGTGCGGCTGCTGCTTCCAATCACGATTCCAACGCATCTAAGTGTCTGGAATCTGCTGCACACGCCGGCCACAGCGCAGGCAAACGGTGTCATATCAGATGTGCTAACGCCGTTTCCGTCTTTGGCGACCAACAGCATCACAGAACCGGCAGCGGATGCTGCGGGCATCCGTCCGATGCTTCTTGTCTGGCTCGTTTGCGCGATACTTCTCGCGGCATATTTTGTGATCGGATATGCCTGCATGGTACGTCGGTTTAGCGGAACACGGCTTGCTCCGCAGCCGTCCATTGACGCGCTGCTTGACCGCTTCCGCTTTTCGCGCGATCCGCGCATCTGCATGAGCAACAGCCATCGCGCACCGCTCACCTTCGGCGTTTTTCGTCCGACCGTTCTTTTGCCGGAAGATCTGCCGGTTGGAGACGCACAATTTCAGCTGATCTTGGCGCACGAACTGGCGCACATCCGGCGGAAGGACTGTCTGCGCAAGCTGCTTTTGACTGTATGCTTATGCCTGTATTGGTGGAATCCGCTGGTCTGGCTGATGGTATGGCTTGCAAACCGCGATATGGAGCTTGCATGTGATGAAGCGGTTCTGCGTGCGCTGGGGCCGGATTGCAAGAAGGCTTACGCGCTGACGCTGCTTGACATGGCGCAGCGAAATCCAAAATCAGCGCCGCTGTGCAGTGGTTTTGCAAAAAGCAGCGCCGAAGAACGGATTCGCGCGATTTTAAGTTTCAAAAGGATTCCGGCATGGGTCGGAATCTGCGTATCTGTTCTGTTCGTACTGACAGCAAGTGTCTTTACAACGCAGGCTGCAAGCCCAAGTGCCATCCCGGAAATGGAACCTGCCGTGCAGGAAGAAGTTCCGGAAGAAAATGTTGCTGTGAGCGTGCCAGTATCGGAATCACTTCCGACAACGCCGCCTATCGTGCCTGAACAGGAAACTGATTCGGAAACACAGCCTCAGCCGGAAGTGCCCGCCTATATCTTTCCGCTGGAGGACGCAAATGCGGAAGTGACGAATCCCTATGGCTGGCAAGAGCATCCGGTCACAAAGCAGAAATCCCTGCATTCCGGCGTTGATCTTGCGGCAGACTACGGCACGAATGTTCTGGCCGTGGCAGATGGTACGGTTTTGGATTGCAGCTATGACATGGCATATGGATATATCCTGACGTTAGCACACAAGGACGGCGTTCAGACGCAATATGCGCATTTATCAGAATTTCTGGTAAAAGCCGGAGATGCCGTCCGGCAGGGACAGATCATTGCGAAAACCGGCAGCTCCGGCTGGTCAACTGGCCCGCACCTGCATTTGGGTGTTCTTATTGACGGCGAAGCCGTTGACCCATTGGAAGCCCTGAAAAGTGAATAATAAAAGCAGCGCTGAAGTGTGAAATGTATCACTTCAGCGCTGTTTTACGGAGTATTGCCAAACGCAAAAACTGCGCCGCAGTAAACAAAGAATAAGGATTTTCGATGTGTACAGAACCGGATAAAAATATTCCGATCTTCCGAAAAAATCAGTAGACTTTGTGCCGGTTCTGTGGTAGTTGTTTGTGCTACCAAAACGAAGGAGGCACAGACATGGCGAAGAAACGAGCGAACGGAGAAGGCAACATCCGCAAGCGCAAGGATGGGCGCTGGGAAGGGCGGTACACTGCCGGGTACGACGAGAAAACCGGCAAACGAATCACCAAGAGTGTCCTCGGCAAGACACAGGCAGAGGTAAAAGAGAAACTGGCAAAGGCGATTGCAGAAGCAGAAAACGTAGATGTGCGCCGTGCGGACGAGTATACGCTCGGCACATGGCTGCAAACGTGGTATGAACTCTACGCAAAACCACACCTGCGATTCTCAACTGCCGAGTATTACCGGCGTGGAATCGAGTTACACATTGTCCCGCGCATCAGGGATATTCCACTTAAAAAGCTGACTGGGCGCGATCTGCAATGGCTCTACAAGGACCTACAGGAACATGGGCGGCTCCGCGAAGCACAGAAGGGCAAGCAGCCGGGGCTGAGTGATTCCACGATCCGCGGCATCCACACGATGCTGCACAACGCGCTCGACTGGGCAGTCAAAGAACGGCTGATCGTGCGTAATCCGGCAGACGACTGCGTCCCGCCGAAAATCCCAAAGTACGAAATGAAGATCCTGCCGCCAGAGCAGATCAAGTCCTATTTGACCGCAGCCGACCAGCGCGGCGTCCTGCCGATGTTCTATCTGGAACTTATCAGTGGCTTACGTAAAGGCGAGCTGGTAGCTCTCCAATGGTCGGACTTGGACATCGAAAACAAGACGATTTCCGTCAGCAAGCAGGCAGGGCGAAACAACGCCGGAGAACCCGATATCACGCGCCCGAAAACAGAAAACTCGATCAGAAAAATCTCAATCCCGCAGGATGCCGTCGATCTGCTAATCGCGGAGCATCAGAAGCACCCGAGCAACCCGTGGATGTTCCCATCACCTAAAACGGGCGAGATGTACCACCCGGACTCGGTGGTCAACATCCACAAGAAGATCCTAAAGGATGCAGGGCTGGAACACCTGAGATTTCACGACTTGCGACACACATTCGCAACCTTGGCGCTCCAAAACGGCGTGGACGTGAAAACCGTATCGAGTATACTCGGCCATTTCGACGCGGGATTTACCCTTCGCACCTACACCCACGTCACGCGGCAAATGCAGGAGAGCGCCGCCGAAAAGATGGGTAATTTCATGGCACAAGTGATGTGAACAAGCAGCAAAAAACACA
>ERZ835541.1837-NODE-1837-length-19103-cov-3.433274_pt1 | contig 19103 bp, 9 predicted proteins | sample MGYA00519945_ERZ835541 | MGnify/ENA primary metagenome ERZ835541 (study PRJEB31850, sample SAMEA3708780) | human gut metagenome | biome: human gut; feature: human-associated habitat; material: faeces | place: China | collected 2014 ...
GCGCGGCAAGGAGGGCGAAGCGGCCAAGGTGAGTTACGATTTCTCCTACGGAATCCAGCAGCTCGACCACAAGGTGGATCTGCTGAACGCCGTCCAGTTCCGCGATCTGCTGATCGACGCCCGCAACAACTCCTACCGTCTGCGCGCTACGGCCGCCGGAGTGTCGTGGAGTCCCTACGACGACAATACGGTGCGTGCGGCCAAAGGCTTCTCGCTGGCCGAAGTGGGTATTCCGTCGATGTTCTACGATTTCACGACCCGCACGCCCGTGACGCCGCAGTACGATACCGACTGGCAGGACGAACTGTTCTCCAATGCCGGCATCATGCGTCACAACGTCTCGGTGACGGGCGGTTCGAAGGCTATCAAGTACATGGCCAGTCTCGGTTACATGGATCAGGACGGTATCATCTCGCCGTCGAACCACAATCGCATCAACGCCCGCCTGAATCTCGACGCGCAGATCACCAAGCGGCTGTCGGTGAGTCTCAGCTATTCGATGTACGATGCCAAGAACCGCGTGGTGCAGGCCGAGGGCCGCATGATCAACGACGGCGTGATCCAGAGCGCCCTGATGTATCTGCCGAACCTTCCGGCCTACGAGGAGAACGGTGACTACGCCCGCAGCGCCATGATTAAGATGAAGACCGAATGGGGAATGAATTTCCCCGAGAACCCGCTGGCGATCGCCCACGAGCTGGACATTCAGGAGAAGATGTCGCGCCACAACCTCAATGTCAACATGGTCTACGAGTTCATTCCCGATCTGAAACTCTCGGCGCGTCTCGGCCAACAGTGGTACAACTACCGCTATTTCTACTATCGCCCGATGAGCATCGGACGCGATGCCGCCGTCGCTTACAGCGATGCGCTGAAACCCTACAACATCGCCCGCACCACCTCGACCTACGACGTCGACCGGCTGGGCGAGTTCATGCTCAGTTATAAGAAGGAGTTCGGCCGTCACCATTTCGACGCTCTGGCCGGCTACACGCTCCAGAAGAAGACCTACGACCGGCTGGGCGTCGAGGCTACCGGATTCGCCGACGACCGCATCCATGAGGTGACGGCCCACGGTTCGGAGGCCACGGACGTCCAGCTCTACGACACGCGCAAGGCCGGTTGGGCGATGATGTCGTTCCTGACGCGCGTGAACTACGCCTTTGACGATCGCTACACGCTTACCGCATCGTTCCGCGCCGACGGTTCTTCGCGTTTCGGCGTGGACAGCCGCTGGGGCTATTTCCCTTCGGTGTCGGCCGGTTGGACGCTCTCTAACGAACCCTTCTTGAAGGATGCGCTGGAACGCGTCGCTTCGATCCGTCTGCGGGCGAGCTGGGGCAAGAGCGGTAACAACGACATCGGCAACTACGCCTCGATCGCCTCGATCTCGACGGGCAGCTACGCCTTCGGCAACACCCCCGTCTCGACGACCTACGAAGGTTCGTTCGCCGATGCTGCGCTCGGTTGGGAGACCACCACGCAGACCAACATCGGTATCGACCTCGGATTTCTCGGCGGCCGCCTGAACGTGATCGGCAACTATTACAATTCGATCTCGTCGGACATCCTCTACGACTATCCGATCTCCTCGATCTCGGGCGCCACTGCAACCAAGACCAATCTGGGGACGGCGAAGATCCGCAACCGCGGTTTCGATTTTCAGGTCGATGCCCGCGTGCTGACCGGCAAGGTCAACTGGAACGTCAGCGCCAACGTCTCGGTCAACCGCAACAAGGTGGTGAGCATGGGCGGTCTGGACGACATCATCTCCACCACGGAGCGCTCCGTGGGTTCGCACATCACCAAAGAGGGGTATCCCATCGGTTCGTTCTACGGTTACAACGCCATCGGTATCATGTCGAAGGCCGACTACGCCAATGCGCTTCTCGACCGCGAGGTCTATCTGAAAAACGGCAACAAGTTCCCCGAAGGTTATGAACTGAAAGGGCCGGCGGTCTCCTCCTATTCGCTCGACGCGCTCTCCTACGGCAACGCGATCTGGGAGGACGTCAACGGCGACGGACTCATCACCACCGACGACAAGACGATCATCGGCGACGCCTATCCCGATTTCACGGGCGGTTTCTCGACGAACCTTTCGTGGAAGGGACTCGATTTCAGCGCCAGCTTCGTCTACTCCTACGGCGGCGAGGTGATCAATTTCCAGGACTACTACCTCTACAACATGGAAGGTTCGGGCAACCAGTACGCCATCGTGGCCGACCGCTATATCTCCGACGAGCAGCCGGGACGCAACAACGTGCCCATCGCTTCGCGCATCTCGACACCCAACACGTCGCTCAAACTCTCGTCGTATTACGTCGAGGACGCCTCCTTCTTCCGCTGCGCGAACATCACGCTGGGCTACACGCTTCCCAAGCGTTGGATGAGCAAGCTCCACGTTTCGTCGTGCCGCGTCTATTTCAGCGGCGACAACCTCTTCACGATCACGCCCTATCGCGGTTACAACCCCGAAGTGTCGTACAAAAGCAGCAACCTGATGCCGGGATTCGATTGGGGGTGTTACCCGCTCGCCCGCATCTACTCGCTCGGTCTTAATCTCACCTTCTAATTTCGGACGATCATGAAAATCAAACAGATATTCGCAGTTCTGGCCGTCTCGGCCTCGTTGATGTCCTGCAATTTCCTCGACGAGTTCGATCCCAACGCCACGACGGCCGGAAATTTCTACACCTCGGAGGCCGACATCGAAACCTCGCTCAACGGGGTTTATCAGTCGCTCGCGCAGAGCTACTACTACCAGTACAACTACTATTTCACCGACGTGCGGGCACACGTGACCGTCGTGACCGACAGCGGAGCCAGCAGCGGCATTCCCTATCAGTTCTACAACTATACGCTCACCGAGGAGAACCAGTACGTCTACAACCGCTATACGCAGCTGTTCAAAAGCATTTCGCGAGTCAATACGCTGCTTTCCCACCTCGACGACGTGACCTATTCCGCCTCCGAGGCGCGCGACACCTACGAGGCCGAAGCGCGTTTCGTCCGTGCGCTGACCTATTTCCATCTGGTGACGGAGTGGGGGGACGTGCCGCTGGTGCTGGAACGTCTGGATTCGAAGGACGAGGTGGCGGCCAACAACTACCGTCGCCCCAAAGCGCAGATCTACAAGGCGATCTTCGACGATCTCGATTTCGTGCTGGACAGCCCGCTGGCCGATTTCCAGCCCGCTTCGGAGTGCGGCCGGGCCAGCAAGGCCGCTGCGCTGGCGCTTTACGGCAAGGCGGCTCTGCAATGCGCCTGCGACGAGGATTTCGCCTCCGAAAAGAGCTCCTACCTGACCACGGCCATCGAGAAGCTCACCTCGGTGTGGGGGATGCGTCCTTTCGGCGAGCTGTCGGAAATTCCCTACAACCAGATCTGGGACCTCTCCACGCAGAAGTCCTGCCCCGAGAACATCTTCCAGATCAACTACGTGCAGGGAAATGCCGATCTCGGTTCGATCTGGAACTACCAGTTCGGCCCCAGCACGACGGGCGTCACCTCCTATAAAATCGGCCAGATGCACAACATGACCACCGGAGAGGTCTACGAATCGTTCGATCCGGGCGACGTGCGGCGCAACTACCTGCGCGCGACGACCGTGGCCGGCGTGACCTACTATCATACGATGAAGTACGCCGATCTGGAATGCGGCGCCAACGGTTACGGCGGCAACAATTGGATCGTGCTGCGTTACGCCGACGTGGCGTTGATGCTGGCCGAAGCCTATTACTGGCAAGGCGTTTCGCCGATGGCCGAGACCTACCTGAATATGGTGCGCCGGCGCGCCGGTCTGGCCGACTGGTCGGGCAGCGATCTGCGTCAGGGCATCTACGACGAGCGTCTCTTCGAGTTCATTCAGGAGGGGCTGCGCTGGCAGGATGTGCTGCGCATGTACTCGAACGAGGAGATGATCGAGCATTACAACGCCATCAATTCCAATTTCTCGGTGAAGGATCTGCTGCTGCCCATTCCCTACAACGAGCGGATTCTCAACCCCGAGGGACTTTACCAGAATCCCGGATACGGGGTGAAATGATTCGGAGACGATGATACGCCTGAAAAACATGCCGCATATGCTGTGGATCGCGGGGCTCGCCCTGATCGCCGCCTGTTCGGACGGCGGCGGGGAGGAGCGGCCCGGGCCGCAGCAGACCGCCCTTTCGATCGTCTGGACGCCCGAAGCGCCCGCGGCCGGGCAGTCTGTGCGCTTCTCGCTCGGCGGCGACGTGTCGAACGTCCGCAGTGTGCTGTGGATGTTCGGCGACGGCAAGACCTCTTCGGCGGCAGCCGGCGGAGAGGTCGACCATGCCTATGCCGCTGCCGGAGACTACACGGTGAAAGCCGCCGTCACACCGGTCGCGGGTTCGATGAGCGAACTGTCGCGATCGATCTCGGTGAGTGATACCGAAGCCGCCATGGTCGTGAGCAACGATTTTCCTGCGTGTCGGGAGGAGGTCGTCTTTTCGCTCAACCGGATGACCGGCGTCACGGGCGTGAGCTGGGATTTCGGCGACGGCAGCGAACGCCGGCAGACCGCTTCGGCTTCGGAGACGCTCACGCACAGCTATGCCGAGGAGGGCCGTTACACGGTTCGGGCGGAGGTCGCCTATGCCGACGGCGGTACCGAAACGCTGATGCGCCAGATCGAGGCGGCGGGACTTTCGCTGAGCTGGGCGTGCCGCAATTTCGATCCCTCGAAGATGTGGATCATGGCCCATCGCGGCAACACGAAGAACGGCTACGAACTGCCGCCCAACTCGATGGCGGCGTTCCGCCGCTGTGTGGAGCTGGGATGCGTGGAGTTCATCGAGACCGACGTGCAGATTACCAAGGACGGCGAAGTCATCTGTCTGCACGACAATTATCTGAGCCGTTTCACCGATTACAACGACTACGCTTCGGGCAAGGGCATGGTCGCCGATTTCACGTTGGAGGAGCTGGGGCGCTTCCGTCTCAAAACCACCGACGGCAAGGTTTCCGACCAGAAGATCCCGACGCTGGAAGAGGTGCTCATGGAGTTCCGGGGCAAGGTGTGGTTCAATCTGGACAAGTGCATGGAGAGCGACGTGAGCATCGAGAAGGTCTACGACGTGGTCGAACGCTGCGGCTGTCTCGACCGCGTGCAGTTCTACATCTCCGACGACACCGACCGCGCCGACTGGCTTTCGCGGCAGAAACCGCAGGGGATCATCGCGCCCCATGCCAACAAGGAGGAGGAGTTGACCCGGATGGCGGCCTACTCGCCGGTCTACATGATCCAGACCTCGACGCAATACGCGGGTGCCTCGTGGATCTCGTCCATCAACGTGCGGGCGCTCTCGGTCACCAATCTGCTCGACGACGAAGGGCAGGCGTTCTACAACGGCAACACGACCGTAATGGACGGTTTCGTCTCCGCGGGCGTGCGTATGATCCAATGCGACTATCCCGCTGAAATGGACGAATATCTCCGGGGCAGGGGGAAACGCTAAACCTTAAAACGATAAAATACATCACAATGAAACGAATCCTTTCAATTCTGAGCGTCGCGACGCTCTTCGTGCTGATCGGATGCACGGACAGCAACGACGATATGGAGATCGTATACGACTCGATCATCGAACCCGATTTTACCGTCGCGGCCGCCGAAATCGTGGCGGGCGTGACTCCCGTAACCTTCACCAACACCACCTCCGTGGAGGGTACGACCGTCGCGGAGTATTTCTGGCACTTCGGCTTCTCGGGCGAAGGCAACTGGTCGGAAGAGGCCGAACCCGATCCGATCGTCTACAATCAGGCGGGCGAATACACGGTGACGCTCACGGCGTGGGGCGCCGACGGCAACCGCGCGACCGTGAAAAAGGTCGTCACCGTGCTGGCCGACAACGTCGTGCCGACGGCCGATTTCAGCTATTCGCCGATGATGGTCAATGTCGGCGACGAGGTGACCTTCACCGACAAGTCGACCGATTCCGACGGCGAGATCGTCTCGCGCGAATGGGTGTTCCCCGACGGTTCGACCTCGACGGAGACGAATCCCTCCTACACTTTCACGCAGAAGGGCATGTTCCAGGTCAAGCTGACCGTCGCCGACGACCGCGGCGGTGAAAGCAGCGCGACCAAGTCAATCAACGTCCGCGACGGCGACGTGTCGGATTTCACGCTGCTGTGGTCGACCGAGGTCGCTTCGGCCGATGCGCTTTGCGATGCCAACGTAGTGACGGTGAGCGATCTGGGTTATGTTTATGCCGTGACCGGCGATGGCAAACTGGTGGCGCTCGACGCCGAGGGTGCCGTGGCGTGGGAATACGATGCCGCCGCGCAGGACAAGGTCAATCTCAGAAAGGAGATCGCCTACCCGTCGGTAGATGCCGACGGTACGGTCTACTGGGTGGCGCACGCCTACGGCGACGATTCGGCCGTCCCGACCGTCTATGCGTTCGAGGGTTCGACGGGCTCCGTGCTCTGGAAGAACCAGACGGCCTACGCCGCAGGCGCCCGCATCGCCTTCTCGACGCCGAGCGTCGGCCCGAACATGGTCGTCGTCGGCAGCCGGGGCACGAACGGCGCGATCCGCGGATTCGAGAAATCGTCGGGACGCAATACGGCCCAGGCCACTCCGGCCAACGGCGGCGGTACGTCGGGCACGATCGTCCTCAAAAACGGCGTGGTGATCTTCACCAATACGGGCGAATACGGCTACGGCATCATGGTTCCCGACGATCAGTTCGTTTGGAGCCCCGTTCCGACGGCCGATACGTTCGCACCCGGCAAGACGCTCTCGGCCGGCCGCTGCCAGCCCTGCGTCGGCGCCGACAACTGCGTCTACCTTCCGGGCAAGATCAAGGAGGGCAGCGGCGGTTCGTGGAACATCGCCTGCTTCGACTGCACGAATCTGACGGCCTCCTCGACCAAAACGCCCAAATGGAGCGTCGCCGTGCCCGACGGATTCGTTCAGGGCGGCGCCTCGCTGAGCGCCGACGGGCAGACGCTCTACATCGTGGCCGATGCGGCGACGCCTTCGACCGTCTACGCGCTCAGCACCTCGAACGGTTCCACCGTCTGGTCGTATCCGCTCGATGCGCACTGCAACAGTGTTCCGGCGGTGGATAACCTCGGACAGGTGCATGTCGCCACCGAGACCGGACACTACGTCGTGCTGTCGCCCGACGGCAAGCCGGTCTACGACGAACAGATCGCCGACATGTTCGAGGGTTCGGTCTCGATCTCCGAGTGGGGCTACTCCTACGTGCTGGGCAAAGACGCTTCGGCGGGCAAGCTCAAGGTCTACGCGGTGGCGCTGCCGGGCGTAAACTCCGCCGCGGTGTCGGCTTGGTCGCAGTACGGCCGTAACGCACGCCATATCAACTATCAGCAATGAACAACCGAAAAATAACCGACTGAAATGAAAAAGTATCTGTTGTTTCCGTTGTGCGCGGCACTCTGTCTGCTGGCGGGATGCGCCGACGATTTTCCGACGGAACTGAACCACAATTATTATCAGGACGACACCCCGCCCGCCGAGCCCGATATCACGGAGCAGACGGTCAAGCTCGGCACCTACAACCTCTGGATCTCGAACAAGGGTACGGGCGACTATGTCTGGACGCATCGCCGCGACATCCTCGCGCAGTCGATCGTCAACAACGACTGGGACATCTTCGGATTCCAGGAGGCCAACAGTACGATCCAGAGCGAACTGCCGACGCTGGTGGCGGGCAAGGGCGGCAACTACGAATGGTGGTTCGTCGGCCGCGATTCGCAGGACGGCAAGAACGGCGAGGCGCTGGGCATCGCCTACGATCCCGATCGGTTCGAACTGAGCGACCGGCACTATTTCTGGCTCTCGCCGACGCCCGACGAGATGAGCTACGGCTGGGACGAGGTGAGCTACCACCGCATCGCCTGCTGCGCCGTGGTGACGGACAAGGCTTACGGCAAGCAGTTTTTCATGATGGTGACGCACATGCCGCTGGCCGACATGGCGCGTTCGGAGGCCGCGAAGGTCATCATCGAGCGCGAGCAGATGTACAACACGCTGGGGATGCCCTCGGTGCTGGTCGGCGACATGAATGCCACGCAGGACGACGCCGCTTCGGCGACGTTCCGCACCCATTGGGAGGACGCCTATCAGGCGACGGATCCGGCGTTCGTCGACGGTCCCGTCGGCACGTTCAACGGGCACAAGACCTCGACCGACCTTTCGGTCTCGACGGCCCGCATCGACTACATCTACACGCGCGGTCAGCTGTCGCTGAAAACCTATAAGGTGGACAACTCGATCTACGAGGGCATCTATCCCTCCGACCACTGTCCGGTGACGATTCAGGTCGATTTCGACTACGATGCGCCCGAAGCGCCCGAAATCGAGGGCAGCGGCACCGCCTCCGATCCGTGGAAGATCAGCTCCCCGGCCGACTGGAACGCCGTGGCCGAGTCGATCAACTCCGGTGCGGCCGACGCCGTATACCTCTCGACAGCCTGCTACGAATTGAGCGCCGACATCGATTTCGAGGGTCAGAGCGCCGTGCCCGTCTCGTTCGAGACCGGAAGTCTGGTCTATTTCGGCGGCGTGTTCGACGGCAAGGGCCACACGATCCGAAACGTGAAGACGACCGCGTCGGGCGAGTCCTTCGGACTGTTCGGCGGCAACGAGGGGACGATCAAAGATCTCGCGGTGGAGAACCTCGCGCTCTCGACGGCCTTCAAGACCGCCGGAGGCGTCGTCGGAACGAACCGCGGCGTGATCGACGGCGTCACCTTCCGGGGCGAGATCATCGGTTCGGGCAAGGCGGCCGTGCTGGGCGGTATCGCGGGCCAGAATCAAGGCGTCATCATCAATTGCGGCAACCGCGGCGGCAAAATCGAAGCCGTCGAGCTGGACAAAGGCGTGAAAGGCGAGAACCTCGGCGGCATCGCCGGCCAGATCTCCAAGGGCAGCGACGGCAAGGGCAATTATATCGTCAACTGTTACAGCTGGATCGAGCGGGTCGCTTCGAACAACAACAACATCGGCGGTATCGTCGGCATCGTCAGCGACGACAGTTTCGTCGTCAACTGCTATTCGACGCTGGCCGACGTCTCCCAGAACGATTCGTTCGCCTCGTCGGTGGGCTACAACAAGAAGGGCAACGTACAGAACGTCTACGGTAACGAAGCCTGCCCCTCGGGCAAGAAGAATCCCGACTGGATCGTCGGCAACGACTCGAAGCAGGACGGTTCGGTATGGGCGGAGAGCCTCGGGCTGCTGCTTTCGCTCGACGAAATGAAATCGGGTTCCGTCACGGTGCCTTCGTCCGGACAGGAATGCGCTTCTTTCACGGAGGCGCTGAACGCCGGAGCCGAAATCTATGCGTCGACGCCGGCCGAGACGCTTCCGGCCAAACCGACGACGGCCGTCCGCAAATGGGTGGATTCGGACACCTATCCGGTACTGGAATAATCCGCATATCGGCGGAAGGCCGTGCCCCACGGCAGGCCTTCCGCCTTTTGTCAAATTTGAAAAAAACGATTGAAAATGAAAAGTTTGCTGATATTATTCGGCGCGGCGGCACTCCTCTGCTCGTGCGCGTCGCAACCCGAACCGGCCGCCGGCCGCCGCACGGACCGGATTCTGGCCGAACTGCACGATCCGACGTCGAAGAACGTCGTGGTCGTCTCACACCGCGGCGACTGGCGCAACTGGCCCGAAAACTCGATTCCTGCTATCGAATCCGTAATCCGCATGGGAGTCGACATCATGGAACTGGATCTCAAACTGACCAAGGACAGCGTGCTGGTGCTCTGCCACGACAAGACGATCGACCGTACGACCAGCGGAAAAGGCCGAGTCTGCGACATCACCTACGACTCGATCCGCCGCTGCGTGCTCCGTACGGCGCACAACCAGAAGACTGATCTGCGGATGCCGACCCTGCGCGAAGCGCTGGAAGTCTGCAAAGACCGCATCGTGGTGAACATCGATCAGGGGTACGAATATTACGACCTCGCGCTGGCCGTCACCGAGGAGCTGGGCGTCACGGATCAGGTGCTCATCAAGGGCAAGCGTCCGGCGGAGGTCGTGGCAGCGAAGTTCGCCGCCTATCCGCACAACATGATGTACATGCCGGTCATCGACATCCTCAAACCGCAGGGACGCGAACTCTTCGAGGAGTACCGGAAATCGGAAAAGCAGCCGCTGGCCTATGAAGTCTGCTGGGATGAATATACGCCCGAGGTGGAAGCCTGTATGAAACGCATCGTGGACGGCGGTTCGAAGCTCTGGGTGAACTCGCTCTGGCCGTCGCTCTGCGGCGGGCTGAACGACGACCGCGCTTTCCGGGGAGAGACGGAGGAGGTCTACGGCCGGTTGCTCGACATGGGGGCGACCATCATCCAGACCGACCGTCCCGAACTGCTGATCCGCTATCTCGAATCGAAAGGACGCCGCGGGTAACGATACGATCATGAAAAAAGTGCTGTTCTGTATCGCCGCCCTCTGCGCGGCGGCGACGGGTGGCTTCGCGCAGAGCTTCTCTGCGGCGACCTACAACGTGCGCCAGCTCAATGCCGGAGACGATGCGAGGGGCGACGGCTGGGAGCGGCGGCTTCCGGTGATCGCCTCGCTGATCCGTTACCACGATTTCGACATTTTCGGAGCTCAGGAGGTGTTCCATAGCCAGCTTCTGGATCTTCTCGCGGCGCTTCCCGGTTACGGCTACACCGGCGTCGGACGCGACGACGGGGCCGAGGCGGGCGAATATGCGGCGGTGTTCTACAAGAAAGACCGTTTCCAACTGCTCGACTCGGGGCATTTCTGGCTTTCGGAGGAACCCTCGCGTCCGAGCAAGGGCTGGGATGCCAAATATGTCCGCATCTGCTGCTGGGGCCGGTTCCTCGATCGGGAGAGCGGCGAGCGGTTCTGGTTCTTCACGCTCCATACCGATCACAAGGGCCGGCGTGCGCAGGTCGAAAGCTGTCGGCTGGTGGTCGACCGCATTCGGACGATGTGCCGCGGCGAGCGCGCCGTGCTCACGGGAGATTTCAACGTGGGCCAGACGAGCGAAAGCTACGCCGTGCTGCGCGATTCGAAACTGCTGTTCGACGCTTGCGATCTGGCCGAACTCCGCTATGCCGAGACCGGTACCGAGAACGGCTTCGATCCCGACCGCAAGACGTTCCGGTGCATCGACTATCTCTTCGTGACCGAAGGATTCCGCGTGCTGCGCTACGGCATCCTGACCGACACCTACCGTACGAAGGAGCCCGCCGGTAGCGCGAAGCCCTACCGTGCACGGACTCCGTCGGATCATTTTCCGGTGCAGGTCGAACTGACCTTCGCCGAATGACGATCCCGCAACCTGAAACCATTTTCCGACAAACGAATGAGCATACTCTCTTTCTTTCGAAAAAGCGCGCCGTCGGCACCCTTCGCGGGAGACGACGCGGCGCGCATGAAACTGTATCGGAAACTCCGCTTCCAGAGTTTCATCGCCGGTACGGTCGGTTACAGTCTCTATTACGTCTGCCGCACGAGTCTCAACGTGGTCAAGAAACCGATTCTCGAAAGCGGGGCGCTTGACGCCACGCAGCTGGGTATCATCGGTTCGGCGCTGCTGTTCGCCTATGCCATCGGCAAATTCGTCAACGGCTTTCTCTCCGACCACAGCAACATCAAGCGCTTCATGGCGGCCGGACTGTGCGTCTCGGCCGTCGCCAACCTGCTGGTCGGGGTGCTGGGATTCGCGGGCGGCGCGGGCTTGGCGGGCAACATGACGCTGTTCGTCGCCTTCGCCGTGATGTGGGGCGTCAACGGATGGGCGCAATCGATGGGCGCACCGCCTGCGATCATCGCGCTGTCGAGGTGGTATCCCCTGAGCAAACGCGGCACTTACTACGGTTTTTTCAGCGCCAGCCACAACCTCGGCGAATTCCTGTCGTTCCTCTTCGTCGGGGCCGTCGTCGGCATCTTCGGCTGGCAATGGGGCTTCGTCGGCTCGTCGGTGGCGGGCGTGTTGGGCGTAGCGGTGATCGTCTTCCTGCTTCACGACACCCCTGAATCCAAAGGATTGCCTCCGATCGAGGTGCTGACCGGCGAGGAGTCGCCCGGACAGAGCCATGACCACGGTTCGACCTCCGACTTGCAGCGTTCGGTCATCCGCAATCCCTTCGTCTGGGTGCTGGCCCTGTCGAGCGCCTTCATGTATGTCTCGCGCTATGCCGTCAACGGTTGGGGCGTGCTGTTCTTGCAGGAGGTCAAGGGCTACTCGCTGGCTCTGGCCACACAGGTCATTTCGGTCAACGCGCTGCTGGGCATCGTCGGGACGGTCTTTTCGGGCTGGTTGTCCGATACGCTGTTTCACGGACGCCGCAATGTGCTGGCCTTCGGTTTCGGCGTGCTGAATACCGTCGCGCTGTGTCTGTTCCTCTATTCGGGCGACGGCATACTCGTCAACATGCTGAGCATGGTGCTCTTCGGTATGGCAATCGGCGTGCTGATCTGCTTCCTCGGAGGTTTGATGGCCATCGACATCGTACCCCGCGAGGCAACCGGCGCGGCCCTGGGCATCGTCGGCATGGCCAGCTACATCGGCGCGGGGTTGCAGGACATCGTGAGCGGGTGGCTCATCAACGAGGGAAAAACGGTCGTCGACGGCGTCGCTCGCTACGATTTCGAGGCCGCAGCCCTCTTCTGGATCGCAGCCTCGGCCCTTTCGTTCATCCTCGCGCTATGCGTGTCGAAGCGCTCGCATATCTGAAAATTTCCAACTTAAATATTAACCGAAATAATTGATTGAATGGCAAATTTAGACAAGTCGAAAAATCATTCGATTTTTGGGCGGCCGTTTTCTCGCCTTGGCTTAGTCCGAGTAAGTCAGGCTCTGCACTCGACTTTACGAAAACGCTGCTCCTCATTCCGCCGCTTTACAGCCGGCGTGTTGGCAACGTTGGCTTTGGCGACGGCCGACACGGCTTTCGCCTTCGACGCCCTGTCGAAACCGCAACTCCCGCCAAAACCTTCGGCGGCGAAGTCCGGGTCCGGTACGGCTGCTCCGGCACCCTCCGCACAGCGTTCGCAACCCTCCGCATCGTCGGACAAGACGGTAACCGTAACGGGTATCGTCCGCGACGAGGCTGGCAAACCGATGTCCGGTGTGGGTGTTATCGTCAAGGGCATGCTCACGGGTACGGTGACGGGTACCGACGGCTCCTATGCACTCAAGGCGCGTCCCAACGACGAGCTGTCGTTCAGCTTTCTCGGCTATAAGACGCAGGAGGTCTTCGTGGGCAGCAAATCGACCATCGACATCACACTCGTGGACGAGGCGCAGGCCATCGACGGGGTCGTCGTCACGGCTTTGGGCCTCAAACGCGACGAGAAATCGCTCGGCTACGCCGCCTCCAAGGTCGACGGTGACGTCCTCGCATCATCCGCGACATCCACCAACTGGCTCTCGGGTTTGACGGGACAGGTTGCCGGACTGACATTGCAGCAGACAGGTGCCGGCGCGGGCGGTTCGATGCGCGTCACGCTTCGCGGCGAGTCATCGCTCGACCTGAGCAACAACGGAGCGCTGTTCGTCATCGACGGCGTGCCGATGTTCAACACCTCGTCGGGCATGGGCGAGTCGGCGTATGCCATCGACTACGGCAACGGTACGGGCGACATCAACCCCGACGATATTGACAACATCACGGTGTTGAAGGGCCCTGCGGCCACGGCTCTCTACGGTTCGGAGGCCGCCAACGGTGCTATAGTCATCACCACCAAGTCGGGTGACAAGGAGGACGGCAACGTCAGCGTGACCTTCTCGTCGGATTTCGTCGCCGAGGTCGTCAATACGTCGCCTGATTTGCAGTACGTCTATGGCCAGGGCGGTACCAAAGGACACGATACGTTCCATTACGGCGAGCCGGTCGACGGCAACGAGGTTACGACCACCGACGCTACATCGTGGGGTCCCAAGATGGACGGTACGCCTTACTACCAGTTCTACGATGAGAAGCGCGGTATCGGCCTCGATCAGAACGGTCTGCGCGTCAAGACGCCGTTCGTCAGCTACGGCAACTGGTTCAAGGACTATTTCAAAACGGGTTGGACAACGACCAACTCGCTGTCGCTGTCGGCCAAGCTCAACCGCAATAACTCGATGCGGCTCTCGATATCCGACACGCGCAGCGAGTCGATTACACCCAACTCACCCGCCATGCGACAATCGATAAAGCTCAATTCGCATAACAAGGTCAACAATTGGCTGTCGATGAATACGTCGATCACTTACTATCGCCGCGATTGCGACAACCTGCCGCAAATGGGTTACGGCCAAGCGTCGGTCATGTACTCGCTGTGGTGCATGGCGCCCAACATCAACATGGACTGGGCACGCGATTACTGGATCGATCCGGGCGTGCAACAGAATGCCAACCTGACGGGCGCCAAGAACAATCCCTATTTCGTGGCCTACGAATGCCTCAATACGCTCGACCGCGACCGCATCTTCGGAAACACGTCGCTCGACCTGCATCTCTACAAAGGTCTCGACCTGATGCTGCGCGGCGGTATCGATTTTTCGCGCGACCACCGCACCATGCGCCAGCCCAAAAGCTCCTATTCGCAGCGTTACGGCATGTATCGTGAGGGAAATGTCAGTTCGTTGCAATTGAGCACGGACTTTCTGCTCAAGTACGACCGCAAGTTGGGCGCCGGATTCGACATGAAGCTCAATTTCGGCGGCAGCATCATCAACCGCATGTTCCGCGAAACGACCCAAACGGCCGAGCAGCTCAAACAACCCGGCGTTTACTCGCTGGCAAACTCCGTAGAGCGCGTCAAGCCGAACAACTATGACTACGAACGCCAGACCAACAGCCTCTACGGTCTGATTCAAATCTCGTGGCGCGATGCCGTGTTCCTGGACATTACGGGTCGTAACGACTGGTCGAGTACGCTGCCCGTGAACAACAATTCCTATTTCTATCCGTCGGTATCGGCGAGCGTACTGCTCAACGAACTCATCGACTTCGGTGCGGCGCGCAACGTCGTCAATTTGGTGAAACTGCGCGGCAGCTTCGCACAAGTGGGACACGACACCCAACCCTACCGTACGACCGACTATCTTTCGTCGTCGGATTTCGCCGGCAATTACCAGATACCGGGCACGATGAACAATGCCAACCTCCGTCCCGAGATCGTATCGTCGTGGGAGGTGGGTCTCGACCTGCGCATGTTCCGCAACCGATTGGGTGTCGATCTGGCGTATTACAACAACACCTCGAAAGACCTCATCGTGAACATGCCGGTCAGCTCGGCTTCGGGTGTGACCAAGCGTTTCGCCAATGCCGGAACCATTCGTAACTACGGCTGGGAGCTTCAGATCAACGGTACGCTCATCAAGACACGCGACGTGCAGTGGAAGGCGTATGTCAACTGGTCGAAGAACCGCAACGAGGTAGTCGATCTGGGCGAAGGCGTCGATTCGTGGATCGTGGCTTCCTACTCGTCGCACGCTTACATGACCGCCTACAAGGGCGGTTCGCTCTCGGCGATGTACGGACTGGGGTACAAACGCGCTCCCGAAGGAGCGTACATCGTCGAGAAGGACGGCAGCATCACGAACGTATCGGGACAGATCATCGTCGATGAGAACGGTTATCCCCAGTACAGCGATGAATTGCAGTACATCGGCGAGTGTACGCCCGACTGGAAGGGCGGTTTCGGCACGAGTGTCAAGTGGAAGGGGTTGACCGTGTCGGTTGCTTTCGACGGCCAGCACGGCGGAAACGTCTACTCTTATACCAACGCCGTTCTCGGCACACGGGGCAAAGGCAGCTTTACGCTCGCCGGACGTTACGACGGACTGGTTCTCGACGGAGTGAACCAGTTGCCCGACGGCAACTTCATTCGCAATACCCACAAGACGGCCGACATCGTCGAGTACTACGGTCTGGCATATGCTTTCCAGAACTGCGAGCAGAACTTTGTCAGCACCGAATTCCTCAAACTGCGCGAGATTCGCATCGCATACGAGTTTCCGCGCCAGCTGTTGGCAAGGAGCAAGTTCATCAAGGGACTGTCGCTCTCCGTCTACGGCCGTAACCTCTATTGTTGGTCGAAGTTCCCGGGGTGGGATCCCGAGGGCGCCTTCATGCGCGGTGCGTCGGTAGTTCCCGGATTCGAGATGTTGCAGATGCCCGGAACAGCGACGTTCGGCGGCAACGTAAGGATAACTTTCTAACAGAGCAGCGTGATGATTATGAGAACAAAACAGATAAAATATTCGATAGCCGCACTGGTTGCATCGGTGACCGTCACAACCTCGTGTTCGCGTTTCGAAGAGATGAACATAAACCGAAACGCCGTGCAGAATACGACGGCCACTACGTTCGTGCAGCCGACCGTCTTTAACTACGAGTACCGCATGATCAACCGGTCGTTCACACTGACCTCGCAACTCATGCAGTATACGGTCGGCCACCAGCAGAATGCCGACAAAATCAGTAACTATCGCATTCAAAACAGCGTTGCGGCGGGCTATTGGAACGATTTCTATTCGGTCGGCGGCAATGCGCAGGCAATGCTCGAGCAAGCCAAGAAGGACAAGAACGATGCGGCGCTGGCCGTCGCCTCCATCATCAAGGTCATCGCCATGTCCACTCTGACCGACGCCTACGGCGATGTGCCCTATTTCGAGGCGTTGCAGGGATATACTTCGGGCGGTACGGAATTCACGCCCCGCTACGACAGCCAAAAGGAGATCTACCGTGATATGTTCCGGCTACTCGAGGAGGCCAATACGCTGCTGGCGCAGTCGAAGGAGAACTTCGACGCTTCGGAGGACTACATGTACAAGGGAGACATCAAGAAATGGCGCAAGCTGGGTAACTCGATCTATCTGCGTCTGTTGATGCGTGCGGCGCTCAAAGACGAGGTCGATGTCGAGACCGAGAGCCTCTTCGCCGTGTCGAAACTCAACCAGATTTTCTCCTATCCGGCGGACTATCCTGTTTTCGAGAGCCGCGAAGACGCTGCCGATGTGCCTTTCAACGATGCGGTGGCCGCCCAGCAGACGCCGTTCTTCTCGTGGCGTGCCGGCAGCTGGAACAGCAATATGATCTGCGAACGGCTGATGAACGAGATGTACGTGCTCGACCCGAAGCACTCCCAGGCGCACATCAACGGCGATATCCACATACACGACCTCGACTTCCTGACGCTCACCACCACCTGCTGCCAGATCGACCTGCTCAAGCTGTTCCACGGCGGATTCTCCACCGGTCACGGATACCTCCGCGAGCCGAACGATATTTCCAGCTACGCGGCGCTTGCGTGCATTGCCATTCAGTCTAACCAGAACGACCAGCACGGCGGTCAGTCCGTGCCGATATTCGACTACGCCATGGCGGAGGGCGTTAAAAAGACCTTCCGCAGGCTGTACACCACCAACCTTGCGAAGGCGGTAAGCTTTACCCTCGGCATTGAGGATTACACCGAGGTGCTCGAGGAATTCAAGCTCATCGCAGGCGATATCGCCAAGGAATACGGACTGTACCCCAGCCTCCAGAACAACGACGAATACAAGGCGAAGGAATGGGAGATCGCGTCCGCGAAGTACGGCGACGAGTTCTCGCACCTCCAGGACAGAGCTGAAAAGCTCGCCGAATCCGAGACCGACCGCGCGACCTACCAGGCAATGGAAGCGCTCATTCACAACCTGAACACGATGAATTCCCGCGCCGGCGCGCAGAATCCGTTCTCCTCGATAAACTACGGCACCGATACCTCCCCGGAGGGCAGAATGGTTATCAAGAACGTAATGCTCGCCGAGGAACACGGTCTGGGCAACGGTGAAACTCCGATCTTCCCGATACATATTTTCAAGGTCAAGGAGGGCGTCAACTACAACCCCGGCGACCCCAACTACGATCTTTTCAAGCTTGCTATCCGCGTTTCCGCAAAGCGCATGTTCCCGAACTTCTCGTTCATCGACGCTCCGTTCAACCTCCAGTACTACAAGCCCGGCGACTACCACACCGAAGCCGCTTACATGGGCTGCCGCACCAGAGTTATCGGCAACATTTACGACCCAAGCCGCGAGATAGTCACCGGCAGAGGCAATCTCAGCTTCACCACCATCAACCTCCCGCGCCTTGCCATCGAGGCTCACGGCGACATCGACAAGTTCTACGCTTCCCTTGACGAAATGATGGATCTTGTCGTTGACCAGCTCTTGGCGCGGTTCAGGATACAGTGCAGCAAGCATGTAAGGAACTACCCGTTCCTGATGGGTCAGGGCGTCTGGATAGATTCAGAGAAGCTCTCCGAGAACGACAGCGTTGCCGAGATACTCAAGCACGGCACCCTCTCCATGGGATTCATCGGACTTGCAGAGTGCCTGAAGGCGCTCATCGGCGTACATCACGGCGAATCCCCCGAGGCGCAGAATCTGGGTCTTGACATCATCACCCGCATGAGAAAGCGCATGGACGACGAGAGCGAAAAGACCCGCCTCAATTTCAGCCTGCTCGCAACTCCCGCAGAAGGGCTTTCCGGCAGATTCGTCCGCATGGATAAGAAGATATACGGCGAGATCCCCGGCGTTACCGACCGCGAGTATTACACCAATTCGTTCCATATACCGGTTTACTACAACATCAGCGCTTTCCGCAAGATCAAGCTTGAGGCTCCCTACCATGCGCTGACCAACGGCGGCCACATCAGCTACATCGAGCTTGACGGCGACCCGCTGAAGAACCTCGACGCATTCGAGCAGATAGTCCGCTGCATGAAGGAGCAGGGCATCGGCTACGGCGCGATAAATCACCCGATAGACCGCGACCCGAAGTGCGGCTACACCGGCATCATCGACGACGAGTGCCCCTGCTGCCACCGTAAGGAAGAGGAGATCGCGTTCGAGCGTATCCGCCGCATAACCGGCTACCTGGTAGGCACGCTTGACAGATTCAACAACGCAAAGCGCGCCGAGGAATCTGACCGCGTAAAGCACGGAACTTCCGAGGAATAATTCAAAATCGAACCATCTGCTGTGCGGGGTGACAAGCTCCGCACAGCTTAGAACGTCGAAAAAGTCACTAAAGTGACTTTTCCGCCGAAACATCCCAGCCGCGCGCACGTC
>ERZ835541.1839-NODE-1839-length-19094-cov-3.142234_pt1 | contig 19094 bp, 17 predicted proteins | sample MGYA00519945_ERZ835541 | MGnify/ENA primary metagenome ERZ835541 (study PRJEB31850, sample SAMEA3708780) | human gut metagenome | biome: human gut; feature: human-associated habitat; material: faeces | place: China | collected 2014 ...
TAAGTCCGGCAACCGATGGCACAAAAGCCACACTTCCCGGAATATCCCTTCGCTCCGTGCACTTGTGCTCAGCTCCCGGAGGGCATATACAGTTGGTTCTGCAGCTTATAGCCATATCCTCAATCGGTCTTGTAGGTAGTTCCTCTGAATATACAACCTTAAGCTTTTTCACGCCGCGCTTTTTTAACTCTCTTCTCATAACCTTTGCAAGCGGGCATACCTTAGTCTTATATATATCGGCAACCCTAAACTGGCTTCCGTCAAGCTTGTTGCCGGCTCCCATACTGCTTATTATCGGTATGTCCATCTCCTGTGCCTTCAAAACAAGACTTATCTTAGCTGTGACCGTATCTACCGCATCAACCACATAATCGTACTCATCGAATGGAAAATCCGCTGCATTTTCAGGTAAGAAGAAGCACTTGTGAACCCTGACATCCGCATCCGGGTTAATCTCCAGAATCCGCTCCTTCACCTTTTCCAGGCCGAAGTGATCCCGGTCCAGCACCTTCCGGGCCGCGTCCACATTCAGACGCTCCTTCGTATATGTACCCCAGGGCAGTTCCAGGCACACGTCCAGATAGTTCCGGATCACCGAAGCCTCCGCGCTGACATAGGGCTGCTTTGCCAGCTTGTTGATCTCCTTTTCCAGATGCTCCCGGGTCTCGTCCTCTAATTTCAGTTCCGCCAGCTTTTGACGGTATTCTTCGATCTCGTTGTCCTCGTCCTCGCCCAGCTCGTTTTGCAGAACCCGGATCTGGGTCCGCAGGATCTGTTCCTTCTGCTGCTGAGCCAGCTCGTCCCGGACCTTGCCTTCCATCTGGCGCTCATAGCCCAGCACATCCCGCTCCCGAGCTAAGAAGCCGTTCAGCTTCCGCAGCCGCACCAGCGGAGACAGTTCTTCCAGAATTGCCTGCTTATCGTCATACCGCAGAGCCGTATTCTGGGCGATAAAATCCGCCAGATATCCCGGCTCCTGGCAATCCAGCACCGTGGCGGTGACCTCCTCGGCCACATTGCCTGCCAGATGTGCATAATCCTGGAACAGGCCCCAGGTCTGCCGCAGCAGGGCCTCGGTTTTCGGGCCGTGGCTCACGGCAGCGGATTCCTCCACCACCTCCACGTGGCCCTGCAAATAAGGCTCCGTCTGCCACAGGCGGCGCAGCCGTGCCCGGCGTCCGCCCTCCACCATCACCCGCAGGGAGGTTTTTCCCAGCCGCAGGATCTGGGTCACCCGGGAAATGGTGCCCATGGTGTAAAGGTCCTTCTCCCCCGGACGGTCCGTGTTCAGTTCTCTCTGGGTCACCAGAAAGATCTCCTGACCGGATTCCATGGCCACTTCCAGGGCCTTGATGGAAATACGGCGCTCCACGTCAAATGTCAGGTTCGTATGAGGGAAAACCGTCAGGCCCCGGAGGGCCAGAACGGGAAGATTCAAGGTGTTTGCTTCCATAAATTGCTCCTCTCTGGAGAGTTCAAAGAGGGGGAGAGGCACTGCCCCTCCCCCGTGTTATACCCAAAAGGGCCGTCAGGACGCCGACTTCGGCGTACCGGACTCGCTCCGGCTCTCACTTCTGCCGGGGTTCAGCTTCACGGAATAGTTGATCTTGTCGGGATCGTGGGTCAGTTCCGGCTCTGCCGTACCTTCCACACACTCCTTGGTAACCACCGCTTTCACAACGGTCTCGTCGGAGGGGATCTCGTACATGACCTTGGTCAGCAGGCCCTCCATGACCGCCCGGAGGCCACGGGCGCCGATGTTCCGCTCAATGGCCTTATCAGCGATGGCGTTTAGGGCGTCCTCCGTGAATTCCAGATCCACATCATCATATTCCAGCAGCTTCTTGTACTGCTTCACCAGCGCGTTCTTGGGCTCCTGCAAAATTCGCACCAAATCCTCCCGCTGCAAAGCGTTCAGCGGCGCGATCACCGGCAGACGGCCCACCAGCTCCGGGATAATGCCGAATTTCAGAATATCGTGGGGCTGCACCTGAGCCAAAAGCTGGCTGACATTCTTTTCCTTCTTGCTCTGGACATTGGCACCAAAGCCGATGGCCTTCTCGTCCAGCCGCTTTTCGATGATCTTTTCCAGACCGTCAAAGGCGCCGCCGCAGATGAACAGAATGTTCTTGGTGTTCACCTGGATGAACTCCTGATGGGGGTGCTTCCGGCCGCCCTGAGGCGGCACGTTGGCCACAGTCCCCTCCACGATCTTCAGCAGCGCCTGCTGCACGCCTTCGCCGGAAACGTCCCGGGTGATGGAGGTGTTCTCGCTCTTGCGGGCGATCTTGTCGATCTCATCCACATAGATGATGCCCCGCTCCGCCAGCTCCACATCGAAATCCGCCGCCTGCAAAAGCCGCAGCAGGATGTTCTCCACGTCGTCGCCCACATAGCCCGCCTCGGTGAGGGTGGTGGCGTCGGCAATGGCAAATGGCACCTTCAGCACACGGGCCAGTGTCTGGGCGAACAGCGTCTTGCCGGAGCCGGTGGGGCCGATCATGAGGATGTTGCTCTTCTGCAGCTCCACATCCTCGCCGCCGCCGAAGAAAATGCGCTTATAGTGGTTGTATACCGCCACCGACAAAGCCACCTTGGCATCCTCTTGCCCGATGACGTACTGATCCAGCACCTCCCGGATCTCACGGGGGGTGGGCAGCTGATCCATCGTCTGCACGTCCTCCCCCATGCCGGGGGTGTAGCCGTCGTCCAGAATGGACATACACAGCTGAACGCACTCGTCGCAGATGCGAACGCCGCCGGGGCCCTGGATCATGCGATGTACCTGCCCCTCCGGCTTGCCGCAGAAGGAGCAGCGCAGATTTTTCTTGTCTTCTGCCATGATTTACCTCTTGAAAATGACCTTGTCCACCAGACCGTAGTCACGGGCCTCCTCAGCGGTCATCCAGTTGTCCCGCTCGGAGTCCAGCTTCACCTGCTCCGGGGTCTTGCCGGTGTTTTCGGAGAGGATCTTGTTCATCCGCTGCTTGATCTTCAGAAAATGCTCCACGTCGATCTCCATATCCGTGACCTTACCCTGGGTCCCGGCGGAGGGCTGGTGGATCATCACCTCGGCATTGGGCAGGGCGATGCGCTTGCCCTTGGCCCCGGAGGACAGCAGGAAAGCGCCCATGCTGGCCGCCATGCCGATGCAGATGGTGGACACGTCGCACTTGATATACTGCATGGTGTCGTAGATGGCCATACCCGCCGTCACAGAGCCGCCGGGGCTGTTGATGTACATCTGGATGTCCTTGTCGGGGTCCTGTGCCTCCAGATACAGCAGCTGTGCCACCACCAGACTGGCTGTGGTATCATTGACCTCTTCGCCCAGGAAGATGATGCGGTCATTGAGCAGCCGGGAGAAAATGTCGTAGGAACGCTCGCCCCGGTTGGTCTGCTCCACAACGTAAGGAACTAAACTCATAAAATATGCCTCCTGTACAGATAGATGTTCAAAGTATACCCGCCCGTTTGTGATTTTAGCAGAATGCGCCGGTTTTATTCGGCAGTTTCCTCCGCCTTATCTTCTTTCTTCTCCTCCGCCTCGGGGGCCACGGCCACGGCGCTGTCCGCCACCAGCTTGACCACCTTCTCACGGATGACCTGCTCCCGCACCTGAGCGGCGGGCAGATACTTCTTCACGGACTCCAGATCCATGCCGTACTTGTCGGCCAGCTTCTGCATCTCGGCGTTCACCTCGTCGTCGGTGGCCTCCAGACCCTCGGCCTTGATGATGGCCTCCACGGCCAGATCCATGCGGACCTGCTCCTGAGCGGGGCCGTGGGCCTGAGACAGGAAGTCGGCCTCGGTGGTGCCGGTCATCTTCAGATACTGGTCAAAGGGGATGCCCTGAGAGGCCAGCTGCTGCTTGAAGTTGTTGGCCATCTGCTCAGCCTGCAGATTCACCATGGCATCGGGGATATCGCAGGTGATGCCCTCGGCCACCTTCTGCATCAGCACGTCCTCGAAGGCCCGCTGAGCGGACTCCTTGCGCTCCCCGGTGATCTTCTTCTTCAGATCGGCCTTCAGCTCCTTCAGGGTGTCGAACTCGGAGACGTCCTTGGCAAACTCGTCGTCCATGGCGGGGATCTCCTTGACCTTCACCTCGTTGACCTTCACATGGAACACAACGGGCTTGCCGGCCAGCTCGGGGGTATAGTTTTCGGGGAAGGTGATGTCGATATCCTTCTCCTCACCGGCCTTCATGCCGACGAGCTGATCCTCAAAGCCGGGGACAAAGCTGCCGGAGCCGATCTCCAGATCGAAGTTTTCGCCCTTGCCGCCGTCGAAAGCCACGCCGTTGTCGAAGCCCTCGAAGTCGATGGTGGCGGTGTCGCCCTTCTTCACGGCACGCTCCACGCTCACCAGACGGCTGTTGCGCTCGGCCATCTCCTTGAGACGGGCGTTGACGTCGGCGGCCATGACCTTCACCTCGGCGCGGGGGGCCTCCAGACCCTTGTACTGGCCCAGCGTCACCTCGGGATACACCGCCACGGTGCACTGAAAGACCACGCCGTCCTTGCCGCAGGACTCCAGCTCCACCTGAGGATAGCCCACGACCTCCAGCTTCTGCTCCTGCACGGCGGCCTCATAGGCGTCGGGCAGCACGATATTCACAGCCTCCTCGTAAAAGACCTCAGCGCCGTACATCCCCTCGATGATCTTGCGGGGAGCCTTGCCGGGGCGGAAGCCGGGGACATTCATCTTGCCACGCATCTGCAGATAGGCCTTGTTGACAGCCTTCTCGAATTCTTCTGCGCCGACCTCGATGGTCAGCTTGACCTGGCTCTTTTCCAGATTTTCACAGGACTTTACACTCATTTTGACTTTTCCTCCGTTCAGCATTCATTTATAATCAATGCAATTTTATATAATACCAGAAAACAATTTCAATTTCCACACCTTTTTTGCATCATTCGCAAATTTTTTTGGGAACAAATTTCAGATAGTCCGCCGACACCAGCGAAAACTCCGTTCCATCCCACATTCCCTCGATGGCCCGGCGGTGGGAAGCGCCGTGCAGATGGCCGTAGCAGCACAGCTTCACGCCGTACTCCTTCAGCAGCCGCAGGATCTCCGGGCAGCGGTAGCCCTGATACAGGGGCGGATAGTGGAGAAACACCAGCTTCTCGTGCTCCCCCGCCGCCTTCAGGGAGGTCTCCAGCCGCCCGATCTCCCGCAGCAGCACCTTTTCGTCGTGGGTCCCCTGGTTGTCCAGCTCGTAAAACCACCCACGGGTGCCGCACAGGGCCAGCTCCCCGTAGAACTTACAGTTGTTGTGGAGAATTTCCATGGTGGTCAGCTCATGCTCCCGGAAGAACCGCTCCATCTTGGCGGCGGTGTTCCACCAGTAGTCGTGGTTGCCCTTGAGCAGATACTTCTTCCCCGGCAGGGCGTCGATGAACCGGAAGTCCTCCAGCGATTCCTCCAGACTCATGCCCCAGGACAGGTCGCCGCACAGCACGGTGACGTCCTCCGGCCTCAGAGCGGAGAAGGCCTCCTTCAGCCGGGACACATAGTCCTGCCAGCCGTCTCCGAAGATCTCCATGGATTTGTTGGAATTGAGGGACAGATGCAGGTCCCCCAGAGCGTACAGCGCCATGCGCCGCCTCCTCTCCCGATTTTATATCAGCCGCCGCAGATTGTTCCAGAACAGATCCTCCAGCAGCGACTGGGGATAGCCCCGGTCCGCCAGCGCCTGCCACAGCAGCGGCACATCCTCCAGACCCCGCATCCCGCCGGCCAGCAGCTCGCAGCCGTCCATGTCGCCGCCCAGACACAGGGACCTTTCCCCGTCCAGCTCCAGAAAATGCTCCACATGGCGCACCAGCCCTTCCATGGTGGGGTCGTCGCCCACAAAGTGCTGGTAGTAGTTGAGCCCCGCCACGCCGCCGCTGTCCCGGATGGCCCGGAACATATCGTCGGTGAGGTTGCGCCGGTGGGGGCAGACGGCCCGGCTGTTGGAGTGGGAGGCCACCACAGGCCGCCGGGCCAGACGCACCACGTCCCAGAAGCCCGCATCCGACAGATGGGACACATCCACGTAGATGGACAGCTCCTCCATCCGCCGCAGGAAGTCCCGGCCATAAGCGGTCAGTCCCTGCTCCGGCTGCTGGGCATTGGAGCCGGAGAGACGGTTGGCGTAGTTCCACACCGGGTTCAGCAGCCGCACGCCCCAGTCATAGGCAGTATCCAGCCGCCGGATGTCGCAGTCCAGCAGCTCGGCGCCCTCGATGCTCAGCAGCGCCGCCGCCTTGCCCTGCCCCACGGCCTCGTCCACCTCCGCCCCGGTGCGGCAGGGGAGGATGCGCTCCCGATTCTCCTCCATCTCCCGCAGGAACCGTTGATGGAGCAGGATACCCTGCTCCGGCATGGAGCTGCCCTCCGGCACCAGCTGGGGGCTCTGATACAGGGCAAAAAACTGGGCATAGCGGGAAAAGCCCCCGGCCCGCTCCAGATCGATGTGTCCGCCGCTGCGGCGCAGATCGCCTGCGGTGTCGTAGAAGGCCCGCAGCTCCGGGTCCCGGAAGAGCGTCCCCGCCGTGTGGCAGCGGTGGATGGTGTCGCAGTGTGCGTCAAAATAGGGAATCGTATGTATCACCTCAAAATGCGTTTTCGATGTATTCTATGTGGGTGGCGGCAGGGGAGTGCGCCCCGTCGGTATAGACCTCTGCCACGTCGAAGCGGACGGGGCAGTCCAGCCCCTTTTCCATCAGATAGAAAGCCGCCGTCTTGCGGATGCGCTCCTGCTTGGCGGCAGTGACGTACTCTCTGGGCAGGCCGCAGGCCAGATTGCTGCGGGTCTTGACCTCCACAAAGCACAGCACGCCGCCCTTGCGGGCGATGAGATCGATCTCCCCGAACCGGCAGTGATAGCTATGGGCCAGCAGCTCATAGCGCCTGCGCCGCAGATAGTTGGCGATCTGGGCCTCGCCCCATACGCCCTCCGCCCGGCTCATGTGCGCCGCTCCTTCCACTTGGTGAGAAAGCTCATCCGGTGCTCCGGACATGGTCCGTATTGATCCAGCATGGCGTAGTGCAGCTTGGTGCCGTAGCCCTTGTGTTTGGCGAACTGATACTGCGGGTACAGGGGATCCAGCACCCGGCACACATACCGGTCCCGACTCACCTTGGCCAGTATTGAGGCTGCGGCAATGGACGCCGAGCGCCCGTCCCCGCCCACCACTGTCTCATGGGGCGTGGTGATGGCGGCGGATCGCCCGTGATCCCGGTTGCCGTCGATGAGGGCATAGTCCGCCGGGATCGCCAGAGCGCAGATGGCCAGCTGCATGGCCTTCATCCGGGCGCTGAGGATGTCCGTTGCGTCGATCTCCTCTGCGCTGACGGAGGCCACCGCCCACGCCGCCGCCTGCTGGCAGATGACGTCGAACAGAGCCTCCCGCTTCTTCTCCGTCAGCTTCTTGCTGTCGTCAAGGCCGGGGATGCAGCCGTCCACCGGCAGGATCACCGCCGCTGCGTATACCGGCCCCATCAGCGGCCCGGCCCCCGCCTCGTCGCAGCCGCACACGGCGGCGCAGCCACGGGCCATGGCGGCCTTTTCCAGCGAGAAGTCCGTCATGTGGCGTCCTCCACCGTCTCCAGTGTGAAGCGGCCCAGCTTGCCGCCCCGGAACTCGTCCAACAGGATGCGGGCCATGCGCTCGGTGTCCACCTGCGCCCCCCGCATGAGAAAGCCCCGCTTGCGCCCGGCCTTTTCCAGCAGGTCATACCCGCTGTCCTCCGGCTCCACGGCGATCTTATACCGCTCCTCCAGCACCGAGGTATAGTGCCTCCCCAGATACTCCATGAGATAGCAGGCCAACTCCTCGATGTCCAGCACGTCGTCCTTGATGGCCCCGGTGAAGGCCAGACGCTTGCCCACCTCCGGGTCGTCGAACTTGGGCCACAGGATACCCGGCGTGTCCAGCAGCTCCAGCGTGCTGTCCACCGGCACCCACTGCTTGCTGCGGGTGACGCCGGGCCGGTCCTCGGCTTTTGCGGTCTTGCGGCGGGCTACCTTATTGATAAAGGTGGATTTTCCCACGTTGGGGATGCCCAGCACCATGACCCGCACCACACGTCCCACCTGCCCCTTCTGGGCATAGGCCTCCAGCTTGTCCCGCAGCAGCTCCCGCACGGCGGCGGCGAACTGGGCCGTCACAACGCCGGGCTCGACGATGGCGAAGAGGTCTTCTTCATTGATCTCGATGATCTTGTTCAGTCCTTGCGTCAGGATGACCACGGATTTGTCGGCGTCGGGCACGGTCCCGCCGCTGAGGTTGGTCCCCGCGCCGCGGATGGTCATGGGCAGGCCGTTGGCGTAGCAGCGCTCAATGAGGGCGCCGAGCTGTTCGGTGGAGGTGGGGCGCAGGACAAGGCCGGGAACGACCGAGGGCAGCACGGCGGCATCATAGGCGTAGCTCTGCCTGTCCGCTTCGCTGGTGAAGACGTTCTCTTTGCCGATGAGGTTTTCGAATTCCTTGACGAGGGATGCGCTGGGCATGATTTCCTCCGGATCAAATGGTGAGGGGGCTGTATGTGAGGGACCGCGAGGCCCGGATACAGTTCGCACAGGAAAGACGGGGTTCTGGCGACAGCAGCTCCCGGCTGCCTCATAAGGCTCCACCGGATGTTGAAAATGGAATCCGGCGTGATATTCACCATTACTGTATGTCTGGGGGAAGGTCAAATAGTGAAGGGTTTCACGCGTAGGTTTTATCCTGTTACCGTCCCTCGTTAGGGCCGCTTGACCCCCCGCTTTCCGGCCCGTAAGACAGAAGGAAAAACGGCCCGCGCGTTCTTTTATGGCAGCCGGGCCTTCGGGAGGTTTTCGTATGTTCGCACCGCTTCCCTCTCCGGCGGAAATGTCCGGCTGGGATCGGGCCGCCATTGATTTGGGCTTGCCCGAACTGTTGCTGATGGAAAACGCCTCCCGCGAGGCCCTGCATGTGCTTTCGGCTGAAACAGGCCAGATGCCGGGCAAGCGCGTCCTGTTGTTCATGGGCGGCGGCAACAACGGCGGGGACGCCGCTTGTCTTGCCCGGCATCTGCACGACGGAGGCGCCGAGGTGCTTGTGCTGCATACCCGGCCTTTGGGGGCCTACCGGGGCGTGACGGGACAGCATGTGCGGCTGGCCCGGCGTTGCGGCGTGGCGTTTGCCCCGGCTGCGGGCTGGCCCGAAAAATACCGCAATACGCCGTGGGATGTGTATGCCGACGCTTCCGTCTGCGAGCGGGGCGGCCCGGACATCGTCGTGGACGGGATACTCGGCACGGGCTTTTCCGGCAGCCTCAGGCCGCTGGAGCTTGGGCTGGTGGGCCGGATCAACGCGCTGGCGCAACGGGCCTTCATTTTTTCTCTGGATATCCCGTCCGGCCTTTCCGGATTGACCGGGCGTCCGTGCCCCGTCGCCGTGCGCGCCCACGCCACCGTGACCTTCGAGGCGGCGAAGCCCGGCCTTGTCCTGCCGGAAGCCGCGCCGTACACGGGCAGGCTGCACATCCGGCCCATCGGCATTCCGGCCGTGGCGCGGAGGGAGCATCCCGCTTCCTATCAGATGATCACGAAAGCCATTGCCGGAGCTTTTCCGGAAGCCGCTCCGGGGTGGCACAAGGGGACCGCCGGGGCCATTTTGATCGTGGGCGGTTCGGAAGGGCTTACGGGCGCGCCGCATCTGGCCGCCCGGGCCGCCTTGCGTGCCGGAGGCGGGCTGATCAGCGTCGCCGCTCCGCACGGCTTGTGCCGGGACATCAAGGCGGACTGCCCGGACATCATGACCCGTGCCCTCGGCCCTGCGGGGAACGTGCGGTGGAGCCCGGCATTGCTTGAGGAGCTTCTGCCGTTCCTGCGCCAGTGCGGGGCGATGGTGCTGGGGCCGGGCATCGGGCGCGAGCCGGAAACGGCGGCATTCGTGCAGGCCCTGTTGATGTGCCCCTCGCGCCCGTCCGCCGTGGTGGACGCGGACGCGCTGCACGCGCTCGCCATGCATCCCGAGGCGTTGTCTTCCCTGCGGGCCTGTGACGTGCTGACCCCGCATCCCGGCGAGGCCGCAACCCTGCTGCATACGACGCCCGCGCTGGTGCAGGCGGACCGCTTCGCGGCGCTGGCGGGGCTGCGGCGTCTGGCCCCTTCCGTATGGATTCTCAAGGGCGCGGGGACGCTCATCGGCACGGAGGGCCAGCCCGTGACCATCGCCCCCTACGCGGAGCCCAATCTGGCTGTGGGAGGCTCAGGGGATGTCCTTTCCGGTTGCCTCGGCACGCTGATGGCGCAGACCGCCGCGCATCCTTCCGAGGGCTGCGAAAGCTCCAGTTTTCTTGCCGCGTGCATGGGCGTCCACCTCCACGCGCGGGCGGGCAGGCTGCTGCGTGAGGCCTTCCCCCAGCGCGGCAACTCGGCGACGGATATTGCGGAGATGCTGCCCCGGGCGCGGATCAGGGAGGCGGCGGGCGATGGCGCGTAAGCTGTTTTGTGATCTGTGCCCGCTTACATACGAGCTTTCGCGCTGGAAGGGCATTGCGTTCCGGCATTTGCAGGATTTGCGCTGCTCCAGCCCCTTTGCCCGGTCGCGGCGGGAAGAGCCGCTTCCGGTACTGGCATATCGCCATGCCTCGCTCATCCGGCGGCGGCTCGGCAACGTGGACATGCGGCTCCAAGAAAACAAGGCCGTCAATTTGCGGCTTGCCGCGCCGAAAGTGTCGGGCGTGCTCATCAGGCCGGGCGAAGTCTTTTCGTTCTGGCGGCTCGTGGGAGCGACCTCGGCGCGGAAGGGCTACCGCGAAGGGCTCATGATCAAGCGTGGGCAGCCGTCTCAGGGCATCGGCGGCGGATTGTGCCAGTTCACCAACCTGCTGCACTGGCTGGTGCTCCATTCCCCTTTGCGTATCGTGGAGTACCACCATCATGATGGGGTTGATCTGTTCCCCGACTGCGGAAGGCAGATCCCTTTCGGGATCGGCACGTCCATTTCCTACAACTATCTGGATTACCGCTTTCAGAACCCGACGGGGACGACGTTCCAGCTTCTCGTCTGGACGACGGATACGCATCTGTGCGGTGAGCTGCGCGCCGACGCGGAGCTGGCGTTGTCATGGCACATCAGAAGCGAGGAAGAAACCTTTGTCCGGGAAGGCGATCGGGTATACCGGAACAATGTCATTGACCGCGAGTGCGTGGACAAGAGGAGCGGCAACCTGCTGTCGCGCGAAACCCTCAAGCGGAACCATGCGCTGGTGCTGTATGAGGTGCCGGAAGATCGGATTATGGAAGAGATCTGAGGGAAGGGCGCGGGCACCGTTTTCTCCCCCAAGCCGACTCGCGGGAAGGAAGATCGGGGGCGCATCTGTTTTGCAGGGAGACGCACAAACCGCTTTCCGGTGTCTTCCCCGGGAAAGAAGAAGCCCGGCACCATGAGGCGCCGGGCTTCTTTTATTTGCTGTCGGCTAAGCCGCGAGCGGCCTAGTTTTCGGACTCTTCAAACTTCTGCTTGAGGAGGTCGCCGAGGCTCTGGCCGGCTTCGGGGCCGGAACGGCTGTATTCGCGGGGCTTCTTGCGTTCTTCCTCGTCCTTGAGCTGCTTGATGGAGAGGCCGAGGCGGCGATCTTCAGCGCTGACGTGAATGATCTTGGCCTGGATTTCCTCGCCTTCCTTGTACAGTTCGGCGGGGGTCTTCACCTTCTTGTTGCTCAGTTCGGACACATGGACGAGGCCTTCGATGCCTTCTTCCACTTCAACGAACAGGCCGAAATCGGTGATGTTCGTGATGATGCCCTTCACGAGGCCGCCCACGGGGTAGGCGGTGGGAACGTTGGTCCACGGATCTTCGGTCAGCTGCTTGATGCCGAGGGTGAACTTTTCGCTTTCCTGATCCACGGTCAGCACCTTGGCCTGCACGGTGTCGCCGACCTTGAAGAGCTCGTTGGGATGACGGATCTTCTTGGTCCAGCTGATGTCGGACACATGGATGAGGCCGTCGATGCCGTCTTCGATGCCGATGAACATGCCGAATTCGGTGATGTTCTTGATGACGCCTTCAAGGATGGTGCCTTCGGGGTACTTTTCGCCCACGAGTTCCCACGGATTCGGCTTGATCTGCTTCATGCCGAGGGAGATGCGCTTCTTCTCGGGATCGACGCCGAGGATGACGACTTCAACTTCGTCGCCCTGACGGACCATCTGGGAAGGATGGCGGAGCTTGCGGGTCCAGGACATTTCGGAGATGTGCACGAGGCCTTCGACGCCGGGTTCCAGCTCGACGAACGCGCCGTAATCAACAAGGTTGGTCACCTTGCCGTTGTGGCGGGAAGCTTCGGGGAAGCGGGCGGTGATGTCCTGCCACGGATCGGGCACGAGCTGCTTGAGGCCGAGGGAAACCTTCTGGTTGTCCTTGTCGAAGGAGAGCACCTTGAGTTCGAGATCCTGACCAAGCGTAACCATTTCGCGAGGATGGCGGATACGCTTCCAAGACATATCGGTGATGTGAAGGAGACCGTCGAGGCCGCCGAGGTCCACGAACACGCCGTATTCGGTGATGTTCTTGGCCTTACCGGTAACGACCTGACCTTCGGCGAGGGTCTGGAGGAGATCCTGACGCTTGGAGTCGCGTTCTTCTTCAAGCAGCACACGGCGGGACACGATGACGTTGCTGCGACGGCGGTTGATCTTCAGCACGCGGAATTCGTATTCCTGGTTCACCAGAGCGTCCATGTCCGGCACGGGGCGCAGGTCCACATGGGAACCGGGGAGGAACGCTTCCACGCCGCCCAGATCCACAGTGTAACCGCCCTTGATGCGGCGCATGATACGGCCCTTGATGACGCCGTTCTTTTCCTGCACGTCTTCGAGCTGATCGAAGAGCTGCATCCGCTTTGCTTTTTCGAAGGACAGGGTGATGGTGCCTTCCTGTTCGTTCTTGCGAGCGACGAAGACGTCCACACGGTCGCCCACCTTCACAACGAGATTGCCTTCGGCATCCCGGAATTCGGCGGTGGGGATCTGACCTTCCGATTTGAAATTCACGTCAACAAGCACATTGTCGTCATCCACGCGGACAATTTCGCCCTTGACGATGGTTCCTTCCTCGAGATCACCGAAGTCGGTGCTGAGGTAGTCTTCCAGCGCGCTTTCAAAATTAAATTCCGCGTCCATACCGTGGTTTTCCATGGTTTCCATTAAACAGCCTCCAGGCCACATCAATTTCCCGCATATTCTGCAGGTCGTCATCCATAGCAGGAATCGTTTTGTCTGGCAAGGGCTACCTTTACGTGAAGAAAAGAGCATTTCGCGGGATCGCCGCGTTTTCTGTCCGTTTATGATAAAGAGGCCGGAGAAGAAAAAAATCTGAGGGGACCTTTGAAAAAGTGCCCCCCAGCATTTTTACGGGCATTCAATCGGCAAGGATATTGTGTGGCGGCGCTTTCGGAGCGGCGAAGAGATGCAACAGGCATTGGAAACATCGCCCTGAAAATGGAAGAGCCGCCGTACCAACAAAGCCAGGGTGAACCCCTTTTGAAGCGATGCCTCTTTCAGCGTCAAAACGTTTTATTCCGGTTCGTACCCCGTGTCCTCCGGCAAGTCGTGGCGGGCGGACTGGCTGCGGGCAAGCTCATCGCAGCGTTCGTTCTCGGTATGGCCGTTGTGCCCGCGCACCCATTCCAGCGTGACGCTGTGGCGGTCGAGCTGGACTTGCAGGCGCTCCCAGAGATCGCGGTTCTTGACCGGTTTCTTGGCGGCGGTCTTCCAGCCGTTTTTCCGCCAGCCCGCGAGCCATTTTTTTTCCACGGCATGGCGCAGGTACTGAGAGTCCGTGTACAGCGTGACCGCGCACGGCTCTTTCAACTCTTCGAGCCCCGCGATGGCCGCCATGATTTCCATACGGTTGTTCGTGGTGTGCGCGTAGCCGCCGGAGAGTTCCTTTTCATGCCCTTCGCAGCGCAGGATGCAGCCCCAGCCTCCGCGACCGGGGTTGCCGATGCATGAGCCGTCCGTAAATATCGTCACATTTCGCATAGCTTCTCTTTTTTAGGCACAAAACAGGGGACGCCGGCCGGAAAGGAAAGAATCCACCGGCCCGAACCCGCCATCGCCCCATACAAAAGTCTTTGAAAGGAAAGGGGAGGGACGTGGAGGGGAAGGAAAACGTGGGGGGGCTCCCCCCTTCTTCAGAACGTTCTTCTTCCCCCTCCCCACATTTTATTCAAACATATCGATATTCGCCAGAGCCTGATGCATGAGGCCTTCCGGAGAATCGGCGGCGTCGAGGACGACGATGCGCTTGGTGTTGTGGGCGGCCCAGAGCTTGAACCCTTCCCGGATGCGGGTGTGGAAAGGCATCTGCTCGGCTTCGAAACGCCCCTCTTTTTCGGAGAGGCCCAGCTCCGCATTGCGGCGGCGGGCGCGTTTCAGCGCATCGGCGGGGTCCATGTCGAGCACAAAGGTCCTGTCGGGCCAGAGGCCGCCGATGGCCACGTCGTTGAGCGAGCGCAGTTTTTCGATGTCGAGGCCGCGTCCGTAGCCCTGATAGACCACGGTGGAGTCCGCGTAGCGGTCGCAGAGTACCACCTCGCCGCGTTTCAGCGCCGGGCGGATGACCTCCGCGACGTGCTGCGCCCGGTCCGCGAGGAACAGGAACAGTTCCGCCTCAGGGCAGATTTCCGTTTCCGGATTCAGGAGCATCTGGCGCAACTCCCGGCCCAGTGCGCACCCGCCGGGCTCGCGCGTCACTAGCACCTCATGGTTCAGGGTGCGGAACACGTCGGCGAGGTTCTCGATGAGCGTGGTTTTGCCCGAGCCCTCAATGCCTTCTAGAGTAATGAACACTGGTTCAACCTTGGGGCTTCGGGTTCCGCCGCCGTGCGCTTTGAAGTGCGGGGCTTGCGCGATTCGGCTTCCGGGGTCTTGGGGGCCTGGAACAATTGGCGCTCCAGCGATTTCTGGTAGGGCGACCAGCCGCTTTCGCCGTCTTCGAGTTCCCCGAACAGGCTCCGGCTCTGGGTGATCTTGGCGTCGATGTTGTCCGCGTAGTGCAGGGCGAAGGCTTCGGCCGTTTGCGGCAGGCGCGGCGAACCGTATTCGTACAGCCCGTGATGGCTTAGAATGAGGTGCTGGAAATGGAGGATCAGCTCCTCGTCGAGCCCGGATTTGGCGAGATGGCGGTCAAGCTTTCCGAGGCACAGATTGATGTGCCCGACCAGCCGCCCGGCGTCGGTGTAGTCGTTGGCAAGGCCGCCGGAGAATTCCCATATTTTGCCGAGATCGTGGCAAATGGCTCCGGCGAGCAGCGTCTGGCGATCCAGATCCGGGTAATGGTCGCAGAAGCGCAGGCACAGCGTCGCCACCGAAAGCGTATGTTCAAGCAGCCCGCCGACCCATGCATGGTGTACGCTCTTGGCGGCGGGGGCGGTGAGCAGCGGGACGCGGATGGCCTCGTCCTCAAGGACGGACAGGATGAACTTGCGCCACGGCTTGTACGTGAATTCCTTGCGGCAGAGGGCTTCGAGCTCGTCAAGCATCTCCTGCGGCGGGCGGCTGCTGGAGGCCATGAAAACGGACGTATCCACCGAAGCCGTTTCTTCCGGGGAGAGCACGCGCAGCGCGTTGACATTCACCTGCAATTTGTCGCGGAAGCTTTCGGCGCGGCCTTCCACTTCGGCGATGACGCCGGAAGGGATCTCCGCAAACTGCTGGCTGAGGGGGCTCCATATCCGGGCTTCAAGCTCTCCGGAGGCGTCTTTCAGTTCAATGCGCCAGAACGGGCCGTTCTTGGCTTGCAGCTGCGACGCCGAGCCGATGAGGTACAACGCTCTGATTTCGTCGCCGGGAGCCACGTCTTTGGCCCACCGGCGGTCGGGCGCGGATTGTATTTTCTGCATATTCAACCTACAATAAAAAACTGTGCGATCGGCTTTCCGTGCGGAAAGCATCGCCGTACAGTCGGAATGTTTGGCGGGAGTTCACCCGTTTTCGCCTGTGTTGTCAACAGAAAGCCTGCGGGCCGTCCGGGCCCCGGCTTTCCGTCTGTTTCCTATGGGAAAACTGTTTTTGCTGTTTCGGGAGGTTGCGTGCGTATCTTGCTTTCCAACGATGACGGCATCCACTCCCCGTGTCTCCGCGCGCTGCACGACGCGTTGTGCGAGGCCGGGCATGAGCTTGACGTGGTCGCCCCGCTCACGGAGCAGTCGGGCGTGGGCTGTTCCGTCACCCTGCACAATCCCTTGCGCCTGTACCCGGTGCAAGAGCCCGGCTTCAGCGGCACGGCGGTCGCGGGGACGCCCGTGGACTGCGTGAAGCTCGCCCTGACCACGCTCCTGCCGCAGCCGCCGGATTTGGTCGTCGTGGGCATCAACAACGGCGCGAACAAGGGTGTGGACGTCTTTTACAGCGGGACCGTTGGCGCGGCGACCGAAGCCGCCCTGCGCGGGCTGCCCGCCGTGGCCTTCTCGCGTCCGCGTCCCGAGCTTGAGCCGCCGCAGGCGCTGGCCCGTCACGCCGCCTCGCTGGTGGATGCCGTGGACTGGCGCTGTTGCGCCGGGAAAGTCCTGAACGTTAACTATCCGCGCTGCCGCGTCGCCGAGATCAAGGGCATCCGGGCCGCGCGCATGGCCGAGAGCCGCTGGGCCGAGAACTACGAACGCCGCGAGGACCCCGCCGGGCGTCCCTACTGGTGGATCGCCGATTTCCTCAAGCGGGACAGCGGGGGCGACGATACGGACATCGCCCTGATGGAAGGCAACTGGGTGGCTGTCACGCCGCTTCAGGTGGATCGGACGGACCGGGAACTGCTCGGCCGCTTGCAGGAGCGGTTCGGCGTCTAGTTCCAATCCTTCGGGAAATAGGCTACAATAGGACCATCAATATGTGTGGCGGAGTCGCCGCTGCGGTCTTCCGGTGCGGGAGCCGCCTTATTTCACCATCCCAATCGCAGCCGCAAGGCTGAGGCGAGGAGCAACTATGCCGCTTACCTCTCCCAGAGCCATGTTTGAACGGGCCTACAAAGAAGGTTATGCCATCGGCGCCTTCAACGTCAACAACATGGAAATCATTCAGGGGATCATGGAGGCAGGAACCGAGGAAAAGGCCCCGCTTATCCTTCAGGTTTCCGCCGGAGCCCGCAAATATGCGGGACAGAATTATATTGTGAAGCTTATTGAGGCCGGTCTGCTGGAAGCGGATCTTCCGGTTGTGCTCCATCTGGACCACGGCGCGGATTTCGACATCTGCAAGGCCTGCGTGGACGGCGGCTTCACCTCCGTGATGATCGACGGTTCGCACCACTCCTTCGAAGACAATATCGCCGTGACCAAACGGGTCGTGGAATACGCCCACGCCCACGGCGTCTGGGTGGAAGCCGAGCTGGGCCGCCTTGCCGGGGTTGAGGAAGACGTCTCTTCCGAGCACAGCATCTATACCGATCCCGATCAGGCCGTGGAGTTCGTGGAGCGTTCCGGCTGCGACTCGCTCGCCATCGCTATCGGCACCAGCCACGGCGCGTACAAATTCAAGGGTGAAGCCAAGCTCGACTTCGAACGCCTCGAAAAGATCGGCAGCCTGATGCCCGGTTACCCGCTCGTCCTGCACGGCGCTTCCAGCGTTCCGCAGGAATTTGTGGAAATGTGCAATACCTACGGCGGGAAGGTCGCCGGGGCGGCGGGCGTGCCCGAGGAACTGCTCCGCAAGGCCGCCGGTATGGCCATCTGCAAAATCAACATCGATACGCTGGTTGAGTACAAGATGAGCGGCTACGAGATGTTCGACGCCATGACGGCCTCCATCCGCAAGCAGCTCGTCGAGCATCCTGAGGAATTCGATCCGCGCGGCTACCTGAAGCCCGCGCGGCAGGCCGTGAAGGACATGGTCCAGCACAAGATCAAGCATGTGCTGGGTTGTTCCGGCAAGGCGTAAATCAATTGTCACACGGGGGAGGTACACTGGCTTGTAACGCGGTTGCCTCCCCTTTGTTTCATACGGCGTTCCGCCTTTCCTTATGCGGACGCGCCGGCCCGGGCGTCGGGCGCATCAGGATTGTGCCGCAAACCTTTTCGCGTATCGAAGGAGTACCCCAATGGCTCGCATCGGAATCAACGGCTTCGGCCGCATCGGTCGTTATCTTGTCCGCCTTATGGCTGAGCGCAACGAATTCCCCGTGGTGATCAATGCCCGCGCGGACAACGCTTCTCTGGCCCATCTCTTCAAATACGATTCCGTCCACCACACCTTCAAGGGCACGGTGGGCCATGACGAAAACGGCATCATCATCAACGGCACACACATTGCCGTGACCCGCTGCAAGCCCAACGAATGGCAGTGGAAGGACTACGGCGTGGATCTGGTGGTGGAATCCACCGGGACCATCAAGAAGCGCGCCGGGCTCGCCGAGCACATGGCCTGCGGCGCGAAGAAGGTCATCATGAGCGCCCCCGTATCCGACGCCGACATCACCATCGTGATGGGCGTGAACGACGGCCTCTATGATCCCGCCAAGCACGACGTGGTTTCCTCCGCCTCCTGTACGACGAACTGTCTCGCCCCGGTCGCCAAGGTGCTGAACGACACCTTCGGCATCGAGCACGGCCTGATGACCACGATCCATTCCTACACCATGAGCCAGCGCATCCTCGACGGTTCCCAGAAGGATATCCGCCGCGCCCGCGCCGCCGCCATGTCGATGATCCCGACCACCACCGGCGCGGCCAAGGCCGTGGCCTTCGTGCTGCCCGAGCTCAAGGGCAAGCTGGACGGCATCGCCATCCGCGTCCCCACGCCCAACGTGTCCATCGTGGACCTGAACTGCGTCATGAAGCGCGACGTGACCGTCGATGAGGTCAATGCCGCCCTGACCGCCGCCGCGAACGACAACTTCGGCGTTTCCGACGAGCCGCTGGTGTCCATCGACTACAACGGCGACACCCACGGCGGCGTCGTCGACCTGCTTTCCACCTCCGTCATGAGCGGAAACATGCTCAAGGTGCTCATCTGGTACGACAACGAAGCCGGCTTCACCAACCAGCTCCTCCGTCTGATCACGATGGTAGCCGGGAGGATGTAAGGGCCGAAAAGGTACGTTGAGAAAAGATTGGAGGGGGCGGGGAGGACTT
>ERZ835541.1851-NODE-1851-length-19004-cov-3.212940_pt1 | contig 19004 bp, 17 predicted proteins | sample MGYA00519945_ERZ835541 | MGnify/ENA primary metagenome ERZ835541 (study PRJEB31850, sample SAMEA3708780) | human gut metagenome | biome: human gut; feature: human-associated habitat; material: faeces | place: China | collected 2014 ...
ATGCGCTGCGCAACAACTACTGTCGCTGTACGGGCTATGTGAAGATCATCGAGGCTGTGCGTCTGGCGGCGAAGCTTTTAAGAGAGGGCGGACACGTTCCGGCGCCCTCGGAAACGGACTGGAAGGTCGGCTCGAGCGTCCACCGTCTGGATGTGGAGGAAAAGGTGCTGGGTTACGGAAAGTACCCAGACGACTGCTATGTGCCCTATATGACCTACGGCTCGGCCGTCCGCGCGAAATACGCCCGGGCGCGGGTCAAATCGATCGACGCTTCCAAGGCGCTTGCGCTTCCCGGCGTGTGCGCAGTTCTGACGGCGGACGATATCCCGGGCTCGAACCTCGTTGGCCACATCAAGCACGACCAGTATACGCTCGTACCTGTCGGCGGTCTGACGCACTATCTTGGCGACGCGATTGCCCTCGTTGTGGCGAACGACCCCGAGACGCTCGAGAAGGCGAAAAAGCTCGTGCAGGTCGAATATGAGGTGCTTCCGGCCGTCCACAGCCCGTTTGAGGCGATGAAGGACGACGCGCCGCACGTCTTTGACGAAGAGGGCACCAACTTACAGGCCATCCGCCATGTGAGCCGCGGCGACGCGGCGGGCGCGATCGCAAGATCCAAATACGTGATCTCCCGGCACTTTGAAACGCCGTGGACCGAGCACGCGTTCCTGGAGCCAGAGTGCGCGGTTGCCTATATTGACAGAGACGGCGACGTGATGCTGCTGACGACCGACCAGTCGTCCCATACGACGCTGCATGAGTGTTCGCTGCTGCTGGGCACAAAGAAGATTAAGGTCGAAAACCAGCTCGTGGGCGGCGGCTTCGGCGGAAAAGAGGACATGTCCGTCCAGCACCACGCCGCGCTCATTACCTACGTGACGCATCTGCCGGTCAAGGTGAAGCTCTCAAGAGCCGAGTCCCTGCTGGTACATCCCAAGCGGCACCCGTTCTGGATGGATTTTACGATCGGCTGCGACGAAAACGGCATCATTCAGGGCGTACAGGCGGAGGTCGTGTCCGATACCGGCGCGTTTGCGTCCCTCGGCGGCCCCGTTCTCGAGAGGGCCTGCACCCACGCGGCAGGACCCTACGCCTATGAAAACTTTGAGATCAAGGGCCGCGCGTATTATACGAACAATCCCCCTGCAGGCGCGTTCCGCGGCTTCGGCGTGACGCAGACGTGCTTTGCAATTGAGAGCCTGCTCAACGAAATGGCGGAGAAAATCGGCATCAGCCCGTGGGAAATCCGCTACCGCAACGCGATCCGTCCGGGAGGCGTGCTGCCGAACGGCCAGATCGTGGGCGCGGAGACAGGGCTTGTCGAGACGCTGGAGGCCGTGAAGCCTGCGTTCGACGAGGCGGTGAAGGCCGGAAAGCCGGTTGGCCTTGCCTGCGCGATGAAAAACGCGGGCGTCGGCGTGGGTTTACCGGACTATGGCCGGTGTAAGCTCATCGTCGAGGAGGACGAAAAGCTTCATATCTACGCGGGCGCGTCGTGCATTGGGCAGGGACTCGGCACGGTTCTCGTGCAAATGTGCGTAACGTCTACGCCGCTTTCGCGTGACCAGATCGTCTATGAGCGCTCGAACACGTGGATCGCGCCGGACTCCGGCGATACCTCGGGCTCGCGCCAGACGCTCATCACGGGCGAAGCGTGCCGCAGAGCGTGCGAAAAGTTCTGCGCGGCGTTCGAGGGCCGCACGATGAAGGACCTCAATGGGCAGGAGTTCTACGGCGAATACTACGCGAAAACAGACCCCCTCGGCGCGGATAAGCCGAATCCAGTTTCCCATGTTGCGTACGGCTACGCGACGCAGATGTGCATCCTCGACAAAAAGACCGGAAAGCTCGAGAAGATCGTCGCGGCGCATGACGTGGGCAAGGCCGTGAACCCGCGCTCGTGCGAGGGACAGATCGAAGGCGGCGTGGTCATGAGCATGGGCTACGCGCTGCGCGAGCAATACCCGATCGATGAGAATTGCAAGCCCATCGACAAATACGGAAAGCTGGGGCTCTTCCGCGCGCATGAGATCCCCGAGATCGACGCGATCGTCATCGATAAGCCCGGTCTGGACGTGGCCTGCGGGGCCATCGGCATCGGAGAAATTACATCGATCCCGACCGCGCCCGCGATTGCCGAGGCCTATTACCAGTATGACCACGAGCGCAGGACCGTTCTGCCGCTTGTGCATACGCCGTATGAAAGGAAGGTGTGAGTATGGCTGTCAAAAAACGCTTTCCCTATCAGGCTGCGCTTGTAGCCTGTAACGGCGGCTGCCGCGCAACGGCGGCGTGCGAATACGGCTGCGTCGCGTGCGGCCTTTGCGTCGGCGTGTGCAAATTTGACGCGATCGAGATAAACGACCTTGGCGTGGCGCAGGTGAACGAAGACAAGTGCATCGCCTGCGGCGCCTGCGTGCGCGAGTGCCCGCGCGAACTCATCCATATCCACGAATGCGCGAACCCCATCGTCGTCAAGTGCTCCAACAAAGACTTGGGCAAAAACGCCCGCAAATACTGCGAGGTCTCCTGCATCGGCTGCGGCCTGTGCGAGAAGGCATGTCCCGCCGGTGCCATCACCGTGACGGAGAACCTGTCGCATATCGAAGAAAGCATCTGCCTGTCCTGTGGGCAGTGCGCGGTCAAGTGCCCGCGCGGAGCCATTGTCGACCTCCGAGGTATTCTGACAGACTGAAATCCATAGAGCGTCCGAAGCTTTGCTCCTCGGGCGCTCTTCCTGCGTCTGGAAAACGGGATTGCTTTTTGAACGCAAACCGGGTAGAATGGAAGTACAATGAAAAAAGGAGCGTGTTAGCTTTGACACACGAACCGACGCTTGTCATCATGGCCGCCGGAATGGGCAGCCGCTTCGGCGGGCTCAAGCAGATGACACCGGTAGATGAGGAAGGGCACTTCATCATCGATTTTTCGCTCTATGACGCGTATCAGGCGGGCTTCCGCCGCGTAGCCTTCATCATCAAGCGCGAAATCGAGCAGACGTTCCGCGAGACGATCGGCGCGCGCATGGAAAAATGGTTCCACGTCGACTACGTCTATCAGGAGCTGGACCGTCTGCCGGAGGGGTTCGCGGTTCCCGAGGGACGCAAAAAGCCATGGGGCACGGCGCACGCGGTGGCCTGCTGCCGGGGTGTGGTGGAAGGTCCGTTTGCCGTCATCAACTCCGATGATTTTTACGGCCGGGGCGCGTATGAGGAAATTTATCGCTTCCTGACGGAGCATGAAACCCCGCACCACTATGCGATGCTGGGCTATCAGCTGCGGAACACCGTGACGGAGTTCGGCTCGGTTGCGCGCGGCGTGTGCCACGTGCAGGACGGAATGCTGCTGGATATCACCGAGCGGACGAAAATCTTTAAGCGCGGGCAGGACGCGGCCTATACGGAAGACGGCGAGACGTTTGTGCCCCTTTCGGGAGACAGCCTCGTCTCCATGAACTTCTGGGGCTTTACGCCGGAGATTCTGGATGAGATCTGGGACGCGTTCCCGGCGTTTTTGGCGGAAAATCTTCCGGTGAACCCGGAAAAGTGCGAGTTCTATCTGCCGACGTTCGTGGGAAGCCGGCTGGCGGAGAAAAAAGTCAGTGTGCGTGTGCTGCCGTGCATGGAGACGTGGCACGGTGTGACATACAAAGAAGACCTCGACAGTGTGAAAGCAGCCATCGGGCAGCTCAAGCGGGAGGGAAAGTATCCCGCGAGGCTTTGGGAATAATATCGGCACGCAAAACGCCCGCGCAGAGCAGCTGCTGCTCCGCGCGGGCGATTTTTGGTTGGTTGTATGGTGGTTGTTTGTGTCAGGTCTGTGTGTGATATGAACCGATGGCATCCCCCCAGATAGAAATTTCCTCCACAAATGCTGTTACCAAATTGTAACCTCTTTGCTTCCATTATAGCCGAAATCCTCTGCGGCGCAAGCTAAGAATTCTTAAATTTTTTTGAATTCTGCGCCCCGGTTGTCAAACGGCGCACGATCCGGTATAATAGCGGAAAGAAAACACAGCGGGAGGATTCGAGCATGGCGGACAGACTGGGACAGGAAAAGGACAACAAGCGCAGCAAAACACTTCTGACGGTGGCCGTGGTGCTGGTGGTTTTGAACGTGCTGCTGTTTTTCCTCGTGCCGACGCAGAAGACGATTTCCTATGATGAGGACGCGGTCATCTACAGCGTTTCGGACGAGCGCTATGAAAAGCCCTGCCATGTGACGCTTACAGGAACGCTCACGCAGAGCGTGCTGTTAAAGGACGTGTTTGAGGGCTCGCTGTACATTACCGATGTGCCGGGGCTGGAAGAGAACATGACGATCCGCCTGACGCGGCAAAATGGCGCCTGGGAGGGCCATATTTACGACTGGGCAGGGCAGATCATCTCGACTGGTGTCTGGGATGTGGAGGCGACGAAGGATTTTGAACACGTCACCATCGCCTTCGCTTCGACGTATGAGAGAACCGGCTCTCAGGTGCAGGCAAGCTTCGACCGGGGCAGTGCAACGTTTCTGAGCCTCGGCGCTCCCAACCGGGCGTACGCGCTGCGGCAGCTTCAGGAGCTGATTTTGAAACAGAACTGAATTTCGATCCCCCGTACCGCGGGCCGTGCGCAGACGCATGGACGCGATGCGGGGGATTATCGGTTGACAGAGGTTGCGGTTTGCTCTATAATATCGTAAAACGATATCATATAACGATAAAGGGGGGATAAACATGCCGCGCAGACCGCTGGAAAATCTGACGGAATCGATGTTCTATGTGCTGCTGGCGCTCAAAACGCGCCCGATGTGCGGCATGGAAATCGCCGCGTTTTTAGAGCGGGCGACAAACGGGCGGCTTCGCATCGGCCCGGCGACGCTCTATACGGTGCTTTCTAAATTTGAAGAGGTACAGTACATTGAGGAAATCGCCGTCGAGGGCCGCAAGCGCACCTACCGCATCACCTCGCGCGGCACGGACGCGTACAACGCGGAACTTGGCCGCCTGACGGCCTGCCTGCGGGACGCGGAAGCGATCGGAGGGCTGCTGCATGAATGAGATTACGAAAAAACAGCGCTGGGTGCTCGTCCCGTGCCCGGATTACGATGTGCCTGCGATGGAAAGCTGGCTCGAAGAGCAGGCGATGCAGGGGCTGTTTTTATCGAAGGACGACGGATTTTTCCTCGGCCTTGCGTGTTTTGAATCCGGCGCGCCAAGGCGCGTACGTTACCGGCTGGACGCAGTTCCGAAGGAGAAGGCGTTTTCCGAATTTGACGAAAAAAAGCAGGCGGCCATCGCGCTGGCAGAAGAGATGGGCTGGGAGTTTGTCGCGGAATGGAAGGAGTTTCTGATCTACCGCTGCGGCGACGCGCACCTTCCCGAGCTCAACACAGACCCTGCCGTGCAGGCTTTATCTTTAAAGCGCGTGCAGAATGCGCTTGCTGACCGGGTGTTTTCGACGTGCTATTATCTGTTTTTATACCCGATCCTGCTGTTTCTTTTGCAGCAGCCTACGTTTTTGCTCGGCGTTTTGACGGTTGGGACCACTCGGTTTCTGGCGCTGGTCCTGGTTACCATCGTGCAGACGTGGGGCGCGGTGCGCGACTGGAGCAGGCTGCGAACGCTCCGCAGACATTTGCAGTCCGGCGGCCGCATCGAGCACACGGACGGCTGGCGCGAGGAGAAAAAACGCTGCCTTGCGGGCAAGATCATCAGGCCTATCTTAACTGCCGTCTGGCTCGTTCTGCTTGTTAGCATGATGGTCATGCCGCGGCTGCATCCGGACGCCTTGGCCATCGATGCAGGCGAAGCGCCGCTTCCGACACTCTCCAGCTTTGCCGCTTTTCCGGTAGATGAAACGGACGACCGCTATGAACTGACGCTGGATGAAACGCACGACCTGCTCGCCCCGGAGATCAACAGCCTGCGAGAGCAAAGCATGGGCACGATCTACGAAGCGGACTACTACGAGCTGCGCGCACCGTGGCTGGCCGTTTGGCTGGCAAACGATCTGCGCCGGTACGATGAGGGGCGTGCATTCCGCCTGTTTTCCAAACACACACGCGAGCTGACAAAACTCGCGCTTCCGGAAGATCTGGACGCTTCTATGGCGCGCTGCTATCAGGACCAGTATGGCGCATACCGGCTGCTGATGCAAAAGGGCAAAAAACTTCTCTCCGTGACGCTCTGGTGGCCAAGCAGCGCGGCATTTCCTGCCGGACAAATCGCCCGGACGCTTCTGGAAAGTATCTCCTGAACAGATACGGAAATCTTCGGCGAATTCGCAGCTTCCCTTGGGCGGACAGGGTCGTCCGCCCCTACGAACAGCGTTGCATCTGCCACACCCCCATTCCCCTGAAAATCCGTGAAAGAAGGAGGAGTACGCCATGAACCAATCCTCAACCCTCCGCGCAAGTAAAACGACCATCGCGCTCAACAAGGTCAAAACCTTCTTTTCAAAGCCCCACAACGTCATTCTTCTGTTGCTGGGTATCGTTCTGACCTTCACCACCGTCGCGCCCATCGTCGCCATCGTGGAAGACACCTTCAAGATCCACGCCGGCACCATCGACGCGCACCTGACCGGTCAAGCCTCCGGCTACACCACAGTCAACTACATTGACCTCTTCACCAGCCGCATGGCCCAGACGAATCTCTGGACGCCGCTTGGCAACACTGTCCTGCTCGCTGTCGGCACGTGCGTCGTCTCCATCTTATATGGCGGCCTGTTCGCGTTCCTCATCACAAGGACCGACCTCGCCTGGAGAAAATATTTAAGCTCTATTTTCATTTTCCCGTACATCATGCCGCAGTGGACGCTTGCCGTCGTGTGGCAGAACCTGTTCAACTCCAACGCCGTTACCGGCACGTCCAACGGTCTGCTTGCCGCCCTCTTCGGCGTCAACATGCCGATGTGGTGGTGCAAGGGCCTCTTTCCAAGCCTGATGGTCCTTGGTCTTCACTACGCGCCGTTTGCTTACATTTTGATTGGCGGCATCTTCCGCAACATGGACGCGAACTTAGAGGAGGCCGCAACCATTTTGGACACCCCCAAGTGGAAGACCATGTTCCGCATCACGCTCCCGATGGTAAAGCCCGCGATTTTGTCCACGATCCTTCTCGTCTTCGGAAGCGCCATGGGCTCTTACCCGGTTCCCCATTATCTGGGTCTGAGCACGCTCTCGACAAAATATGTCTCGATGAACTCCAAGTATACCGGCGAGGCGAGCATTCTTGCCATCATCATGATGATCTTCGGCGTGGCGATCATGCTTCTCAACCAGCTCTCTCTCAGAAGCCGCAAGAACTACACCACCGTCACCGGCAAGTCCGGCCAGATCTCCAAAATCACGCTCGGAAAATACGGCAAGTACATCATCGCCATCATTCTTGTCATCCTCACGTTCTTCACAAGCATCTTCCCCATCATCTCGTTTGCGTTTGAGACCTTCCTCCCGAACCCGGGCGACTATTCGTTCCTCTATACGGGAGACGCTTCGAACCTCACGACCAAGTGGTGGCTCACCAGCGAAAATGTCACCGAAAACGGCATGTACGGCCAGAAGGGCATCTTGTATAACGAGACCATCTGGCGCGCGTTCAAGGGAACGATCCTCGTCTCCGTCGCCTGCGCACTGCTCGCCGGCACAATCGGCACGATGATCGGCTACGCGGTCTCCAAAAACCGCCGCAGCCGCTGGGCAAACTATGTAAACTCCGTCGCGTTCCTGCCCTACCTCATGCCGTCCATCGCCGTCGGCGTCGCGTTCTTCATCCTGTTCTCAACGGAAAAGCTGAACCTCTTTAATACCTATACACTCCTCATCATCGTCGGCACCGTCAAATATATCCCCTTTGCCAGCAGGAGCAGCCTTAACTCCATGCTCCAGCTCTCGGGTGAAATTGAAGAGGCAGCCATCATTCAGGATATCCCTTGGATCAAGCGCATGACCCGCATCATCATCCCCATTCAGAAGTCCTCGATCATTTCGGGCTTCCTTCTTCCGTTCATGACGTGCCTTCGCGAGCTGTCGCTTTTCATGCTCCTTTGCGTGCAGGGCTTCATCCTCTCGACCACGCTCGACTACTTCGACGAAATGGGCCTCTACGCTTTCTCCAGCGGCATCAACCTGATTCTGATCATTACGATCCTCATCTGCAACACGCTCGTGAACAAAATCACCGGCGCAAGTCTCGACAAGGGAATAGGAGGTTAATCACATGCCTGAAATCAAACTCGAACACGTCACCAAGCGCTGGGCCAAGTTCTACGCTGTGGAGGACCTGAATCTGACCATTGAAAATAACGCGTTCGTCACGCTCCTCGGCCCCTCCGGCTGCGGCAAAACAACGACGCTGCGCATGATCGCGGGTCTGGAAACTCCGACCTCCGGCCGCATCACGATTGGAGACAAGGTCGTCTTCGATAGTAGCCTCGGCATCAACGTCCCGGCCAATAAAAGAAAGGTCGGCTTTCTGTTCCAGAACTACGCCCTGTGGCCAAACATGACGGTCTACCAGAACATCTCCTTCGGCCTCTCCAACGTCAAAGAAGCCCTTCCGAAAATCGACTTCGAGGCCAAAAATGCCGCTCGTCTGGCGGAAATCCTGAAAACGCCGTTTGAGGTCATCTCCGTTCTCGACGAGTGCCGCGATAAAGACGGAAAGCTCGAAGAAAAGAAGGCCATCTTAAAGCTGATCGACGCGTTTACCCTCTCGCAGTACACGGCAAAGCGCCTGTTTGACTATCATCTGGAAAGCAACTCCGACTGCGCTTCTGAGATTTCCGCCCTGACCGCCAAGGTCGAAGCCGCGAAAAAGACCGCGCAGGACGCAGGCTGCACACTGGACGATGAATTCCGCTATGTAAAGGGCGGTGAAATCGTCACGCAGGTGCGAAAGCTCACGAAGGAGGAAATCGACCTCTCTGTCCGCCGCGTCAGCCGCATCGTCAAAATCGGTATGTTCATGGAGCGCTACCCCGCCGAGCTCTCCGGCGGCCAGCAGCAGCGTGTTGCGATTGCAAGAACCCTCGCCCCGGAGCCCACGGTGCTGTTCATGGACGAGCCGCTCTCGAACCTGGACGCGAAGCTCCGGCTCGAGATGCGCTACGAACTCCAGCGCCTGCACGTCGAAACCGGCTCTACCTTTGTCTACGTCACGCACGACCAGATGGAGGCCATGACCCTCGCCACGCAGATCTGCCTCATCAATAACGGCGTTCTCCAGCAGTATCAGGCGCCTCTGGAGGTCTACCATCACCCGGCGAACCTCTTTGTGGCCGACTTCGTCGGCAACCCTTCCATCAACTTCGTCGAAGCCAAGGGCGCGCAGGCGCAAGACGGCTCGATCGACCTGACGGTACTTGGCGGCCTGAAAGCGAAATTCCGTCCCGCCAAACCCATGCAGCTTACCGACTGGTTCGCCGCTCGCGACGAACAGGCCGCAAACCGCGCCGCCGCACTCAAAGAGAAAGCCTCCCAGAAGGGCTATGTTGAAAAGGGCAACAAGGACGAGGTCTTCCGCTATCACATCGCGAAGGTCAACGAGGAAGATGACTCCCTTGCAGAGCTCCCCGAAATCACAAACGAGGATTTCGTCCTCGGCATCCGCCCCGAATTCATTGACATCGCAGACGAGGGTAAGCTCCGCGGCGAAATTTACGGCGCTATGCCGACCGGCATGGAGTCGACGATCAAGGTCCGCGTCGGCGGCTTCCTGCTGACCGGCGTCGTCTTCGGAAGCTCGCTCTTTACCATCGGCGCGGAGGTTCCCCTCTCCGTGACCGGCGATCAGATCATGCTCTTCGACCGCAAATCCGGCCAGTGCATCGCCTCCGGTTCCCTGACATTCTGAGATAACCACCAAACGGCCGGCGCTCTGCGTCGGCCGTTTTCCCGGAAAGGACTGATTTTCTTGCCCCTGCAAGGCATTTTATTTGACTTGGACGGCGTTCTATGCTCGACCGACGAATACCACTACCGCGCATGGAAGGAGCTGGCCGATTCGATTTCCGTCCCCTTCGACCGCACCGTAAATGAGCGCCTGCGCGGCATTTCACGCATGGACAGCCTCGAGATCATTTTAGAAAAAAGCGCCAAGACCTACACACCGGAAGAAAAGCGCGCGTTGGCCGACCGGAAAAACGCCCGCTACCGCGAGCTCCTGCAGAACCTCTCGCCCAAGGACGCGGACCCAGATGTCGTATCCACCTTGATGGCGCTGAGAAAACGCGATCTTCACCTCTGCGTCGCCTCGTCCAGCAAAAACGCGCGCTTTATTTTAGACCGTCTGGCTCTGACCTCCTACTTTGACGGCGTCTGCGACGGCACGCAGATCACCCGCGCAAAGCCGGACCCCGAGGTCTTCCTGACCGCCGCTGCTATGTTAAGCCTCCCGCCGGAAAGCTGCCTCGTCGTGGAAGACGCGGTCGCGGGCGCGCAGGCGGCGCATGCGGGCGACTTTCTCGCGGCCTGCGTCGGGGACGCCTCCAAAAAGCGCGCGGGCGATTACAATCTCGCCGGTCTTCCCGACCTTCTTCCCATCTGCGATCGGCTTCAAAAAGGAGGAACCACATGAAATCCGCCCAGGAACTGTTTGAACTCTGGCGCTCCCATCCATTGCTCGACCCTGCGCTTCAAAAAGAGCTTGCTGCCATGCAACATGACTCTGCCGCCATCGAAGATGCATTCGGCTGTGCGCTTGCCTTCGGAACCGGCGGACTGCGCGGCATTCTCGGCGTGGGCACAAACCGCATGAACGTCCATGTCGTCCGCCGCGCGGCGCAAGCCGTAGCCGATTATCTGAACGAAACGAGCCTTCCCAAGCGCGCCGCCATCGGATACGACAGTAGAATAAACAGTGAACGCTTCGCCCGGGAAACCGCCTGCGTTCTGGCCGCGAACGGCATTGAGGCAAATCTCTATCCCCGACTCGAGCCCGTTCCCGCCCTGAGCTTTGCCGTGCGCGCGCTTTCCTGCGGGGTCGGTGTCTGCATCACAGCCAGCCACAATCCCGCCCAGTATAACGGCTTCAAGGTCTACGGCGCGGACGGCTGCCAGCTGACCCCCAGCGGGGTTTCCCGCATTGCCACAATTCTGGAGAACCATTCCTATTTTGAAGCCATCCAAACCAGCAGCTTTGACGCGCTTCTGAACGCCCGGAAAATTCGCTGGATTCCGGAACCCGTCCTGGACGCCTATCTTAACGCGGTCCTCCAACTCCGCGTGACCCATGACGATCTTTCCGGCCTGAAGCTTGTCTACACGCCCCTGAACGGCTCCGGCCGCGAATGCGTCGAGCGCCTTTGCCGATCACTTGGCATTCAGAACCTCACGCTCGTCTCCGAACAGGCAGCACCCGACGGCCATTTCCCGACCTGCCCCTACCCGAACCCCGAGATCCGCGAGGCGATGGCGCTCGGCCTTTCCTACTGTGAGCGCCTGCGCCCCGACCTTCTCATCGGCACCGACCCCGACTGCGACCGCTGCGGCGTGGCCGTGCCAGACGGCAAAGACTCCTACCGTCTTCTTACCGGAAACGAGGTCGGCGTGCTGCTGCTCGATTTCATCTGCCAGACGCGGCAGGAATCCGGAACCATGCCACAAAACCCCGTCGCCGTCACGACCATCGTCTCGACCGACATGGCAGACCCCATCGCTGCGCACTACGGCGTGGAGCTTCGCCGCACCCTCACAGGCTTCAAGTTCATCGGCGAACAAATCGGCCTTCTCGAATCGGAGGGCCATCCGGAGCGCTTTCTCTTCGGCTTTGAAGAGAGCTACGGCTATCTCTCTGGCAGCCACGTGCGCGACAAAGACGGTGTGAACGCTGTGCTCCTTCTCTGTGAAATGGCGAGCTTCTATCAAAACCGCGGCATGACGCTTTGTGACGCAATGGACGCGCTCTATGTGGCCTACGGCTATTATTCCTGCGCTCAGGAGAGCTTCACCTTCTCCGGTGCAAGCGCCATGCGGGACATGACAAGCTGCATGCAGCGCCTGCGAGAAGCCCCGCCCACAGAAATTGCCGCCCTCCCCGTCACAAAAATCACGGACTATCTCGCGCCAACAACCGGCCTTCCCGCCTCCGACGTTCTGGAGTTCCGCTTACACGGCGGCTGCAAGCTCACCGTCCGCCCCTCCGGCACCGAGCCCAAGCTCAAGCTCTATCTCAGCGCCAAAGCCGGCCCCCAAGCTGAAGCCGAAGCTCTGCTGAACCGCCTCCGCGCCGCCTGCAAGCCGCTTCTGCGCTTTTGAACAAATCGTAAAACTTACCCACCGCACGTTGACACTTCCACCCTACCGCACTACACTATAGAAAGAACCATTACGATCTGGAGGCACATATGGAATACAGAATGCTCCCCCACGGCGGAGAAAAAATCGGCGTCATCGGCATGGGCTCGTCCGTCGTCGGCGCGCAGAAGGAAGCGGATATTATAAAAACCGTCCGCGCAGCCTTCGATCTCGGCGTCAACTACTTCGACATGGCGGGCGGCCACGCGACCATCTTCCCGGCCTACGGCAAGGCCCTTCATGACATCCGCAGCCAAGTCTACCTGCAGGTCCACTTTGGCGCCGACTATACCACCGGCGAATACGGCTGGACGACAGAGCTCGATGCAATCAAAAAATCCGTCGACTGGCAGCTAAAAAACCTGCAAACGGACTACATCGACTTCGGCTTCATCCACTGTCTGGACGAAGAAGCCGACCTTGCAGCCTACGAGAAAAACGGCGTGTTAAAATACCTGACCGATTTGCAGACGCAGGGCGTGGTGCACCATCTCGGCCTTTCTTCTCATACCCCGCTGCTTGCCAACCGCGTTCTTGACATGAAGCTCATCGATATGCTCATGTTCAGCATCAATCCCGTCTACGACTACGGCAAGGGCGACTTCGGCTTCGGCGAAAACACCGAGCGCTACGATCTTTACCGCCGCTGTCAGCGAGAGGGCGTCGGCATCTCGGTCATGAAACCCTTCTGCGGCGGCCAGCTGCTGGATAAAAAGCAGTCCCCCTTCCAAGCTGCTCTCACCAAAACGCAGTGCATCGCCTACGCGCTCGATAAGCCCGGCGTCATCACTGTCCTTCCCGGCTATGGAAACGAACAGGAGCTCCGCGAGGTGCTTTCCTACTTTGAAACAAGCCCGGAGGCGCGCGACTATTCCGCCGTCTCTACCTTCGCGCCCGAAAACACGCTCGGCAAATGTGTCTACTGCAAACACTGCCACCCCTGCCCCGCCGGGCTCGATATTGCCCTCATCAACAAATACTATGACCTTGCAAAGCTCGGCGACGGTCTTGCCAAGGAGCACTATCTCACGCTCGAGCATACCGCGCAGGACTGCGTCTCCTGCGGCCACTGCGACAGCCGCTGTCCCTTCCACGTTCACCAGTCCGAGCGCATGCAGGAAATCCTCACCTACTTCGGCAAATAGCAAAAATCCGTCAGGTCTCCCCTGACGGATTTCCATTTTTCTGATTCTTCTCCAACACTCGTAGGAGCGGACGCCTCTGTCCGCCCGATGGAAGTTACGAATTCGCCCTAGTTTTTCATAAAAAGTGGCTTTTTCTGCGGGCGGACAGGGTCGTCCGCCCCTACGGTTCTTTTAAAATCTTCCGGGATGTTCGTAGGGGTCGATGCCCACATCGACCCAAGGGCACCACCGGATTCGCCGAAGATTTCCGTAAAATCGGTACTGTCTGCCGGGACGATGTGGGCATCGTCCCCTACGGCCTTACACGCTAAAGTCCCGCTTTTGCCGACTTCAGTAACTGCTGATCGGCAGCGAATCGTCGTCTGTGCCCTTCTCAACGCTTTTGATCTGGATATAATAGCTGTACTTCTCGTTCACCTGCACCAGCACGCGGTCGCCCGCCTTGTGGCCCATGACAGCTTTGCCGACCGGGGACTCCTTGCTGATGAGGCCCTTGAGGGCGTTCTGCCGGAGCGTCGTAACAAGCTCGATGGTCTGCTCCTCGTCGTCCTCCTCAATATAGATGACGACCTTGTCAAATAGCCCGATCTCGTCCGGCCTCGAATCCGTATCAATCACCTTCGCGGTCTTGATCATGCGCTCTAAGTACCGGATGCGGCTGTCGTTACGGCGCTTTTCCTGCTTGGCCGCCTTATATTCAAAGTTTTCGCTCAAATCGCCGAACTCGCGCGCCGTCTTCACATCCTCAAGAATTTTCGGCCGCAGCTCCAGCTGGCGATATTTGATCTCGTCCTGCATTTTCTTGATGTCTACAGCAGTCAGTTCATCATTCATGACCATCCCTCCTGATACAAGCTATTTTACACCGTTTTTCTGAAAATGCAAAAGGAATTTGCATTTTTCCGCCGATGTGTTATGATAGTCGCAAGCTACCACAGGAGGCCTCCCATGGACTACATTGCCCGCATTCACTCGGATTTCCCCACCAAATTCGGTATCCCGCGCCAGTCGGGCCTGACCGGCGACCTGATTTCCAAAATTGTCTTCGAGCCAGCCTACCGGAACCCCGACTTTCTGCGCGGCATCGACAGCTGGAGTCACCTCTGGCTCATCTGGCGCTTCGACCGCATCGAAGACGGAAAATTTTCGCCCACGGTCGCGCCCCCGAAGCTCGGCGGCAAAACGCGCGTGGGGGTCTTCGCGACGCGTTCTCCCTTCCGCCCGAACCCGATCGGACTTTCCTGCGTAAAGCTCGTAGAAGTGAACCTCCATACAAAGGACGGTCCCGTTCTCTATGTCGCCGGCGCGGACCTGGCCGACCAGACCCCCATCTACGACATCAAGCCCTATCTCCCCTATGCCGACTGCCATCCCGACGCGACCGATGCGTTCGAGGAAAGCCGCAGCGCAAAGCCCCTGGAAGTTGTCTTCCCGGACGTGCTCCTGCAAAAAATCCCCACAGACAAGCGCGCGGGCCTCATCCAGGCGCTCTCTCAAAATCCCTGCCCCGGCTATCAGCACGACCCCAACCGCCGCTATGGCTTCAATTTTTCTAGCTTCGACGTGCGCTTTCAGATTGACGGCGATACGCTCACGGTAGTCGAAATCGTAGCGCTATAAAAACCAGCAGTTCAGTTTTCCGCCTTGACCCAAACGGGAATCTGGAGCAGAAAACACCGGAAGAAATCAAAACCACCGGCACTGTCGGTGGTTTTCTTTATACAATAATAGCTGCTGCCTTGTTTGGCAGCGGTTTTTTATGCGCATCTCATTTGAGTTCAGCTATAAAGGAAATGGCAGTGCCCTGCGTGCTGGCACGAATCTGGCCGCGGTGGGCCTCTGCGATGCTTTTGGCGATGGAAAGCCCAATGCCGAAGCCACCGGTTGCAGCGGTTCTGGACGCGTCCGGGCGGTAAAAGCGGTCAAAGAGCCGGTTCAGATCTCCTTCCGGGGGTTGATCGCACGTGTTTGTCACCGTAAGCTTTACGCCGCGCTTGATCGGCTCCAGAGAAATCCGGATTTCCGTCTCCGGCGCGGCATACTTGACGGCGTTATCAAGCAAAATCGACACCAGCTGCCGCACAGCGGCCTCGTCTCCGCAGTAGGAAAGCTCCGGCGCAACCGCGAGGCTGATCGCGTGCCCATTCGACTGCGCGAAATCTGCGAATGACTCCGCCGTGTCCGTGACAGCCTCGCTGACGGCGAAAGTCTGCGGATGCAGCGGCGAGGTCTCCTCGTCATATTTGCAGAGCGTGATGAGCGACTGCACCAGCTCCCGCAGCTTTTCGGTCTGCGTTCTGGCTTTATCAATCCATTTTTGCTGCCCGACCTCCATCTCCAGCACCCGGAGGTTCGTTGCAATGACGGTGATGGGCGTTTTGAGCTCATGCCCCGCGTCGGTGATGAACTGCTTCTGCTGCTCGGAAGCTCTGACAACCGGGTCAATGGCCCTGCGCGACAGAAGGACGACCAGCACATAGACCAGCGCAAGGCAGACCGCGTAGGAAACACCCGACCAGACGGCAACCGTCCGGACGGCGCGCAGCTCCTGATAGCAGTCGAGGAAGACAGCAATATAGCGGCTTTCGCCTTCTTTTAGCACGCGGAATTTATAGCCGGAGGTATAAAAGCCGTAGTCCGCGCCATGCTGCAAGGCAGCTTTAATATAGGTATCCGCGTCGTCCTCCGTCACGGCGGCAATGTGCGAAAAATTGCCGCTGTCGAGATTTCCGTCCGCGTCAAAGCGCAGGTAAAAATAGCGCGTGGAGTACGGCGTTTCGGCGTTAAACGGCCCCCTCGGGCGCTCCGGCTGGCTCGATGGCTTCGTGTCCGGCTTCTCTTCGAGCTCCGGCGGCGTGTGATCTGTCTCCGGCGGCGGGGTGTGGTCTTCCTCCTCCGCGTCCTCCTGCGGCTTCCCGGATTGCGTCGCCGGGTCAGACGGCGTATCGTCCTCCGCCGGATTTTCTGATGGCGAACCGTCTGCTCCGGCAGTGCGGCCGGTCGGAATTGTGCCCTGGTTTTCATAGATCATGTCGAGCGTCTGGTTTAAATCCCGGTTCGTCGAAATGAAGTTTGCCGCGTTCACAATCAGGCTCAGCGCCAGCAGCACCAGCGCGACGGAGAGCATGGCGATGCGGATAAATTTCGTGCGCAGGTGTTTGATCATTTCCCGGTCTCCAGCAGATACCCAAGTCCCCGGCTGCCATTGATCTGCACGTGCGAGCCGATGGGCTTGAGCTTCTTTCTGAGATTTGAAATATTGACCCAGATGGCGTTGATCTCGGCCTCACTGTCCCAGCCCCAAATTTTTTCCATCAGCCGTTCGGCGGAAAAGAGCATCCCGGGCGAGCGCAGAAAAAGCTCCATCAGCTGATACTCCCGCCCGCTGAGCCGAATACGTTCCTTCCCGCACGAAAGCTCGCCTGAGCCGGGGTCGAGCGTTAGATCGCCGAACGTCAGAACGCTCGGACGGTACGCGTCGCTTCTTCGGAGCATCGCCCGCACACGTGATAGAAGCTCGTCCGGGTCAAAGGGCTTGGGCAGGTAATCGTCCGCGCCGGAATCAAAGCCCTCGATGCGGTCGCGCGTCTCGCCCCGGGCTGTGAGCATCATAATATGTGTCTTGTCTCCGCGTTCTCGCATCCGGCGCAGCTCCGTGAAGCCGTCCATACGTGGAGCCCGGCTCGGAGCGAAATCTCACAAGCCCGAACGCGCCTGCAACGGCAATGCCCGCTCCAAGATTGCCGTTGACCAACATGATGACTGTCTGCACTGCAAGGGGTAAAACGGCAATCGTGATGCAGAAGCTTTGTGTACTATGCGCGCCGCGCGTCATCACAAACGCCGCCGCAATGCCGAGCAGCACAGACGCCGCCGAGCAGAGAAGAAAAATTGTCAGCGTAATTTCCGTTGTAATCATCGAATCAAGCACAGAACATATCCTCCCATCCGGTTTTCCGCATCCGCGGCAGCAAGTGCTTTTGATAGCACGCGCCGTATTTGGAAAATGAAGTCTGGTAAATGGAGAGCTCCGAGAGCGCACGACTGAGCCACAAGGGGCATACGCCCGGAAGCTTTACCTCCATCAGAACCGCGTCCTGCGGCAAAAGAAGCATTCCCTGATCTCCATAGGCAAGGTCGAGCTTCGATGTGTGCCAACGGAGCTTCGTGTCAAACGTCACCCGCAGTTCGGGGGTCGTCCGTTCCCGCAAAGGCCGTGCGGTCGTAGCCGATGAAGACCTTGGGAACCGTTTTGTTGCAGCGCTGGAACCAGTCGATCTCGCGCCCAATCTGGCCGAACGCGTTCTTCTCCAGAAGTCCTGTCAGAAGCGGTTCGACCATCGGAAGCTCTGTCGTCACGCGGCGCTTATATACAATGCCGTCAAATTTCTTTTTGAGCTCCACGAAAACCGTATCTCACAGATCGATCTTTTGATCGTTACGCACTTTGATAAGGATCACATCGGCGGCGTGCCGGAGATTCTGGAGAGCGTCTCGGTTCTTCGCGTCATCGAGCCGGACTACGAGCCGGAAAACCCGGAAGCGGAGGCCTACACCGCATATCGCGCGGCGCTGGATACCGCAGGGATTACACCGGAGGCCATTTCCGATGCTCTGGAGGTAACGCTCGGCGATATGCAGCTTTCAATTCTCGGCGCGGGTAGCACAATCTACGAGAAAAACGCCGACAACAACAATTCTCTCGTTGTTACCGTCACGCATTGCGAAAACCGGTTCTTTTTTGCGGGTGATATCGAAAAGCAGCGCATCAAACGCCTTTTGGAGACCGGTATGTTCGGCTGAGACGTTTTAAAGGTCCCGTACCACGGAGCTTACAACAAGCAGCTTCCCGCACTCTTTGCGGCGCTTGGCATGAAAACCGCCGTCATCACCTGCTCGGAGAAAAATCCGGCGGACGAAGAAACCCTTGACGCTTTGGACGCGCTCGGCTGCCGCGTCTGGCAGACCGCAAACGGAACCGTCCGCATCCTGCGCACGAGAAACGGAATTACAGTCTCACAGAAATAGCATAGAAAGGATGATTTCTTATGACAAAGCTTCAAAAATGGAGCACACAGTACGTTGCGATTTTACTCGCGCTGGCCGTTCTCATGCTGCTCGTGCCGAAGGTCTCGGCGGCGGAATACATGAAACGCTCCTGCCCGCGCAAACGGAATCCAAGCCGATTGCCATGGTGGATCTCGTAGCCCTTATGCTCCATGAGCAGGAAAAAGTGACCGAGATCGTTGGCATCCGTAATTGCGTCACGCAGGTCCGCTTCCAGCATGGAACGGAACGTCGGCTGACCTTTGGACTGCCGCAGCCATTCAATATAGCTGACCGCTTTGGATGGCTTGCCCTCCATAATGACGGACAGTCCATGCTCCCGGCAGAGCTTATCTGAAATCGTGCGGATCTGCTGGTATCGCTCATGGGCATCCGCTCCCTTCGTTTTTTGAGTATGTTGTCGATTCTGTACCCGTTCGTGCGTCAGGTCAAATACACTGAGGTACGCTGCCGAAGTTCATGCAGGAGCAGCTGGACGCCATCCGATTGATTCAGGAGCGCTATGGGTGG